>Ga0209055_1001045_pt1 | contig 18589 bp, 18 predicted proteins | sample GraSoiAngelo_110_FD_185875 | JGI IMG/M metagenome (GOLD analysis project Ga0209055, IMG submission 185875) | Grasslands soil microbial communities from the Angelo Coastal Reserve, California, USA - 14_0903_12_30cm (SPAdes) (version 2) | ecosystem: Environmental > Terrestrial > Soil > Grasslands ... | reverse complement strand
GCCTCGGCGAGATGAGGAAAATCGCTCCACCGCCAGTGCGGGATCAGTCCGTCCGAATAAAGCACCATCACATTGCTCAGTTCCTAGCGGTGCTGCGTCACCACTGGACGCCGTGCGTTCAGTCCCAGAACTCCACGCGGATAGACGAAATTCATCGGTTCCGGACTGCCAAACACGCGGGCCTCGACGTTGCCAACGCTGGCAAATGTCAGCGTGGCCCGCCCCCAGTCGAATCGCGCCAACCCCATCACGACACCACGAGTTGCACGACAGGTGCGAGCCACCCCTCGAAAAATTTCGTCGAGTGACTGGTCAAAATGACGCTCGACGTATTGCCGCGCAGCCTGAGCGGCGCGGTAGGCCAACTGTCCGTGACCTAAACCATCGATCACGCCTACCAGTGCGCTCTCCCCCCATTGCTGAATTACGAAGGTGTCACCATTTACGGACATCAACGGGTAGGGACGAGTAGCGACGCCAAAGACAAGCGGGCAGGCTAGCGTAGGTGGAACGTCCAGTCGTAGCCATCGCTTACACACAATGCTCGTACCGGCTCCCGCCCGGGAAGCGACATCAAATTCGTCCATCAGCCGGTTAACCGTGCCCAAACCGCAGCCCAGGCTCCCCGACGTAGAAAAATCGTCGGCGATGGCCTCCTCCACATTGGTGATGCCGGGGCCCTGGTCTTCGGAATCGATCTGAATTCCGGTCCTCCCATCTTCCTCGGCTCGTCGCAGCCGCAAGATGCCGTCTTTCGCGTGCTTGACGAGATTGGTGGCCAACTCGCTGACAACAAGCGTGATTTCCTCCACGGCCCGCTCATCGAAGCCGATTGCCGTGCTCATGGACCTAGCCGCCAGCCGGGCTGTGCCGAGATCGCCGACATCCGAGATCGAGATGGTTTCCTGCACCGCAGGGCGGTCTGTCATGTTCCCTTCCGCCACTTCTTTATCGTAATCTTAGTGCCTTTCCCCACTACGGACTCGATTTCCATCTCGTCCATCAGGCGTTTGGCGCCTGGCAAGCCAAAGCCCAATCCCCCACCGGATGTGTACCCTGGCTGCATGGCTTGGTCGATGTCGACGATGCCCGGGCCATGATCCTCAACAATCAACTCGAGCCCAACTCTGTCGGACCCATTCAGCACCCGGCACCGTACGACCCCGGAGCCCGCATACAGAAAGACATTCCGTGCTAATTCTGAGGCAGCCGTAATGATGCGCGTAACATCCGTGATCCCGAAGCCCAACCTGGTCGCCGCTTCCCGAACAGACTTGCGCACGACTATGATGTCAGTTTCCGTCCTGAGGGCAATTTCTTCGGGAAGGGAATCATTCATGGCTTTTGCACCTGTTGGGACCCATCCCGCAGGATTTCAAACGCCCGATCTACACTCAAGGCGGTCCGCGTCTTGCCCAGCGTCAATCCGAGTTGGGTGAGGGTGATGGCGACACTCGGCCGGATCCCGGTCAGGACCGTGCGTCCACCCATCAAGCCGACCATTCGCGTCGTCTCAGCAATCATCCGGGCGAAAAACGAATCCAGCGAGTCGACGGCCGAGACGTCCAGGACAACGCCCCTGGCTGTCGACCGCTCCATCGCCAGCAATACCCTCTCCTGGAGCGCCGAGACGGTTGCGTCATCCGGGTCGGCAGGCATCGTGACCATGAGGATGTCGCGGACTTTGATGATCGAAAGCCTTTCCTCGCTCATTGCGCATCTTTCCTACCGCTTCCATTGCCGCTAACCATCTGCAAGTTCAGAAGGTTCAGCGCCACGCGCAAGCCCGCCGCAAGCGTAGACCGCGTGGTGATGTTGCCCAAATCGACGCCGAGGTGTGCGAGCGTTTGCGCAATCGCGGGGCGCACACCCGTCAACACCGCTTGAGCGCCTAACAAGCGCACCGCAGTGGTCGTTTCGGCCAAGTGTTGGGCTGTGCGTGTATCGATGGTGGGAACACCGGTGACGTCCAGAAGGGCCACTGCTGAGTCCGTTTCGACAATACGTTCCAGCAACCGTTCCATGAGCTGCTGCGTGCGTTCACTGTCGAGCGTGCCGACCAGCGGCGCCATGAGTATGCCGTCCCAGATCTGAATGACAGGCGTGGAAATCTCAATGATTTCGCGCGCCTGCAGGGTTGCTTTCTCTTCCGCCCGCTTACGCTCGGTCAAATCACGCATAACTTTGCCGAAGCCGCACAAGGTCCCGCCTTGATCGCGCAAGGCGGTAATCACCTGGTTCGACCAGAATCGTGACCCGTCTTTCTTCATCCGCCAACCTTCATCTTCAGACCGACCTTCCGCTGTCGCCACTTTCAGTTCCATTTCGGGCTTTCCACGTTGAACCTCTTCGCTGGGGAAAAAACGGGAGAAGTGCTGGCCGATGATCTCACTTGAGCGATACCCCAGGATGGTCTCTGATCCTGGGTTCCAACTGGCTACCCGGCCGCTGGTATCCAGAATGATGATCGCGTAGTCTTTCATGTTGTCAACTAGCATGCGGAAGTGCTCTGCGGTCGTCTGCAGAACCGCGCCAGCTTGGTTCGCTGCCGAGGGCCTCTCCAACGTGTTCGCTTCTGTGCTCTTGGTCATGGTGATCCTCCTCTTTTTTGTTCTACGGTCCTTCTCAGATTCGATCCGGTCGATCTCTGGCAGAATCGCCGTACCCCCGCGCGGTCACGCCGCCGCCCCCACCCGGGGCAATTGTGACGTACTCGTGTCGGCGCCCAGACGGCTGAAACAACACCGAGGACGAGAAGAAGCACAAGCGCTGCACCGAACGCGAGTTGCACCTTCCGATTCAACAGGGACTTGCTCTTCATTTCACATCACGTTAGGAATGGAAGTTCTATTCCGGACACGACTCTGAGGGCTGAAAGAGGGCAGCCTGTAGCCGCGCGTGCCGGTTTTTTGGAAGGGAACTTAATCCTATACCAGCCTTATGTAGGGTCAAGCTGGGTTTGCAGGCAGGTGTCGAATAGACCACGAGCGGAGAACTTTTGCGTGTGAATGCTTGGAAACCAAGCGAGCCATACAAATTTTACGCGAATGCGGTGCATGGCTCGCGCCGGCGCTCAGTGTCTTTTCAACTTCGTTAGGTCACCAGATTAGGGCTCTTAGAGAGGAGGGCGAATGGACTTTCCACGGGGAACCGCTCAATTCTGGCCACCTTGTCTTGTAGCTTCTTTGCAGGCGCAGCTCTCTACATCAACCTCGTTGAGCAAGCTACAGGCGGGCGACCGTAATGCAAGCTTCTTTGGCGGTGTCCAGCTCCGTGTTCTCAATCGCGGCGTGGCTCGTGGGAGGCAGTGGCTTGTGGCTTCTGGCGGCATTCTGATCGGAGCGGTTGTTCGCTTCACCTTTGTTGCCATCGTGCCAACGGACAAGCAGTTGCTCGATCCAGCCCTCGACAGAAAGTCAGACCGAACGAGACAGCTGCTCTCGCAGTGGGCGCGGCTGCATGCGGTACGAGGCCTCTTGAGTTTCCTGCCGCCCATAATCTTTTTGTACGTGCTCGGAGTGGATCGCGCCGCTCAAATGCAAACCGGCGCTAAGAAGCGGCTGCGCCGGCCGATGCAGCGGCGACCAAGTGAGGGCCCGATGCGGCTATTTTTTTCTCGCGGTCTGATGTTTTGTTTCTTGTGCGCGCTTTCTTCGCCCCTGGCGTTCGCGCGGACTCCGGAGAGACCACAAGCAAAGTCCCGCGATCCGAGAGTCGAAGAGGGTTACCTCATGGCTCCAACAATCAGCCAGATAAGTGCAACTGCTGCGGCAGCTACTGTCCACCTTAAAGGAGTTTTTATAAAGAGTGAAATAATAAGTATCGCCGCTGACATACCAAAATTAATGTATATGGTTGTGAGTCTGCGGTTGCTATAGGCGGTGCCTAAGGCGCGCGGAAAGGACCAGCACAAGAGGAAAAACAGATAGCTCGCAGTCGTAGTAAGCAGAGGCAGCTGCCTGTTTCAGACGGCGAAATGAACCGATTTACCCCAATGGATTTCTGCCGTATGATGCGGGGTTTAGGGTAACCGCGTGAAGGCACACGGAATGGCTTCTTCTCTCTTGACGTGGAATCACGCTTGGCCCTAAAGCCAGCACGAAACGAAATCTTACACATGGCACAGGTCGAGGCTATGCTTCTACATCTCCGCGAGCCGAGGAAGAGCGGCCGCGCCGCAAGCCGGCGCAGCACACGCTGTCTTTTCCTGACCATCGCTTTTCTTTTCCTTATCTTCGCGAAGAGTTCCGTTGCTCAGACGCGCCCGACGCCAAGACCAGAGGGCTCCCGAGGTTCGTCCGCCCTCAGCTCCCCACTTCTTGAGGCGCGGGTCAGCGAGCTCCTTCGCAAGATGACACTTGAGGAAAAAATCGGCCAGCTCGTCCAGTATTCCGCCGGGCAGCCGACGGGCCCGGGCACCGGCCGCACCGACTATGAAGACATGATCGCCAAAGGCCAAATCGGGGCGCTGTTCAATATCGTGACGGCAAAGCGGACCAACGCCTACCAGCGGATTGCTGTGGAAGAATCGCGATTGCACATTCCGCTCCTGTTTGGCTTGGACGTGATTCACGGCTTCCGTACGGTATTTCCGATCCCGCTCGGGCTGGCCTCCACTTGGGATCCGACGCTCGTGGAGCACACGGCCCGTGTCGCCGGGCGCGAAGCCTCCGCGGCGGGCATTCGCTGGACGTTTTCCCCAATGGTGGACATTGCGCGGGACGCCCGCTGGGGCCGCATGGCAGAGGGGGCCGGCGAAGATCCGTACCTTGGTGCTGCAATGGCGCGCGCATACGTTCGTGGCTATCAGGGCGCCCGCCTCGATGACCCGGAGAGCATCGCCGCCTGTGCCAAGCATTTCGTGGCCTACGGCGCGGCTGAGGGTGGCCGCGACTACAACACCGTCGAGCTTTCCGAGCGCACGTTGCGCCAGGTTTATCTTCCTCCCTTTCAAGCGGCCGTGAATGCTGGCGTAGCTTCACTTATGAGCGCGTTCAACTCGCTGAATGGCCTACCGGCTTCCGCCAATCCCTTCACGCTGAAAAAAATCCTTAAGGAGGAGTGGGGATTCCAGGGCCTGGTGGACAGCGATTGGACTGCCGTGGCCGAGCTCGTTAATCACGGAGTTGCCAGAGACGGAGCCATCGCCGCGCGCAAGGCTTTTCTTGCGGGCGTAGATATGGATATGGCGAGCAGCCTGTATCACGACCATCTGGCGAAACTCGCGCGCTCCGGCGAAATTCCCCAGGCCGCGGTAGATGACGCCGTGCGCCGCGTCCTGCGCGTGAAGTTCGCACTAGGACTTTTTGAGCATCCGTACGCGGATGAAAAGCGGGAGAACACGGCAATGCTCAGCCCTGACAGCATTGCCCTGGCGCGCGAAGCTGCGGAACGGTCCTTCGTCCTGCTGAAGAATTCGGCGGGGGCTGCCGGGGTACCTCTGCTCCCTCTCTCTCCGGACACGAAGACGATCGCGTTGATCGGGCCGCTCGCAGATGATGCAGGCGACATGCTGGGGTCATGGGCAGGCCAGGGCAGGCCAGAAGATGTAGTGACGCTGTACGCTGCACTGTCGCAGCGGATCGGCACAACCCGAATCCGCTATGCGAAGGGCAGTGCAATCATCGAGGGGTCGGACGAGCAAATCGCCGAAGCGGTCCAGCAGGCGCAGCAATCCGACCTGGTGATTCTGGCGCTCGGCGAGAACGCGCCGGAGATGACGGGAGAGGCGGCGTCGCGAGCGCACCTCGGTTTGCCCGGCCGACAGCAGCTGCTGCTCGAAGCGATTGCCGCCACCGGAAAACCTGTCGTGCTCATTCTATTCAGTGGCAGGCCCTTGACGCTGCCATGGACGTTTGAACACGTGCCTACCGTTCTCGCTGCGTGGTTTCCGGGTATGCAGGCTGGGCCGGCTCTTGTGGGCACACTTTTCGGCGAGTCGACGCCGAGCGGAAGGCTTGTGGTGAGCTGGCCGCGAAGTGTGGGGCAGGAGCCCCTGTACTACAACGCGTTGAGTACGGGACGTCCAGCGGGCGACACGGATCTGAGCCGGCCGCCGCCGGGCGGCACCGCGAAGTATGTGTCCCGCTACATCGACGAGCAGAACAGCCCACAGTTTCCCTTTGGTTTTGGGCTGTCCTACACCAGCTTCCGCTATGGCCAGCCACAGATCAGCGTGAAGGAAGTGAGCGCCCGAGCTTTGAATCAGGAACTTCGTTTAAGTAAGCGGCAAGCGGGCGGCAGCGTGAGCGTCAGCGCCGAAATCACGAACACCGGCGCGCGTGAGGGCGAGGAAACTGTGCAGTTGTATGTGCGCCTTCAGGGCACGAGCGTGGCGCAGCCGGTGCGCGCCTTGAAGGGTTTCCAGCGCATTAGACTCGCCCCCGGGGAAACGCGCAAGGTGACTTTTAACTTGAGCGCAGACTCCTTCTCTTTTTGGAACGATCAAAACAAGTTTGAAGTCGAGCCAGCGTTGGCAACGATCTGGATCAGTCCCGACTCGGCGCGCGGCTCCGCGGTGACTCTAGAGATCGGGAAATAGGGGAAAGGCCGATGGCCAGCAGCTCCAAACTCACCAGAAGAGAGATGCTGCAGCTTTGTGGAACGGGCCTGCTTTCCTCGGCGCTGGTGGGCTGCCGGCAAAAGACGGCGGGAACGTTTGTGAATCCACTCGGAACTCCCTATGAGGGAACCAACGAGCAGCTTCTGGACGAGATCCAGCGTGCCGCGTTTGATTTTTTCTGGAATGAAGCGAGCCCCAATACCGGCCAGGTGAAAGACCGGGCCCTCGCCAACGGGAACGATTCACGCCGGATGTCCAGCATCGCGGCGACGGGCTTCGGGCTGGCAGCTCTTTGCATTGGAGACCGGCGAGAATACGGCAGGCCGGCGGATATCGCGGACCGGGTGCGCAGGACACTGCGCTTCCTCGCGAAAGACCTCCCTCACGAGCACGGCTTCTTCTATCACTTCATCGACATGGAGACGGGCCAACGCTGGACAAACTGCGAGCTCTCGTCGATGGATTCCACGATCCTGCTCTGCGGCGTACTCACCGCGCGGCAGTACTTTGCGGATCAGGAGATCAAGGACTTGGCCACGGCGATCTACGAACGGGTTGATTGGCCGTGGATGCAGAACAGCGGCCGAACTCTTTCGATGGGGTGGCTGCCGGAATCGGGGTTTCTGGATGCTCGGTGGGAACATTACTGCGAGCTGATGATGATCTACCTGCTGGGGATCGGTTCGCCGTCGCACCCCTTGCCGGCTGACACGTGGAACGCGTGGACACGCCCGAAAATTACCTATCAGGGGACGGAATACATCTCCGGCAACGATCCGCTCTTCACGCACCAGTATTCTCAAGCGTGGTTCGATTTTCGGGGAAAGCGCGACGCGTACGCCGACTATTTCGACAATTCCGTGAAGGCGACGAAGGCCCACAAACTGTTTTGCTTATCCCTGCGCGACCGTTTTCCGGACTACAGCGACGAGCTGTGGGGCATCACGGCTTCTGATTCCATCAAAGGCTATGTCGCATGGGGAGGCCCGCCACCGCAGGGTCCGATCGATGGAAGCGTAGTCCCGTGTGCCTGCGCCGGTTCGCTGCCCTTCCTGTTTGAGGATTGCATGCGCGTCCTGCGCAACATCCGCGGCCGCTACAAGGAGAGAGCCTGGGCGCGATATGGCTTCGTCGATGCCTTCAATCCGCTAACCGGCTGGTACAACCCCGACGTTATCGGGATCGACTTGGGAATCACGATGCTGATGGCGGAAAACCACCGCTCCGGTTTCGTTTGGAAGACCTTCATGAAAAACGCTGAGCCACAGGTCGCCATGGACAAGGTGGGGTTCCACAGCACGTAGATCGTGGCCTTCGCTCTTCAGACGTGCTCTCTTATTCTCCAATCTCGCCGCTCAAAGGTCCAGCAACGCTCAGGAGGGCAAGACGAGCGTGCAATGCTCGCCTTTTTCAGAGTCAAAGGGGAAATCTCGATTGTCTGCTCCAACCATTGCGGTCGCGGTGTTGCGCCGAATCGGAGACAATGGGTCAAAGGCGTTACAGCCGACGATCCTCACTTGATACCGGAGCCTTCGATGATCGAAATGTAGCGGTCCACTGGCAGCTCGGTAAAAACATCCACGCGGCGGCCGCTCGGCTGCGGCCAGCGGATCTCCAACTTGTCGATTTTCGTGCGCCTACCGATCCCCAGCACCTCGCCGTCGCCTGCTTCACTTCGCGCAAGTCCCGCCGGTAGCCCTCGCGCAAGGACAAAATGGCGCGCCCAGAGCCAAACATGCGCTCCCAATAATGAGGAAACGGATGCGGCGGAGCGCTGGCATCCACTTCGATCGTCTCTGCGCGCCCCGGAGTTTGCGTGCAGACAGGCGGAGTGACACTCGACAACGCCAGACTCAGGCAAACTGCACAGAGGAGAGCTTTCGTCTTAGACAGGTTCATCGTGACGGTTCTCCGGTGCGGGTAGAGTGTATGAGAGTGGCGGGTCTTGGCAACCCATCGCTCTCGTGTGGGGAGGCGTTGCTCTTTTTCAGAAGTTGAACCGTGCCTGGAACTCGATCACGCGGCCCGCCAGCCCGCTCGGCGATTGGCCGAAGCGCGGATTCTCGATTCGCGCCTGGTCCGATCCGAAGGCAATGGGCTGCAGGTTGAGTTTGTTGAAGGCGTTGAAGAAGTTCCCGCGCAGTTCGAGGCTGGCGCCCTCCCCGAGAAACTTCACGGAGGGCAGACTGAACTTCTTTACAACACTGAAGTCCAGACCGAAGTAGTGCGGTCCTCGGAAGGAGTTGCGTCCGATGCCCGGCGCAACCCTGTCACAGATATCGAAGTATGGCGCTCCTTGAAGCGGTCGTCCGTTGGTCGGATCGCAGTTCCCGTTCCGGACGATCCCCGGGAAGTTCGCATCGGGTATAAGAAACGCACCGTTTGACGTATCGCTGCCCGGCTGTTTCAGGAGCGCACTCGGCCGAGTCGGATTGATGGTATCCGCATTAGTTATAGCCACGGAGTTGAGTAGGCCAGTCACGGGCGTCCAAGGGAAGCCGCTATGTGCACTGAGGATCCCGTTGATCTGCCAACCGCCGAAGACCCTGCCGATCCAGTCGGCACGGGTCCGGAAGACCGGCAGATCCCACAAACCAAACACACTCACGTAGTGTTTCGTATCGAAATCGGACGGCCCGTGCTCGTTCTGTGGACGCGCCGGGTCGGTCTGGTTCGTCTGCGCGCCGGGCCCTTCGCTCGAGAGTTGGTCAATGCTCTTGCTGTAGCGGTAGTAAAAGCTGAACTGCAAGCCACCGGAGAACTGCCGGCGCATTTGCATGTTGAGTGCGTGATAGTTCGAGTTGACGTCGCTGGTGGGTAAGAACACCGCAAAGAAAGCCGGATTCGGCTTTTGCAGGAAATTCTGATTCACCAAACGGATCAGCTTGTGGCCGGCGCTCCCCTGATAACCGGCCGTCGCGATCAGTTTCCACGGCAAACGGTGCTCCACGTCGAAGGAGTAGATGTAGACGTAGGCGTTGCGGAACTTGGGCGAGCCGCCATAGATCTCGACAGCCTGATCGAAGGTGCAAGCCTTGTCCCCGCAGACCCCTCCGTTCTTCGGGTCAATCCCGAAGCCGAGGGCGGGGTTTATCGGATAACTCGTCGCTGAATTACTGCTGCCCAGCGTATAGAGGATCGTACCGCCTGCAAACGGCGAGCCGAAATCCGTCGAAGCCGTGCCGCAGCAGATGTTGAACCGGGCAAATGCCGGTGGATTCCCGCGCGCATTGGCGAAGAGCACATCATCGGTGCGGTTGTACGCTACACCGAAACCACCTCGCACGACTGTGGTCTCATGAAATCGCGACGGACTCCAGGCGAGGCCGATGCGGGGCCCAAAATTGTTCCTGTCGGGTTGGATGAGGCGCGAAGCAAGGCCGACTTTCGAATCCACCAGGCCGGTCGACCCAAAAGTTAAGTTGGATAGCTGGTCTTTCGTGTCGCTGAGCGGAGGGTAATACTCGTAGCGGAGGCCGAGATTTAACGTGAGATTCGGCTTCACCTTCCAGTCGTCCTGGAAGAAGAAAGCGGTAGCCTTCGACCGCAGGTACCGCTGCGCTGCGGCGGGCCCCCCGGTCCGCGGGTCCGCGTTGATGCCCTCGAAGATGGGCGTGTCGTTCGCAAAGTTCCAGAGGCGGAAGTTGCTGTAGATCGGCCGGGCACCTCCGAGCAGGTTGTTGTTGTCCTGCTCCGCGCTGAGATCGAAGCCGAACTTCAGCGCGTGTGTACGGATGACCTTGCTCAGTGTGTCCCGGAAATTGAACGTGTTCTGAACCAAAACAGCCGGAGTCGTTTCGGAGCGATCCGCGCCAAACCGGATGCGATCGAAACTGTAGCCCTCGATTTCGATCCGCGGGATTCCGAAGTTGACATTCTGATTGGCAGTCACCTGATTGAAGGCGAAGCGCGTGAAATTCACGCGAAATTCATTGACCAGGGTCGAGGATAAGGTGCGGATCCACGCGAACGCTTCCGTCTGGTTCTGCGGTTGTGTCGCGATATCCCCTTGCGGACGGCTGCGGCCGCCAAAGTCGGTGCCCAGGTTGTTCGCCCGAGTGAGATACATGCTGAATGCGAATTGGTTGCGTCCCAGATAGTAATCCAACCTTCCGTTGTACTGATTCCCGTTGGTCGAGCTCGGCTGTGCAAGCTGAACGAACTGAATATCCGGGATTCCGTCCAGTCCACCGCCGGTAAAATTACCTATAAGAACATATTGCCCTTGGGCTCCCGTCGGGGACCCTACATCCAGCCCGCCCGAAACAACCTGGCACTGCGCTGAGTTGTTAATGCCCGCGTCCCCACAAGTTGCATCGAGCACTTTTGCAATTCTCGGTGCGACTCCCGGAGACGTCAGGATTTTTGCCGCGATGCTGCCCGTTCGCGCATTGGCAACAAGCTGGCGATACTGCGACGTCTCCACCCAGATGGGAGCCGAGATTTCCACGTTATTGCTGCGGAGGCCCTCATAAGAGAAGGAGAAAAAGAATTTCTCCTTGTAAATGGGCCCGCCGAGGCTTGTGCCAAACTGGCGGAAGTTGTTGTTCACACGAGAGGGCACCCCACCGTTCGCCGCGTGGAACTTGTTGAACGCATTCCAATTCGGATCCTGATACTTGAAGAATCCGCTCCCGTGATAGTGATTCGTGCCGCTCTTGGAAACCACTTTGACCTGGGCTCCGGAGCCGCGGCCGTCTTCGGCGGAGTAGGAATTGGAAAGAATGGTGATCTCCTGGATCGATTCCTGGTTGGGGGTGATGACCGCGGCACCACCGAATCCAAGACTGTTCACGCTGACGCCGTCAATCGTGAAGGTATTCGAGGCAGTACGCTGGCCATTGGCCGATACCTGAACCTGGTTTTCAATTTGGAAGATTGATGAGATCGAGCCCCCGGGCCCGGAATTGTTTGGCAAATTTACAGCATTACCATTTCCCGCGTGCGCGCCGTCGCCGAAGACGCCAGGGGTGAGGCGCAGCAACTCGTAAGGGTCACGTCCGACCTGCGGCAAGCGCTGAATCTCCTGCGCGGACATCGTTCCGGCGGTATTGGCGTTCTCGGTCTGGAGAGCTTCGGTCGAAGCGGTAACGGTGACGGATTCTTGCACTGCGCCGACCTGTAGGGGGACATCGAAGCCCCGCGGCTGCTCGGCCTCCACAACGACGTCCTTCGTTACCGACTTCTTGAAGCCGGGCGCTTCAACCGTGACGGTGTACTTCCCCGGAGGAAGCAGGGCGATTCGATAGAAGCCCTCCTCGACGCTCACCGTGTCCCGGCTTACGCCGGTCTCTTGATTGACAATCGTGACCTTGGCGTCGGCCACCGCGCCGCCCTTGGCATCGGTGATGGTGCCCTGCATGCTGGCCTTGAACTGCGCCTGGGCGGGCAAGACGAATGCCAAAAGAAACAACGTCGCGAGGGCATAGCAGAAAGGGCGAATCGGACGAATCATGGTCAACCTCCGCAATGATCTGGCGCAAGAAACTGCTGAGAATTGAGCTCCGGCGTTTGGGGTTGAAATTTTTGCAGTGTTCTCCACGTCTGGACAATGGGAATTCGCTGGCCGCACCGACCTTGAGCATGTGGCGGCTTAAGCGCGGAGTAAAAGACGCCGATGGTTGCGTCTTCAGCCTGCAGAAGAGCCAACGTGTCGCCGCTGATCGTCACGAAGTCAGCAGGATCCCCAAACACACGACGACCATCAAGCTGAGTGCCACCAGCCTTGAGATTTTCATCTCACACCCGGGCGGGACTCTAGTCATCCAAAATGCGGATGTCAAGGATTATTAAATTCGATTCTAGGTCGTCAGAAAGGGGGTGCCAGTCCTTGTCCGTCCCGGCAAGCTGCCCTCGATGGAACCCAAGTTTTGGCCCGCGCGTGGTACCCTGCGTCCGATTCCCCTTAACCCAAACTACTAAGCTGAGGCGTGAACCCTATGTCTAATTTTCTCCTGCGCGCAACTCTAACGCTACCGGCTGCTTCCCGTTTGTTCCGTGCCCTCACAGTGGGAGCCGCCATCCTCTCCACCACCACCGTTTTGGCCGATACCGAGTACTACCGCCACACCTTCTTCGACAACAGCATCACTTCGGACAGTTACTACTACAGTTCCGGCAAGGCCGTTGTTCCCAGCATCTTGAAGCTTCGGGACGGCAAGCTCCCCGTGGACTCCTCCACTTTCGTCACGCCGCCGAACTCACTGCGTCTTGCCTGGCAGTCCCTTGCCGGCGGAAGCTGGCAGGCGGAAATCACAGTCGTTGATTTCCGCAATCGCGAAGTCCTTTTTCGCGGAGACACACTCTCCTTTTGGTGCTATTCGGCAGAGGCGCTCCCCGCCGCAAAGCTTCCCCAGCTTCGGTTTCTGGACGCCCATCACACTTTTCCAGTGATCTTCCCGCTGGCAAATGGATGCGAGTCCAGATTCCTCTTCAGCGCATCAAAACGGACTCTCTCCATAAACTTGATCCTCATCGCCTGGAAAGACTTGTCTTCGGCCAAGGAGTCGCCGACGGCACCGAACACGCGCTCCTGCTCGATGAATTCCGGATAGATGACGCTGCAATCGACGCCGGTACCCCCATCCTCCTCGCTCCCCAGAATCTTCAGGCCCGGGGCTACGAACTCCACGTGGATCTCTCCTGGGATTCCGTCTCCGGCAGCGAGCTCGCACGCTACATCATCTATCGCTCCGACGACGCCAAACAGTTTCGCCCCGTCGGTATCCAGGAGCCTGGCATCAACCGCTACACGGACTTTCTCGGCAAGACCAATCTGACTGTGTATTACCAAGTCACTGCCTCGGGTCGCGACTATCGCGAATCGCCCTCCTCCGTGGTCAACTCCTCCACTCGTCCGTTCACCGACGACGAGCTCCTCACCATGCTTCAGGAAGCTTGCTTCCGTTATTACTGGGAAGGCGCTCAGCCCGATTCCGGTCTCGCTCGCGAGAATATTCCCGGCGAAGATCGCCTCGTCGCCACCGGGGCTTCCGGCTTCGGCATCATGGCTCTCGTTGCCGGAGTGGAACGCGGCTTCATCACTCGCGAGCAGGGTGTCCAGCGCCTGACCAAAATCGTGGACTTCCTGGAAAAAGCGCCACGCTACCACGGTGCCTGGTCACACTTCATCGACGGCCAAACGCTCCCTGTCTTCGGCATCTTCGAAAACGGCGGCGACATTGTCGAGACGGCGGGTGCCCCATCCTCGCGCAGCGAGGGTGGGCCTGTCATTTCTGAAAGCGTTTTGTGTCATTCCGAGCCCCGCCAGGGGCGGGATAAACTCCGCGGGGAATCTCTCTTCGATCTACTACTGGACGAAGATTTGCGTTGGCATTAGACTCCAGTCAACATACTTTAGCTGCGGCTTAATCCGGCGAAAATGCTGCGCTGTTCTCACTGTGCAACCGAGGTGGCGGAGTCTGCCCGATTCTGCTCATCGTGCGGAGCGCCCACGAGTTCGCTTTCACAGATGCCGACGGCGCCACCCTCTCCTGTCGCGGGCGCGGGCCGAGCAGCCACAGCAACTCCGGTGGGCTAGGGTCGCGGATTTGCCCCGGGTGTCGTGCTCGCCAGCCGCTTCCGGATCATCGGCCTGCTGGGGCGGCATGTCGTTACTTCGCTGAGCAGATCTCCTCCTTCAGCCGCGAGCCGTTTGCCGCTAGTTCAGCGCGGCGATCGAGCGGCACCATGGCCGAGCCCTTCAGGCCCGACGGCACCAGCTCCACAATGAGTATCTTCGCCGGCTCCTTGCCGCGGTTGACGGCGTTGATGTTCACGTCGCCGGGCTCGTAGAAGTATTCGCCTGCGCGGACGAGCTGCTCTTTCTTGGTATCCGCGAAGATCAGGGTTACTTCCCCGGCGAGCATCCTGCGAATCCCCGGCCCAAAGTGGTAGTGGTCTTTGATCGAGCCGCCGGGCTCGACCTCCACTTCGGTGGCTCGCAAGTCCAGCTTGCCATTAAGCGCCGTGAAGAAGCCTTCCACGGGAGTCTGCATCTTCAGCGCCGGCTTTACCCCGGTCATCTCTACAGCCGAATGGCTGGCCGGCATCTGGCTATCGAGCCGCGCCACCGCCGCTCCCAGACACAGCAGTGCCCCCACAATGAAAAACCAGGCTTTCATCGCTTCCTCCTTGTTTGGTGAATGTCTGCCCGAGGGAATTCGCGCGTACGATACTCTGCGTTCTCTGCCCCGTCAACGTCGTGTGCTTCCTTTACAGGCAATGACGACCAATTGCCCTTGTGCAACTGTCAGCGCTGGGTGGCGGAGGCGGCGGGGTCTTGAGTGGATTCTACTACTGGACGAAGATTTGGGTTGGGATTAGACTCCAGTCAACATACTTTAGCTGCGGCTTAATCCGGCGAAAATGCTGCGCTGTTCTCACTGTGCAACCGAGCTGGCAGAGTCCGCCCGATTCTGCTCATCGTGCGGAGCGCCCACGACGAGTTCGCTTTCACAGATGCCGACGGTGCCGCCCTCTCCTGCCGCGGGCGCGGGCCCAGCCGGTACAGCAACTCCAGTCCCCACGGCCGCGGATTTGCCCCGGGGGTCGTGCTCGCCGAGCGCTTCCGGATCATCGGCCTGCTGGTGCGCGGCGGCATGGGTGAAGTCTACCGCGCCGACGACCTCAAACTCGGCCAGCCGGTGGCCCTGAAATTCCTTCCGCCGGCGCTTGCAGGGGATGCCGCGCTGCTCGAACGTTTCCACGCCGAAGCGCGCAACGCGCGCCAGGTGTCGCATCCGAACGTTTGCCGCGTCTACGATATCGGCAAGGTGGACGGCCAGCACTTCCTCAGCATGGAGTACGTGGACGGCGAGGATTTGGCCGCGCTGCTGTACCGCATCGGGCGCCTTCCCGCCACCAAAGCGCTGGAGATGGCGGGCCTGGCGGCGGCACACGAGAAGGGTGTGCTGCACCGCGATTTGAAGCCCTCGAACGTGATGCTGGACGGACACGGCCGCACGCGCATCACGGACTTCGGCCTGGCGCTCCGCGCGGCTGAAGTCATCGAATGCGACACCTCGGGCAACTATCCGTGCCCACTCGAATGACAGCCTTGCTCGCAAACTGGGCTCAGAATCAGTGGGCTTGTTCTGTTCGCCGGATTTCTTGCCGCTCTCAAGTGGGTGCGGCAATAACACCCCCGGCTACGAGTGGGACTAGAGAGGCCAAGCCACGTGCTCGGCAGGCACGGGCTGCTCTAGCCGGGATTGGCGCTTCACCCTATCCCTGCCCCCCGCGACAGATTAGCACGCCCGCCATGCGCACACCCCGTTCATTCTCCGAATAGGCGCGCCGGGGCGCTCCAGCGTCCAGTCAACCAGAAAGAATCAACAGTCCTGTACTTTCTGCCTGAAATCAGCAAAAGAATGACAATGGCGCTCAAGCATGCCGAGGTCCGCTGCGGCGGCGATGCGCCGGGCCATTGCGGACGTGTAGCCAACACCCCGTTGGCTAAGCCTGCGCTCCAATTCCACCTTCGGGTCCACGAGTGCCTCGGGGGACTGGTTCAGCCGCAGCGTGGCGCGGCCGCCCCCTCTGTTTGACGGAATTGTGTTGATCGCGTTGAGGTCTCCTAGCAGCCAAGCTTCAATTTCTCTAACGACCACACAGAATCGGACTCCTTCGCGAAAACTGTACGTTCTTCCGCTTATCTTGTTCTGCATTTGAGCCTCTAGCGCGGCGGGGTTACGCCCGTTCGAATCAACCACCACCAAAGCCTTCTCTACGGGACCACCTTGAAACTCGTATTGGAGGGCAGCCAAATACGCGGGAAACTTTTGCATCACACCCGCGACGCCTCCGCAGGTATACGCTCTTATGAACGCGGCAGCTGATGTCAGCCTCATAATGAATTCAGAAATGGCGGCCTCATCGTACGTGCCTTCAACGACGAGGCCGAAGCTATCGGGCACTGCTAAGCGCCCCGGAGTAGAATAAGTCGCCCAGGCCGACTTCTTTTCTTTCGAGCAGTCCCCTCAGATGGTTCTTGTGCGTTGGTCGGGTGCAGATCGTTGCACCTTCGCGCTTCTCCACAACGAGCAGTTCGTCCAACTTGAACTGGTCGACCAGATAAGGCGAGTGAGTGGTCAAAATCACTTGGGCCCGCTGATCAGGTGGACGGGCCTCATGCTCTTGTCTGAGAATCTCGGCGAGTATTTCGAGCAATCTAGGGTGAAGGTGATTCTCGGGTTCTTCGACACAATGTAGAGGCGCTCCAACGTCGTCTGGGCTCAGAATGAGTGAAAGAAACGCCAGGAACGCGAGCTCTCCGTCTGACATCTGAAGACAAGAAACGGGATGCCGGAGAAACTTCTCTCTTGAAGACAGGAATACAGTGGATTGCTGAGTCGGAACCGTAAACAGGCTTTCTAGGTCAGGAAAGGCATCCTTCATAACTGCCTCAATCCGGGCAAAGGACTCGCGGTGCGTCGCTTGAAGGGTCATCAACCACGACGAAAGGTTATCCCCGTGCTCCCGTAGGAATCGCTCACCCAGCATCTGGTTCACCTTTTTCATGGCAGGGGGAAACGGGCGATGGAATTGAATAGCGGTGAAGAAAAGGCGCAGCGGGTTCCCCTCCCAGTCGGGAATCTCGTATTCCAGTGCCGAGCGGCTCGATTCGTTTATATCCGAAATCGTCCGGCCGTCTGGCCGAAAAATCCTTCTCTGACCGGCATCAGTCCTTACCAAATCGCTTCGCGTGGTACCGGTCGTGAAAGTCAGTGACTCATCTTGGACCCTTAGGTTGTACCCCCGCTGATCTGCAACGATGCTGATTCCATAGTCCCATTCTGTGGTCTGAGAATTTGGCTCGGTGCCGGGGAGTTCTCCCTGTAGCCGAAGGGAGAGCAAGTTCGAGTCCGACCCCTTCCAGGCAAGTTCCCAAAACCCTCCGACGGCTTGTACGGCGTTCGGCAGGCCAAAACTTCCGCCGCCAGAAGGTAGCACCATCCGTGTCAGGAATCGAAAAACGTCAACCAAGTTACTCTTGCCTGACATATTCGGGCCCACCAATACGTTCACAGGGCCGAACTCCAGGTCAAGTTCCCGGATTGATTTGAAGTTCTTCACCTGCAGGCGTCGAATCATAATTCTCCTCACGCAAGGGAGGACCTTACAGGCGAACTGTACAACCGTTTACGAACAATTTCAAAGGGTCGGCCAGGGGTGTTTCGCCCTGGCGGGTAGTTTACCGGCTGAATAGCCGACGCTCGCCCTGTCCCTACCACAGCAAGTAATTGAAACAGGGGCGGGCGTGGTGCTGCGAGGTGCCAAGTGACTCGGTAGGAGGTGCCACGTTAACCTCGCGGCTGGTGGAGAAAACGCTTGCGGCTTTGAAACCCGCCGCAAGCAGCTGACGCACACTGAAGCGCGTGCCGACTCCGGCCCCATACCTCACCCTCGACGAGGTCTTGACTGGCAGGGCCTGGTGCGGCCCCTTGGTACTTCCTCGACACCGAACGGTGCTTGCTACCTTTTCCAAAGATGCTCAGTGCCGTTCCAACTTGATTTGGCTACAGTCCGCACCCACTCCCAGTCCAAGTGATCAGCCTTCTCATCCAGAGGGACAGCTCCAAATAGTTGGAACGGGACTAGGACTCTACCAGTTGTTGGGCGACGTCATTGCGAGTCTTGCGCATTTTCTTTGGCGTAGCGCAGTTTTCCCGTTGACGGCTACTCCTGCCGAGGTAACATGAGGTGCAAAGCCCGCCAAGAGCTTTTGCGGAACCGACCGACTGTTACCTCATGAAGCTGTGCCTCATCTCAGCGACCGACTCTTGCAACGTGACGCTCTCCCGCACGTCCGTGCTGGCAATCCCTTTAGAATCCGCATCTATGAGACACGCACCGGTGTCAATTCTTTTTCTACTAGGGATCTTTTGTCTTTTTTGTCTTTTCGGGCACACCTCCTCGGAGGCGGCAGGAGGCCGCCGGAGAGGACGAGGTTGAACAGCGCCGTTCGGCATCAGCTCGGTTCGAGATTCGTCCTACCCTGGGGATCGACCGACGACTCCGGTGGCC
>Ga0209055_1001042_pt1 | contig 18604 bp, 15 predicted proteins | sample GraSoiAngelo_110_FD_185875 | JGI IMG/M metagenome (GOLD analysis project Ga0209055, IMG submission 185875) | Grasslands soil microbial communities from the Angelo Coastal Reserve, California, USA - 14_0903_12_30cm (SPAdes) (version 2) | ecosystem: Environmental > Terrestrial > Soil > Grasslands ... | reverse complement strand
AATGGGGCATGGCAATGAGCGCAAAGGAGGCCAGTAGCGCGCCCGTGAGGAAGTAGGGGCGACGCCGACCCAGCCGGTTCCAGGTGTTGTCGCTCAGATGGCCGATGATGGGCTGGACGACAAGCCCGGTCAGCGGCGCGGCGAGCCAGAGAATGGGGATCTGGTGGGCGTCGGCGCCGAGGTACTCGTAGATGGCGCTCACGTTGGCCATCTGCAGCGCCCAGCCGAACTGGATGCCCAGGAAGCCGAAGCTCATGTTCCAGATCTGCCAGAAGCTCAGGTGCGATCTCTGGACGCCTCTGGCGCTTCCATTCATGAGCGGCCCTCCTCTAGGCGTCTTGGACATCGTCAACTACTTGATGAGCAGAACCTGTCCTTCATGGGGACCGATTGCGACATGCAGCCGCCGATCTGTACCCAGCGTACCGAGCGCCTTCTCTTCGAGAAGGTCCGTGATCACGCCGCCGGGCGGCGCGGTCTTGATGGCCACCGTCTCGTCAACGATCGTGCGGCCGAAATTCGTGGCCGTGACCTGAGTGCCCCTGCCGTCGGGGAGCCGGTGGACCATGACGACGAGGCCCTTGGCCTTCACCGCCGGGATGTCGATCTGCTCGCTCTCATTGATGCGGTATTCGGCGCGCACGCGCAGCATCTTCTTCAGCTGCGAGACGAATGATCCGGGGCGCGTGAGCTGCTCGGGAAGCGTGCCGTAGAGCGCCTGGGCGCGGGGCAGATCGGCGCTCGATTTGACCGCGCCAGGGTTCGCGTCGAGCAGATCGTAGGAGCCTCGGTTGATCCAGCGCGTGTCACCGTCGGCGAGCAGAGTCTTCACGGACTCGGCCGGTAGAGTCAGGGCACCCACGAGATCCCAGCCGGACAGGGCAAAGATCCCCGGCTGCATGGCGTTATACATGGCCACGAGCAGGTGGGCGCGCTGGATGTCCCGCCGCTGCGCCTCAGTGAGGCGGCCGACGTCGCGAATCCCGAGGGCGGCGGCGGCCACGGTGGCGGTGGTGCATGCGACGCCATTGGCGGCCTCCAGGTTGTAGGGCGCGGACGGGCCGAGGAGGCGGCTGAGCATCTCGGCTCGGATGATCTCGCGCAGCTCGCTGCCCTTCATCGTCTTGCCGCGGAACGTGAAGGTGGCGTCCTTGTGGCGGGTCCAGAAGTGCACCAGCTCGAGGGTGAGCTCGTCGTGGTTCTGGAGCGCGTGGATGAGGCCTGCCGGATCTATCTGGTAGGTCTTCTGGAGCCCGAGCATGAGGCGCAAGAATTCGGCATCACCGGTGACGAGGGCGTGATGGTAGGCGGGGCGCGTCACGAAGTCGTAGGAGAGATCGGCGCCACCGTGGGACATGGCCTTGATGTCGTCGAGGGTGAGGTTGAGCTCCTGGAAGGTGAAGCCACCGAGCTTGCGGACCATGCCGGCGATGAGTTGGTTGGAGGTGACCGACAGCGGATGCCCCTCGGACCAGGCCCGGTTGTTGTTGGCACCGACCTCGATACCGAGGAAGCCATTGGCGTCGAGCCGCAGCATGCGTTCTCCCAGCGTGCCCAGGGAGTGGAGTGCGTCCCCGATGACCAGCCGCTGCGCGGCGAACGTGGGATCCAGCCAGTTGAAGGTGGGCTGCCCTCCTTTAAAGTAGTGGAGGTAGACCCAGCGGCGCTTTCTGCCGTCGACCCCGGCAATGGCCTCGGTGGCCGACCAGTCGGTCTCCTTGATGTTCTTCTCGTAGAAGATCGTGCGCGGGAGCTGCCCGACGATGTAGCCGCGCGCCTTGAGCTCGTCCACCGCCTCGGGTTTCAGGTTGACTGCGTCGTTCCCGGTCGGTACGGGCGGGAGCACGTTCCAGTCCTTCGACTGGATTTCCACCATGTGATAGAGGCCCGGGTAGTCGCCGTAGCCGCGCTCCGCGAGCCGGAAGTCGGCCCCCTTGCCGCTGTGGCCTGGAACAATGTCGCCGATGGCCACGGCGCCGTTGTCGCGCGCGCGCCGGACCATCGACTTGTACTCCTCTTCGCTGCCGAAGCGAGGGTCGATCTCGGTGCTGATGCGATCGAAGTTGCCATCGATGGTAGGGGTGTACTCGCGCCCGCGGATGCCCCCGGCACGCTTCATGGGACCGGTGTGCACCCCCTTGACCCCGATCTCCTTGAAGAGGCTCCAGAGCTCCGGATCACCCAGGCTGCGCAGCACCGACTCGTCTGGCCGAGTGATGTGAGAGGGCGGGTAAGCCGTGAACCACACCGACGCCAGCGCCGAGGCGGCACGCGGCTGCGGGTTGGCGTATGGATGTTGCCAGAGCTGCCCCTGGCCCGAATAACGCCGCGCTGTCAGCTCCGCCTGGTGGAGCATCGAGCGGTCCACCAGCCAGCGGATGTAGCTGTCGCCGGAGGCGGCCTCCGGGGCCGCGGCCGACGGCGCCGCTCGAGGGGGCGCAGCGACGCCGCCCGGGGCGGGCCCGAGGGAACCGGTGGAAGGCGCCGACTGGCAGCCCAGCCCGAGCACACCCAGCAGGGTGGCCAGGCTCAGAAGGACGTGGCGCGCTCGAGTGGCCATGGTGACTCTGAGTGTCATCGTAGAGCACGAATGCAAAAAGAGTAGCCGTACGCCAAAAGGGGCCGAGTGATTCGGCCCCTTTGCGCATTGGGTTCCAACCGCGCCTTGGGCTAGGCACCCAAGACTCGGATGAGCGGCTGAAGTGTCAGGCCGGAGGTCACTCTCCTGCGCCTCGTGGCCTCGAACGGACCGCGCCGCCGCCGGCCGGCTGCCGCGACGGGCGCGGCTCTCGATCCGCACCGGCGGCTTAGCGCTCGCGCGACGGTGAGACGCGGGAAGTTGACGGTCACCCTGTACGGCCTCTAGGGCAGCGTGCGTGGTACGATCGCGATGATGTCATGGCGTAGCGGACTGATCATAGTTGCGTTGCTCATGTGGGCCGTCACCGGTCCCGTCGGCATGGCCTTCGACGGGTGCGCGCTGTCCTGCGATGAGCCGTGCGCCCTCACCACCGCGTCGATCAGTGCGCCGCCGACCGTACCGGTTATCGCAACTGTCGCCGGTACCGCTCCGGAACCCCTGCGGCGCCGCCCGATCCGAACTGCTTCCTCGCTCGAGCCTCCTCCCAGAGCCTCCGTTTTCTCCGCGTAGCTCGTAGTCTGTCCGTTCGCTGATTTCGCTGGAGAGAGGACCACCCAACGCGTTCGTTTGCGTGTCGGGTGATGTCGGAGGCTCATGGTCAATTGGCTGATCGAGGTGTCGCTCCGGAACCGATTCCTGGTTCTCGGTCTGTTCGCACTCCTGGGGGTCTGGGGCTACTGGGCGCTGCTGACCACGCCGATCGACGCGATTCCGGACCTCAGCGACAACCAGGTCATCGTCTTCACTGAGTGGACGGGCCGCTCGCCGCAGGAGGTCGAGGATCAGATCACCTATCCGCTCACCGTGAGCCTCCAGGGCCTGCCGGGCGTGCGTGTCGTGCGCTCGTCATCCGCCTTCGGGTTCTCGATGATCAATGTCATCTTCGCGGACTCGGTCGATCTCTACTTCGCGCGCTCGCGGGTGCTGGAGCGGCTGAATCTGTTGACCAAGGCGCTGCCGGCGGGCGTCGTTCCGACGCTCGGGCCCGATGCGACCGGCGTCGGTCACGTGTTCTGGTACACCGTCGAGGGCAAGGGATACTCGCTGCGAGACCTGAGGTCGCTGCAGGACTGGTTCATCCGCTACCAGCTCAACTCAGTGCCCGGCGTCGCCGAAGTCGCCAGCATCGGGGGCACGGTGCGGCAGTACCAGATCGACGTCGATCCCACCCGGCTGCGCGCCTACAAGATCTCGCTCTCAGCGGTCGTCGACGCCGTCATGCGCAGCAACCGGAATGTCGGCGGCAACGTGGTCGAGGCGAGCGGGAGCTGGTCCGTCGTGCGCGGCCTCGGTCTCATCGAGAACGTCCGTGACGTCGAGGACATCGTCGTCGGTGCCGAGGGCGGCGTGCCGATTTTCATCAAGCAGGTGGCCCAGGTGAAGGTCGGCGACGCCTTCCGGGCGGCGGCACTGATCAAGGGAACGAATGAGGCGGTCGGCGGCGTGGTGGTCGCCCGCTACGGCGTCAGCACCGTGGACGTGATCAACCGCGTCAAGGAGAAGATCGCCGCGCTACAGGCGGGCCTACCGGCCGGAGTGCGGATCGTGTCGTTCTATGACCGATCGGCACTCATCGAGCGGGCTGTCTCGACGCTCAAGCGCGCGCTCATCGAAGAGACGATTGTCGTGACCATCGTCAATATCGTCTTCCTCCTGCATCTGCGCTCGGTGTTGATCGTGACCATCCCGCTGCCGCTCGCCGTGCTCACCGCGTTTCTCTTCATGCGCTACCTCGGCATCACCTCCAACATCATGTCGCTGGCCGGGATCGCGATCGCCATCGGCGTGCTGGTGGACGCCGGCATCGTGGTCACGGAGAACGCGTTCCGGTTCATCGAGAAGCGCGGGGTGAATACGCGCAATCGCCGCCGTGTGGCCGAGACGGTGCTCGAGGCCACGCGCCTGGTCGGCCGGCCGATCTTCTTCTCGCTCGCGATCATCATCCTGGCGTTCCTGCCTGTCTTTGCGCTCACCGGACAGGAGGGCAAGCTCTTCCACCCGCTGGCCTTCACGAAGACCTTCTCGATGATCGGCGCCACGATTTTGTCCGTGACGCTGGTCCCGGTGCTGTGCAGTCTCCTCATCGGCGGCCTGGTGCGGGGCGAGGAGCACAACCCGGTGATGCGACCGCTCGTGTGGCTCTACCGGCCGGTGCTCGACTTTGCCCTGCGGCATCGTGTCGCCACGCTGGCGGTCGCTGTCCTTGTCGTGGCCGGCGCCGCCGCCCTCGTCCCGAGGATCGGCACGGAGTTCATGCCGCCGCTGAACGAGGGCGACCTCATGTTCATGCCCGTGACCGACCCTGCCATCGGGCTCGGTCAGGCGATCGAGATCACGCGCAAGCAGAACGAGGCGATCCAGAAGTTCCCCGAGGTCGCATCGGTCGTGGCGAAGATCGCCCGCGCCGACACGTCCACGGATCCGGCGCCGGTGAACATGACGGAAACGGTCGTGAGCCTCAAGCCCGAGCGGGAATGGCGCCCGGGGATGACGCGCGAGAAGCTCATCGGCGAGCTGGATCAGGCCACCACGCTGCCAGGCGTGTCGAACATCTGGACGCAGCCGATCATCAACCGCATCAACATGCTGACGACCGGCATCCGCTCCGAGGTGGGGGTCAAGGTCTTCGGCAACGACCTCAACGCTTTGCAGGAGCGGGCGCGGGTCATCGCCGACGTTCTGCGGCCCATCCCGGGAGCGGCCGACGTATACCCCGAGCAGGTGACGGGGACGCCCTATCTCGACATCCGCGTGAATCGTGAGGCCGCCGCCCGGTACGGCATCACGGTTGGAGCGGTTCAGGACGTCATCGAGACGGCGGTGGGTGAGACGAACCTCACGCTCACGATCGAGGGCCGCCAGCGTTTTCCGGTGCGGGTCCGCTATGCGCCGGAGTACCGGGCCGATCCGGCCGCGCTGGCTGGCGTGCTGGTGAACGCGCCGAACGGTACCCAGGTGCCGTTGGGCCAGGTCGCTGAGATCCGATCCGTCTCCGGCCCTTCGATGATCTCGAGCGAGAACGGACTGCTCGTCGTGACGGTCCTGCTCAATGTACGGGGCCGCGACGTCGGCAGCTTCGTCGAGGAGGCGCGGCAGGCTATCGCCGAGCGCGTCGCCCTGCCTCAGGGCTCGTACGTCGAGTGGAGCGGTCAGTACGAGAACGAGCGCCGAGCACGGGAACGGCTTCAGATCGTGATCCCGATCGTTCTGATCGTGATCATGGTCCTACTCTACCTGACCTATCGCTCGGTTCTCGACGCTGCCCAGATCCTGCTCGCTGTCCCATTCGGGCTTGCCGGCGGCATCTACCTGCTCTACGCCCTTCACTACAACTTCTCCGTCGCTGTCTGGGTGGGATTCATCGCGCTCTTCGGTACGGCCGTGCAGACAGCCGTGGTGATGGTCATCTATCTCGAAGAGGCCGTCGCTCAGAAACGCGAACACCTCGGCGGACGACTGACGCGCGAGGCGCTCATGGACGCCGTCAAGGAGGGCGCGCTGCTACGGCTCAGGCCGAAAGTGATGACCGTCTGCACGGTCGTGGCGAGCCTGTTGCCGATCATGTGGAGCCATTCGACGGGCGCCGAGGTCATGAAGCCGCTCGCCACGCCGGTGCTCGGCGGCATGGTCAGCTCGCTGGGCCTCGTCCTGATCGTCACCCCCGTCATCTTCTTCTGGTTGCGAGAGCGAGAGCTGCGACGCGCTGAGGCTGAGGAGCGCGCCGCACGCCGGATCGGCGAGCGGCCCGCATTGGAGTCGAACGAGTAAACGCAATGACAGGAGGAAGACAACCGATGACGCGTCTGACCGCAATGGTGACAGCGTTCGCGTTCGTGTTCGGAGCCGGGGCCGCAGGCTGGGCCGCGGAGAAGACGTTAGCCACTCAGAAGACCAAGGACGTCGTCGTGACACTGAAGAGTGAAGCCGGCCAGTGGAAGCAGGGCAAGAACGACTTTGCCCTGGAGTTCACGTCGGCCAAGGAGAAGCAACCTGTCGATGTCGGCAAGGTGACGCTGAATACCAGCATGACGATGTCCGGGATGGCCCCGATGATCGCCGGCGCGACCCTGAAGCCCGACAAGACGCCCGGCCGCTACGTCGGCACGATCGAGTTTCCCGACACGGGCACGCGCCAGGTGACGGTCGCCTGGGATGGGCCGGCCGGCAAGGGCTCGACGAAGTTCTCGGTTCCGGTCCGTTAGCGCCATGCCTGGGCTACGCGGAACGCTCGCGTCGCTCGTCGTTGTGGCGACCCTGGCCGCCACCGGCATCGCTCAGGCCCAGCCCGGCGCCGAGGTCACGGTGGACGAGCTCGTCGCCCGTGCGCTCGCCGACAGCCCCGATCTCCGCGCTGCACGCGCAGAGATCGAGGCGTCCATCGGGCGCTTGCAGCAAGCGGGCTTGCGTCCGAACCCGATGCTCGAGCTGGGCGGCCAGAAGGCACTGAGCCCAGACAACAACGTCACGATCGGGCTCACCGTCCCGCTCGATCTCAACGGCCGAAAGGAAGGCCGTGTCGGCGTCGCGGAGCGCGAGCTGCAGATGAAGCGGGCACAGGTCCGTGACCGGGAGCGGCGCCTGGCCGCCGACGTCCGCATGAAGGCGGGGGAGGTGTTGGCGGCCCGACGCGGCCTGGCCGTCACCGACGATCTGTTGACCGTGAACCGCGCCGCACTCCGTCTCGTTCAGAATCGCGTGCGCGAGGGCGCGACGCCGGAGCTCGACGAAAACCTCATGCTGGTCGAGGTGAATCGCCTCGATGCGACGCGACAGATGCTCGCGAGCCGTGTCGACATCGCGTCGCTCCAGCTGAGAGCGCTCGCCGGGATGGCTCCCGACGCGCCGCTTGCTCTGCGCGGCGACCTCGCCTCGGCCGTGCCGATACCGCCGGCGGACGAGGCAGCACGTCAGGCCCTGACGAACCGGCCCGATCTCGACGCGGCCCGCGCCGACGTCGCGATGGGCGCGGCCAAGATTCGCAAGGAGCAGGCCGAAGGCCGATGGGACGCCAGCGTCAACGTCGGGTATCAGCGGCAGGACTTCGGTTTCGACCTGAACGGCGTGACGAACACGGGTGCTACCCGCCCGATCCAGGACGTGTTCCATTACTTCGGTGCCGGCGTGAGCATCGTGCTGCCGGTGCGAAACCGCAATCAGGGCAACATCGCCGCGGCGGCGGCGGAGGCGCAGGCGGCCGAGCGGCGGCTTCAGTTCGCGGAGCTGGCCGTGCGCCAGGAGGTGGCCGCAGCGCTCGCGCAGTACGAGGCTGCGCGTCGCTCGCTCGGAATCTACGAGCGCGGCGTGCGCGACGTGGCCACGCGCAACCTCAGCGTGGTGCGGCAGACGTACGGGCTGGGACGCGGCTCGCTGCTCGACGTGATTGCCGAGCAGCGGCGGTATATCGACATCGAGAACGGCTACACGGATGTGCTGCGGCAGGTGTACGACGCCCGGGTCGAGATCGATCGCGTCACCGGGGTGATGACGCCGGCGGCGGGGAGATGAGCGATGGAAGGCGATGATGATGTGATCGACGACCACAGCGCTCGAGGCCGCCGTGGACGCATACGCCGATCCGTCGGCCTGGCTGCCGGTGCCGTTGCGCTGCTGATCGTCGGCGCCGTGGGAGGCGTCGTCTGGAGCGAGCGACACGGCGGTGTGCGCGCGCGGCCAGCCGCAGACAGCCGTGACGCTCAAACTCCGGCTGCTTCGCCGGACAATCGGCCCATGCCTGGAATGCCGGGCATGCCCGCGCCATCCGGTCAGGCGGCGGCGGATAAGACCGACGAAGCCGTCGAAGTCTCGTTGACCCCGGAGGCTGTCGAACGCGCGGGAATCAAGATCGCCGAGGCGAAGGCTGAGTCGTCGGTCTCGGGCGTCACCGTCCCCGGGACCGTGATGTCCAACGCGTACCGCGACACGAAGGTGAACGCGCTCGTCGGCGGTATCGTGCGACAGGTGATGGTGGAGCTCGGCGCGGAGGTTCACCGAGGCACGCCGCTGGCCGTGATCTTCAGCTCCGAACTGGCGGATGCGCAGATGAAGTATCTCTCGATGCGCGCGATGCTGGAGGCTGACCATCAGAAGCTCGAGCGGACACAGAAGCTGGTGGCGCTCGGCTCCGCGAGCCGACAGGAGCTGGAAGAGGTAACGGCCGTCCACACCGGCCATGAGACCGAAGTGGCCGCGGCGCGACAGCGGCTACTGCTGCTCGGCCTTTCATCGGAGCGCGTTGCCAGCCTGGAGGGCGCATCACATGTCGTTTCGGAAATCACGGTGATGTCGCCGGCTGACGGCTTGGTCATCGCGCGTTCGGTGAATCCCGGGCAGGTCATCAACGCCGGCCAGGAGCTGTTCGTCGTCACCGACCTGAGTACCGTCTGGATCATCGGCGATCTCTACGAGCGCGATTTCTCGCGCGTTCGCGTCGGCTCCCCGGTCACAATCACTCTCCCGTCCATGCCCGACCGCTCGGTGACGGGGCGCGTGGCCTATATCGACCCCCGAGTGGATCCAGCGACACGGACGGCGAAGGTGCGGGTCGAAGTGCCGAACCGCGGCGGCGACCTTCGCCTCGGCATGTTTGTCACTATGAGCATCCGGACCGGCACGACGGAGCGGATCACGGTCGTGCCCCGCGCCGCCGTGCAGACAATCGGCGACCGCTCGGTCGTCTACGTCCCGGCTGAAGGGGAGGAAGGCAAGTTCGTCGAGCGCGCGGTGAAGGTCGGGCCACCGGCCGGGGAATTCGTGCCGATTCTGAACGGGCTCAAGCCCGGTGACAAAGTGGTGACCGATGGAAGCTTCTACCTTCGCGCCGAAGCCGCGCGAACGCGGTCCGGCGGATGAGGCAAATGCGCGCGATCGAATCGTTGACGCGAGTTTCGGCATCTTATACTGAGAATAGTTCTATGAATCGGCGGGGTATCGTTGTCGCGCTGGTGCTGATCGCGTTGGTGCTCCTGGTGCCGATCGCGATGGCGTACGCAGGCTGTCCCATGATGGGGACGAGCTGCGGCGGTCCGTGTGGGGTTTCCTGTGCGGCCGTCTCGCCCGGCGCGTCGCTCGCACCGGTGCCGAGCGTCCTCGTTTCCTTCGTTTCCGAGGTCCAGCATCACGCCAACGTTTTCGCCGCGTTCGAGCCTCCTCCTAAATCTCCCTACCGCTCCGCGTAGTCGCTTCAAAGCGTCGCTACACGACACGATCGTTGACCGCGGCTGATGGCTGTCCGCTGAGGACAGCGCCGGGCTCCTGCCCGCTGCCGCGAAAGGGGGATTCCATGTATCGGTTCTTTGCTCTGATCGTTGGTACGTCGATGACGTTCGCTGCCTTCGTCGGTACTGGATATGCCGCGTCCTCCGTGCGGGACGCGCTGAGCGAGCGCTTCAAGCCTTCACGGATCGAAATGGCCCGTGGCTCCGACGAAGGCCACGTCGTTGAGAAGGGTACTGTCCTCCGCCTGAGGGCGGACGGCATCCCGGCTGGGGTGCTGCGAACGACGCAGCTCAATACCAAGTCTCCACGGTTTCACGTGCATGACTATGCGCGGGTCGCCGTCGACGAGCGCGGGCGCATGTCTGTCGAGCCGGGCCGCGTAGCGCTGGCCAAGGGGACGCGCATGGTCGTGCTGAATATCAAGACGGACCGAGACCGCGTCCGGCTGTTTACCCACACGCTCGACCCGGTGCAGCTGTCCGACGGCACGATCGCTCACGGTTGCACCGAGTTCGTTTTCACTGTCGACCCGACCACCCTGAACCGCTCCGATATCGCGACGGTCACCGCCCGCATCGAGCAGTGGCTTGCCGTCGATTCGGCCAGCTGAGAAGGAGAACAGCAATGATGCACATGATGAACGAAAGTTGTGGGCCGCTCATGATCGCTCTCATGGGAGTGGGTTGGCTGCTCGGACTCGGGCTCGTGGGAAGCCTGATCGTGCTGGTGTGGACCGCGATCGGACGCCTCCGGAGCACACCGGCCAAGGCCTAGCCGAGGGTCAGGATGGAGGGCTCCGAATGGCGCGACCGATCGAGTCGCGCCGTTCGGAGCATCTCATTCTCGTACGTAGCGCTCGACCGCGTTACCGGCCCCTTTGAAACCGCACACGGTTCAGAAGCAGCGCATTGGCAGTCACCGTCATCGTCGACGCGCTCATCACCAGTGCTGCCCACTCTGGCCGCAGCAGAACGCCCAGAGATGGATAGAGCACGCCACCGGCGATGGGAATCGCGATCAGGTTGTAGATCGCCGCCCAGAAAAGGTTCTGCTTGATCTTCCCGCGCACCTTGCGCGCAAGCTGAATGGAGCGCGAGACGTCGGCCGGGTCGTTCTTCACCAGCACCACGTCCGCCGTCTCGACCGCCACGTCGGTACCCGCGCCGATCGCGATCCCCACCATCGCCTGCGCCAGGGCAGGTGCGTCGTTCACGCCGTCACCAACCATGGCGACCTTGCGCCCGGCTCCTTGAAGCTCCGCGACCTTCCTGGCCTTGTCTGCCGGCAGCACCTCGGCGATCACCTCGTCTATCCCGAGTTGCCGCGCTACCGCTTCCGCTGTCCGGCGGTTGTCGCCGGTGAGCATGACTGTCTGGATCCCGAGGCCATGGAGAGCGCGCACCGCCTCGCGAGCGCTGTCGCGAATGGGATCGGCTACCGCGACCACGCCGGCCATCCTCTTGTCCACCGCGACATACATCGCGGTCTTGCCATCTGACGCGAGCGCCTGTACCTGGCCTTCGAGACCGCCGGTATTGATCCCTTCGCGCTCCATCAACCGCCGGCTGCCGATCAGCACACGCCGGCCGTCGACGCGCGCTTCGATACCGTGGCCGGGAACCGAGTCGAACTTCTCGGGGGCCCGCACCTCGATGCCCCGTCCTGCTGCGCCGGCCACGATCGCCTCGGCGAGGGGATGCTGCGATGGGCGATCGGCGGACGCGGCCAGGCGCAGCAACTCCGCCTCGATGAATCCATCAGCCGTGATGACGTCGGTCAGCGCGGGCTTGCCCTGTGTCAGGGTGCCGGTCTTGTCGAAGATCACCGTGTCGATCCCGGCCGTTTCCTCGAGCGCGGTGGCATTCTTGAACAACACTCCCTCGCGCGCGCCCTTGCCGACGCCGACCGTGATGGCCGTGGGAGTCGCCAGCGCCAGCGCATCGGGACACGCGATGACGATCGTCGAGACCGCCGCTGTCAACGCGAACAGCAAGCCCTCACCGCCAAAGACGTACCAGGCGACGAAGGCGACGACCCCAGATCCGAGCGCGACGAAGACAAGGTATTTCCCCGCCCTATCGGCGAGGCGCTGGGCGGGGGCCTTGCTCGCCTGTGCGTTCTGAACCATCTGGACGATCCGTGATAGCGCGGTGTCCGCCCCCACAGCGGTCGCCGTGAAGTTGAACGCGCCGGTCTGATTGACCGTGCCTCCGATCACCTGCTTGCCTTCGGTCTTGGCGGCAGGAATAGGCTCGCCTGTGATCATCGACTCATCGACGTGTGACGATCCGGAGACCACCATGCCGTCGACCGGCACGCGGTCGCCGGGCCGAACCACGATCTCGTCGCCCACCGCGACCTGGTCGAGCGGAACTTCCGCCTCGACACCGCCGCGCTTCACACGGGCTGTCGCCGGAGCCAGCTTCAACAGCGCCTCGACGGCCCTGCCGGTCGCAAAGCGGCTCCGCATCTCCATCCAGTGGCCGGCCAGGCTGAAGGAGGTGAGCATGGCGGCCGCGTCGTAGAAGACCTCGCCCATGAACAGAAAGGTCGCCGCCACCGAGTAGAGGTAGGAGACGAGGATGCCGAGGGCGATCAGCGTCATCATGTTCACTTGGCCCAGCCTGAGGGCGCGCCAGGCACCGGAGATGAAGGGCCAGCCACACCACCACACGACCGGCGTCGCCAGCAAGAAGCCAAACAGCCCCATCGAGAGACCGAACGGCGGCACTCCGGGCAAGCCGATAGCGGCTCCGAGCGGAGAGAAGATCACCAATGGCAACAAGAGAAGGGCCGAGACGATGAACCGGCGGAGCATGTCTGCGACCATCGCGGCGCCGTGCCCGGCATGCTCGGCGTGCCCCGCCGCGGCGTGCTCCATGTCGGCGTGCTCTGTCCCAGCGTGCCCCATGCCCGCATGCTCGCTCGTTCCCACTTGAGGATGCCCGGGCTGTGCCATCGACCCCGGTCGTCGCTGACAGTTGCACGGGTAGCCGCACCGCTGAAACTGCACCTCGAGCCGCTCCGGAGCGGTCACTGACGGGTCGTAGGTGACGTGCGCCACACCCCGCGTGCGGTCGAGGTGGGCCGCCGCGACACCCGGCAGGCCAAGCAGGCTACGCTCGACGTCCGCGTACTCGCTGCCGCCGTAGGCGCACTTGAGGCTCACCTCCGCCACGGCGGACGAAGCCGGGACAGTGGCGTCGTTGTGGCTATCGGTATGCTGCATAGCGCATTACCCCCTCGAGTTTAAGAGCGAGCGATCGACGCGCTGGTTGCGCTCAGGATGCGGCGCCCGGCAGGTCAGCGGGACGAGGCGAATCCTTGACCTTACCCCCCGGTGGCCGGGTTACGCTCTGGCCATGCGGCAAAATGACCTGGTTATCGGCAACCTCGCGACTCGAGCGGGACGACACGGAAGGCGAGACGCCTCAACGAAGCGGCCGGCATCCTGCCTGTCGCGCGGCGGACGCCGTCCGGCTACCGGACGTACGACATTGACGCGCTGCAGTTGCTGAATCTCGTCCGCTGCGCCCAGCCGCTCGGTTTCACGCTCGTTTGCGCATGACGTAAGGTGAGCGCGCCCTTGTTATATAGCGCCTCGGCGCGACGAGCGACCACCCGCAGTTCACCCTGGAATTACCCAGGAAGTTGCTCGCAACGAGAGCCAACGAGCCCCAAAGCCGCGATTTGCGTTGACGGAGTCAGTCATGAGGACATTCAGGTTCGGCGTGAACGTTCGGACTGCCGCCTCGGCGGAGGAGTGGGCGGGCAAGGCGCGGCAGGTCGAGCGTCTCGGCTATTCGGTTCTGCTCGTGCCCGATCATCTGGCCGAGCTGCTCGCGCCGTTCCCCGCGCTAGTCGCGGCCGCAGCCGCGACGACGCGCCTGCGTCTCGGCACCGGTGTCCTGAACAACGACTTACGCCATCCCGTGTTGACGGCGCGCGAAGCGGCGACGCTGGATGTGCTGAGCGGCGGCCGGCTGGAACTCGGCATCGGCGCCGGGCACATGCGTTCGGAGTACGAGCAAGCGGGACTCGCGTTCGATGCCGGCGTGACACGCGTCGAGCGGCTGGCAGAGGCCGTCACCATCGTCAAGCGGCTGCTCAAGGGCGAGACGGTTACGTTCACCGGCCGGCACTATCGCATCAGCGGTCACGCGATTCATCCGCGGCCAACGCAGCGTCCCCGGCCGCCGATCTTCATCGGAGGCAACGCGCCGCGCCTCCTCACCGTGGCCGCGCGCGACGCCGACATCGTCGGATTCACCGGTATCGCGTTCCGAGCCGGCGGCGCCGAGCCGGACGTCTCGGATTTTCGCGCGACGGTCGCCGATGAGCGCCTGCGGCTCGTGCGCGAGGCGGCCGGTGAGCGATTCGACCGGCTCGAGCTGAACGCGCTCGTGCAGCGCGTGATCGTGACTGACAATCGCCGCAAGGCCGCCCACGAGCTCGCGACGGGACGATGGGCACGGCTGACGCCCGACGATGTCCTAGGCAGCCCGTTCGTGCTCGTCGGAACGGTGGATCAGATGGTCGACGACCTGCGCGCGCGCCGCGATCGCTGGGGCATCTCGTACGTCATGACCCACGAGCCGTACATGGAGGCGCTTGCGCCGGTCGTCGCGCGGCTAGCGGGCCGGTGAGCCTCAGCCATTCAAGCGGCTGGTGTACGGCCCGCGATCTCCGCCACAGCGCCTCATCGATTCCCAGCACATCGGAATGACGTACGGTGGGAAGAAGGCTGAGCCAGAGCTGGAGTAGCACAGACGTGGAAGCAGCGGCATGCGCTCCCAGCCGGTCTGGCGTCTATGACCGCGCCCGATCTCCTCAATGATCGTGAAGTACGGGCGATTCGAAATGATCAGATGGTCGAAGCATTGGCCGATGCTCCACTCCGCTTCACCCGGTTTCCAGTTGATTTGTTCAGCGGAGAGCGGACCGAACGTCCGTTTCGCTTCTTCGGCGACCAGACGCCCCTGCGTCAGCACGACGGAGAGGTCAGCGTCCTGGAGATCGTAGATCATTTTTGTCTGTGGAGCTGCCATAGTGCCACCTGGGTCACGTTGCCGCGCTCGTCTCCTCTGTCGCCGTAGCACGGATTAGAACCCCAGTGCCGAGCGCCACTCCGAGACGCCACGACCGTAGGCCGGTGGCTGCGCCTTGTCAATGTCAGACGAGAGTTCAGGGCTCGAATGTGTCGTCGATCGCTTAGCCCCGGGTCGTGATGCGTCGGGGAGAACGCGAAGAGCCGTTTTCACCAACCCCCGGTGCGCCGCTTGAACCACCGGATTCTGAACCTGCTCGACAAGCTGCCGCGGCGGCGGCAGACTGAGGGCCGACGACTGCTCGCGGCGATTCCCTACGTCGAGTCACGAGGGGAAGCCGAGCCCGAACACGGCCGAGAAGAAAGGCCGCCGCCGGAGGTCAAGAACGCCGCCTGTCGCGAGAGGTGTGGGCATGCAGCTCGCAAAGTTGACCCTAAAGTCGGTCCGCGCGCGCCCCGTCGTGCTGAAGCTCAAGCGCCACGTGGTCGCGCGCATCGCCGCGATCAGCGACTGGCCGCTCGTCCTCATCGACCTCTTCACTGAGGAAGGCATCGTCGGGCGGAGCTACCTCGAGCCCTATACGCCGAAGACGATGCGGTACCTAATCCCTGCGTTGCACGATCTCGGCGAGATGCTGAAGGGGCACCAGGTGACCCCAGCCGAGCTTTACGCAATGGCGCGCAAGTCCCTCCATTTCGTCGGCTACCAGGGTCTCTCGATGATTGCAGTCTCTGGCCTCGACATGGCGGCCTGGGATGCTCTGGCCAAGGCGGCGGAGATGCCGCTCTGCATGCTCCTCGGCGGTTCGGTCGGGCCGGTCAGAGCCTACAACAGCAACGGGCTCTGGCTGAAGGCGCCGGAGGCGGTCGCAGCGGAGGCGGTCGAGCTGCGCGACGAAGGCGGCTTTACTGGCCTGAAGCTCCGGCTCGGCCGTGCGCTTCTGGCCGACGATCTCGCGACGGTCGCGGCGGTGCGAAAGTCGGTCGGCGAGGAGATGCAGTTGATGGTCGATTTCAACCAGGGTCTCGATCTCGCCGAAGCCCTTGAGCGCTGCCATGCCATCGACGCTCTTGGTCTGACTTGGATCGAGGAGCCGATCGTCTACGACAATCTCGATGGCTTCGCCTGTCTCGCCGCCCAGCTCAAGACGCCGATCCAGATCGGCGAGAATTTCTACGGGCCGCGCGATCTCTACACCGCGCTGCAGAAAAAGGCATGTGACCTCGTCATGCCGGACTTTATGCGGATCGGCGGAGTAACGGGCTGGCTCAAGGCCGCAGCCATCGCCGGCGTGGCGGGCGTTCCGATCTCGACGCATCTCTATCCCGAGATTGCCGCGCATGTTATGCGGGTAACCGACACCGCGCACTGGCTCGAATGGCAGGACTGGGCCGATCCAGTCCTGCAGAGACCGTACGAGATCCGCAACGGGATGCTGCATATCCCGGACGTGCCCGGTGTCGGGCTGGAGTGGGACGAGGACGCCGTTGCCGCCCATCAGATCGAACTTTAGCGACCGCGTCCGATTCGGAAGGGCGGGGCTGCGGCAGCACAACGAGATCTGGAGTCGTGGGATGCTTTCAGGGCTGCTGATGGCCTACAAGCTCTTGGCCATGGCGCAGGTGCGCTGGCGGCGACTCGACGGTGCGCACCACCTGCCGCTCGTGCGCGCAGGTAGCTCGCGCGAGACGCGTGCAGCTGATCGGTGACGGTTGGGGCGCACGGTGCCGAGCATCATTCTTTCACCGGTGTGAGGATGGGAGCCCCCTTGGCCCTCAGCAGCACCACGACGAACCTAGCCGACTCCGTGTTGCTGGCGTTGCGCCCCACGACGTGAACATCGGTAGGACCCTCGTAGAACGTCTGCCCTGCCTTGAGCGTGACGGCAGGTTGGCCTTTCAACTGCATGACGATCTGGCCTTCGAGCACGTAAACGAACGCATGGGCGTCGTGCCGATGGACTATGTCTCGTGCGCCCGGCGGGTACGACACCTCAAGCATGCGACCCTCTTTGCCCGGGTAGTCCGCGAGATCGATCGCGAACAGTTCCTTCACGTCTGCGGCGTCGGCCGGCACGGCTGCGAGCATCAAGAGTGCCGCCAGGTAAGCGCGGAAGTACACGTGGGGTTTCTTCATGTTGTTCCTTTCAGGATCGTAGTCGGGCTTACCTCGGATGCAGGATCAGGCTCTTGCCTGAGAGCGGCAGAGCCATTCGGCGAGACCGATGCGGCCGAGGCGCGCTTCGCCCAACGGCACGAGCGAGCGCTCTTCGACCCGGCCGCCGAAGTATCGGGCCTCGGGGTCACTGACGACCGCACGCGGGTCGCCGAGCGCCTTCAGATAGCGGGCGACGATTTCGTTGAACGGTGCTCGTTCCGGGCCGGCGATCTCAACGATGCCGTTTCGTGGCGCCGCGAGCGCCACATCGGCGACGATGGCAGCAACGTCGTCCGCCGCGATCGGTTGGAACAGGCCGGGCGACAGCCTGACCATGTTTCCATCCGTACTTGAAGCGGCGATGCCTCCGAGGAATTCCAAGAACTGGGTCGAGCGGATGATGGTGTAAGGGATGCCGGAGGTCTTGATCAGTTTCTCTTGGGCGACCTTGGCGCGGAAATAGCCATTCTCGGGCGTCCGATCGGTGCCGACGATGGAGAGCGCGACATGGTGCCGGACGCCGGCTGCGGCCTCCGCCGCGAGAAGGTTGCGGCCAGAGGTCTCGAAGAATTCCAGCACCGCTTTGTCTTCAAATGAAGGCGAGTTGGCGAGGTCGATCACCACCTGCGTGCCGGCCATGGCCTCTTTGAGGCCCTCGCGGGTGATGGTGTTGACGCCGGTATTGGGCGAGGCGGCGACGACCTCGTGGCCGCCCTGGCGCAGAATGGCGACGGTCTTCGAGCCGATCAGGCCGGTGCCGCCGATAACGACGATCTTCATTGCAAACCTCCTAGTTCGTAGGCCGCAAGCTGGGATTTGTGATGGTTGTGCGGCAAGCTGCCGTCAGCGAGTGTGGTCAACCACGAGGGAGACGGAGAGCGACTTTTCCACAGCAGGACCCTGTCGGTGACGACCAGGCGTTCAAGCCAGATTCACCCGAGCCTTAGCGCTCAGCAAGCACCAACCTGAGAGGCCGAGGTGCACGCTCGGCGGAAGGGTATCACCTGGAGGGCCGTCTCGCCAGCCGTGTCGGACGGCGAGTGCTTCAGCGAGACTGGAGTGCCTTCGAATTTCTGGCCGACCTAGGTCAGGACGTCGAGATCACTCTGCGCGGCAGGTTACTTGCCCTTACTGCTATGATTCCGGGCGATGGCCTGGCCATCACGGTCGGTGCGACCTATCGAGGAGGCGCCGAAATGCCTAGGTCGCGGACGTGCGAATGCTCTCCGTCCTCCAGAAGGCCGATGCCGTTGCTCGGCTAGTGAGACGGTGACTCCGCGGCCAACGGGCCGGGGCCGTCACGCGGCGGTCTAGCGCCGGAGGAGGGAGCATGGGTCGGATACCGTTTGACGAGCGTGTGGCCAACGAGCTCCTGCGCTACGCCCGCATGGTGGTCGCGCGCGGCTACATCCACAATTCTCTCGGCAACATCGCCGTCCGCGTTCCTCATCCAGGCTTCCCTCACGGGGTTGCGTACACGAAGCACGCCGAGGTGTCGCTGGAGGAGATGACCATCGACAACGTCGTCGTCACCGACATCCCG
>Ga0209055_1001036_pt1 | contig 18641 bp, 13 predicted proteins | sample GraSoiAngelo_110_FD_185875 | JGI IMG/M metagenome (GOLD analysis project Ga0209055, IMG submission 185875) | Grasslands soil microbial communities from the Angelo Coastal Reserve, California, USA - 14_0903_12_30cm (SPAdes) (version 2) | ecosystem: Environmental > Terrestrial > Soil > Grasslands ... | reverse complement strand
CATCCTGGGGATAGAGTTTGGCCGCCAAGGTCCCGAGGTGCTCCCGGCTGTGATAGAGATCGACAATGTGGGTGGCATCGGGGAAGTGGAGAGCGGCCTGGTTCCAGATCCATTCGGAGCCATCGCCCAACACCACTTTCTTGTCGGCCCGAGCCCAGCCCCGCCGCCAGGCTTCGGCATAGAGACGGCGGCCGAATTCCTCGCAGCATCTGCACTGCCTTGCTGTGTGCCCCCCTTCTGTCATCAGTCACTGCCGCGCCGTAGACGTTCATGAGTGTGGCAATCGACGCTGATCGCTCATGCCTTCAGAGTGCGCTGATACGTTATAGTAGATGTACAAGATTGTTAGATATAGTTTAATATATCTATTGCCATTTCGTTTGATATTATTTATTATATAAACCATGAAAAGTGATATAACAAAACGTATCAAACCGCTCAGGCCCAAGGGTCTACCTGCGGAACTCCGCGAGCATATAAAGGAGGCGCGGCTCAAGCGCGGCTGGAGCCAGCGGAAGCTCGGGGCGGATGTGGGGCTACCGCAGCCGCACATCTCTGCCATTGAATCCGGCGAGATCGTGCCGCGCTTCGACACGCTGCTCGACATCGTGCGCGTCCTCGACCTGGACCTCCTGCTCGTGCCGCGCTCACTGGTCCCCGCCGTGCAGTCCCTCATCCGCGCCCAGAAGGAGCCCGAATCTGCCGAGCGGCCGCTTTATGCGGCGGACGATGAAGAACTCGCACCCGAGAACAGGCACCGCGATGAATTTTGATCCCAAAACCCTGAGCGCGCTCGCGGTCAAGCTCCATGGTCGTCGCATCGGTGTGATCAATCGCATCGGCGGCGACCGCCATTTGTTTTCGTTCGAGCAGGACTACATCGACGATGCAAACCGCCCCACCCTCAGCCTTTCCTTCAAGGGGCAAAGGGGCGGGCTGGTCGTGCCGACGCGTCCTGTTACCGCCCGCCTGCCGGTATTCTTCTCGAATCTCTTGCCCGAAGGGCATCTGCGCGACTATCTTGCCGCGCGCGCGAACGTGAAGCCCCAGCGTGAATTCTTTCTCCTCGCCGTGCTCGGCGCCGATCTTCCCGGGGCGCTCATGGTGGCGCCCATGGATCAGCCGGAGCAAGGCGCTGCCGAAGAGGGGGGCGATCGCAATCACGATGAGCGCTTGCCCGAAACCGCGCTGAGATTTTCACTGGCGGGCGTGCAGCTCAAGTTTTCCGCCGTGATGGAAGCCTCGGGCGGCCTGACCATTCCCGCCGGCGGCATGGGCGGCTCATGGGTCGTCAAGCTGCCCTCGGGCCGTTTTGCTTCGGTGCCCGAAAACGAATACACGATGATGGCGCTTGCGCGAACCGTCGGAATCGAAGTGCCGCGTACTGAGCTGATCGACATCCGTGACATCCGCGGCCTGCCCGCTGATGCCGTCGCCATGGAAGGCAAGGCTCTGGCCGTGCAGCGCTTCGACCGCGGAGCCGCAGGCGAGACCATCCACATGGAAGATTTCGCGCAGGTGTTCAGCCTCTATCCCGACGACAAGTACCGTCACCGCAGTTATGCCAATATCGCCGCCGTGCTGTGGGCGGAAACCGGCGAAACCGGTACTTACGAGTTTCTGCGGCGGCTCGTGTTTTCCGTGCTGATCGGCAACGCCGACATGCACCTCAAGAACTGGTCCCTGCTCTATCCCGACCGCCGCACGCCTGTCTTATCGCCCGCCTACGATTTGGTCGCCACGCTTCCTTACATCACGCGCGATGAACTCGCCCTTACCTTCGGCGGCAGCCGCAGCCTCAGTGAAATCACCACCGACCAGGTGCGGCGCTTTGCCGATACAGCACGACTGCCCGCAAGCCCGCTGTGGCCGATCGTCACTGAAACCACCGACCGCACCGTCGCGTCGTGGGAGAAGCTTGCCGAAAAAGACCTGCTGTTGGAGAAGATGCGCACTGCGATCGGCGACCAGATCCTCTCCGTCGCCAAAACCGTCGCCCAGGCCGCCGCGAAATAGTCCTCCCGCTTTCCTGCCCTTCGCCATCGAAGCTCGTCACCGGTGCCTCGCCCGGTCGGATGTGCAGCCCCGTACAGGGCGCCGATGGCGGCTGCGTCTGCGGCGGTGCCGGCGGGTGGTGCCGGCGCTGCTGCTGGCCGCGCCGCTGCTGTTGCTGTTGTTCATCGTTGCCATGATCATCGTCGTCGTGGTGGTAATCGTCCCTTGTCATCGTGATCATGGTCGTCGTCGGTTGTCGTCGTGGTCGTTGTCGTCTCCTGTTCTCCTATGCCGTTTTTTCATTGCTCCTATGGACAGTCGGACGTTGACAGAAGGGCGTGGCGCAACTCACGCAAGCTTGCCGGAAGGACACTTGGAACTGGTGGATATTGGAATTGTGTCAAAGTAGAGCTCTGGGGTTTGAGTTGCCACGTTGCCGATCACGCGAGTGTTGACTCAGGTCCTGATAGACGGGCAGCAATCTGTATTGCACTGGCGAAAAGCCGGTATCCGCAAAACAGTTGTTTGGCGTCGCAACCAGGATGAGTGGATGACGGCCGATTTTAGAGCCTTGGAATGGGCGATCATCGTGCTCCATGCCCTGGAAGATTTCTTTTTTGATTTCGCCATTACTTCCCAGGGTCACGCGGTAGATGTACTCAATGTCACAAGCGCGGCCGCAGCGCGCCATTAGCGCGTCCGTGGGTGTGCCGCTGTCTTCATTGCTGAAGAGCAAGCTGTATTGCAACACTTGGTCGGCGCCGTCGCGAAGACGCTCGTACCACATCACCATCGGGACATCGGAAAAGTGGCCCAATGTGTCCGCCCGGGCGTAACCGATGGGTGCGTGCTCAATTGCCTGGTATTCAGGATCTGCCGCGGCGACTACGTGAACACTAACAGTTCGTACTTCGAGGCCAGCGCCTGCAGCGGACCAGCGTGGGCTTCGTTCGATGTGCAACCGATGCCGACCCGCAGCGATGGGGGCCGAGGAACACAGAATAAGTCTGCTCGTCTGGGCCGCGGTGTATCACACGACATCCTGGTCGTAACTGCCATCCAGTTCGATTGTCGCGACGGCGGCTTCCGCGCCTGTCTTCTGCCAGGACGAACCAGGACTCGACGCCATAATCTCCGCAACGGGCTCACCAGAAGTGTTCAGCACGAATGGAAAATCTGTTGCTGCCGCTGCGGGGCGTGATGCCGCCAATATCAGCACGGGCGAGCAGTAATTTGCAGGCGTGCATTGCTAGTGTTTGTCTCATTGTGCTTGATCGCGATTGACAGGCCGAAATCCAAGGCCGAGATTCAAAAAAGCTCAGAGCCGACTAGAAATGCAATCGTACCGCCAGCTGGATGACTCGCGGATCAAAAGCATCGCTGACGACACCAAACCCGCTGTCTCCCCAGGTAGTCTGACTAGGGTCCTTGTAGTTAGTGTGATTCAAGAAGTTGAATGCCTCAGTCCGGAAGTCCAGACTGATGCGCTCGTTCAGGGCAAATCGCTTAACCAGACTTAGATCGAGACTGGCAAACCGTGGACCGTGCGCCACATTACGCTGTGAGTTGCCCGGTGTGTCCACTGGCTGAAGCTGAAAGCCGTTGACGTTGAGAAAGTGAAAACGATCATTCGAGGGACTGATTCCGGTGTTAGGGTTGCCAACTCGGTTGGGACGTATGTCACCGAAATCGTCAGGGATGTTGCTGAAGTTGATTGGTAGTCCGGTAATCGGATCGGTTCCACTCGGATCCATCGATACATCTATGGGTAAGCCCGAACGCCAAGTGAGAATGTTCGAGAGTTGCCATCCCCCGATAAAGGCGTCTAACACCCGGCTCATATTGTTTCCGAAGGTCCGCCCGTGTCCCACGGGAATCTCATAAACTCCCGCCAAAGTGAAGCGATGCCGTGGCACCTGCCGCATGGGTCCACGTTCACAAACGAAGCAGTCCCGTACCTGAGGCTGATTATCAGAGCCCCAGGCACCAGACTCATCGATGGCGCTCGCATAAGTATACGAACCAAGTACGTACAGCCCTCGCTGAAAGGGCTTCTCGTACTTGAGTTCGAGCGCATTGTAATGTGATGTTCCCCGCGTGGTGCCGGTGTAAATCTGGAAAAAATTGGGATATGGGTAATTGGCTCGGACGCTCGGGTCCGCACCAAATGCCGTCTGGTTGGCGTCAAAATTCGCGATCAGATGCCGGCCTCGATTTCCCACATAGGCAATTTCAAAAAACGAACGTGCAGGAAGTTGAAACTGGGTAGCCACATTAAATTGATGGACCCGCGGGGTTCGCCAGTTGCGCTCCCGAGCGCGCAATGCCAGCGTACTGGTGTCGAATTGGGTAAGAATATTATTGGGAATTGGATCTGAAAGCCGCAACGGTGGGTTTGAACCCTGTTCGCTCAACGTTACTGAGACGAGTTGCGGGGGGTTCAACGGCAAGTTGGTATCGGAGCCGAAGATGTCTTCGCCGTTATAGAAAAGACCGTAGCCGGCACGGATGACGGCCTTCTCAGGAACAAGCTGGTACGCCACTCCTAGACGAGGCCCCCAATCCTTCTTGTCCCGGTTCACGAGGTACTTGTTTGAGCCGCTCGCCTGAATAAGCTGACCTGTTGCGAAGTCGAAATTGACGTTGCGATTCGGGGAGTCACCATAGTACGGGGTTGCGTACTCGTATCGCAGACCGAGATTGAGAGTGAGTCGAGAGTTTACCTTCCAGTCGTCCTGCGCGTATCCCGCCCAGACTTGCTGCAACTGATTCACTACCGGGACCGAACTCATGCTGAATCGGTCAGGCATGCCCAGCAGCAAGTCGGCCAACGGATCACCAGTAAAATTGCCACGGAAGCGGTAGTCGGGAGTTCTGCGCTGAATATCAACGAATTGATCGCTCTTCGACCGTAACTCGAAACCCACACGAATTGTGTGGGCTCCCTGCGACAGGGAGACATTCTCAAGTATTCCGTAGAGATGCGGTTTCTGGAACTGTGGGCGGAAGTTGCGCGTCCCCAACTCCTGATAGTCGGTGATTTCGATTCGGGGAAGTCCGCCGGTAGGTGGAAGGTTAGAAGGTATGCCCTTGAAACCGAACTCTGTCGCAGTCGGAGCGCTGACAGATGTGTGAGAGAAGGTCGCATACGTAAGGTAATAGCCGAATCGCACTACGTTCACGATGGTTGGAGAGAGGGTCCGTGTCCAGCTGGCGCCAAGGCTCTGGTTGCGGTTGTACTGGCCTCCGGTGTTGCAGTCCTGCGAGCCGCAGTCCGCGATGTTTCCCGGGAAAATCGCGCTGCGAAAGATGTCCTCCTGGAGGAAGCTGTAGCGGAAGGATATCTGGTCGCGCTGTGTGGCGTAATAGTCATTGCGAATATCGAACTTGTGGGTGTTCTCCCGGTCGGGTCTTACTGCCCCATAATTTTCAATGGTGCGTCCCGAACTGCTATCTATCTTTCCCGGCAGATTCGGATCGGGATAGAGTGCGACGATCTTGGCACCCAAAGGATCCATCCGAGTCTGCGGAATGGTGTTGTTGAGAAACGGTAGTCCGGTCTGTGGGTCGTTAATGGTGAAGGGGAAAATTCCCTGTTTCTCTTTTACTGTGGGAACATTTCGCAGGTAGGTATCGGAAAAAGTTCTGTGAAAGCCTTCGTAATCGCCAAAATAAAACAGCTTATGCTTTACAATCGGGCCACCTATTGACCCTCCGAACTGATGCCATCCCAAATCTTGCTTGGGCAAACCGGTCAGATTGTTCAGCCAGGAGTTCGCTGCCAATGCTTTGTCACGGTTGTAGTAAAAGGCGGTACCATGCACCTGGTTGGTGCCCGCTTTCAAAGAAACGTTGACCACCGCACCGGCGGAGCGGCCAAATTCAGCCGAGTAGCTGTTGGTCTGGACTTTGAACTCACTGATCGCATCCGGCGATGGGCGCACTACTTCGGAGGAAAGTGATTGCGCATTCGTGGTGCCCTGGTTGTTGTCAAAGCCGTCCAGCAGAAAGTTATTCTGCGTCTGATAATTGCCATTGGCCACGAACCAGTCCGGCCCACGCGTGACCGGGTTCAAATCGCTGGCTACGGTAACCCCCGGCACCAGGAGCGCCAAATCTGTGTAACGCCGGCCCTGAAGGGGGAGTTGTACCGCAACATCGCCGCTGATAACTTGTCCGAGTGAAGCCTGCTCGGTTTGTAATGGTGGAGTACTTTCGACGACGTCGATCGCTTCGCTGACCGGCGCGACGGCCATCTTGACGCTCAGAAACCTGCGCCCGTTCACATCCACAGTGACGTCAGTGTTCTTGACGCCTTTAAAACCCGCCATTTGGACTTCCACGTCGTAAGTACCCTGTTGGATGGGGTCGAACGTGGCGTAGCCGTCCGCCACCGTGTTCTTGGTGGCGGAAACACTGGTGGCTTCATTAGTCACTTTGACCGCCGCCCCTACGACTACAGCTCCGGTCGAATCCACTACTTCTACGCGCAGCGATCCGGTGTCGCTCTGCGCCTGCAATTGCACGAGGGTCACTGGAAACAAGCCACCGATCAGCAGAAGACAAACCACTATCCCTGACTTATACCGAGTTCTTACCTGATGGATTTGTGCCATTTCGCTCACCGACCCTTCATTTGCTTTGGTCAAATGCTCCTACAGGATATTTTTTGCCAACGATGCGTTATGCACTTGTTAGGACATCGTTCTGTGATACTGGCGTCGGGGATTACACCGTACTGCAAGACGTTGGGTCCTTTTAGATACTCTGGCTTGTAATAAAACGTAAACGAGCGACTATACGTTTGCCCTACGTCACCTTGCGACTTTCGCAAATCAGTGGGGCATTCTACACCCAGTTGCCTCCTTTCGCCTTTCGCGTCAATCTGGCGCGGTTTTCCAGGGGCAGTGGTGGTTTGAACCTAATGCAAATGGAAGCACATTGCGTTGGACGTACACGTTTCACGCCAAGAATTGGTTAGCCTTGATTCTGTTGTCGCTATTTGTGCGGACGCAGTGGGTTGGATATATGCGGACGTGCATAAAGCATGTGCAGGATCATTTTGCTCGTTGAGTAATCGTTTTTTCATTCACCAAAGAGCAAGCCACATGTGCATGTTCGGCGGCACCTTGCGGTGTGAACACGCGCTCGCAGATCAAGCAGAGGCGCAGGTTTTGCTTGATGGCGACAAACACTTTGCCGATCTCTCGGCGCTGGTGATCGCTGCGCCACGGCTGCTTGGGTCGTTGGTAATCATCGACCGTAGCCTCACAAAGGTATACCGGGCTGACAGGCACGGACGCGGATTTCTCAACCATTAGATTCACTCACTTGGGGCTGCTGCGGGAAACCCCTTCAAGGACTTACGGTGCCACCCTTACCGCCTAAAGTCTTCAAAGTACGTTCGAATTCCACTCTCTCCGCCATGTTTTGAATGCATTAGAGGCGGCTACACAACAATTTACAAAACATTAGGCGGATTGCCCTGCGAACCGGCGCCAGCATGGTCTTCAGGCCGGGAGCTAAAGCTACATCAGCGGCGAACCAATGAAAATTTCCCAGCAAGAGAACGTGGCTTGGCGAGCGGCGGCACGTCATTGGTTCGGATGCGGCGCCGTATACGGATGGCAGCACGGTTCCTTGGCGGGCGTGAATTCCATGACTTCGACGCGGGTGCCGTCGGGATCGTAGGCGTCCAGACCCCATTTGCCGTCACGGCCAATTTCGGGGCCATCAAATTTCTGCAAGCCGTTCTTGTGGAGCTGGTCGGCAGCGGCGTGAATGTCTTTCACGCCGAGCGAAAAGTGATTCTGCACGCCGAGTTCCTTGTGGTCGGCGCCCGGGGGAATGTTGAGCATGTATTCGATCCAGCTGTCACCGTCGGGAACCTGGATTTCGTACCAGTCGAGGCCGTTATCCTTGAAGCCGCCATGCCAATAAAGGCGGAAGCCGAGCAAATCGAGGTAGAAGCGATTCTCGGCGGCCATGTCCTTCACCACGAAGCCGGCATGAATGAGGCGCGTGCTGACTTGTTCCGCGGGGGCTGAGAACTGGCGGTGCGCGGGCGCCTGCACGAAAGCAATGGGATGGCCTTCGGGATCCAAAAGAGAAAAGTGTGCCGTCCCGTTGATGTCCCTGGTGATCGTGCTCACTGCTGCCACATTGTGAGCCATGAGATACCGACGCATGCCCGCAGCATCGGTTGTGGCGAAGGCGATTTCGGCGAGGAAGTTTGCGGGAGGGTCGGAAGCCGCTTTCGCCAGCGCTATTTGCTGGTGCTCATTGATGATGAAACACGGGCGCATCAGGCCCGCGCAGCCGGCGTCGCGCGGGGTGAGGCCGAGAATCTTGCGGTAAAAGGCGACCGACTTCGGCAGGTCCGTGGACCAGAGGCGGACGTACGTGATGCCGGTGATTGGCGGTCGCGCGGGTTGATCCTGGGCGATCGAGGGAAGGGCGGCCAAGAGCAGCAAGAGTCCCGCGCCGAAGGTGAACGTAGCGCGCTTGGCGTACGTGCGCAATACGGTGAGCATGATGCGCGATTTTATCTCAGGAGGGCACGACTTTCGCGGAGGCATTCGGCGCAAAGGTACGAACCCGCGCTTCGTCCTCTCGTCGAATACAAACGGGCGCACCCGGAACTCGCAACGCAATTGCAGGAAGAATTGGATTGCGCTTTGCGGCATTTCTGCGGTGAGGGAGATCTGAAATGGGTGAGCCTACTCATGTGGGCGGGAGGCCGCCCGGTCAGGTGGCCCATCTCTGGAAAAGGAATACACGGGAGACCCGAAGCGCTACACCTCGGGGATCATTTCCAGGCGAGTCGTGGTCTTTCACGAGGCGTGACCGTATCGCGGAGCGCGAGGGCGACATCAAGGTGGCGAGAACGACCGCCCTCAGTTGGCGCATGAAGCTTCGTGACGTTCACTTGAAGGGCGGCTGCGAGATTAGCGGGATAGCTGCAGTATATGCGCGGCCCGGGCATTTCGGGGCCTGAAACTCGCTTTTGATTTTGACAGGATGTTGCTGTTCTCACGCGAACCGGGCGGAACCGGCGAAGTGATTGAAATTCTACCTACGACGCCTTTTGAATTACTGGGGTTTCTGGCTGCTGCAAGCTAGTCTAACTATATCACGTGAAGCTACCAAGCTTCTGTCACGCTGGAGAAAGCAGGGCTGGCTCCGAAGGATACTGGCTTGCAATGGTCCGGCGAAAGTGGGATAAAGAGAATCGTATTGTCTGGGAGGTTCTCTTGCTGAGCGGAATCTTGCTAGGATCTGCCGCTCAGAACAGAGCCTTCCTCCTTGCCTGCTAGACCTCAGCTACGGAAAGATAACTCAGCGCTCTTTGCTTAATTAACTACCGAGGATTGGCCGATTGGCCGGTTAAGAGATACTAAGAATGCTGTCCGTGTCGGCACTAAGTACTTTATTTGACGCTTCCAATCAGCTTCGAATCCCACTCTCTCCGCCAACTCCCGTGGAATCAATAATTTATATGAGTTTTGGCGACGGAGGTGCAACCCACTCTTCCAACCGGTGTCTCTCTTTAGAATCAGTGAGATCCAGGTTTCGAACGTGCGACAAAGGTCCAATAAGCCAATTGTTAAATAGTATGCGGTACCGCGTCGCTGTCGGTCTGTGAGCCGATGCCTGAGAACGGGACTTCGATATTTTTCGATACGGAGGGTGTCTCGGACAATTTCGGTTCGGCTCCTTGGACGCATCAGCAGACACGCTCCGAGCTGAGTTTCGGTACAAAGAAACAGAACTCTTACCCTCATTGGGTCCTCGCGCTTGTCCTAGGGCGGCGCCAGAGATCCTGGTTTCGATTGGAGGGCGCCGTTTTCGCGGCAGGCGAAGCAAGCACGGACCTGCCAACCGAGGGATGCGCTTTCCGCAGCTACTTTAGTTCACCTCTTTATTACTGAATTACTGAGGTCGAGTTTTCGGTAGGAACAGATGTTCTCCGATGCCGAATCCAACAAACAGCTGAAGGTTCTGACCAACAACTTCACGCCGCCGGCGCTGACCATCCCCCAAATGTACAAACAGCGCCGACAAGTGGACACCCACGAGAGGTGTGCTCTGTCGCCGGCACCGCAGACTGTTGTTGCCCGCGCAATGCGGAGGATGGTCTACGATTAAAGGCAGCATTCCCACCCCTCATCGATGTTGCGCGATAAGTGGGCGTCGTCGCAGGAGATCATGATGTGTGCGCAAGCGGCGGATTCCCCGGAACATATCGGAACCAAGACAATCCAAAAACTGCAAAGAAGGATCATCCCCTACCTCTTCGTCTTGTACGTCATTGCTTATCTTGACCGGATCAACATCAGTTTTGCTGCCTTGACGATGAACAAGGCTTTAGCCATTACAAGCCAAGAGTTCGGCCTGCTCGCGGGGATTTTCTTTTTCGGCTATTTGCTTTTTGAAGTACCGAGCAATCTGCTGCTGCACAAGATCGGGGCGCGGATCTGGATTGCACGGATATTGATCAGCTGGGGAGTCGTCTCGATGCTGACGGGCTTTGCGCATAGTGTGCTCCACATTTACATTCTGCGATTCCTGCTCGGGGTGGCTGAGTCCGGTTTCTTTCCCGGGATCATCTTGTATCTGACCTACTGGTTCCGCCAGCGAGAACAAGCGCAGGCAGTTGCCTTGTTAATGACCGCGCTGGCGGCTTCCAATATCTTGGGCGCCCCGCTCTCGGGGGTGATTTTGGACCACGTCCACTGGTTTGGGATCAGTAGTTGGCGCTGGCTTTTTATTGTGGAGGCGGTTCCCGCTGTTATCTTCGGCGCACTGACCTACTATTTGCTGCCGAACCGTCCGACCGAAGCTAAATTTCTCACCCAAGAGGAGATCGACTGGATTGTTGCGGAGCTGGCTCGTGAAGAACGACGGAAACTAGAAAACTACAAGATATCTGCGCTGCAGGCATTGGCACATGTCCGAGTTTGGCATCTGGCATTTACATATTTCACTTCAGTCATTGGCTCGTACTCAATGAACTTCTGGATGCCGCAGATCGTAAAATCGCTGTCCAGTCTGTACTCCAATACCGTGGTCGGATTCCTGGTGATGATTCCCTACGTTGTGGGTTTAGTTGTGATGATTCTTGTTTCCCGCCATTCCGATCGCACGCGGGAACGACGTTATCATGCGGCCATCCCTCTGATCATAGGAGGAATTGCGCTGTGGTCGCTAGCCGTCACACGTTCTCCTCTTCTTTCCATCATACTTTTGTCGGGGGTGGTCCTGGGTATATATAGTTCCTTTGGCCCGTTCTGGTCACTGCCCAGCCAGTTCCTCTCCGGATTTTCGGCGGCTTCTGGCATTGCCTTGATTAACTCGATCGGGAACCTCGGCGGATTTGTGGGGCCCTATGCTCTTGGAGTCGTCAGCAGGAAAACGGGGAGCTTGCATCAGGGCTTGCTCCTGGTAGGAGTTTCCTTGTTCATCTCAGCCATACTCTTAATGCTCCTGCCCAGAGAAGGGCAGTTATCATCGGCATGATCAGGCTCGTGTGGGCATCGGGGCACGGCCCAGTCTCCCGATAACACACGATTAGAACTCGACTGGCGCTACGCGTGTTGAACGTGTTGAACCTGGTCGTTGACTCTCGTTTTTCCCCGTGCTAACTTCGTCCCTCAAATTCAGCTCTTGTTCAGCATTCCACATATTCAACAGTGCTGGTGATTGGGATTTCATTCCTCGTGAGCGCAGGGGGGACGGGCAGAGGAGGGGCACAGCCTATGCCGCCAATTCGCCTTCAGCATCCACACCATGTTGTCAATACACTGTTGCAATTCGCTACACCACGTGCAGCAGCAGTGATCGCAACGTTGCTCGTTTGTTGCTGCGCATCAGCACAAACCACAGGCAGCATGGTTGGGAAAGCGACCGATCCCAGTGGCGCGGTCGTGCCGGGAGTCGCTATTAAAGCTACCAATCAGGCAACCAGCTTCTCGCGCGAGGCGACCACCGGAGTTTCCGGCGAATATGTGCTCTCCCTGCTGCCGGTGGGCCATTACACCATCACCGCGCAGAAAGAAGGATTCGATCCATACCGTCTTTCCAATGTCGTCGTCAACGTAAACGAAAACATTCGCGTTGATGTGCCCCTCGGTTTGAAGAAGGTAGCAGAATCCGTTTCCGTCACCGCCTCCAGTGTGGCAGAAGTGGAAACGCGCAGCGCCACGCTGGGAAAAGTAATCGACGAGACCAAGATTGCGGACTTGCCCCTGAACGGTCGCAACTTCCTTAACCTTGCAGTGCTGCAGCCCGGCGTGGTGCCGGCTATGTCGCTGGGGTCGAACAATACGCCTGAGTTTCCGGGCGGCGAGAAGTCTGATTTTCAGGTCAACGGATTGCGGCTCCAATCCAACAACTTCCTTCTAGACGGCGCCGATAACAACGAACCCTTCCTCGGTACCGCCATGGCTACCCCTTCGCCCGATGCGCTGGAGGAGTTCAAGATTCTGACTAACAATTATGGGGCTGAATTCGGTGGGGGTGGCGGTTCGATCGTCAACATCATCACCAAGGGCGGGACCAACCAATCTCACGGCAGCCTTTACGAGTTTTTCCGCAACGACGTACTCGACGCCGGGAACTTCTTCGCCATTAAGAAAGACAAGCTGCGGCGCAACCAATTCGGCGGCACGTTTGGTGGCGCGATCATCAAGGACAGGACGTTCTTCTTTTTCAACTACGAGGGATTCCGGTTGCGACAGGGTCAAACCCAAATCGCCACCGTGCCGTCGGACGCGCAGCGAGCGGGGATCTTTGCCAGTGGAACCGTGACCAACATCGACCCGACTGCCACGGCTCTCTTACCACTGATTCCACGAGCCAATGTTGGTACCAACGAGTTCGTCTCATCTCCCGTGCAGGTGCAAGATACCGACCAGTATAACGTCAGGATCGACCACAAGATCAACGGCAAGAATTACCTCAGTGCACGCTATTTCCTGATCAACGGCACAAATGACAGAAATTTCACCAACACGCTCTTTGGTGTGTCCATTAACCTCTCCAATTTCCCCCTGCAGGACGACTATCGCATCCAGAACCTGGCGGTAAGCGACACTCATTTCTTCACCACTACGTTTTCCAACGAATTTCGCTTCGGGTTCAATCGTGGCCGCTTTGACAGCGCGATATCGACGATCGTGCGCGATCCAGCGTCCTTGGGCTTCAATCTGCCCAGTACCAAGGCCGTGCACAATATGCCCCTGATTGCACTCGCCGGCTACACTGCATTCGGCACCTTTAATGACTCACCCTCTTTCCGCCGTGAGAACACGTACCAGATCCAGGACAATCTCACCTGGATGCACGGGCGTCACTCTCTCAGATATGGCGTACAAATCCTGAAAAACCAGATGGACATCCCCAGCAGCGATTCGATCGGGGAGGGCGCGTTCCTCTTCCTCCCCAAGGTGGAAACCGCGACCACGAATTACCTTCCTATACAAGACGCTTTTGCGAACTTCCTGCAGGGACAATTCGACCTGTTCACCCAGGCCGGTGGCGTAACCACTCGGGCATGGCGCTTCTCTTCCTATAACTTCTATTTCCAGGATGACCTACGGGTAACCCCAACGTTCATGTTGACCCTGGGACTGCGTTACGAGTTGCCGATACCACCGACCGACACCAAGAATCGCGTCGTCGCCTACAGGCCGGGAACACAATCCACAGTTCACACGAACGCCCCGCCGGGATTATTGTTTGTCGGTGACCTGGGCATCACGCGCTCCACGATCCAGACGGACAAAAACAATTTTGCCCCGCGCGTCGGTTTCGCCTGGGACCCGAAAGGCAACGGCAAGATGAGCCTGCGAGGAGGCTACGGAATTTTTTACGATCGTCTGATTGGCTTGCTGCCATTCCAGTTTGGTTTGGATCCGCCGTTTGACATCATCCCATCCGTTCCCAATTTCGTGGAGAACCACGTGATACCAGGTAGCAGTTTTGGCGATCCTTTTGCTGGCGGCAGTCCCTTCGCGGGCAAGACCGCGCAGCAGGTGGCGGATTCCAACATCTTCCCGCTGTTCTCGTTTTTGCAGGTCATGGATCCCAGAATGCGCACGCCTTATGTTCAGCAGTGGAATCTCACCTACCAATACCAGGCTGCTAAAGACATGGTGTTGGAAGCCGGCTACGTTGGAACCAAGGGGACCAAGTTGGTACAACCCGTAGATTTGAATACGCAAGTTGGCAGCGGCAGGCCGCTGGTACCGAACTTTTTCCAGCTGTCGAATTATCAGACCACCGACAATTCCAGCTACCAGGGCCTGCAGATTAGCGCCAATAAGCGCATGGATTACGGCCTGACATTCCTGGGATCGTACACGTGGTCACACTCCATTGACGGCAGTTCAATCCCCGTAAACTTCCTCAACCCGAGCAGCGAAGCCATCTTCCCGGAAGATAAAAACAACTTGCGCCTCGACCGTGGTAACTCCGCATTCGATACGCGTCACCGCTTCGTATTGAGCGCTCTCTACGAGTTGCCGGTCCTTAAGTCGAGTTCTGGATTTGCCCACCAAGCTTTGGGAAATTGGCAGGTGAACGGCATTCTGACCTGGCAGACCGGCTTCCCGTTCACCGTGCTGGACACTTCCGATCCTAACCTGGATGGCCAGCCGACCGACCGTCCCAACCAGGTTGGCAATCCTTTCGGCCCAGACACGCGAACTCCGCAAAAGTGGTTTGATGCTGCCGCCTTTGTCCATCCCCACCTCGGCACCGACGGCCTAGTGGCACGGAATAGTCTGGAGGGACCCGGGATTAGCAACCTGGATTTCTCATTGTTTAAGAACTTCCGCGTAAGTGAAAGGCAGAACGTTCAATTCCGAGCGGAATTTTTCAACCTGTTCAACCACCCGAACTTCGATATCCCAGTGAGCGACTTCAATTCGCCGGCAGTGGGACAGATCCACGACACCCGGTTGCCGAATCGCCAGCTCCAGTTTGCGCTGAAGTACACGTTCTGAGGTAGACCGCCACGATCGGCCGGAATCCGGCTGGTCTCCAAGTTGTGACAGTTGAAAATTTGCGACAACGGAAGGCTACAGGCGTGCCGCGGAACCGCGTAGCAAGCCCCAGATCAGGCCCGCAAAGGCCAGGATGACGAGCATAGCACCGGCAGCGGCTATCGCCTGCGCGGAGCGTCCGCGCACATAGATTTCGGCCACAACCCCGAGCGGAAACACGCAAATCCCTGTGAGGAGGGCGATTGACAGCGTTCGTTTTCGCTTCTCCGGCAGATTGATAAGCGGATAGACGAGTGCCACCAGCAGTAGTACCGTGGCCAGCTTGATGATATGTGTATGAGCATCCACGATACGGGTCAAGGTGTAGCTCTTATTTTCAGCGACCTCGATAGCCTGCTGGGCATCGTTTTGCAAAGCCAGCTCTGCCGCTGTCCAGTACACCCGGGACTGCAGCACCGGCAGAGTGTTGTATCGTACTGCGGCAGCGTGCCCCAATCCAACCACAATGCCGGTCGCAATCAGCCAGAGGGCGGCAGCCGTCAGGGTTCGTTGCCAGCTGCTCATGGTGCGTACCCGAGTTCATCGGCACCGGTCTGCCGCACTAACCCGCACAACATCGCGAACAATGCAATTATGCTCATGATGCCGAAAGTGTCGGCGAACCCCGCGGGCACCAGGCCGAAGATCGAGGCAGAGTAGGTACAGATCGGCATGACACCCCCGCCGATGCAGAACAGGATTGCCCACCGGCGCTTCCACCGGTCACTGAGGAGGACGAAATTCTGTACAAACCCCAGCAGCACCGCCATGGTTCCCATCTCGATGACATGCGAATGCGCCGCGGTGACGATCGCGATCTTGGATTGCAACGAACGGTGTGCGGTGATTGAACTGGTTGCAGCCGTGTTGTTCCGCGAGACCGCCGCCTGAAGCGCCGAATGCAATAAGCTGATCTGCTGGGGCTCGTGTTGCGTGACAAACACCCAGGCATAGTAGAAGCCGAAAACCATTCCGGCCAGTATGAGGAGGGCTCCAATCCGCAGCAAGATTTGGCTGCTGGCCGACGACAATAGCCGGGATGTCTGAGCGTTGAAGTTGCTTCTGGAGGAAATTCCGCGCAATCCTGCGATCGTTCCGAGAACACCGACGAGGACTAGCGTGCCCCCCGCAGCCGAAGCTATCAAAATCGCATCGCGCACTGGTGGAGTGGTCCAATAGCTCACAAAAACCGACACGCTTTGGATCAGGCCGCCTGCCACAATGCACAAGGCCAGAGCAAGGCGAACCCGCTCCGAATATTTGTTCAGCGGCTGCAGTAGCGCCAGGACAATTGCCAGGAAGCCGTACGCTATCAGGTGCGAGTGCGTATCCATGATGCGCCCACGACGCTCAAGCAGTTCCTCAATACGGCCGTAGTCGGTGCTAGCCGCGGCCAGATCTCGCTGCTCGATGGCAGGAATCATGCTTCCAATCCATTCCCTGCGAATCTGTGCTGACGCTGCGTGCGATATGAAGATTGCGAAAACTTCTCCCAGCAGCATGCCGGAGAGGATGAGGGCAATGCCTCCGAATACCAGGAGTCGCGTCACGGGCGAGCGTCGGTCGCTAACTGGCGCAGTTCCAGGGGCATTCATTTGTAGAAATTGTCGATTGCGTTCTTAACCCAGTTCGGATTATCCCAATCTTTATACTTGGCGCGGATTTCTGGCTCGAGTCCCTTTTCCGCTTCTGCCAGAGCGTTTCCTTGCGATTTCATTTGCTGGACTCGATCGCGGACGAACTCAAGGTACTCGCGCATCTTGGTGATCAGGCTTGCGTCGCCAACTTCGCCGTGCCCCGGTACCACAATGGCCGGATTCATCTTCTCCATGCGCTCGAGCATCTTGATCCAGTTGCCGCCGTTCGCATCTGCATCGGGCATGATGGGGAAGAAGCGGTTGACGACCACGTCCCCACCAAACAAGATCCTCTGCTTGGGAAGAAAAACGAATTCATCCCCCCGGGTATGGGCAGGTCCCCAGTGCAGTAGTTGGACGGGAATATCGCCGAGATCGACCTCCGCTTCTTCGCGGAAGGTTACGTTAGGCATTCTCATGCGTACCGGTTTCAGCAGGCCAGCAATTTCAGGGCTGAAGCCGTTGAACATCCTGATAATATCTGCGCTCTTTTCCATCAACTCGGTTTTCTGCGCCATCGGATAGATGATGGTTGTGCCAGAAGGAAATGCCTGCGCACCCATTCCATGCTCGGGATGGAAGTGGGTCATGGTCAGGTAAGCGACGCGTTCACTGGTGATCTTCTTCACCTCGTCCAGCACGGTCTCCGCATTCTTCGGGCCCATGCCGGTATCGATGACCAGCACGCCATCCCGGCCAACGATGATCCCGATGTTTGGAACCAGATTGACCCTCTGGTCCGGTATTACGTAGATGTGTTCGGCGATTTCGCGTGTCTTCCCCGAGGAGACGAGCGGCGTTTGGTTCTGTGCGCAAACCACTGTGGCGAGAACCATAACGATCGGCGCGACAGCGCAACTTGTACGACGATTCATCTTTTATTTTTTGCAATTGTCAATCGCTGTTGACGAAGCCAGTCAGTGTACATCGAGACACAGCAGCGAACAACTACGTGGAAACCTACGTGGAAACCTAGCATGGTAGAAAAATACGGATGTGACCTTCTCGGGCGCTCTCCAAATGACGGGAGACATGCAGCACTTTGGTCCTTACTTCGGATGAAAGGTTTGTGGCATCCTGGTTCTTCTACCGGGGGATTACCTCAAACGACGCGCCGCGAAGTCGTAACCGGAAGCACTTTGTCGTCACGACCACAGTGGCGTCGAACGCTAATCCGTAATGTCGGTCGCCGGCGGGGACACAGGTTCAGGGCGGTTCCGGGTTCTTGCCGGTCGGAGCCCACGTGGCCCGCGGACCCATGCGGCGACTTCTCAAACCGCCGAGTCGCCGCGTTTGTGCTGGCGCAAAGAGGGACGATTCAGCCACAGCACATTTACACAACAATAAGGTGAACAACCATAGCTTTACATGAGCAAAACGCACAGCCATCCGTATCAGCTATGTTGGACAGCCAGGCACATTGCTCATCGATGGTGGTCTTGAAGACCCCAGCGTCGGATATTCCGCGAAGCTGCGGTTTGCCTCGGATCCACTCCCGCTGCCTCCGTTGGCCCGGCCTAGGGTGTAGGGCGGAATTGCTGAATTAGGGCTGATGGTCGGTGCGGCAGATCCGATGATGGCATTTCCCGCAGGAACGACCTTTACGCCCTACTCTGTGTTGCGGAAAAGTTGTGGCGAAGGACAGGTCGTGCTGTTTCATCGCCGTGAATTTACTACCGACGCCGAACCGCGATGTTTTGGTTCCCTCTTGACTAGCTATACTAATAGAAGTATTTACGTATAATGGTATCTTTAGAGCGCCCGGTAGTTTGGGTTGGCTCGAGCCGAAGAGACCTGCGCGGTTTCCCGCGCGAGGTCCGGCGTAACATTGGCTAGGCTCTGTATGCCGCCCAACAGGGTGAAACGGATCCATCCGCAAAGCCGCTAAGAGGTTTCGGTGGAGGGTCTGTGGTCGAGATTGTTGCAGATCATGAAGGCGACACATGGCGCACTGTCCATACTG
>Ga0209055_1001035_pt1 | contig 18654 bp, 16 predicted proteins | sample GraSoiAngelo_110_FD_185875 | JGI IMG/M metagenome (GOLD analysis project Ga0209055, IMG submission 185875) | Grasslands soil microbial communities from the Angelo Coastal Reserve, California, USA - 14_0903_12_30cm (SPAdes) (version 2) | ecosystem: Environmental > Terrestrial > Soil > Grasslands ... | reverse complement strand
TAATCACCACTTAAGACGGCCTCTCCGATGTGATCGGAGAGGCTGTCTACGTTTACAAGCACTCGTGGCAAACTACGACCATGCTGATCCGGCCCTCAACCGACGGAGACCAGAACGCCATCTGGGCAATTATGGAGCCTATAGTCCGCGCAGGCGAGACTTATACCCTCCCGCGCGACATGGACAGAGCAAGCGCGCTCACGTACTGGTTTTCAGCCGAGCGCGAAGTTTTTGTGGCGGAAGATGGCGGCGAAATTGTCGGCACGTATTTTCTGCAAGCCAATCAGCAAGGCGGCGGTGGGCACGTTGCAAATTGCGGCTACATGACAGCCGTCACCGCAACCGGCCGCGGCGTGGGCCGTGCCATGTGCGAGCATTCACTTGACCGTGCCAGGGAACTCGGATTTCGCGCCATGCAGTTCAATTTCGTCATCAGCACCAACGAACGCGCCGTCCGTCTGTGGCAGAGCTTCGGGTTTGAGACCGTTGGCCGCCTTCCGAACGCTTTCCTTCATCCAACCAAAGGCTACGTCGACGCATACATCATGTATCGCAGTCTCTAGGCTGTTTGCGCTACTGCGCGCGGCTATGCTACACATGCTGCATGCCCGATTTTGCTGCTCCCGTCGAACGACTCATCGATGAACTGAAACATCTTCCCGGAATTGGCCAGAAGACCGCGCAGCGGCTGGCCTTTCACTTGCTGCGAGCGGCGCCCGAGGACGCATTGGCGCTGGCGGACGCCATTCGCGACGCCAAAGAAAAAATCCGCGCTTGCTCTGTCTGCTCCAACATCACAGATTCCGATCCGTGCTTGTACTGCGTGGGCCCGACGCGCAGCAAGAAGACGATTTGCGTCGTCGAAGAAGCGCACAACATCATGGCCATCGAGAAAACGCGGACCTACAGCGGCATGTATCACGTGTTGGGCGGGTCGCTTTCGCCGCTTTCGGGGCGCGGACCGGAGCAACTGCACATCAAATCGCTGATCGAGAGATTGAAGGGCGGCAGCGTTGAAGAAATTATCATTGCCACAAATCCTACTGCCGAAGGCGAGGCAACCGCAGTTTACCTTTCGAAGCTGCTGAAGCCGCTGGGCGTGCGCGTCACGCGGATCGGCGTCGGAATTCCCGTGGGCGCGGACCTCGAGTACGCCGACGAAGTGACCATGCTGAAGGCCATGGAAGGCCGCCGGGATTTGTAGGCATCCAAACGGCCTACTCGTTTTAGGCCGCAATAGGCGAACAGCAGCATGACTCTTAGTACCCTCAGGACGCTCTAGCAAATTCTCCCATTTAGGTATAAAGTTTGATTCCCAAGGTGGCTGTCCTCCCACCGAGCCTTGGGCAGCCGTCGCCTGGCTGACAGGAGGTGCGCTAATGCCGAGCCTGGCGCACTACATGACGCAGTACGATCACGAGCACGAATCCGGCTGGAACAAATTCCTGCATGGCGTTGGTATCCCGATGATTTTTGTCGGGATTATCCTTCTGCTTTTCACAAAATGGATCATGGGAGCGGGAATTTTCCTGTGCGGATGGGTGCTTCTTTTTCTCGGCCACCGGATCGAGGGAAACCATCCGGCGTTTTTTCAGGGACCAATTTATTTGTTAGTTGGGCCAATCTGGGTTGCAAAGGAAGCATGGATGTTCCTAACGGGCACGCACCGCAGGCCGACCTCGGAAGGCACTCCGCAAAGTGACGCGATGAAGTAGATGCAGCGACGATTCCAATCGTCTGCGCGAAATCTTAAAATTCTGAGGGCCGGTGGTGGTTTGTATGAACGATTCAGGCAGCAATTTTGCCGATGAGACAGTGGAAATGGTGTCTGAGAACGCTAATAACGCCAGTGCGGAATTAAGGAAGCGCCGTAGCACGCGGATCGTGCAGGCGGTTCCGCTGCTCGTGACTGGTGTCGATGCGCTGGGGCGTCCCTTCGTGGAACGGACTTCGTCGCTGATTATCAATTGCCATGGCTGCCGCTACCAGTCCAAACACTACGTCCTGAAAAACATGTGGGTGACGATGGAAATCCCGCACCCGGAGACAGGACAGCCGCCCCGCACGGTGCGCGGTAGAGTGGCATGGATTCAGCGGCCACGGACGGTGCGGCAGCTCTTTCAAGTGGCTCTGGAGCTGGAAGCTTCCGGCAACGTCTGGGGCATTGGGTTTCCTCCGGAAGACTGGACAGCGTTCCCCGAGCCGGGGCAGTTCGTGATGAAGCTGGATGGAGCGCCGGAGTCATCGCCGTTGCCTCCTCAAGCGGATGAAACGGAAGCGGAGCCACATTTGCCCCATTTGAACGAACCCGACCTTCTGGCGGGCACTGAAGCGGATAATTTACGAGTGTTTCCTGCTCCGGCGAGCGCGACGGATGCATCGTTACAGTTGGCGCGACAAGTGGCGCGGTTGGTGGCGGATGCCAAGCAGCAAATTCAGGCGGCAACGCGAGAGGCAGCTTCGCAAGCCGTGTCGGCGGAGCGCCGGCTGTCCTTCGAGCAGTGGGAGCAGAAGTTCGCCGCAGGGCGCGCGGTGATCGAGAATGAGACTGCGCAGGCCATTGAAAAATTTCAGCAGGAAGCGGATGAGCATTCACGCACAGCTCATGCAGCGGCAGCCGAGGCGGTGCGCACGGAATTGCCGCGATGGCTCGCGCCACAGCTTGAACAACTCACACGCGATTTGACGGAGAGTCTCTCGCGGGAAGGTGCTACCCAGCGCGGCGAACACGCGCAGCGGCTGGAAACTTCATCGGAAGCTCTGGGAACTGCTTGCCAGAAAGCAGAGGAAACAGCCGCTCGGTTGAACGCTCAGACGGAGCAGTTGGAAGCAACAATTGTTGCGCGCGTGGAGTCGGCGACACAGGCCCTTGAGGAAACGGCGAAGCGGACGGAAGAAACGGCGTCTACCCAGCGTGAGGCGCTGCTCGCCGCGGCCCAGGAGATTCAGCAACAGGTAACAGCCGCGCTGGCGTCGACGCAATCGTCCTTGCACGGGCAGCTTGCAAGTGAATTGGAAGCGGCGCAAACGCGCTGGCAAGCAGCCATCGAGAGCACGCTCGCGGAGGCCCAGGATCGCGCGGCGGGTGGTCTGAATGAGCACGCGCGCGGCTGGATGGATCAGCTGCAGGACGAGATAGCGCGGCACGCCAAAGCAGCACGCGAATCGGCATCAAACGCGGCCATAGAGGCGGAGCAGCGGCTGACTGCGTTACGAGACTCGTTGCAGGAGCAAACGCAAAGGCTGGAGTCCGTGCTGGCGGTCGCCGGAGAAACGAGCCGGCGTCTCGAACAAAATTCCGCGCAACTTGAAAACGCGCAGCAGCAGGTGTTAGCCGGATTCCAATCAAACCTCGAAAATGTATTAACCCCGCACCGCGAAGAATTGCACCGCCGGTCCGAAGCGATCGCCGAGGAGCTTAATTCGAAAATTCGCGCGACGTTTGACGAAGCCAGCCGCCAGGCCGTATCGCAATTTGAACAGCAAATCAAAGAGGTCGTGCAGCCACAGGTGACGAGCGCCGAAGAAGCGGTCCACAGGCTGGCAGGAAGCCGCTCGCTGCTGGATGCAGCGCTTACCATGCAGCAGGATCGCATCCGCAACACTGCCGACGAAACCTTTGCGGAATCGCTGGCGCGCTTCCGGGAGAATCTGGGCAGCGTCGAGCAGATCCTGCAGGATTCTTCGCAATCAATTACCTATCGCAACCTGACGGAACTGGAAGGAAAAGCCGGCGATTTGAAGCACCAGGTGGTCGAAGAGCTCCACAAGTCGGCCGAATGGTACGAGAAAAAAGCACAAACGCAGATTCAGAATTTCACGGAAAGAGCCGTCGAGCACGCTGAAAACCGATTGAGAGAGAGAGCAGGCGAAGTTTCCGGCGCCTTCACAAGCGAGCTGGATCATTCGAGCCGCAGCTTCATAGGGCACGCGCAGACACAGATGGAGGAGCTGGTGCGGGATTCCTTCGCCCGCGCGCGCGCTCTCTTCGGGGAAGCCGCGGACACCACTGTGGCGGCGTTCACCGATGAAATTCAGCGCACGGGCCGTGAAGAGCTGAAGGGATACAACGAAGAGGTTCGGCGTTCCACGGACGGAGCGCGGCAGCAACTGGACGCGGCACGCATGGAGTTCGCGCAACAAACGACCGCCGAACAGGATGCCTTCCTGCGCCGCTTCCAATCCTCCATGAGCGGCGCGCTCGACGCCGGCGTGGCGGAAGCTCAGAAGAAGGTTTCTGAGGGATTTGGGCCGCTCCTGGATTCTTGGAAGGCGATGACAATTGCGCATCAGCAAGAAATGCGCGGGATTTACGACAAAATGGGCGACCAAGCCACCGAACAATACAAGGGCCGCCTGGATAATGTTTCTAACCAGTGGATGCTGGCGACCGTGGCCTCTCTGGATCACCGTTCGCGGGAGATGATTTCGAACATTGCCTCGAAGGCAGAAGTAAAACTTCGCGAAGCGTGCGGCCAGGTGTTCGAAGGCGTGGGAGAATCCCTGCGCGAACGTTTGCGAGAGATGGCGCAGGGTTTTGCGCCGCCGACGGAGCCGCCCGAGCGCGCCAAGAGCGCCAACGTGGGAAGCTGAAACGCAAAGCTGCCCAACATCAACCGGCTGCTGGTTCGCTACTTCCCTGCTTAGCCCGGTATAATCCCAAAGGTTCCAACCACCATGGCCAATCATGCTTACCTGCGCGTGTGGACGCGCGACTTTTCGCTGGAAACAATGATTGCCGAATTTGCCCGGTTTCTCGCAACCGCGCCCCTATCGGCCGAACATCCTACGTTTACCGAGCTGATCGTTCAGGCTGTGGACGCGACGGAAACACCTGCTGCGGAATGGGATTTACGCCCGATGAAGGCCGGGCCTGCAGAGGTTGCGGCGCTGGCGTTGCAGCACCTGAACGCGGACACCGCGTATATCGTCAGCGCAAAATGGGACTTGTGGGGATTCGATATCGAGACCCTGAGGTGGCAGCTCAAGCCGGAGCCCCTGGTGCTGACCTGCCACGGCCCGGAGTACGACGGTGGGCTTGTATCCTCAGCCGGTCACTTCATGGCCGATTTGGGCTTCGAGCACTTTTTCACCGGGCATGGAGGGCTGCTTGCTCCGGGAGCGGCGTCGAATCCTTTCAATTCGTCGGATCATCCGATGGAGCACACCTTCCGGCAATGGATGGCGGTGAGCGCCAACTTGAAGGAATATCACGCCAAGACACGCGAAAACATCCAACAATTGTTCAATTGGGTGGAAGCAATCGAGCGGGCGCTGCCCGTGCAGCGCAGCGAGCTTTGGTCTGAAGGAGAGGAAAACTTTGAAGCGCGCCTGGACGCGATTCTGGCGCAACGCTAGCTCATTCCAATCTTGGACAATCCCGATTCGCGGAGTCCTTCCCCCAGGGGGTGGCCAGCAGTTAGAATTGCTAGAGCGACCATTGTGTTGAAGCAGGTCCGGCTGTGCCACGTAATAGAAGTGGCATGTAGCCGGAGAAGGATAGGAAGCCTGGGCAAACGTCGAAGCTAGCGCCCAAAGCGGCAAATCTCCGATGGAGAAAACTTCACAAGGCGACTGTTCGTGTGCTAACGAGGCGGGTATCAGTCCGTCCTTCCCTAAAGTGGGCCTTGGTGTTGGCGCAGCCCGCAGGTGGAGAATCCCCCTGATTTTCTCGCTGAGTTTTCTGTCCCTGGCCATTCTTCTGGGCGGATGCGGTGGTACGGATGCTTCCAAGTCTGCGAGTCAGGCAGCAACCAAGCCTGCGGAACCAGTCGTACCCGAAGAGATTCAGTCAGCCTCCCAGTCCCTGCTAGGGAGCGAGTCGCAAGTGCTGCTGTTCGGGGACCTCGCCAAGAACGGGAAGCAGGAATTTCTGGCCGCGAATGTCGTGCCGAAAACACCGACTAACAATTTGCCCGGTACCATCGTGACCCGCGTCGTCGTGGCGGAAAACACCGATGGGCAATGGTCGGAAGTGCTGCGCTGCGATGAACACCTGAAAAACCAAAAGGGATTTCTGGGCTTGACGCCGCTGACTCCCGTGACCGGCTGGCGGCTGCAATACGAACAAAATGATGAAAAGGGTTTGCAACTTTATTTCACGCCTCTGAAAGGCACCACCGATTCCCACAATTTGCCGATCGGCGTGCGTTGGAACCCGCAGACAAAGCGCTATCAGTCTCTCGACCGCGCCTACGAGCACTTCCTGCTCGAATCGCCTTCCATCCAGGATGCGAGGTCCGTGCTGCGATGAGCGCCGCCTCGTCAGCCGCAAGTAATCGGCTATCCGATCGCTCGCGCGAAGCTCCTCCCAATAAGGGCTTGCGCGGGCTGATGCCGTATCTGCGCCGCTACACCGGCGGGATCGTTTTCGGTCTCATCACCGTCGTTCTGATGGGGGTCGTGGGCAATATCCTTCCGCTGGCCACCGGGGTCATGACGGATACGCTCGCAGGCAACGCGGTTCCCTTTGAACATTCCATACAGTCGGGCGCTCCGGTTGCCCTCGGAATGAACGCATCGAAGCTCAGCAATTTCATTCCCTTTTACGCTCCAAGCAGCCGCCGCACGCTGGGGATCTATTGCCTCATCGTCGTTCTGTGCGTCGCAATCAAGGGCGTTCTTTCTTTTTCAGCGCGCTGGACGCTCATTGGCGTCTCCCGCGACATCGAGTTCGACATTCGCAACGATCTCCTCAAGCGCCTCCTAATTCTCGAGCCCGAATTCTACGTGCGCAATCGCACCGGCGAACTGATGTCCCGCGCCACCAACGACCTGAACGCCGTCCGCATGGTGCTCGGTCCGGGCATCATGTACACCGCAACGACCATCATCACCATGATCATGGCCATCCTGGTGATGGTCACGCTCTCGCCTTCCCTGACACTCTGGGTTCTGCTTCCCGCGCCGGTCGTGGCCGTCGCCGTGTGGTTCTTTGGCAAGACCATTCACGACCTGTACGAACAAATCCAGGCGGCGCTTGCCACACTCACCGCGCGCGTTCAGGAAAATCTTGCCGGTGTGCGCGTTGTCCGCGCTTATGCTCAGGAGGAAGCCGAAATCCGCGGCTTCGACGGGCCCAACCGCGAATACGTCTCGCGCAATATCAAACTCATTCGCACCTGGAGTATGTTCATGCCCTCGCTTCAGGCGCTTATCGGCACAACCTTTCTCATCGTGCTGTGGCAGGGCGGCCACCAGCTTTTCCGCGGCCAGATTTCCCTCGGCGCGCTGATTGCTTTCAACGGATACCTCACTCTGCTCGTCTGGCCCATGATTGCCCTTGGATGGGTCACCAATATTTTTCAGCGCGGCGCAGCCTCCATGGGTCGGCTCAATTACATCCTCATCGCCCAACCCAATATCGATGACCGCAGTGCGAAAGTTCCGCAAAGCGCCAAGCCGCGTGGCGAAATCGAATTCCGCCATCTCACCTTTACTTACCCAACGACTCTTTCCGGAGCCGGAGCGAATGGAGCCTCCAAATCGAACGGCAGTGGTCAGCATCCCGTCCTTCGCGACATTCATTTGAAGGTTCCCGCGGGGTCCACGCTCGCCATTGTCGGCCCCACGGGCAGCGGCAAGACCACCCTCGCCGCTCTCATCGCCCGTCTCTGGGAAGCCCCCGATGACTGCGTCCTGATCGACGGCCGCCCTATCCGCGAATGGCCTCTCACCACTCTCCGCCAATCCATCGGTTTCGTTCCGCAAGACACTTACTTGTTTGGCGAAACCGTTGGCGGCAATATCGCCTTCGGCCTGCCGGAATATGACGAACAGCGCGTCCGCGAAGCGTCCGAAATCGCCAGTCTTCATGGCGACGTCCAGGACTTCGGCAAATCCTACGACACCATGGTCGGCGAGCGCGGCATCACTCTTTCCGGCGGGCAGAAGCAGCGCGCTGCCATTGCCCGCGCCGTCGTCCGCGATCCTCGAATTCTAATCCTCGATGACGCGCTCTCTAGCGTCGACACGCAAACCGAGGAACGCATCCTTAACGGCCTGCGCGGAATCATGCAGGGCCGCACCACGATTTTGATTTCGCACCGCACCTCGACCGTCCGCGACGCCGACCAGATCGTCGTCTTGGTCGAAGGCGCCATCGCCGAGTGCGGCACACACGACCAACTGCTCGCTCGCGGCGGCTATTACGCGGATTTGTACCAGAAGCAGTTGCTGGAAGAAGAGCTCGAACGCGCATGAGCAACCTGCACGAAGAAGAGGCCCTCGGCAAAGCGTACGATTCGCGCTTGATGCGCCGGCTTCTGCAGTACATGAAGCCGTACAAATGGCGCGTGGCCCTCGCTCTCGTCATGGTCGCCATCGTCACCCCGCTTGAGCTCGCGCCGCCTCTGGTTTTTCAAAAGGGTATCGACAAGTACTTTGTTCCCGAGCTCAAGGGCCTCATCACCGAAGCGTCCGCTTGGTCGGGCATCGGCTGGCTTAGCCTTCTCTTGCTGGCTGTCCTTACGTTCGACTTCCTCGCCCAATACATCCAGATTCGCATCATGCAGCGCGTCGGCCAGCAAACCATGTACGACATGCGCCGCGAAATATTCGGCCACATGCAGCGTTTGCCGATGAGCTACTTCGACCGCAACCCCGTCGGCCGGCTGGTCACCCGCGTAACCACGGACGTCGACGCCCTCAACGATCTTTTCGCCGCAGGCGTCGTCACCATGATCAACGACTTCTTCCTCCTCGTGGTCATGGCCGTGCTCCTCTTCAAGATCGACCGCCGCCTTGCGCTGGACACTCTTGCCGTCCTCCCCGGTATCCTCATCGTCACTATGATTTTCCGCAAGTTCGTGCGCGACGCCAATCGCCGCATCCGCACAGCCATTGCCCGCATCAACGCGTTCCTCCAGGAATATATCTCCGGCATGAGCGTCGTGCAGCTCTTCAATCGCGAGCGCAAAGCCATGGACGAATTCGAGAAGCGCAATCGCGACAACATGCTGGCCTGGCGCGACGCTATTCTCGCTTACGCTCTCTTCTATCCCGCGGTCGAGTTTCTCAGTTTCGCCACGATTGCGCTGATTTATTGGTCCGGCGGAAACCGCATTCTCTCCGGCGGCATCACTCTCGGCGTCCTCACCGCGTTCACCATGTTCGCGCAGCGCTTTTTCCGGCCCATTCAGGATCTCAGCGAAAAATTCAACATCCTCCAGTCCGCGATGGCCGCATCCGAGCGCATCTTCAAACTTCTCGACGAACCGGTGCTCGTCGAGTCCGACCCTAACGCCATTCCGCTCGACCATCCGCGCGGCGAAATCGAGTTCCGCAACGTCTGGTTCAGCTACCGCCGGGATTCAGGGTTTGTAAGTACAAACCCTGAAATGAACAATGTCGCCGAGCCCGCCGACGAAGATTGGGTCCTGCGCGATGTCTCCTTCCGAGTGGAGCCTGGGCAAACCATCGCCATCGTCGGCCACACGGGCGCGGGCAAGACCACTCTGATTTCCTTGCTGCTTCGCTTTTACGACATTCAGCGCGGTCAAATTCTCCTTGACGGCAAGGACATTCGCACCATCGAATTGCAAGATCTGCGGCGGCAATTCGGCATCGTGCTTCAGGATCCATTCCTTTTCACCGGCACAATCGAAACCAACATCCGCCTCGGCACTCCCAATATCGACCGCGCCACCGTCGAGCACGCTGTCGAAGAAATCGGCCTCGGCGAATTCATTCGCTCCCTGCCGGAGGGCGTCGCCGCCAACGTCAACGAGCGCGGCTCCACTCTTTCTGTCGGCCAGCGCCAGCTCATCAATTTCGCGCGCGCGCTGGCCCACAATCCGCGCTTCCTCATCCTCGATGAGGCCACGTCCAGCGTGGACACCAAGACCGAGTTGCTCATTCGAGAAGCGTTGAATCGCTTGTTGTCCGGCCGAACCGCGCTGGTCATCGCGCATCGTCTCAGCACCATCCAGCATGCCGACCGCATCCTCGTGTTTCACAAAGGGCGCTTGCGCGAACAGGGCGCGCATCAAGAGCTCCTCTCGCAGCGCGGAATTTACTACCGGCTGTACCAGTTGCAATACAAGGAACAGGAACTGCACCTTCCCATCGAAGCCAGCCGCTCGGCTGAGCCTTCCGTGTTACCGGCCAGCGACTGATTCTTGCGCCATCCGCACATGCCGCCCATACCGCTCCTTCTTTCCGCCGGCGAAGCCTCCGGAGACATGTACGCTGCGCGGCTCGCGACAGCGCTGAAGCAGCGCCTGGACGTGGCGATTTTCGGAATGGGCGGCCCGCAAATGCGCGCCGCAGGCGTCGAGATCATCACGGACTATTCAGAAGTTTCCGTGGTCGGAATCACCGAAGTGCTCAAGCGTTTGCCTTCTCTGTTCCGCGCCATGCGTCGCCTCGTTGACGAAGCCGAGCGCCGTCGCCCGCCCCTCGCCATCCTGACGGACTTCCCCGGCTTCCACCTGCGTCTCGCGCGCAAGCTGCGCCCCAGGGGCATTCGAAACATTTATTACATTTGTCCGCAGTTCTGGGCTTGGCGGCCCTGGCGCGTGAACTTGGTGCGCAGGCGGTTCGCTTACGCCCTCTGCATCTTTCCCTTCGAAGAAAAGTTCTACGCCGATGCAGGCGTGCCCGTGAAATTCATCGGCCATCCGCTGGTTGGAAACGTAAACGCCACGCTGACGCGGGAATTATTTTGCAGGAAATACGGTCTGGAAGAGCGAGGCAAAATATTGACCGTTCTGCCGGGTAGCCGGCGAGGTGAAATCGCGCACCATTTGCCGGTGTTGGTTGACGCTCTATTGGAGATTCGCCAAAAGCTGGCAAGCCCGCTCGAGATTGTAATTGCCGTTGCGCCCGGATTGGATTCCGCTCGGCTGGAAGCGCAATTCCCTTCCGGCTGGCATGTGCGCTTGATCAAGGACGACACCTACAACGCCTTGTCCGCCGCGGACTTGGCCATCGTCTCCAGCGGCACAGCCACGGTGGAAACGGCGCTCCTCGGCAAGCCGATGATTGTCGTGTATCGCCTCTCTCCGGTGACGGCGCGCCTCGCAAAACCACTGGTGCGAACCAAGTTTTTCAGCATGGTCAATCTGATCGCTGGCCGCGCCGTCGTGCCTGAGTTAATCCAGCACGACTTCACGCCCCAGCGGGTCACTGCGGAAGCGGAAGAACTGCTCTCCGCCTCCGAAGAAGGCCAGCGGCGAATGGAAGAAATGACCCGCGGCTTAGCGGACGTGCGCCGCCTCCTCGGGCCGCCTGGAGCCGTCGAACGGGCGGCGGATGAGATTGCCAGGCTGCTTGTCGCAGCCCAAAGCAACGCGAAGTGATGGGTTTGGTATCCTATTAGTGTACATTGGTGCAAAATTGAAGACATTTGAAAGGGGTCCGATGGCCCTTCGCCGACGACTTTCGAGCGTTTTTTGCGTCCTTACGCTCACCTATCTCTGCTGTGCAGCCGCGCCTCTCCGCGCGCAGATTCCCCGGGCCGCGACCTTCCTCGCCGATCACTACGACATCTCCGCGTCGCTGGACGCCATTGGACAATCCATTTCAGCGACCGCAAAAATCGATTTCAAGGCCATCGAAGCTTCTAGCAGCGTGCGCGTCGAGCTGCATCCCAATCTGATCGTGAAAGACGTAAAAGGGCCCGACGGCAAGCCTCTCACTTTTGAGCGCGACAGTCAGAACCCGCTTGTCGTTATCGCACAGTTGCCCACGCCCGTCGCTACCGACGGCCACGTCACCCTGACGTACACGTATTCAGGCTTGCTGGTAAATGAAGAGAACAGTCCTGTGCCGGCTGTGCGTGCCGCGCTGATCAGCAAAGACGGCGCCTATCTGCTGCTCCCCGCCAGGTGGTTCCCCCTCACGAACTTTCCCTCGAACCGTTACACCGCGACTTTTCGCCTGAACGTTCCAGATTCCTTCGCCGTCGCGGGAACTGGCAAAGCCTCCGCTCCATCGCCCATGGCCGGCAAGAATGCCGTGGAAGGCGGCAGGCTTCTCTACACTTTCGAGTGCAAGAATCCCGCGCCGCATGGCACGTTTGTCGTCGGCAAACTTCAGCTCAATCCCAAGCAAGCTGAAGGCATCAACGCTGCCGTCTACGCTCCGAAGGCGTCCTCCGCGAACGCCGCGGAATTTGCAGCCAGCGTTGCGCGTTCGGCGATCATTTTTTCAGACATGTTTGGCCCCATTCCGGATCCCACTTTCACATTGATCCAGATTCCCGACGGGACTCTCCGCGATTTCGCGGCGCCGGGAGTTTTGCTCCTCAGCCAGCGCGCCTGGGATCCCAAGGGCAGCGACAGGACCATTTCGCGCCTGGTGGCTTCGCAATGGTGGGGAGTTCAGGTTTTGCCGGCGACGCCGGGCGACGTCTGGATCAGCGACGGCCTGGCGCGCTATTCCGAAGCGCTCTACGCCGAGCAAAACGCCGGCAAAGAAGCCGGACTTCGCGCCGTGGACGAATTTGCCGTCGGTGCGCTGATGTATGAAGATGCCGCGCCTATCGCGCAAGCGGCGCGGCTGGCGCCCTACTCGCCTGACTACCGTTCCGTAGTGACGAACAAAGGGGCGTTGCTTTTTCACATGTTGCGCGCGCAAATGGGCGACGTGGCCTTCAAAGCCGCCTTGCGCGACTTCTACTTTCAATTTGCGGAGAAGAGCGCGCGCATCGACGATTTTGAAAAGATCGCCGAGCGCCGCGCGAAGGCCGCCGTCAAGCCGCAGCAAGACCCTCCCAACCTGCAGGCGTTCTTCGCCCAATGGCTGAATTCCACGGGCGTGCCGGAGTTCACCCTGGAATACGTCGTCTACCGCACGCCCAAGGGCTTTCGCGTCAACGGCAAGATCAAGCAGCCGCTGGACACTTTCCGCATGCCCCTGGAATTGCGCATCGATACGGAAGGAAATCCGGAGTTGAAAACCATCGACGTGATCGGCACCGAATCGGGATTCACCGTCGAAACCTTCGGCCGCCCGAAGCCGAACGGAATCAAAATCGATCCCAATAATCTCATCCTCAAGGGGAGCACTTCGCTGCGTGCTCGCGCGGCCATCGCCCGAGGTGAGGACTTGGCCGAACAAGGAAAGTTCTACGATGCGGTGGCGCAATATCAGCGGGCGCTTTCGATTCAGCCGAATCGGCCGCTGGCGAATTTCCGGATGGGCGAGGCGTTCTTCTACCAGAAAAACTATCAGGCCGCCGCCAACTCGTTCAAAGAAGCGTTGCAGACCGTTCCCGAGCCCTCGGAAAAATGGACGGAAGTCTGGAGCCACATCTATCTCGGCGAGATTTTTGATTTGCTGGGCCAGCGCGAGCGCGCCGTCAACGAATACAGCAAAGCCAAGCAAACCAACGACGACACCGGCAGCGCGCAAGCCACCGCCGAGCGCTACCTGAAAAAAGCGTATTCCGAAGGCGGCGGCACCTCCGTCGCCGCCCCTGCCACCAACGAACCAGCAAAACCCGCCATGGCGGTTCCCACTCCCGCCTCCGGCGAAAAGCCCGTCCTCAAAAAACCCACGCCTACGCCGTAGTGATAAGAATCGTCTTGCAGCGGGCAGGATCTCCCAAAAACCAGCAGTGCGCCAGTTTCCGAGTATCCGACTGCACAGCCAAGCCGCTTGGCTTCACCGGAACCGCAGAGGAAATCACGAGCGATTTTACAGTTCACGGAGACGGGCCTGCGCGTGCGCTTTTCTATTAGGAGTTAAGGCCGGTTTCTTCTTGGTGAGAGCCTTCTGATAGTCTTCGCACGCCTTCTCCCGACTACCAGCACGATCATAGACTTGCGCCCGGTTGTGGTAGACCCAAGCATTCTCAGGGCTTAGTCTTATAGACACCTCAAACTCGTTCATTGCAGGCTCGCTTTCACCAAGGCCAGCGAGTGCAAGACCTCTTCCGTTGTGTACGAAGGCTTCAATCTGCTCGTACCATTTATCCCAACTGGCATCTGGCCTCGAAACATCTTTCAGCGCCAGCAACGCTAAGTTCAGGTCCTCCACTGCTCTTCCGTGCTCACCAACTTCAGCCAAAACTTGGCCTCGACCGGAAAGTGATAAGACGTCGCTCGGCTTCAATTCGAGAGCCCGCGAATAGTCACGAATGGCCTCTTGGAGTCGTCCCGCGTACCAGAGAGCCTCCGCGCGTCCACAATAGGCTGCCGAATCTTCGGGATAGCGGCTAAGATACTCAGAGAAGAACGCCATTCCATCTTCATACTTTTCCGGCAGAGCCCAAGTAGAGCCTAACGACATAAGAATATAGCTAATCGTGTCGGCCTCGTTGATACTGTCTCTGGACCTAATCGCCCGCAGGAGTGGAGCGCGCGCCTTGTCGTACTCTTCCAATAGCATATGAGCATGCGCCTCCTGAAGAAGCGGGTACACGTCATAAAGAAATTCGGCTTCGGTGCGTTGCGGCGAGAGCCTTGCCCCAATCCATCGTAGAAATTTCATAAGTCGTGAGTGTAGTCGGGAGAGTGATGCCTAGTCAAAATGAACAGATATTCGACCCTATGCCTCGCAAACGCGGAAATCGGCCACAAAACAAAAACTCCTTGACTCGCCCTTATATCATCTGGTACGCTAGCTTGTAGGTAAGAGTGCGGATTTTTTCCCTGCTGCGGCGGCTTTTATGCCGCCTTTTTTGTTTGCGGCATCGCAAATTCCAGCTCGCCGTGCTCACTGTAAATCCGCCCGCACGCGGCTGCCCCTGTGCAGACATTTTGGAGTGCGGCGGCTTGCCGCCGCTTTTCCGTCGTCCAATCCGTATGCCCGCGCAGGAACCGAAGCCTCTGCTCTTCGCAAAAGCAGCTTCGCTCCGACGATTATCTAAACCCTTTAAATGCAACATTTACAAGATGCCTCCGTATGTGTTGCAACCAAAGGACTTACGCATCGCCTAAGTTCTTTAGATGCAACACTTACAAAAAACACGGAGGGGGTGGCAGTCGTTATGGCTAACCAAGAAACGCGAGGAGCGCTCCAAAGGCTGCCGTAGCTCACCCTGAGGAACTGTGGCTCACCCCTTCAGGGGTGAGGTTCTCTCTTTCGGCCGGCGCGCACTCCAAATCGGAAACTAGATTCCCGCTAAACCGGTCAATTGCGAGCCGCTAACGCCCTTTCGCTGCACCAGCACTTGGAACCGTTCCCCCATTCCTTCGGGATGGATCAGCGTCTTGAGTTGCAGCCGCGCTTTCGTTCGCTCCGCCTCGGATTGCCCTTCGTCGTAGAGGTCGGCAAATTCATTTCCCTGGCCGAGCGCCAGCAGAAACGCCCTCTGTGAAGTGAAGCCCGCCGTTTCAAGGCCTGATCGTTTTCCCCACAATTCGAGCGCCGTGAAATTGACGTGCGCCGTCAAATCCTGCTCGCCCGGAGAAGCATAAAACTCTTCGCTGGCGCGATGGTTCTGATAAGCAAGCAGCGTTCCGCGCATGTGGTGATCGTCAAACAGATCGGCCGCAGGATGGCCGTAGTCGATCGTGAGCACGTAACCGCGTTCGAGGCGCCGGCCAATTTCACTGATCCAGTCGCACGCTTCCAATCCCGCTTCGGCGTGCTGGCCCTCGATCAGCCCAATGCCTTGCGCGGCAAAATATCCGGAGATGGCGCAAGTCGAAACCAGCGCTACGACGTCCACGAACTTCCCGTCGCGGAAATCAGCGAAAACTTCTTTCATCACGCCGCTGTCCATCACCACTCGATGCACTGGCAGCGCATCCACGAGTTCATTGGAAAAGAAGCACCCCGCCGCGATGCGCGCCGGAACTTCCGCCGAACTCGCGAAGTGTCCGGCAGCCGCATGGCGCTTCGCGTGCATCGTCGCCTGTTCGCGCCGCGCAGCGGAACGCTCCACGGCGACGTAGCGCAGAGCCCCATAAAATGCTGCAAGCTTCGCTTCGCAAAAATCGAGAACTTGCGAAGCGAACCGCCCGACACCCGCGCCAGCTTCGACGAGCACAAATTCCGCCGGGCGCCCGAGACTTTCCCACATCTCCGCGAACTGGCGCGCCAGCAGCCGCGCAAAAATGGGATGAACATCGACGCTGGTGTAATAATCGGCAAAGCGTTTGGCCTCCACTTTGCTGTAGTACCCATGCACCGGATGGTAGAGGCATTCGCGCATGTAATTCGCGAACGTGATGGGGCCAAAGCGGCGAATGCGGTCGGCAAGTAATTCAGCGAGTGGCGTCACGCGCCTTTGGCTCCCGCTGAACCGGAAGCATTCTCCGCCTGGATTTTCTTCCAGGCCCGCTCAAACACTCCCTGGGCCGCTTCGTCAAAAAGCACGAAGTAGACTGTTTCGAGGGAGGTCTCTCCTCGCAGATGCTGCGCCGCCTCGCGAAGCATGATCTCCGCGCAATCTTTCAGCGGAAATCCCGCGATGCCCGTCCCAACTGCGGGAAACGCGATGGTCTTCAGGCCGCGCTCATTGGCAATTTTCAAGGAATGCGCCGCGGAACGCCGCAGCGAATCCGCGTTCGTCTTTCCGCCAAGCTCCATGCTCGCTGCGTGAATCACGAATCGCGCTTTCAATTTTCCGCCGGTGGTAATGGCCGCGTATCCGATCGGAATGCTTCCGATGGCGTCGCATTCGCGCTGGATTTCTTCGCCGCCTTTGCGGCGAATCGCTCCCGCTACGCCTCCGCCCAAAAACAAATCGTTGTTGGCCGCGTTGACGATGGCGTCTGTGTCCATTTCCGTCAGGTCGCCCTGTTGGATGACGATTCTCTCGGCGAGTGATTTCATTGTGGAATCAGTCCGTTCTCTCCGGCGCGATTACGCTTTTTTCTCCGCGGCTTTTTGTTGCGGGTATTCATAAACTCCCCGTCCCGTCTTGCGGCCCAGTCGTCCTTCCTGAACGAATTGCCGCAGCAAGGAATTAGGACGGTACTTTTCGCCCAGCGTTTGATGGAGATATTCGAGAATTTTCAGCCGCACATCAAGTCCCACGAGATCGACCAGCTCGAACGGCCCCATGGGATGATTCAGCCCCAGCTTCAGCGCTTTGTCGATGTCTTCGGGCGTGGCAATTCCCGCTTCCAGCATGTTGAACGCTTCGTTGCCGATCAGCGCGTTCACGCGCGTGGTGATAAACCCGGGCGCCTCGTTGACGATTACCACTTCCTTGCCCATGCGCCGCGCCACTTCGCGGCACGTGGCCACGGTTTCATCGGAAGTGTGCGGCGTCCTCACAATCTCGATGAGTTTCATTTTTGGCACTGGATTGAAGAAGTGCATTCCGATGCAGCGATCGCGCGAAACCGTGACGTCCGTAAAATCCGTGATCGAAAGCGAAGAAGTGTTGCTCGCAAAAATGACCCCGGCCTTGGCGAACTTGTCGAAGATGGTAAAAAGCTCCAGCTTCATCTCGAGTTCTTCCGGAACGGCCTCGATAATCAATTCGGCGTCGCGAATAGCGTCCTCGACGTTGTTCGCCGTCGAAATCAGCGATAGCGCCCGATCGCGCACTTCGGCTTCAACCTTGCCGCGCGCTACCCCTTCTTCGAAGGATTGGCGAATCCAGGCAACGCCTTGTTCGAGCACGTGGCGTGAAACGTCTTCAAGGACCGTGTTGTAGCCGCCGAAAGCAGCGGCATAGGCAATTCCCCGCCCCATCGTGCCCGCGCCGATTACGGCAATCGTTTTCACATCCATCCGTTCGCCTTTTACTCTCGTGGGGCCCTCCGGAGTTTACCCCGACTCGGTCGGGGGAAGCGGGCCACCGTTTCTCATTTCGACGGACAATTACTTTATGATTTTCCGGTAAGCTGCTTCGTCAAATCCGAGCACCACCTGCGATCCGCGAAGAACTACCGGTCTGCGAATGAGGTTCGGTTCTTTCGCCATCAGTTTAATCGCCTCCGCGCGCGAGGGCGGATGTTCCTTCATTTTCCGTGTTCGGTAAAGCTCATTTCGCGTATTCAGAAATTCTTTGTAATCGCGGTCGCCGATCAATTCTTCCAGTTCCGCTTCGCTCAGTCGCTCCTTATCCAAATCGCGCGACTCAAACTCCACGCCCATTTCCAGCAAGAGACCTCTTGCTTTTCGGCAAGTCGTTCACGTCGGCTTCTGCAGGAATTTAATTTTCATCTTTGGCAAGGATTTCTTTCCCGGTCACGTTTTCTTGTTCTCTGTAGTGGCGCAGCATGCTGCGCCCTCTTCAGCAAGGTTGTACCTAATATCTCGGCACTTTCGGATCGATCTCGACAGACCATCGCTCGATTCCGCCAGACAAGGATTTCGCTTTTTCGATCCCCTGAAACCGCAGCCAAGCCGCCGCATCCAGACTGCGCATGCCATGATGGCAATAGCAAATCACTTCGTCCACGTCCGGAAGTGTCTGCAGGCTCGCCGCCAGCGAGCCGAGCGGCACCAGTTTCGCGCCCTCGATCCGGCAAACTTGATGCTCCCAGGGTTCACGCACATCAATGAGAACCAATTGTTCGCCGCGATCCATCCGGGCTTTCACATCCGCGGGCGTAATCTCCAATTCATCCATCTACTATTTGCCCTTCCAATTCGGTTTGCGTTTTTCGAGGAAAGCAAGTATTCCTTCCCGCGCATCATGGCTCTTCATCAGCACAGACAAGTATACGCGTTCCGCTTCTTTGAGTTGCTTCGCGAAATCCGCAAAATGGAGACGATGGAGTGTCTTTCGCGTTAGCCGGAGGA
>Ga0209055_1001034_pt1 | contig 18691 bp, 17 predicted proteins | sample GraSoiAngelo_110_FD_185875 | JGI IMG/M metagenome (GOLD analysis project Ga0209055, IMG submission 185875) | Grasslands soil microbial communities from the Angelo Coastal Reserve, California, USA - 14_0903_12_30cm (SPAdes) (version 2) | ecosystem: Environmental > Terrestrial > Soil > Grasslands ... | reverse complement strand
GCTCATCCGCGGCTCGCTCGATGCCGCATGAGCCTGGCTGAAGGCGATTCGGGACGACGAACGTCGGTCGCTGCAAATCCAATGGAGCGAGGACGTGACGATGCTGAAACGGAGGACGCCTTCCATCGTCGGCTTCGTCGAGCGCCTCGGGAAGTTGAACGATGCCGCGGAACGCGGGCGCGAGCTCGTGGCGGCGCTCTTGGACGGCCGCTTCGATGCCTGGCAGTCCGCGGCCCGGTTATATGCGACGCACGGAGACGCGGCCGTCCGAAAGTGGCGGGGCATCTTGGAAAAGGACATCGAGGCGATGGGCGAGGAGGCGACCAAACTCGCCGCCGTCCTCAAGCGATTCCCCGATCCCGGAAAGGTGGAATCCGGTAGCGCCTGAGGCCCTCGCCGGCACCCAGTCGCGGGTCCTGCGAACCGGAAGGCGAAGCGACCTTGTGGGGGATGCGCCATCCCGGGCCGGAGGATCTCCATGGTGCAGAAAGTGATCGACGTGGTCGGCGTCTCGCCGGTGAGTTTCGCGAAGGCCGCGCAGAACGCCGTCGCCGAAGCCGCGAAGACCGTTCGAGGCATGCGGTGGGCACGGGTGGGCGAGATGGAATTGGAGCTCGACGGGGCCAAGGTCAAGGCGTACCGCGCGACCGTCCGCATCTACTTCGACATCGAGCGATAAGCGGTCGGCCCGCGGGCCAAACCGAGGAGTTCATAGGCAACGGTTTCCTGGCGAGCGCGGACTGTCGCCCATGGCCGAACCGTTGCAAGTGACCTGGTACACCGACCCGCACAACATCTGGTGCTGGGGCTGCGAGCCGATGATGCGGCGGCTCGAGGTCGTCTACGCCGACGTCGTGCGCCTCGAGGTCCGGCAAGGCGGGCTATTCGAGGACTTCACCCCGCTCCGCGAACAGTGGGCCCGCATGTCCGGGGGCCGATGGACGGAATCGGTCCGTGCGTTCTTCGAGGCCGTCTCGAGCCAGCACCGGATGCCGATGGACTCCGATCGGATGATCGATCAAGTCGATGATTTCAACTCGACGTGGCCAGCGTGCGTTGCCGCCAAGGCGGCGTCCCTCCAGGGAGCCGGCGAGGGCTGGCGGTACCTGCGGGCCCTGCGCGAGGCTTGGTGTCTCGACGCTCGACCGATCCATCGGGAATCGGTACAGACGGAAGTCGCCCGCGAAGTCGGGCTCGATGTCGCCGAATTCTCGACATCCCTGGAGGACGGCCGCGCGAAAGCCGCCTTCGAGGCGGACCGAGCCGAATGCGAACGGCTCGAGGTCCGCGGATTCCCAACGTTCACGATCGGCCGGGGAGAAGTCACCGCGCGTCTCAATGGATGGCAGCCTTGGGAAGTGTTCGAGGATGTCCTTCGTCAAGTCGATCCGGGGATCAAGGGAAAGCGAATCGACGCGAGAGTGGAATCGGTCCTGGACCTCCTAAAAGGACGCGGGCGTTGGGCGACTCGCGAAGTCGCCGCGGTCTTGGGTGTCACCGACGATGACGCGGAGCTCCTCCTCGAGGAACTCGAGGACGGCGGAAAGATCGAGCGTCGTTCCGTGGGCCATGGACTCGTCTGGGGACTCGCCCCGTTGGCGGCGCAGACCCTAGATCGGACCGCGGTCGACCGGCTGACCTGATTTCCAGATCGCCAGGATGTTCTCTGACGAGGACAGGACCGAGACGTCCGTCCGCGGATCTTTTCGCACCGCCAGGATGTCCGCGTCGTATCCTTGTTTGAGTTGGCCGGACCGCGGCGCTTGCGGTCCGAGCGTCATCGGAGCGTTTGCGGTCGCGGCCTCGATCGCCTGGAGAGGATTCATGCCGGCCTCGACGAGATGGATGAGTTCTCGCGCGTTTTGTCCCCAAGGGGCGATCGTCCCCTCACCGCTGCTCCAGATGTCGGTGCCGAGCGCGATGCGCACTCCCTTCCGGATGGCGAGCTGCAGGGATCGCTTGTGGTGGTCCACGAGCTCGACGACCTTTCGATACGCATAGTCGGGGACGTTCATTTTCGGACCGAACGTGACCAATCGCTCGAGGATGTATCGCGTCGGGACCAGCGTCGCCTTCTTTTCGATCAGCAGATCCACGGACTCTTCGTCGAGGTACGAACCGTGCTCAATCGTCCCGCAGCCCGCGCGGAGGGCCGCCATGATCCCCGGCTTGCCGTGGCAGTGCGCCGCGACGATCCGTTCCGCGCGCCCAGCCTCCTCGACGATCACCCGGAGCTCCTCCTCCGAGAATTGCTGGTGGATCGGGTGATCCGTCTCGCTCATGACCCCTCCCGATGCACAAACCTTGATCACCCGGGCGCCCAGGCGGAGCTGGTTCCGCACCCCTCGCAGGCACTCGGCGACGCCGTCGCACAGCTGGACATAATGGCCGCCCGCCTCCAAGGTCCGAAGGTACGACGTCGGGAACATGTGGAGGTCGCCATGGCCCGCGGTGGGGCTGAGCATCGCGCCGCCGCCGTAGATGTGCGGTCCGGGGATTGTCCCCTCGTCGACGGTCCGCGCGAGATGGACCCCGAGGCCCACGAGGTCGCGGACGCTCGTGAAGCCGGCGAGGAGGGCCCGCCGGGCATCCGCGACCGCACGGGCCGCGAGGACGGGGAGGGCGGTCTTCGCGAATTCCTCGATGTTCGCCGACCGAAGTCCCATCAGGTGCCCGTGGCAATCCCACAGGCCCGGCAGGACGACGGGAGCCCGGTCCACCTTGGTCCCCGAGGTCGCCTTCGGTGCGCCCTCGATCGGTCCCGCATAGGAGATGGTGGGTCCGTCAAAGACGACGCAGCCATTCGGAATCGGGTCGCCGCGCCCCGGGATGAGGAGGTCGGCCTCAATGCGCCCCATGTTAGGGGGCAAGGCCTTCGATGGAATGAGGATTCTGCTTCTGCGAACCGTCCGCCGGGAAGGCAATCCTTTTGGAGCGAGTCCCACTCCCCCTCTGCGGAACGAATCCTTGCCTCGATCGACTGCCACGAACTTTCGGGGACTGGCCGCACGAATCGTCCAGGACCATCGGACCTTCGATCCGACCGGGTCCGCGGCATCCGGGCTTCATCGATTCGATGGAATCTTGCCGGATTACTCGGCCGCGGCCCTGAATCGGTACGTGGCCCGGTCCCGGAAGGATCTCGATGCCCTGGCCCGCCTCGAACGGACCGATGGCTTGTCTCGCGCCGCCCGACTGGAACTCGGCGTCCTCCAAGGCATGCTCCTGACGCGGTCGCAACGTCCGAGCTGAAGCGCCTGGTGGAGTCTCTCACGACGACCTACAAACCAAGGATCAAGACCGACTTCGCACTCGGGCCGCGGAAGTACGCGCGGATGATCTTTGCCGAACACCTCGCCGCGATCCCCCTGGACCGCCTCACCGCGGTCGGACAGGGGGACCTCCGCGCAAACCAGGCGGCCTTCGGGGAGACCGCGAAGAAAATCGATCCCGCGAAGCCGGCCACGGAAGTGCTCGAGCGGATGGAACGAGACCACCCCACGGCCGATCGCCTGATCGAAGACACCCGAAGGATGCTCGAAACGAGAAGAGTGGCTCCGCCACCTGAACTACACCACGCTTCGCAACATCTCCGTCCACGAGTGCTATCCGGGCCACTACGTCCACTTCCTCCATCGGATGAAGATCCCATCGACCGTCTTGCGCAGCTACACCTCCTATGCCTTCACGGAAGGATGGGCTCACTATTGCGAGGCGATGATGGTCGAGGAGGGCTTCGGCGACGCGCGGCTCAAGCTCGCGATGTTACAGGACGCCCTGCTGCGCAATTGTCGCTATCTCTCGTCCATCGGAATGCACACGGCCGGCTGGTCCTGGGAGGACGCGACCAAGTTTTTCATGGAGAATGCGTATCTGGATCGCCTGCCCGCGGAACGAGAGGCGAAGCGCGGCACCTGGGATCCCGGTTACCTCAACTACACCTTGGGGAAGTTGATGATCCGGAAGCTCCGGGACGATTGGATGAAGCGGAACCCGCGGCGGGGATTGAAGGAGTTCCACGACACCTTCCTCGGTCTCGGCGCTCCGCCACTCGGCCTCGCCCGTGAGCATCTGCTGGGGCCGAACTCGGGACCCGCCCTGTGACCGATGGGGCCCGTGCCTCGGGACGAAGTCGGTCCAGAAATGGTGCGCATCCTTTATGTGTCGCGAGGCCTACGGCGGTCGAGGGTTGGGCCGACCTCGTCGGCAGGGTCCGTGGCGAATGCTGGCGCGACTCGATCCTCCCAATCGGGACGGAGCTCTCTCGGACTCGGAACCGGGAAGGCGACGTTGACTCGGCCCGACGGAAATCCTCAGGGTGACCGATGCGAATCCGGCGGGGCGCCTGCTACCTCCTCGAGGATGAGACGGCCGACACGGCCTACCGACTCTTCGTGCGCCTTCTGCCGGAGATGGGATCGGGCTTTTGCATTTCCCGGATCCACCCGGACAAAGTCCGGACGAGATTCGGGCTCGCGGAGGTCCGGATCGGATGGCTCGCGGAGGTCCCGGGCGAGGATCACTTCAGCGCGAACGCGATGGCCTCTGTCGCGAAGGCGGTCCAACAGTTCGTCCAGGAGCAGGGTTCGTCCGGCCTCGTCCTGATCGATGGCCTCGAGTACGTGATCCTGCACAACGGGTTCCAACCGACGCTGCTCGCCTTCGTCGAGCATCTCAACGAATTCGCGATGGGCACCCAAGCCGTCGTCCTGATCGCGTTCCGGCCGCAGACCTTGGATCCTCGGGAACTCGCCTTGCTCGAGCGGAACCTGCAGGTCCTCGATGGCAAGGAGGTGAAGGGTCAACTCGACATCGAAGAACTCGGAGAAATCCTGGGCGAAATTCCGGGGCCGGCGGCGAAATCCGCGGAAAAGACTGAAGCACCAAAAGTTCTAAGGCCTGTACCCGACATGCGAGACCCCGGGGTGCACACCGTGCGATGCCCGAAGTGCGGCACAGAAAATGATGATGAGGTCGCGTTTTGCGTGTACTGCGGATCCCTGCTTCCGGATCATGCGTCCGCACCGACGCCGGCCGCCCCGGCTCCGACCGCCCCTTCTGCCGCCTCGGCTCTGAGGCCGATGCCGGCCGCGGCGCGCGCCTTCCCGGAGCGTCGGCCGGACTTCGTCGCCCTGATTGGCGTCGCGTTTTTCCTCTTGATCCTCGGCCTCGTCTTCACGCTGAACACGAACTTGCTCAACGACTTCCGATCGTGGTGGGACCTGATCGTGCCGGGCGGATTGTTCGTGCGGCCTCCGGATGGAATCGTCCGGAGCGGCCTCCTGTTCTTCGCCCTCCTCGCCCTGTCGAATTTCATCACGTCGGGATTGCGTTGGGTGCTCGACCGCAACCGGTTCGGCGCCCTCGCGCGGGTCCTCGCGGGGCTGGGATTCGTCTCCGTCGCCATCCTCACGTGGCGCTATTCCTTGCGGGCGGTTTCCGGATCTCTCGTCGTCTCAATCTGGACCGCGATCCTCGGCGTGCTGCTCGTCATCTACATCGCGGTTGGGCTCTATTGGGTCCGCACGCGAAGGCCCGCTGTACCAGGGGCCCGGGCACCGACTTCGAGACCGTAACGTCGCGGAAGAAGAACGCTACATCCCGGGGCCGCGAGGCTCCTCAGGGACAGACGTACTGGGAAAGCTCCACACCGCCCGGAGGGATGTACCGGCTGCCGCATTCGCAGGACCAAATCGCGGCCTCTTTCCCACCGGCAAGTTCGATCTTGGTCACGCTGTAGTCGAAGCCGCATTGCTCGCACGCGAGCACGATCGACGGGGCGACAGGCTGGCGCAAGAGCAGGGCCGGATGACTCGAGCGATGGAACATCTTCCGGAGCCGCGCCAGAGATAGGTTCCACGTCGTCAACGGTTCCAATGTCGGTCCCGATTGCTCCGGGCGCGAACCTTCAACGTGCGACCGGAGCGACCGGAGTCGCTTCGTCAATCCTCCACTCCCCGATAGGGAATGGTGTGTGGCGGGATAAAGGGCGAGTGCTGGGGCGAGTGCTGGAATTGGATTCAATCATGAGAATATCGGCGAGGAATCGGCCGGATGGAAAGATGGACAAACGCCTAGCCCGCAGGTCGAAACTTGTATCCGTAGTGGATGACGCCCGCGTCCCCGTCTTGGCCGAGCTTGCGGAACGAGGCCTGGACCTTCATCCCAATCCGGACGTCCTCCGGCTTCACGTCAATCAGCTGCGACGTGAGTCGCACGCCCTCGTCCATCTCGATGATCGCCATGACGTACGGCTTCTGCATCTCGAACTGGGCGGGGGCATCGTGGATGACGGTGTACGTGACCACGCTCCCCTTTCCGCCCAGCTGGAACCGCTGCATCTTGCCGATCGACTTGCGGCCGCAGACCGGGCAGACCGCCCGCGGCGGGAAATCGACCTTGCCGCAGCTCCCGCACTTCGTGCCGATCAGGTTGTAGCGGCTCTGGATCTCGCGCCAAAAGCGGGGGATGGCCAAGGTCAATCGCCTCGCTCGAACAGATGGACGACCGCGGTGGCGCCCGTCCCGCCGAGGGTGTGCGTGAGGCCATGGCGAGCCCCGACGACCTGCCGCTTGCCGGCCTCCCCTCGGAGTTGACGAACAATCTCGACGGCCTGGGCGACGCCGGTCGCGCCGACCGGCTGGCCGCGGGCCTTCAGGCCGCCCGATGTGTTCACGGAGATCTTGCCGTTCAGCGCGGTAAGCCCCTCGGCGGTCGCGGGTCCGCCTTTGCCCTTCTCGATGAACCGCAGGTCCTCAATCGCCAGGATCTCGGAGATCGTGAAGTTGTCATGGACCTCCGCGACTTGGACGTCCTTCGGCATCATCTTGGCCTCGTGGAAGGCACGCTTCCCCGCGATCACCGTCGCATCGAGCGTCGTGAGATCGCGCCGGTCGTGGAGGGCGAGGAAGTCGCTCGCCTGGCCGGACCCCGCGATCCGGATCGGGGTGTCGCTGAACTTCCTAGCCCGCTGCGCCTCGCACAGGACGACCGCGGCCGCGCCGTCCGAGAGGGGCGCGCAGTCGAACAGGCCCAGGGGCTCCGCGACCCAAGGCGCCTGGAGGACCGCGTCGATCGTGATCTCCTTCTGGAATTGGGCTTCGGGGTTCAGCGCTCCGTTCTTGTGGTTCTTCACCGCGACGGCCGCCATCTGCTCCCGGGTCGTGCCGAACTCGTGCATGTGGCGTCGGGCCATCATCGCGTAGAGGCCGGCGAACGTCGCGCCGAAGACGCTCTCCCACTCCTGGTCCGCCGTCGACGAGAGGATCTCCGCCGCCTGCACCTCCCCGACGTCCGTCATCTTCTCCGCGCCTCCGACGACCACGATGTCGTGCATGCCGGAGGCGATCGCGAGGCGGGCCTGCAGGAGGGCGATCGCGCCGCAGGCGCCGCCGCCTTCCACGCGGACCGTCGGCAGGTGCATGTCCGCGAGGCCCGAGTAGTCCGCGACGAGCGCGGACACATGTTCCTGGTCGATGAACTTCCCGGCGGACATGTTGCCGATGTACACGGCGTCGATGTCCTCGGACCGGAGCTTCGCATCCTGGATCGCCTTCAGTCCGGCCTCGATCCCGAGGTCCCGGAACGAGCGGTCCCAGAGTTCGCCGAACTCCGTCTCGCCGACGCCGATCACGGCGACGTCCCGCACGGTCAGGCCTCCCGCATCAGGATCTTGCCGCGGTACTTCGCGTACGTGGCGTAGTCGAGGAAGACCGAATCGGCCATCATCTCCTTGATGGACGGCGTCGCGTCGCGGCGGATCTTGCGGATCTCCTCCGTGACGGTCAGGTCGAAGGCGTCGGAGCCGGCGCCGCTCCCGTAACCGACCGCGAAGATCCGGTCGCCGGGGTCCGCCTCGTCGAGGATCGCGCAGAGGCCAACCATGATCGCCCCGCTGTAGGTGTTCCCGATCTCGCGCACGCAGAGGCCGGCGTCGATCTGACCCTCCTTGAAGCCGAGCTGCTTCGCGGCCCGGACGGGGAACTTGCCGTTCGGCTGATGGAAGACCGCGTAATCGTATTCCTCCGCGGTCGTGCCGGCCCGCTTGAAGAGCAGCTGCGCACAGTTGAGGACGTGTTTGAAGTACGCCGGCTCGCCGGTGAATCGGCCTCCGTGGCTCGGGTACCGCTGGCCTTCGCGGCGCCAGAAGTCCGGGGTGTCCGTCGTGAACGAGACGGTGTGGGCGATCTCCGCCGCGACATGATCGACGCCGATCAGGAGGGCCGCGCCGCCCGCGGACGCACTATACTCGAGCGCATCGCCGGGGGCTCCCTGGCTCGTGTCCGCCCCGATCGCGAGGCCGTATTTCATCATCTTGGACAACGTGAGTCCCATCGTCGTCTGGATCGCCGCCGTCCCGGCCTTACAGGCGAACTCGAAGTCGGCGGCGGTCAGGACCGGCGCCGAGCCGATCGCCTCCGCGACGACCGTCGCCGTCGGTTTGACGGCGTACGGGTGCGACTCCGAGCCGACGTAGATCGCCCCGATGTCCGTGGGATCGAGGTCCACCTTGGCCATGCACGCCCGCGCGGCCTCCACCGAGATCGTGATGACGTCCTCGTCGGGGCCCGGAACGCTCTTCGCGCGGATGTTGAGCCCGCGGCCCATGGCCTCGCCATCGGCCCCCCAGACGACGCCGATGTCCTTCGGTCGGATCCGGTACCGCGGGATGTAGCCTCCGTAGCTGACGATGCCTGACTTCATGCAATCCGCTCCAGTCTCGAGATCAATTCGGCCTGATCGAGTTCCGTCCGCGCGAGGAGGATGCCTTCGAGATCGGCGAGCTTCATGGCGAGCTCGTCGATGTTCTCCGGCTGGACGTAGACCACCATCGCGGGCTTGAGGGGATGGGCTTTGATCGCGATCATCGGCGACCGTCCGTACTTGACGCCGGTGAAGCAGAGGGCCCGCTCGCTCGTCGATCCGTAGATCCGCAGATAGTCCGTCGCGTCGAGGGTCGTGATCGCCTTGATCGAGTCGATCACGGTGTATCCATTCACGAGGCGCCGGGTGTTGAGCTTCTGCGTGAGCAGCTTCCCGTCGATCCGACGGAGGAAGTCGCCGGCGCGCATGCCGACGGACCAGTCGCGCATCGACGGGATGACGTCGGAGTACTCTTCGAAGCGTTTGGAGAGCTTCTGGCCCGTCCTCTGGTCGATCTCCAAGAGGGCATCGACGAGCCGATGGATCGTCTTGATCCCGGGAGACGTCCGTCGTCCCGCCTCGTAGTCGCTGATCACGCTCGGGGAGACGCGCATGTGGTGCGCGAGGTCCGTCTGCGTGATCCGCAGTTCCTCCCGCCACTTCCGCATCGTCTTCCCCGGTTGCTCCGACAACGCGATCTCGCCGGCAATTTTCTCCCGGAGCGGGAACTGCATGGTGCGAGCGAGAATGGGAACGATATATAAGCGTGTCGAAGAGACTATCGGCATGTGCCGAGAGGGGCATCGCTACGCCCTTTTCCCGTGTAACGAAGGTACAATCCACAATGATTGCGGCCGCATGACCATCCAAGAAAATTGCGTCAATTCGAAGAACGGATTAAGGTCGCACCAGTTCCTGATCTTGTGCCGGACCGATACCTCTTCCTCGCCAGCGTGACGGTCGGAGACACTCCTTTCCCCGGGCCATTAGAGACGTTTCGGAAACGCTTCGAACCTCAGAAGAAGGCTCCCTTCGTTGTGGAGTTCTCGTCGAACGGTGTCATGGCTCGGCGATTTTCGATACCGGCGCAAGTCGCAACGGTTGCATCGTTGTTTGCTGGGATGGTTGGGGGCCTCGCTCTAAGCATGAGTCTTGTGCCGCGTGACTTTGTCGATTCGATTCCCTCTGGCACGATGAAATTCTTCGCGCTTCTAGCCGTGGTCATGGTTATTCCATTGGGGACGGCCGCTGGCGTCCTCCTTGGACGCAACATCCTACGGCTCTGGCCCCAGCGCTCAGGGACCGAACTTCATGTTGCTTCAGTCGACTTTGGCACGTTCATCAGCTCGATCGACTTCGCGTCCGGTCAGATGACCATCACGGTTCGCTTTGTGACGAGACGGAACCGGTTGGAAAGCGCGTTACGACTCGCTCAACAGATGCCGCCTGACGATCGTGTGTTCCGTTCGGGCCCCTTCGCCTGATTTCGAGTCGGGTTTAGGCCCGGAGAAAGGGCCACTGGAGGCTACCTGTATTACCGCCATGAGACCATGGTCCGTCCGGATTTGAACCCCATCCGGTTCGAATCCCGACAAGGAATCATACCTCATGCGAAGGGAGAGGGAATCGGCGACCTAGCCGTCATGGTAGACGAACCAGGCGCACACGCTGGCGGCGGCGCTCGCCAATGCGTTCGACGCCGTTTGGAGGTCCCGTCCTCACGGACCACACCCGTCAGTATCGTCGAAGAGGCCGACTGCGCAACCCTGAAATAGAAGCCTCTTGTGTTTGAGGAACCGTCCGGTACTCTATGCCCGAACTTCGAAAAGACTACGTCACGGATACCTGGGTTGTCTTCTCGGCCGCACGGGCGCAACGGCCCGGCGCCTTTCGAGGCGGGAAATCGACGACGGACCCGGACAAGTGCCCCTTCTGCTACGGCCACGAGCACATGACACCGCCCGAGGTCCTCGCCTATCGGAAGGACGGGGTGCCTAACGGCCCGGGATGGTGGATTCGCTGCGTCCCGAACAAGTACCCGGCGTTGCAGGTCGAGGGGGAGGTCCATCGCCGCGTGAGCCAGTTGTTCCACAGCGTGAACGGCGTCGGCGCGCACGAGATCATCGTCGAGACACCCGAGCATGAACACCACCTCTCCATGCAGAGCGAGTTCCAGGTGCAGGAGATCATCACGGCGTACAAGCAACGGTACCTCGACCTGATCCGCGACAAGCGGTTCAAGTACATCCTGATCTTCAAGAATCACGGCGAGCGGGCCGGCGCATCCCTCTCCCACCCGCACTCGCAGCTGATCGCGACTCCAATCGTCCCTCGGCGGATCATGGAAGAGGTGAATTCCCTTCATCACTTCTACGAGTCGACCGGCGGATCGTGTCTGTATTGCGAGATCGTCGAGACGGAACTGGAAGAAGAGAAACGGATCGTAACGGAGAACGAATCCTTCGTCTGCCTCTCCCCGTATGCGGCCCGGTTCCCGTTCGAGACTTGGATCCTCCCGAAGGCCCACGAGATGGCGTTCGAGGATATCACGGACGACGAGCGGCTCCCCTTCGCCCGGATTCTGAAGGACACCTTGGGCCGGATGTTCGGGATCCTCGATGACCCTCCCTTCAACTATTACATCCACACGGCTCCCTGCGATCGGAAGGAATCGAAGTACCACTGGCATCTCGAGATCACCCCGCGTCTCACGGAGACCGCGGGGTTCGAGCGCGGCACCGGCTTCTACATCAATCCCGTCATGCCGGAGGACGCGGCAGCGATCCTGCGGGAGCGGGTCAAGCTCTCGGACAAACCGCACTGAGTCGTGCGAGATTCTTAGGGCATCATCAGGTCGCCGCACTGACCCGCGCAGCCACTTTCTCATACAGGGCGACATACTGACGGGCCGATGCGCTCCACGATAAATCCGCGGACATGGCGCGTTGGACGATCGACTTCCAGCCTCGTCCGCCATGATAGAACCCGACCGCCCGTCGAACCGCCTCGAGGAGGGCGTCGGGGGTGTACTCGCGAAACGCGAATCCGTTCCCCTTGGAAGCGTCCCCTGTCACGTCGACGACGGTGTCAGCCAGGCCGCCCGTGGAGCGGACGATCGGGATCGTGCCGTAGCGGAGGCTGATCATCTGTCCCAGACCACACGGCTCGAACTTCGAGGGCATCAGGAAGAAATCGGAACCTGCGTAGATCCGATGCGCGAGGGCCTCGTCATACTTCAGCCAGACCATCAAGTCGCTCCGTATTCGGGCGAGCTCGGACACCGGTTCTTCGTACTTCTTCTCCCCCGTGCCAAGGAGGACGAACTGGACTCCCTGGTCCAGGATCTTCGGGAGCGCATCGATCAGGATGTCGAACCCTTTCTGCGCCGTGACCCTCGAGACGTATCCGATCAAAGGCGCCTTCGCATCCTCGGGGAGGCTCGCCTCCTTCCGAAGGGCAGTCTTGTTCGATCGCTTTCTTTCCAGGGTGGATTTCGAATACTTCTGGGTCAGGAACGGATCCTTCGCAGGATTCCATACGTCGTAGTCGATGCCGTTTAGAATTCCGGAGAGCTTCGAGCCGCGGGAGCGGAGGAGGCCGTCGAGTCGTTCTCCGAATTCCGCCGTCTGGATTTCCCTTGCATACGTCGGGCTGACCGTGTTCACGAAGTCCGCGGAGACGATCCCGGCCTTCATGAAATTCAACTGACCGTAAAACTCGGCCCCCTCGGGGCCCCACAGGTCGCCGGGCAGTCCTAGCCACTCGAACAGCTCGCGGGAAAACAGGCCCTGATGGAGGAGATTGTGGATGGTAAGGACGGTTCCGATCCGCCGGAACCTGGCATCTCCTGCCGACGTCGAACGAAGGAAGGCGGGGACCAGGGCCGAATGCCAGTCGTTCACGTGAATGATGTCGGGCCAGAAATCCGCGGCCGGGAGCATGTCCAGGATGGCCTTGCAAAAGAATCCGAACCGCTTCCCGTCGTCGTCATACTCATAGACCTTCGGACGATCGTAGAGGTCCGGTTTGTCCACGAGATAGACCGGGACGCCTCCGATCCGCGCCATTCGGAGGCCGGCCTCCTCGCGCGCGGCCCCGAGGTCGACGGGGAACCGGGCTACGTCTTCGAGAGAGTCCTTGATCATTCCGTATCGAGGAAGGACGATTCGCACATCGTGGCCGAGGGCCTTCAGGGCTTTCGGCAAACTTCCCGCGACGTCTCCAAGGCCGCCCACCTTAGCCAGGGGATAGGCCTCGGCCGAGGCGAAAAGAATCTTCATCGAATGCCCGGGGAGGACGCGACGGTCCTTACTTAAACCTGTTTCCGTGCATCCTCGTCCGAGCCCCGTACCCCGATGCCGGGCCCACCGGACCGGCCGGGGTATTCGCGAAGGGTTTTTCCTTGGACCTCCATGCAGAGGGCGTGTCGCCCACTCCTCGCGGTACTCTCCTGCTCGTGCTTCACACGCACCTACCATGGGTCCTGGGCCATGGTCGCTGGCCCCACGGGGAGTCGTGGCTCTACGAGGCCACCGCCGAGTGTTACCTTCCGATCCTCCGGCTCCTAGATCGCCTCGAGGCCGAGGATCGTAAGGGGTCCGTCACGCTCGGCATGACCCCCGTCCTCGTCGAGATGCTGGCGTCTCACCGGTTCCGCGACGGATTCCTAGCGTACCTGGAGGAACGGGCAAGCCGCGCGGACGCGGACCGGCGAGAGTTCGAGGCTTCCGGCGACGAACACGCCCGGGGCGCCGCCGTTGTCTGGTCGGAGTTCTATCAGCGCGCCAAGGTGGACTTCCTCGAGAAGTACAATCGAGACTTGCTCGCCGCGCTCAAGCGTCTGCAAGAGAGTAATCGAATCGAAATCATCGTGTCCGCCGCGACCCACGGCTATCTACCTCTCCTGGGTCGGGATGAGTCGATCGAGGCCCAGCTGGGGATCGGCATCACGAGCTACCGCCGTCGATTCGGCCGACGGCCTCGCGGCATCTGGCTCCCCGAATGCGCCTACCGCCCAGGATCCACATGGTCGCGTCCGGTCGGCCCGGCCCGAGCGTGGCTCCGGCCCGGGATTGAGGAGTTCCTGGCCCGAAAGGGCCTCCGGTACTTCTTCGTCGACACCCACCTCGTCGCCGGAGGAGCGCCGATCGGTACGTACGAAGACCGGCTGGTGGAACGACGACTTGACGCCGCCCGCGAGGGAACGAGCCGTTCTCCGAACGAATCGTATGCCATAACGGCGTCCCGTCGGCGGAAAGTGGCGGTCCTCGCGCGGGACCCGCGGTCCAGCGTCCAGGTCTGGAGCGCGGATTACGGATATCCTGGAGACGGCGCCTACCTGGAATTTCACCGCAAGCACGGGAAGGACGGCCTCCGATACTGGCGGGTCACCGACCGGCGCATCCCCTTGCCCGAAAAGGTTCCCTACGATCCGGTGGCCGCGAAGGAACGAGCGGAGGCCCACGCGGAGCACTTCACATCCCTCGTCATCGACACTCTTCGGGAATACCATGAGGCAACGGGTCGCACAGGCGTCGTTGTGGCGCCCTTCGACACGGAACTCTTTGGCCATTGGTGGTTTGAAGGTCCACAGTGGCTGGAGGCCGTGCTCCGACGACTCGAGGGTCAAGTCGAAGTGGCGACCGCTTCCTCCTTTCTAGCGAAGCATCCTCCCCGCTCCGCGATTCGCCTTCCAGAGGGTTCGTGGGGGCAGGGCGGGCACCACTGGGTGTGGCTGAACGACGGCACCCGATGGATCTGGGAGGAGGTGTACCGAGCCGAAGACGCGTTCCTCGAGGCTTCTCGGGCGGCTCGGGGACAGAGGAAACCGATCGTACGTCGAATCCTAACGCAGCTCGCCCAGGAACTCCTCCTTCTGGAATCTTCGGATTGGCCCTTCCTGATCACGACCGTCGCCGCGAAGGACTATGCGGAGGCCCGGGTGAAAGAGCACGTCGGGGCCTTCGATCGGCTCCGGTCCATGCTGCCGCGGGCCAAGGACGGGACCTTGGCTCCGGAGGACCTAGCCTGGTTGGCGGCGATCGAAGCGAGCGATTCTCCGTTCCCCGACCTGGATCTCAAATCGTGGACCCTCGAACCGTGAACTTCGATGTCCACCCTTTCCTTTCATTTCCATGGATATCAGCCCGGCGACATTGTGGGCTGGCCGGAGCCGGATCCGCTCCGGCCGCAGCGAATCGAGGAACGGCATTCGCCCGTCGTCCTGCGGATCGGTCCGGACCGGATCGAGGGGCGGAACTGGACCGACGCGGTCCTGCGCACGTATGGGCGGATGGGGTCCGTCCTGGGACGGGCGGAAAGCTCGGCATCCGTCGACATCGAGCCCCAGACCTTGACATGGCTCCTGGAACGGGATCCGTCCGCCTACCGCGAGATCGTCGCGGCGTACGACGTGGGTACCGCGGGATTCGTCATGACCCCACCGTTCCATCCGATCCTCCCGCATCTCCACCGCCAGGAGCGAGAGGCCCTCTTCGACATGATGATCGATTTCTATTCCCCGCTACTTCGACGGTCGGCGGGCCGTCCGATCGGCCTCTGGCTTCCGGAGGCCTGTTACTCCCGCGAGACGATGGAAAGCTTCAGGGAATCGACGCGGCAGGCGAGCCTCGATCACGACGGTATGGCGGACTCGCTTCAGGAGGCCTACCTAGTCGCGGACGGTCGTCAGCTGGCTCGACCCCCGGAACCCGGTCGAGCGTGGATTCGCCTCGAAACGACGGACCGCCTTCCGGCAATAGTCCCCGGTCGAGCGTGGATTCGCCTCGAAACGACGGACCGCCTTCCGGCAATAGTCCGTGACCACTCTTTGAGTGGAGAGTTCGCCTTCGGAGCGACGACAGCCTCGGAGTTCGCTGCTTCGGTACATGCTCGCGGAAACGGAGCGTTCCTGGTCGCGAACGACCTCGAATCCCTCCTGGCAAACCCGCACCAGGCCGAGCGGTACGAGGCGATCGTCCGGGCTCTCCGAGGCGGAAGGGTCCAAGTGGTCCAACCCACACCCCCGGCAGAGGCACCGCCATCCGCGCTCGTCGACTACTCGAGTTGGTCGGATTACGACGACCTGCTCGCCGGAGGCATCCCCTCGGATACGCGTTGGACCGGCCTTCGGCGATCCGACGGACTCGTCGTGGCCCGCATGCACCGGGACCGTCCGTTGTCCCAGCTGTGGAAGCACGCCTTCACCCTGGCGACCGAGCGAGTCGAAACCGCGATCCGACGACGGGCTCTACAAGTGCTTCAGTCGGCCGGCGTAACCCGGCATACCTACGTCTTGCGCCGACTCGCGGTGGCGTATGGCCGCCACTGGTTCCGCGAACACTTTCGAGCCCAGGGGATCGCCGCGCAGGAGACGGACTTTGCACGATCCGCGGAGGAAATCCTCGGGGGCAAAGTCGACCTCGAGGTCGCGGGGTTCCTCGCCCGAGGCTATGTGTTGATGCTCATGGGGATGCGGTCCGACCCGAGGTTCTGGGACTCGCCCGAGGCTATGTGTTGATGCTCATGGGGACACGGTCCGATCCGAGGTTCTGGGACAATCCGGACACGAGGGTCACGTTCCAGAATGTCGTCCTCCTGTCGGCCGCGCTCAGGGATCTCGCCGAGGCAAGCCGGCTGGCTGCCGACGCCGGTCGCGCGAGGGCCCTCCGTCGTCTACTCCAGGCCACCTTCCTCGAGTTCTCGGACTGGCATACGCGCGGGGAGTTCGCGGCATTCCAAAGCGTCCTTGCCTGGGAAACGAGCGAGACCGCATGGTATGCGTCCCTCGAGTCCGAGGTCCGGCAGCTCTCCCCTCTCGATGTGATGAAACGGGCCGCGCTGTTCGCTCTCGGCCCCGGTGGCGAGTGGCCCGGCGGAGAGCCGATGCCCTCCGCGGACGGAGTCGTGGCCGACACCGGGCATATCGTGGGTGAGGCGCACGGCGAGTGGACGAATCCCCGGTGGTGCGAGCACCGGCCCGGATGAGCCTCACCGGAACCTTCATCGTCGTCGTCACCCAATTCGCAAATGGATGAAGGCGTCCGTGTTCACGTGGGAATATCCGCCGGCGATCTATGGCGGTGCGGGCGTCCACGCGAAGTACATCACGATGGCGTTGGCGAAACTCATCAAGGTCGAGGTGCGGACCCTCGATATCGGTGCCCCTCCCGAGATCGAGGGCGTGAATGTCCTGCGATACCAATCGACCCTCCGTGGCCTCGCGACGGGCGATCCGAGGATCATCAAGGCGCTTCAGGTCCTTTCATTCAACATGAACATGGTCGCGGATCCGATTGACGCGGCGATCGTGCACACCCACACATGGTACACGAATTTCGCAGGTGCCATGGCGAAACGCATCTACGGGGCCAAGCTCGTCGCCACGGTCCATTCGCTCGAACCCCTGCGGCCTTGGAAACGGGAGCAGTTGGGCGCCGGGTACGAGCTCAGCTCCTGGATGGAAAGGGAGGGTCTCCTCGCCTGCGACGCGGTCGTCGCGGTCTCGCGGGACATGAAGGCGGACATCCAGAAGGCGTATCCGATCCCGGCTTCGCGGGTGGCCGTAATCCACAACGGCGTGGACCCGCAGAAGTATTACCCGCGAGATGGCCTGGAGAGCGTGGCAAAGTTCTCGATTCGGAAACCGTACGTGTTCTTCGTCGGCCGGCTCTCCCGCCAGAAGGGGATCTTCGATTTGCTGAATGCGATGGACGGCGTCCCGGAAGGGACCACGTTGGTCCTGGCGACCGGCAAGCCGGACACCCCGGAAATCGAGGACGATCTCCGTGCCGCGCTGAAGCTCAGAAACGACGTGGTCTGGATTCGAGAAATGCTCGAAGACCATGACCTCGTGAATCTGTACAACGAAGCCGCCGTCTTCGCATGCCCTTCCGTCTACGAACCGTTCGGAATCATCAACCTGGAAGCGATGGCCTGCGAGACGCCGGTCGTGGCGACGCGGGTCGGCGGCATCAAGGAAGTCGTGGTCGACGAAGAGACGGGACTCCTCGTCCCTCCGAGTGAGCCCGCGAAACTCGCCCATGCGATCACGCGCATCGTGGAAGACCCGACCACGGGTACAACGATGGGGAAGGCAGGCCGGCGGCACGTGCTTCGCCAGTTCACGTGGGACCGGATCGCGGCCAAGACCCTGGAACTGTATCGGTCGCTGACGTGATGCCCTCGCGATTCGACGACGCGATCGAGGTCACGGATCGGGCGCTCCGAACGTCCCGCCCCCTGAGGACCTGGCTCAGGTCACTCCGGTGGTGCGGTGACTCCATCCGCATCACGACGCGACTCGATGTAAAGGATCGTGCGATTCTGTCGGAATCGGGAACCGAGGCCATCGTCTTCTTCCTCCTTCTTGCGACGGATCCGGGCGCAGGCGCGCGCCCGATCCATCTCCCACTTTCGATCGCCCGGGCCCGATTCGATCGGGAAGCCGTCGCCCTCGAAGGTGGCGCGAGTCCCATCTACGTGATGGAGGCCGAGCGTCGAGAGGTCTACGCGCGATTCGTGGTGGACGCGTTTCGACGAGGAGCGAAACTCCGGACCGGATCAGGAGATTCTTTGACCTTCCAAGGGGATGGCATCGGCGCTTTTCGAGGGGCCTCCCCGATCCTGGGCGGAGACACCTCGAACGTTGTCCTCCGGATCGCGACGGGTTCGGGAGACGTCGTCCTGAAATCGTACAAGTTCCTCGACACCGGAAATCGGGAACCCGAAATCCTGGCTCGGTTGCATGCCCGCAACTTTCCTCATGTGGCTCGACACCTCGGTGATATTGCACTCGGGCAGGGACAGGACCGCCTGGTGGTAGGGATCGCGACCGATCATGTGGATGCGATCGACCTGTTCACCTGGTTTTGCGACGGATGGCGGAAGTCCTTGGGTCGGGAGGCCGACCCTCTCGAGGATGTTTCGGCCGCCGGTCTCAATCTCGCCTCCGGACTCGGCGAGGCCACGGCTGCGCTTCATGAGGCCCTCATCGACCACCATCCGGGACTTTGGCAGGCTGAGCCGTTCACCGAGGAAGATTTCCGAA
>Ga0209055_1001031_pt1 | contig 18705 bp, 12 predicted proteins | sample GraSoiAngelo_110_FD_185875 | JGI IMG/M metagenome (GOLD analysis project Ga0209055, IMG submission 185875) | Grasslands soil microbial communities from the Angelo Coastal Reserve, California, USA - 14_0903_12_30cm (SPAdes) (version 2) | ecosystem: Environmental > Terrestrial > Soil > Grasslands ... | reverse complement strand
CTCGTGGGGCGCGATGCTCGCCGAGGGGCGCGACTACCTCTCCAACGCCTGGTGGCTGGCGACAGTGCCCGGCATTGCCATCTCGCTCGTCGTGCTCGGCGCCAACCTCCTCGGCGACGGGCTCCGGGACCTGCTCGATCCACGTCTCCGACAATGACGCCCGCGAGCCTCGAGATGGTCCCGCCATTCCGCCCGGAGCGATGGTTGAGGTATGGCCCTCGGAGGACGTTAGATCAGGAGTCGAGTCCACCGTCGAGTTGGGCGGCACGCGCATCATGCTCGGGGCAGGTTCATCTGCTCTAGAATCGCGCGGCCCAGGAGACCGTAGGGATTGGCGAGCGTCTCTAGGATTTCGAAGTGATTGTAGCCCTCGCCGATGAGAAGCTGCACGGGTTTGCCGGCCGCCTTCACCGCCGCGGCGAAGTCGCGCGCCTGACGCTGGAACTCGGGGGTCTCAAGCGTGCCGTACGCAACGATGACTGGAGCACGGAGCTTGTCGAGATGGCGCGGTGGGCTCAACGCGTGTTCCATCTCGTCCGTGAACTTGATGTACCGGCTACGCGCCGAGAGGCGTACCGGCTTGAGGTCGAACGGACCACTGCAGCACAACCCGCCCTTGATGATGTCGGCTGGCAGGTTGAAGTCCTTCGGCCAGTCGGTGGTGAGGAGGACCGCCGCAAGGTGGGCGCCGGAGGAGTGGCCGGAGACGTAGATGCGGTTCGGATCGCCGCCGAAGCTCTGGGCGTTGCGATACACCCACGTGACGACGCGGCGGACCTGCTCGGCCAGTGGCATCAGGTTGCCGCCCGCGTCCTGCACCCAGACGTGGTCCGGAACCACGAGATGCGCACCGGCCTGGACGAACAGCTCGGCCGCGAACGCGTAGTTCTTGGCGAGACCGGTACGCCACGCGCCGCCATGGATGAAGATGTTGATCGGCGCGTTGGGGCCCTTGGTCGCGTAGACGTCGAGCCCTTCAATGGCGGAGCCCCCGTACGCATAGCGTTGCGGGGGGCCCAACCGCACGCGCACGCCCTCGCTGTTGGTCGCGTAGCGCTTGACGATCTGCTCCAGGTTCGGCGCATAGACGCGCGGCGCTGGCTGTGTCGGCGCCGGTTGCTGAGCAATGGCAGAACCGGCGATGGAAAGCACAGCCGTGGCCGCGCCGAGAAATGAGCGGCGAGTAAGTTGACAGCGGCCTGAAGCCTCGTTCGGACGCATTGGCTGTCTCATCTCGCCAGGTGCCCGCTCTCGCACGCGCTACTCGATGACTTGGTCAGCCCGCAGCAGCAGCGTCTGTGGGATAGTGAGGCCGAGCGTCTTCGCGGTCTTGAGGTTGATGACCAATTCCTTACCCCGCCACGAACTGATGGTATGCGCCTTCCGCAATGTGATCCCAAGCGCCGACCAGCGCCTGGAACTTCGTGAACGACGCGTGCACCTTCCTGGCCATGGGGGTCTTTTCGGATTCTTCCTTGACGACCTCGGCTGCGATCTTCTTGAGATCGCGTAGGACTGGCACCGGGAGCTGGAGCACCTCGACCTTGCCCTTGAACTCCGTGTGGAGTTGTCGGAGCGCGATCGCGTTTTTCGTGTGGTAGCTCGTCAACCCGTAGACTTGCACTGCCGCAGCGGCATGGTCGAGCGTTCGCCGCAGATCGACTGGGAGCGCCTCGTACGCCTTCTTGTTGAAGCCGAACTCGGCCATGGTGCCGGGCTCGTGCCAGCCGGGGTAGTAGTAGTAGCGCGCGGTCTTGTGCAGGCCGAGCTGCATGTCCTCATGCGGCCCAATCCATTCGGAAGCGTCGATCACGCCACGCTCGAGGGCGGCGTAAATGTCGGCGGCGGGGGTGATCACTGTCGTGCCGCCCGCCTTGGTAATGACCTTGCCGCCGAGGGGCGCACCTATGCGCATCTTCAGCCCCTTGAAGTCGCCGATCGTGGTGACTTTCTTTCGGAACCATCCGGCCATCTGCGGGCCGTTGCACATAGCGGGACGCGGCACGAGGTTGAAGGCGGCATACGCCTCCTCCGAGAGCTTGAGCCCGTCACCCTGGTAATACCAGGCGGCCATGCCCTGGGGGTTCAGGCCAAATGGGATGGCCGCGAACCACTCGAGCGCGGGCTCCCTGCCCACCCAGTACTGGCCCGAAGCCATGAACGCCTCGATCGTGCCCTTGGACGCGGCGTCGAAGCACTCGAACGGTTGCATGATCTGGCCGCCGGGAAAGACCTCGATCCGGAACCGGCCGCCGCTCATCTCCTCGACGACTTTCCCTAGCCGCTGCGCCGTGCCTTGCATTATGTCGAGCGTCGCAGTCCAGGCTGTGGACATGCGCCACTGGATCTTCGGCTGAGCGATGACGTTGGGGGCATCGACGGTGGTGGCAGCCGCAACCGCCGCCATCGCACCGCTCGCTGTCGCGATGAACCTGCGCCGTTCGGTGATCATGCTGGGCCTCCTTACACCGGCACGAACTGATGGTAGGCGCCTTCGGCGACCCGATCCCCGGGGGCCCACGAGCGCCTGGCCCTCGACGTACCCCAGTTCCCGTAGCCCCTGGAAGAATCCCTCCAGACGTGCGCGGCCTCCGGGGAGGTCGGCGAGGAACCCCCGAGAAGGCCCATTCGATAGACTTTTGCGGCCTGCTGCGCCTGGGCGGCAAGCGGCGCAAGGGTGAGGCTGAGCGCGAGAACGAGCCCGATCAGCCGCATGGGCACCACCTCGGATAGGAATGGCTGGCGGGAGTCTGGCAGAGCTGAACTAAGGGCGGTGTGCTCTCAGGAGTTGGCCCCTTTGGTCGAGCACGCTACTACTGAATGACCTCGTCCGCTCGTCCCAGCACCGACGGCGGGATCGTGAGCCCCAGCGCTTTGGCGGTCTTGAGATTGATGACCAACTCGTATTTGGAAGCCTGCTCGACCGGTAGGTCGGCTGGTTTGGTGCCCTTGAGGATCTTATCGATGTACGTAGCGGCGCGTCGGGTCAGGTCGACGTAATCCGGCGCGTAGCTCATTAGGCCACCTGCGACCACGTTGTCCCTGTTTCCGAACATGGTCGGCAACCGGTGCTTCAGGCCGAGCTTCGCCAGAGGTAGGGCCCGCTCGCGAGCGGTGAGCATGGCCGAGTGGACGTAAACTGCGCCGACGCGGTCGTGCGCCATCTTCGCGAAGGCGCCATCGAAATCCGCGACGGTGTTCACACCGACGGTCAGAAGCTCAACATGGAGTTTCCCTCGGGCAGCCTCGGCGGCCTGAAGGACGGACCGGTATGCGGGTGTAGTGGGCGTGTAGAGGACGCCGAACCGCGTCGCGCGCGGCATGGTTGCTTTCAGGATCTCGAGTTGCTTGGCCGTAAGCTCCGTCCCGAGGGCCGACACCCCCGTGATGTTGCCGCCGGGGCGCGCAAGACTCGCCACATGGCCAACGCTGACGGGGTCAAAATGCGTCGCGAAGACGATGGGGATCGTATTGGTTGCCCGTCGGGCGACCTCGGTCTCGGTCGACGAGTTCGAGAAGATGACATCGACCTTCATTCGGACCAGCTCGGCGGCCGCTTCATGCAGCTGCTCGACCGTGTCCGACCACCGGAATTCTATGACGAGGTTCTTGCCTTCGACGTAACCGAAATCGCGCAAGCCCGCCCGGAGTGCCTCGACCCGGACCAACGTAGCAGCGTTTGCCGGGCTGCCGAAGCCGAGGTACCCGAGGCGCGCGATTCTGGCCTGCTGTTGGGCGCGTGCAACCAGCGGCCACGCGACCAGCCCCGTGCCCGCAATCGCGATGAGCTCGCGGCGCCTCATGGTCCCGCTCGCAGGATTCTGCACTCGACAACATCCAAGAGGGCAGGGAACGACGCCAGCCCGATCAGCCGCATGGGCACCTCGGTGGAGGACGGCTGGCGGAAGTCTAGCTGAACGCCACGACGCGCACCAGCACCGCGCCGGTCGAGCTCGCGCTATTCGATGACCTGATCCGCTCGCAGCAGTAGCGTCTGCGGGATCGTGAGCCCGAGGGTCTTCGCGGTCTTGAGGTTGATGACCAGCTCGAATTTGCTCGGCTGTTCCACGGGCAGATCGGCCGGCTTCGCCCCCTTGAGGATTTTGTCGACATAGCGGGCGGCCCGGCGCCACTGCTCATTGAGGCTGGTGGCGTACGAGATGAGGCCGCCGTCCTCGACCCATTCGCGCAGCGCATAGATCGCTGGCACCCGATATCGCGCTGCCAATTCGGTGATGTCCAGTCGCCGTGCGACGGTGACCGGATCGGACAATACCGTGACCGCCTCGGCCTTGGCTCGTCGGATCTCCGTGAACGCACGCTCCGCGTCGCTTGTCTCCGAGAAGTGGACCGAGACGATCGTGATGCCGAGACTGCGCCCAGCCTGCTCGGTTCCCTTTAAGCGCAGACCTCCAGGGGCGTAGCCCGGGTTCCACAAAACCGCGACCCGGGATACGGACGGCATCAACTCCTTGAGAATCTCCAGCCGTTTGGCCGCGAGCTGAGTCGCATCGACGTCGAACGTCAGCCCAGTGACGTTGGCTCCCGGCTTGGCGAGGCCCGCAACAAGCCCTGCCGCGACCGGCTCGACGCCGACAGTCATGACGATCGGGATGGTCGCCGTCGCCTGCTTCGCCGCCAGTGTGGCCGGGTTGGTCGACGTCACGATCACATCGACCCCGGCGCGGACCAGATCCGTGGCGAACTCAGGGAGCCGGCCCACCTGTTGCCCGGCGTTTCGGTTGACGAGCACGATATTGCGCCCGCCGACATAGCCGAGCTCGGCCAAACCCTGCTCCAGCGCTGCCACCCTACCGGCCTCGTCCTTCGGCGCTGACGTTTGGAGGATACCGATCCGCCATACTTTCCCCACCGGCTGTGTCTGCGCTGCGATCGGCGCAGCAAAGAGGCTGATGGCGATAGCGACCGCGAGCCCGATCCGCCGCATGGGCACCTCGGTGGAGGATGGCTGGCGGGAGTCTAACAGACGAGTGCTGCCCGGAGGAGCTGGCCGCGTTGGTCGAGCATGCGCTATTCGATTACGTGATCCGCCCGCCCCAGCACCGACTGAGGAATCGTCAGCCCGAGCGCCTTTGCAGTCTTGAGGTTGATGACCAACTCGAATTTAGTTGGTTGCTCCACTGGCAGATCCGCGGGCTTGGCGCCCTTGAGGATCTTGTCGACATACACGGCGCCGCGACGGTAGGAGTCAGCGATGTTTGGCCCGTACGACACGAGCATGCCATCCACGACAAGCGACCGGTCGTGCGCGATCGTCGGGATCCCTCGCGGGAGAGCGAAATCGGCGATTCGCTTCCGATGGCGGCCCAAAAGTGCACTGGCAGGCACGATGAGCGCGCCGGGCGGTGCCTTTGCAATCATCGACAGGGCGCCGTCGAGACCCTCGACATCGCGCACCTCAAAGGTCTGAAGCTTCAGCCCCATTGTCCGGGCCGCGGCTTGCATCGCCCTGACATATCTTCGAGCCATCGGGTGGTCCGTGTGGCTGAGAGCCGCCACGCTGGAGACTCGAGGTAACACGTCCCTCACCAGCTCCACCCACTTCCCGGCGAACTCTTCGCTGATGACCAGCGACGTCCCTGTGAGGTTCCCGCCCGGGCGGGCCAGGCTGCGCACGACATCGGTCCCGATGGGATCCGTCACTGACACAAATACAACGGGCGTGGTCGTGTCCACGTTCTTCGCCGCGCGCGCCCCGATCGAGGAGGCAACGACTAGCACGTCCACGTTCGACCGCAGCAAGTCAGCGATCAGGTCACTAAAGCGTTCCGGCTTTCCCTCCGCCCAGCGCATCTCGATGACGATGTTCTGCCCCTCGGGGCAAGACACCGATGCGGTACACCTTTCCCGGCTGCTGTGCCTCGACGGCGAGCGGCGCGAGCGCGAGGCAAAGCGCGAGAGCAAGCCCGATCAGCCGCATGGTCACCTCGGTGGAGGATGGCTGGCGGGGAGTCTAGCCGAACGCCGAGACCGGCACCAGCAGGTCCCAGGAGCTTCTGGGCTCCAGTTGAGGTCCTCGCGTCACGCATTTCGGGCGCAATGCCCGCACGATTCTAGGACGCCTGCCCGAAACTTCCCTGCACCCTCAGCGCAAATAGGGGCTAATCCGCGCGGAGTCACCGCGGTACGGATTTTGCGGTACCGGTGCGCCGGGTTTCGGGATCGCGCACTCGGTGAACGAAAGGGGACCGCGCGATGACGAGGAAGGCAACAGCTCAGAGACGGCGGGCGTCGAACCACTTCGGACGGCGAGTTGCCGTGGCCTAGATCCTTACCCTGGCCCTCGTAGGGCAAGGCGGTTCCCGCCTCCGCGCCGCCGACCGGCGTCGGAGTTGCGCCGCCGCCAGGCCTCGAGATCGTGGGGTGATTACGTGATCCTCTTCGTAGTAGCCCGCACTCGACTGGACCGGTACGAAGTGCTCCGTGGGCAGTTTGGGCACTCGCATGAGGTCAAGATCGTCCTAGACCGTCGTGAGGGCGAGCGACGAGCACTAGGACCAACGTTCTCAGGTGTCAACCTGCGGCGTGTGGAGCGACGCCAGGCGCCGCCCGACTTGAGGAAGCTCGGTTGGTCCGTGATTGAGACCGACGAGCTTGTGTCCTGACCCCGTGAATCGCCACGCGGAACCTTGAAGACTCAGACCGCTTCCACACTGCCCGCCTGTCATTTTTCGTGGGGTGTGTGTACTTAATCTCTCTATCCCCCTCTCATTCTGACGCTTGGCTAGGTATTATGGGTGATACGAGAGGTCTACACACCCTCCTGGACTTCTGACAGGTTCCTTCCCGGCACACAACCCCCTGGGAGTGATAGGTCTGGCGTAGGGCAGGGTGGCGCGACGGTTACTCGCCCCGATGCACCGGGATCGTGAACGTGAAGGTCGACCCGCGGCCAACTTCACTCTGCACGCGGATCCGGCCCCCGTGCAGTTCGACGAACTTGCGGCAGAGAGTCAGCCCGAGGCCCGTTCCCTCAGCCTTCTTCTCCGCAGTCCCCACCTGGCGGAACTCCTCGAACACGGCCTCTTGATCCTCCGGCGCAATGCCGACGCCGGTATCGCTGACCGATACCTCAACCGATCCATCCACCGGCACCGCCCGCAATTCGATCCGTCCGCCCTCCGGCGTGAACTTGATCGCATTCGACAACAGGTTCAGGACGACCTGCCGAATCTTCCGCTCGTCCGCCCGAACCTCGCCGAGACCCTCATCGACGCTCGTCTCCAATGTGATGCCCCTGCGTCCAGCGCGCTCGCGCACCAGGGTCAGGGCGTTGTCGAGTGCCGTGGGGAGATCGAAGTCCGTGAGTTCCAATTCCATCCGCCCGGCTTCGATCTTGGACAGGTCGAGGATGTCGTTGATTAGGGACAGGAGGTGGGTGCCTGACGCGTAGATGTCTTTGAGATACTCCGCCTGTTTGTCGTTCAGCTCCCCGAACAAGCGGTCGGTCAGGACCTCAGAGAAGCCGATGATCGCGTTGAGCGGCGTTCTCAGCTCGTGCGACATGTTGGCCAAGAACTCGGACTTGTGCTGGCTGGCGACTTCGATCTGCCGGCTCTTCTCGGCGATCTCCTGAAAAAGCCGAGCATTCTGGATCGCCAGAGCCGACTGAGTGGCGAAGGTTCGCAAGAGATCAATGACCTCCGGCCCAAAGTCCCCGGTCGCCTTCCGGATCACGGTGAGACCGCCGATCAGGTGATCCTCGCGCACGAGCGGCACCGCGAGAAGGGCCCTATATCCAGCACGCACGAGCGCGCCATGCACTCGGCTTTCGGCGGGTGCTGCCAAGATATCCGGCACTTGGATCGGCTCCTGTATCTCCGCGAGCTGTCCGGTCGCTCCCTCCCCTTTTCGGACTGGCGTGGCGAGCATCGTCTCGACGATCTCAGTCTCAAGATGCTCGGTGGCGCGTGGCACGAACACCTCGCGCTGCTCGTCGTATTCGTAGATGACGCCCGCGTCGGTGCCCGAGAGCTGCGTGGCCCGGGCCACGATCGTGCTCAGCACGGTCCGGAGATCCAGGGTGGAACTGATCGCCTGACCGACCTCGCCGAGCGCCCGAAGCTCGCCCACCGAGCGAGTGAGATCCTGGGTCCGGGCTTCGAGTTCCTTGAACAACCGCACGTTCTCGACGGCGATCACCGCTTGGTCGGCGAAGGTCTGCAGAAGCTCAATCTCCCGCTGGGAGAAAGCCCCGGCCTCGGCGCGGCTCACGCTGATGACCCCAATCGGCTGTTCCCCTCTTACCATCGGGACATTCAGCGTGGCCCGGAAGCCGCGTTGTCGCGCGATTTCGCGCGCAAGCACCGGGACGCTCGGATCGGTCTCGAAGTCGGAGATATGCACGACAGAGCGGTCGACGAGGCAGCGGCCCGCCATGAACTCGCGTGTCGGTCGCCGGGCACCTTGCTCACGCAGGTATTGATCAGACCCCGGCAATCCACCCCGCATCGCCACGACATCCACGAACTCGCCATCGAAGCGGTACACGGCGGCACTCCATGGCCGGAACAGCTGCACCGCATTGTCAGCGATCGTCTCGAACACCGGTTGTACGTCTGTTTGCGAGCGACTGATGACGCGCAGGATGTCGGCCGTCGCCGTCTGTTGCTCCAGCGTCTCGGTCAGGTCCTTGTTTCGCGCCTCCAACTCCTTGAATAGCCGCACGTTCTCAATCGCGATCACCGCCTGGTCCGCGAAGGTGCGGACGAGTCCAATTTCTGTCTCACCGAACGGTTGGACCTCGCGGCGCCACAGGGCGAGTGCACCGATGGGAATACCTTCGCGGATCATCGGCACAGCGAGAATCGTCCGAAAGCCTTGCATCATCTGCAGGCGGGGTGTGCGGAAATCCGGATCCTCGCGGATGTCACGAATGTGGACGACTGCCCGATCGAGGATCGCGCGTCCCGTCGCACTCACCCGTGAAATCGGCAAAGGAAAGACGTCACGCTGAAGGATCGCCAGCTCATCCGGGGGGACGCCGTACTGAGCATCGAGCGTCATCTTGCCGCCAACGATCCGTTGCAAGCCTCCGAACTCCGCCCCGCACAGGCGGACGGCATTTCGCACGATGGTGTCGAACACCGGCTGAAGGTCGGTGGGCGAGCTGCTGATCACGCGTAGGATCTCTGCCGTCGCGGTCTGCTGCTCCAGGGACTCGATCACCTGCGCATGGGCCTGCGTGAGCGCCTGGTTCTTCTCCTGGAGTTCCGTGAACAGTCGGACGTTCTCGATGGCGATGACGGCCTGGTCGGCGAAGGTCTGGAGGAGCGCGATCTCCTTCGGCGTGAACAGGCGCACGTCGCTTCGGCGGATCAAGATCGCGCCAGTGGCGGCACCCTCGCGCAGGAGTGGAACGCTGAGCGTCGTCCGCCACCCCAGCCGGCGGGCGATGTCTTTCCCGACAGGGAAATCGTATGCCTCCGTCAGGTCCTCGACGTGGACGACGCGCGCCTCGCTCACCGCGCGCCCGGCCACCGAGCCCCGCACGGGTTGGCGGGAACCGATCGTCCCCGGGATGGGGCCGTGGTGGGCGCGGACCACGAGCTCGTCGCCGTCGGCGGTCCATAACAAGGCATCGACGGCTCCGCACACGCTCCCGGCGTTCCGCACGATGGAGTCGAACACCGGCTGGTAGTCCGTCGGCGAGGCCGAGATCGACCTCAATATGTCCGCCGTCGCCGTCTGCTGCGCGAGGGCCTCCGTGAGCTCAGCGTTGCGCGCCTCGAGCTCCTTGAATAGACGCACGTTCTCGATCGCAATCACGGCCTGATCGGCGAAGGTCTGGAGGAGATCGATCTGCGTGTGCGGGAACAGGCCAGGCTCGGTCCGTCCGATCCCAATCACCCCGACCGGTGCGCCATCTCTCAGCATCGGGACAGCGAGAAGACTCCGCAGGCCGCTCGCCTGCCACACGCTCGTGAACGCGTACGCCCGGTCGTCGAGCAGGTCCGGAATCTGCGTGACAGCGCACGTCGCGATGGCGCGACCCCCGGCGCTGCCGTCTCCGACCCGGAGTGGGTACACGGCACGGATCGCGTCGTCGCCCTCGGGATTGGCGCTCTCCAGCGCAGCCAGGTGGATCAGCTCGCCATCGTAGAGCTGCACCTGGGCATAGGCCGCGCCACACAGGCGGCGCGCGCTTGCCGCGATGATCTCGAACACCGGCTGCGCGTCGGTCTGAGCCTGGCTGATCGCGCGGAGCACCTCGCCGGTCGCCATCTGCCGGGCGAGGGTCTCAGTCAGCTCGGTGTTCCGCGCCGCCAGTTCCGTGAACAGGCGCACATTCTCGATCGCGATCACCGCCTGGTCGGCGAAGGTCTTGAGCAGCTCCACATGGCTCTCTGAAAACGCAGCGATTTGGCGGTGACCGACGCCAAGGACCCCGAGGACCTCGCTCTGCCGCACGAGGGGCACCAACAGCACACTATGCCCCCCGTGCCGTAGGTAGAACTCCCGAGTTCGTGACGACACGTCGGGCTCCGCCTCGATGTCCGGAATGGACACTACCGCACCTTCCAAAAACGCGCGCTGGAAGTGATGCGACTTCCCTGCCGTGGCTGGTCGCGGGAAGGCGCGCCGGACAAACTCCTGCTCGTCGGGATCGAGGCCGTAGTGGGCGACACAGTCCACCAGGTCGCCATACCGGCGATAGACTGCTCCGTAGACGCCGCCGCACAAGCGCACCGCGCTCATAACGACGGCGTCAAATACGGGTTGCACATCCGTCGGGGAGCCCGAGATGACTTTGAGGATGTCGGCCGTTGCCGTCTGCTGCTCCAAAGTCTGGGCCATCTGCGCGTGGGCTTCGGTGAGTGCCCGATTCTTCTCTTGTAGTTCCGTGAACAGTCGCGCGTTCTCGATGGCGATGACCGCCTGATCGGCAAAGGTCTGGAGAAGCGCGATCTGCTTGTCGGTGAACGCCGCCTTCTCACGGCGCGCCACCGCGAGGACACCGATGGCGCCACCCGGGCCGAGCATGGGAACGCCGAGCCACGTGCGATAGCCGGCGGCACGCGCTCGCTGCTTGCCCGCATCGTCGGCGGCGTCCTTCAGGAGGTCGAGGATGTGCACGACGCGCTGCTCGCGGACGACCTTCGCGGTCCCGACCTCGCTGCTCAGGGGCAGCGGGTACACGGCTCGCGCCCGGTTCGCCCACTCCTCCGGCAGGTTATGGATCGCCTGCAGATGCACGAGCTGGCCGTCCGACACCCCGACCAAGCTGAAATACCCGTCGCACAGCGCGACCGCGTTCCGGGCGATCACGTCGAACACGGGCTGGACGTCGGTCGGCGAGCTGGAGATCACGCGCAGGATCTCGGCGGTGGCCGTCTGCTGCTCCAGGGCCTCCTTTGTCTCGTTGAACAACCGCACGTTCTCGATGGCGATGACTGCCTGGTCCGCAAAGGTCTGCAGCAGCGCGACCTGTCGGTCCGTGAAGAGCTGCGCTTCGGTGCGGCGGAGGATGATCGCGCCGAGCGCGACGCCTTCTCGCATCAAGGGAACGCTCAGTATCGTGCGGAAGCCCAGGCGCCGCGCGTTCTCGCTGCTCTCGGGAAACTCGCCCGCCTCAGCCTGCATGTCGGCGACCTGCACAGTCCGCTCGTCCAGCACCGATCGACCTCCGGCTGTCCCGCGGCCCAGCGAGAGGGTGAACTCGCCGATTGGCCCAGCGGGGATCTGGCCGTGGTGGGCGACGAGGACTAGCCGGTCACCGTCCCGTCGCCAGATGTCGGCATCGAACGACTCGCACAGGCGCGCCGCGCTTTCCGCCACCGTGTCGAGCACGGTCCGGATCTCCGCGGGCGAGCGCGAGATCACCCTGAGGATCTGGCTTGTGGCCGCTTCCTGGTCGTTAGCCTGAGCTAAGGCGGCTTGAAGTTCCCCAATCCGACGGTGGAGCGACGCCACGCGGTCGCGCAGCGCTGTAATTTCGGCGATCGGATCTGCATTCGCCTCGCGTGGAGTCATAAATCCGTCCTCACGCCAGCTCCATCATTTCCGCCTCCGCCTCCTCCAGCCAGAACCGCATGTCCATCTCGCGGTACATCGTCGTCGCGGTGGTGAGGTGCTCCTGCGCCTGCTCCCGCTTGCCCGTGCGTCGGTAGAGCTTGCCGAGGCCGAGGTGGCAGTGGGCGACGAGGGGGCGCATGCCGCGTGGCTCGGCGAGCGCCAACGCCTCCTGATAGTGCGCCGCGCCGTTCTCGGCGTCAAACCGGTCGGAGTAGATCGTGATGTCGCCGAGCAGCCGCAGAGCATGGTCGCGAATGCTAACTGACCCGTCGCAGCGTCGGGTTCCTGAGCTCGATGATGTCTTGGGCACGGAGCGCGGCGCCCGCTTTCACCTCGGGCTGGGCCGGCACGATGTAGAAGCGTCCCTCGCGAATACCCTGGACGACCTGCTCGGCTACCTCCGAGGGCGGGTACCCGTCGGCCAGCCGGGCCTCCAGGTTCTGTCCGAATGCTTGCGCCATCGGTCCATACTTCCCCTCTTCCGCGAGGTCCGACGGCCGATTGCGCGAGGACCGCACAATATTCGTGTTGATGAGACCTGGGCAGACCACGGATACCCCGATCGGGGCGCCGGTCGTCAGGAACTCCTTGTACATCGATTCCGACAGTGCCATCACCCCGTGCTTCGTGACGTCGTACACCGCCATGAACGGGGCGGTGGTCAGGCCGGCCATGGACGAGGTGTTGACGATGTGCGCCTCGTCGCCGCCGGCGAGCATCCGTGGCACGAAGGCCCGCACACCGTGGATGACGCCCCAGAGGTTCGCATTGATGACCCACTGCCAGTCCGCGAGCGAGTGCTCGTGCACCGCGCCGATCACGGCGACGCCGGCGTTGTTGCAGAGCACGTGGGCAGCGCCGAATGCCTCGTACGTTTCGCGCGCGAGCCGCTCAACGTCTTCGGGGCGGGACACGTCGACCTGCGTGGCCCGGACGGCCGGCGCCGTCCGCCGGAGCGCTTCGGTCGCCGACGCCAGGGCCGGGCCCTCGATGTCGGCCATCACCACCTTCATCCCCTCGGCCGCGAAGCGCTCGGTGAGCGCGAGTCCGATCCCGCTCGCTGCGCCCGTCACCACGGCGACGCGATCTCTCAGCTCCTTCACGTAGCTGCCTCCTTTTCTGCCTGCTCCCGCCAGTACGTCATGCCCATCTCGCGGTACATCGTCGTCGCCGTGGTGAGATGCTCCCGCGCCTCATCACGCTTGCCCGTGCGCCCGAACAGCTTGCCGAGGCCGAGGTGGCAGTGGGCGACGAGGGGGCGCATGCCGCGCGGCTCGGCGAGCACCAGCGCTTTCTCATAGTAGGCCTCGCCAGTCTGGGCATCGAACCGGTCGGGATGGGTAGCGATGTCGCCGAGCAGGTGCAGAGCCAGGGCCGCGAACCCAGGTTGACGTGGCGAGGATTCGACTGCGCGGTCGCCCAGGCGCCGCGCCTCATCGAGCCGGCCGAGTAGCAGACAGGTGTTTCCGAGTGCGTGATAGGCCCAGCCGCACCCGGCGCCCCATCCACTCGCCGCCTGACGCTCGAGGAGCTGCTCGCCCTCCTGCAGTCGGTTCAGCGCCTCGCTCGCCTCGCCGAGCTGCGCCGACACCCAGGCGGAGAAGGCGATCGCCCAGGGCAGATGGACGACGACATTCCCCGTCCGGGCCACCGCGATCCATTGCTCGAGCCGGGAGCGAGCCTTTGCCCAGTCGCCCTTGACGAGGTGCAGCCAGCCCGCGGCCCAGTGCGCCATACAGAGGGTGAATGCACGCTCCGTAGGCTTGGCGAGCCGGGTCGCCTCGGCTTCGTATTCGGTCGCTTCGGCGAATCTGCCCATCTGGGCGAGGCTCATGACCAGCCAGGCGCGATCGAGCACCGATACCGGTACGGGCCTTTCGAAGTAGTCGTAGACCCAGTCGGCGGGCAACGCCGCGAGATTATCGGTGGTCAGCTCGACCACTCGTTCGTACTCAGCTCCGGGGTAATGCATCTGCACGAGACCGTTCGCAATGAGGAGACGGAGTCTCAAGTCCCCGAGGCGCCCGGCGATCTCCAGCGCGCGGGTGCCAGTCAAGAGCGCCTCGTCCTGCTCGCCGAGCTGCGCGTGGCTGATCAACATGAACGCGCAGACCCGGCCTCGCCTACGGTCGTCGTTCAACCGCTCGGCGAGAGGCTCGGCTTCGCGCATGCGCTCCAGCGCCCGCCGGATTTCACCGAGCTGCAACAGCACTGGCCTCAGCTCGAGGCGGATGTCGACCCCCTGCGCCAGCGTGGACTGGCTCTCCGGTAGCGCCTCGACGACGCCGAGCGCCTGCTCGAACCACACCCTAGCGTCCGGGAGCGCCGACCGCGCGGCCGCCTTGAGCCCGGCCTGCCGGAGATAGTGCACCGCCTTCTCCCGCAACTCGGCCCGAAGAGCGTGATGGGCGAGCCGCTCGATCTGCTCGCCCAGGCGCTCCCGGTGAAGCGTCTCGATCGCGGCGACGATCCGCGCGTGCAGCTCGCGCCGCCGCTCCTGCAAGAGTCCGCCGTACGTCACCTCGTGCGTGAGCGCGTGCTTGAAGGAGTGCTCGGGATCCGGATAAAGCCCGGTCTCGTAGAGGAACTCGGCGCCCTGCAGGCGATCGAGCCCACGACGAAGGGCATCGTCCGGGAGCTCGGCAACCGCCTGGAGCAGCGCGAACGGCACGTCCTTGCCGACGACCGAGGCTACCTGCAGGAGGCGTTTGTCCTCTGGGAGCAGCCGGTCAATGCGCGCCGCCAGCACCACCTGGACCGTGGGCGGGATATGGATCGCCTGGAGCGGCTGGGTCAGCTGGTACCGTCCCGGTTCCCCGGCTAGTGCTTTCGTTTCCACCAGCGTCCGCACGGTTTCCTCCAGGAAGAACGGGTTCCCGCGCTTGACGAGGAGCTGCTTGAGTGGAACCAGCCCTGGATCCTCGCCGAGGAGCGCATCGAGCAGCTCCCCGGCGCTCCCGGCCGGGAGCGCGTCCAGCCTCATCTGGCCGTAGTACGTCTTGCTGCCCCAGGCATGCTGGTACTCGGAACGGTAGTTCACGAGCAGCAACAGGCGTGCCGAGCCCAGGCCCTCAACCAGCCCGTCGAGTAGCGCCTGCGTCTCGCTGTCGATCCAGTGGAGATCCTCGAAGATCACGAGGACGGGCTGTTCGCGCGCTTCCCGAAGCATCAGCCGCCGCACGGCGTCGAGCGTGAGCTGGCGCCGCTGACCTGGTTCGAGCGCCTGCCACGCGGCGTCGTTCACGGGCACGTCGAGCAGGGCCAGCAACGCCGGCAGCGTCGGCTTCAGCGCTTCGTCGAGGGTGAGCAGCTTGCCCATCACCTTCTCGCGGATCTCGCGGAGGTCGTCCCGGTCCTGAATCTTGAAATAACCCTTGAGGAGGTCGATTACCGGCAAGTAGCTCGTCGCCTTCCCGTACGAGACCGAAGCGCTCTCGAGCGTGAGCCAACCCTGCAGGCGATGGGAGTGGGTGAACTCGTAGACGAGGCGCGACTTGCCCACCCCCGCCTCACCGACGATCGCCGCCACCTGGCCATGCCCGGCTGCTGCGAGTTGCTGGGCGCGGCGGAGCTGTTCCAGCTCGGCATCGCGGCCCACGAATCGCGTCAGCCCGCGCCGGGCGGCCGCCTGCAGGCGGGTCCGCGCCGGGCCCGCCCCGGTCACCTCGTAAACCTCGACTGGCGCGCTCAGCCCCTTGATGTTGACAGGGCCGAGGGGCTTGACCTCGACAAAGCCTTCGGCGAGTCGGAGTGCGTCGGCCGACATGAGGATCGAGCCCGCCATCGCCATTTGCTCCATGCGCGCCGCGAGGTGCGTCGTCTGGCCAACGGCGGTGTAATCCATGTGCAGGTCACTGCCGATCGAGCGGACCACGACCTCGCCCGAGTTCAGGCCGACCCGGATCTGGATGGGGACTCCCGCCGCGCGCTGGATTACTTCCGCATAGCGCTTGACCGAGTCCTGCATCCGCAGCGCCGCATAGCAGGCGCGCACGGCGTGGTCCTCATGAGCGACCGGCGCGCCGAACAGCGCCATGATCCCGTCGCCCATCACCTGGTTGACCGTGCCCTCGTAGCGGTGGACCGCCTCCATCATTCGCTCAAGCACTGGGTCGAGGAGCTTTCGCGCCTCCTCCGGATCGCGATCGGCGAGGAGCTCCATCGAGCCCTTGAGGTCGGCGAAGAGGACGGTGACCTGCTTCCGCTCGCCCTCGAGCGCGCTCTTGGAGGTGAGGATGCGCTCGGCGAGGTGCTTGGGCGTGTAGGACTCGGGTGATCTGAACCGCGGTTCGGGTATCGCCTGTGACGCGACGGGCTCCCCGCACTCTAAGCAGAATTTCGCGCCTGCGGGCAACTCACTACGACACTTCGTGCAAGTCAGCGCTACACGGGCTCCGCACTCCAGGCAGAACTTCGCCAGTGGCGGGTTCTCGTGCTGGCACCGGGGACACTTCACACTGCGCCCTCCAGCGAGCCGGGTCGGATCGTGACGCGAGACTAGGTCGCGAGGCGGACTACGTCAAGCTGGGCACATACGGTGGCGGCCCCGTCAGTACATATGAGTCCCGGAATCGGGAAAAGCGCGCGCGGCGGTTCTTATTGTTCTGCCTGGCGTCGTGCTACTGCAGCTCGAACGTCGTCTCAGGCTTCACCAAGAATTTCGGCCAGGTATCTGTCCCCGCCTCGATCGCCGCCAGCCGACGCTGCCATGCTGCGCGCCACTGGCGAACCGACTTGCCACGGTCCGACGTCCCATTAAGGTAGTCTTCGAAGATCGCATAGAAGGCGCCAAGGCTGCGGAACCAGGGCTCCGCGGCGGCCTCAACGGCCTCATATAACGCGGGCAACGCGTCAGCTGCGATGAGCCAGCAGTCGTTGATGGAGACAATGTCACGCACTCCGGCCTCGTACAGCGCGAAGATCACGTGCCCGGCGAAGGCGCTGTCGAGCATGTGAACTAGTCCCGGCAACGTAAGCTTGTGAAGGTCGGTCCTCCGCCGCGCGGTCCCCGTGTCCACGGGGTAGTCCCCGACAGCGTTCGGCTGACCCACCGGCAGTGACACGCTGAGCGGTACTGACCCGTGCGGAAGCGCTACCGTCCGGCGAACTGGCGGGTTCCACCGAACTCGCGCGCCATCGAAGAGATCTGTGAAGATGAGTCCGTCGTAACGATTGTGTTTCAACGCTGCGTCGGCGAGCGCGTACGCCACTGGCAGGTATTCGTCTCCTAGGTCTTTAAGAAGCGCGATCTCCGCATTGATTTCCGCACCGACATTAAGGAGTGCGCCCAGGTTCTGAACACCCCCGAGTCCTGCTCCGTACGTTCCGGGATCGGTGGCCATTTCGCGGACCATCGCATCAAAGCTGGAGCCGTAGAGCACGAAACCGACTCGGCCGGCCGCCTCGCGGAGCTGCGCGCGACGAGCGGGAGAATCTACAGGGTCCGGGAGGATGAACCCGTTTGCCCTCCCGTTGCAATGGGCGTGGACCGCATAGAAGCCATCGACGAGCCCGTCCTTCCAAGCGCGCGCAGTCACCGCCCGCTCGGCCTCCCGTCGACCGAGGACGACCGACAGAAGTTGCGTCATCGACGAACAACAGTCGACGCCCACGAGCGGTCGCCGGTCACCAGCGAAGTCGTCGGTATAGCCCTGCCAGTCGTCATGCTCAATGTCCAGGGCGGTCGCATGTGTAAAGAACCAGCGACCGCGTTGCGACGTCCGCGTCATGATCTTCCCGCGGTACCGATAACGGGTATCAGATCACGGCGGCGCGCATCAGCGCGTGGAAGGCCGAGAAGCTGTCGGCGACCAACCCGCGCACAAAGCTGCCTTACGCGCCGGCCAGCATCAACCGCCCGCTAGCGGCGCTGCGCCACCTCCTCCAGCTCGCCTGCGATGAGTGGGAGGTCCTCTCAGCGGTCCCGAAGATCCGCCTCGAGAAGGAGCCACAGGGCCGGGTTCGGTGACTGGAGCCCGACGAAGAGGTACGGTTGCTGGACGCGTGCCGAGCGGGTCGGACGAAGCACCTCGCAGCCATCGTGACGGTCGCCCTCGAGACAGGCCTCCGTCGCGGCGAGCTGCTGGGGCTGACCTGGGACCGGGTCGACCTGAGCCGTGGCGTGATCCGCCTCGAGACGACTAAGTCAGGCCGACGACGGGAGGTGCCGATGCGACAGGCGGTCTACAATGTCCTGGCCGTGCTTCCCGAGCCGCACCAGGGACGCGTGTGGCCGTACCGCAGCATTCGCAACGCCTTCGAGGCAGCGGTCGAGACGGCCGGCCTCGACAACTTCAGGTTCCATGACACCCGTCATCACTTCGCGAGCTGGTTCATGATGTGGGGCGGCAGTCTCCCGGCATTGAAGGAGCTGTTCGGTTACTCCGACATCAAGACCACGCTGATCTATGCCCACCTGAGCCCGGCCCACTTGCGGAGCGAGGTCGCCAAAACCGAGCGCACAGTCAAACCCGCCTCGATTTCAGCGCAAGGCTCAGCGCAAGAGGTCGCTGAGCTGGAGGGCGTGTCTCCTAAGTAGTGTAGTTGGTGCCGAAGCGGGGACTCGAACCCCGACACCCTTGCGGGCACTAGACCCTGAATCTAGCGCGTCTGCCAATTCCGCCACTTCGGCCCGGGCACATTCTACACCAGTCATCGCAGCCACTTAGC
>Ga0209055_1001028_pt1 | contig 18744 bp, 23 predicted proteins | sample GraSoiAngelo_110_FD_185875 | JGI IMG/M metagenome (GOLD analysis project Ga0209055, IMG submission 185875) | Grasslands soil microbial communities from the Angelo Coastal Reserve, California, USA - 14_0903_12_30cm (SPAdes) (version 2) | ecosystem: Environmental > Terrestrial > Soil > Grasslands ... | reverse complement strand
GGGGCGACCGTCGATTGATCCGGAAGTGCTGTTGCGGATCCTGCTGCTGGGGTATCTCTACGGCATCACCAGTGAGCGGAAGTTGCTGGAAGAACTGCGCATGCACTTGGCGTGGCGCTGGTTCACGGGTCTGGGCTTCGATCAGGAGATCCCGCATCACTCCACATTCTCGAAGAACCGGCACGGACGGTTCCAAGAATCGAAGCTGTTCGAACAGCTGTTTGAAGAAATCGTGGCACGCTGTCTGAAAGCCGGACTAGTGCGCGGGGACGACCTATCGGTGGCTCGCTGGAACCACAAAGCGCTCCAGGTGGTCCCGCTGCTCTTGTGACATCGTGGGGTCCCGCCGAATCCACTCGCGAAGAGAATTAGCGGTTGAGATGAAATCGTCTAGGTCATCGCGGTTGAAATTGCTCCCCAGACGGCGGAAGATTTTCTTCAACTTGTCGTAACGATCTTTTGCGTTTTTGTGCAGCACATGAGCCTCTATGCGACCGGCTGCACCGATAAGCGAGCCGCTCTGCCGGGACACTGTCTAAAGTAGAAACCTGCCGGGCAATGCTCGGAATCCTGCCGAGACTTATGCTCAACATGCGGTGCCGGACCATGCGCCACATGCTTGCCGTGGAGTTTCACGGACCCGTGGCGGTCCTTACAGCGGAACTCGGTTGCTCCGTTGCGGATGGCATCTGCGACCGGCATCACCACCCATTCCCATCTTTTTGTGCCGTCCCTTAGAAACAACTTCTTAACTTCGCATTCATAAATCGTTTCGTTCATGTGGCTGTCCTCAAACGTGGGAACGAATCCGGGAACGGAACCAGTACCCGCCTGCTCTGAACGTGCTTTTCCGCTCCCATGCGGCCTTCTAACTCTCTGATTCGCCGTGCTTCAGCGAGTGTGAAGATGGCACTCCACCGCTAAGTTAAGCGCCCAGTTCTTCTTATTCAAGCAGTTGCAGCCTTATCCGTCAACCGCGTGGGAACGTTTGGGAACGGAAGCATTTTCACAAGGCGTGATTGAGCCTGCCGCTTCGCTGCCATCACAGCTTGAACGTACTTGTCCATTGTGATGCTGGCGTTCGCATGTCGCATCAGCGCTTGCGTCGTCGCAACGTCCGCCCCATTCGTGTTAACCAACGTTCCAAACGTATGCCGGAACGTGTGCCATCCCACTCGCTTGGTGATACCTGCCCGAAGTGCCGCTGGCCTGATGTGGTCTTCCATTGCCGCCTTAGGCCAGTACGGTTGGGTTGCACTCGTGATGCACGTCAAAAACTCGTCACCAACTCGTCACCAAAGATGGGCTATTTTCGAGCTGATTTGTGGATGCAGAAAACGGAAAAGCAAGGAAGCTAAAGGGGTTTAGGGTTTGTACCGCAAAATTGACACGGTAGAGGTGTGAGTTCTATTGAGAGCTGCGGGTTTTCTTCGGGTGCGGGAGGTTTAAGACTTCGCACGCCGAAGTCGGTCCCAGTGAGCGCGATCCGTTTGCAATCCATTTACTTGTAGTAGCTTGAACTCAACCTTACGGACAATCTTGGCGAGACTCCACGTATAGGACACAGACTGGTTTCCGAGTCGGGGGATTTTGAGTGTAATGATTCCATAACAATGTCGGCGATGTTTCACCACTTGAGACGATTTCCTAAACCGGGTGGCGGCTTCGATAGCTCCAAAGGTCGAGCTAAGGCTTCTGGCCGACGACGGTAAAAACCACCGCGCCGTTTTGAAAGACTCCTTCCGCGTCGGCTTGTTCCAGACTCTTCAGCCACGCCGCTACTTCCGCCTCCGAGAGTCGCGCCCGTTGGATCGCTGAGCGAAAGAAGCCATCGAATAGTCGTCGGAAGGTCTTGTAAGGAGGCGCAGCACCATCGGCGTCGATTTCACACTCTGGAATCATGGGCGGCGATTCGTGGACGTCGACCGTCTCCTTGATTTCCTTTAGATGGTTGAGAGTAATTTCGATTTCGGAGGAGCCAGAGGGTTCGACTGAGGAGTTCGCGGCATAGTAGCCCTCTTTCTCGACGTGAATCTGGCAAGGCCCGGAGGGAATGTGCGAGAGCTCGCAGCGGCCGGAAATTTCGGTCTCGCATCTGAGGGCCTGGGCCGGCGACGGAAGCTGGAGCGTGACGCGGGCGCCGCGGACGGCGACTCCGTTTTCATCGAGCACGGCGACAGAAAGGCGACGTGAAGTTTGCGTGCCTTGCGCGAGCGCCACGAGAAGGGCGAGCGCCGGGACTAAGGATGGGCGAGCGCGCATGTCGGGGATGCGACTATTGTCTCGCAAGTCGGCGAGGATTGCCCAGTACCGGGAAGACAGTAGTCAAGGAGTGTTTCCGAGTAGCCCGTCCGGAGACAATCGCAAAAGGTGACAGGCATTTCCCTGCTTCGGGCGCTTATATGTCGTAAACAGGCTCGCGGTACGCGTTTCCGATGAAAGCCCTCAGAGCGTAGCCACGCCGCTGCCAGCCTACCGATAAATCGGCTATTCCCGGTCTGCGATGGAAAGGAGCCAATTGAGGACCAGCGCCAGCACGGTCCCCAGGGCAATTCCCGCGATGTTCATCCCCGCGACCGTCAGACCCTTCACGCCTAATCCCGTGGCGACGATCAGTGGTACGCCGGCCACTGCCAGATTCTTGTGGCGCGTGAAGTCGACCTTGGCATCCATCCAAATGCGAATACCCATCAAGGCAATGATCCCGTAAAGCAGGAGGGTAATGCCGCCCAGAACCGGGTTGGGGATCGCTTGAATCAGGGCGCCGAACTTTGGGCAGAGCCCAAGCAGGAGCGCAATCACCGCCGCTGCGATGAAATTGTGTGTGCTGAATACCCCCGTCATCGCCATGACCCCCATGTTTTCCGCATAGGTCGTTTGTGGCGTGCCGCCGCCCAAAGAGGAAACCAGTGTTGCCAGCGCGTCGCCGAGATATGCGCGCCCAAGATATGGATTCAGATCTCGCCCCATGTAGTCCGAAATGGCAGCAATGTGACCCTTGTTCTCGGCGACCAGCACGACAAAGACAGGCGCGATGGCCGCCAGCGCGCGCCAGCTGAATGCCGGGGCTTGAAACGGGGGCAATCCGATCCACGGCGCACTCTCGACTCGCGCGATGCTCTGCGGGTCCAACACGCCGCATATCGCAGCGACCGCGCAGCCGACGATCACACCCACGAGAATCGGCACCATCTGAAGAAATCCTCGGAGGCGAATGGAAACCAGGGCGGCTGTCAGAAAAGTGACGGTGGCAATCATCACGCGGGCCCAATCCGAGGCAGCGTTGATCGCCAGGTCGTTGTTGACGGCGTCCGAGACGGCCGTACCGGCCAGATTCAAGCCAATGATCGCCACCACTGAGCCGGTCACGATAGGAGGCATCAAGCGGTCAATCCAACTCGGCCCCCAGCGCATTGTGGCCACAGCAGCCACAGCGTAAAGGACTGCAGCGCCCGCAACTCCGCACAAGGCGTACGGGATCCTTGAAGCATTGCCGCCGGTGATGGCCAGGATCGGGCCGATGAAGGCGAAACTCGAACCAAGATAGCTGGGGACCCTGAGACCGGTGATGAAGAGGAAAAGAAGGGTCCCGATACCAGAGAAAAAAAGAGTTACCCGCGGATCGAATCCCATCAGAATGGGCGCCAGCACGGTACCTCCAAACATCGCGATCACGTGCTGTATCCCCATCGGGATGAGCTTCACGAGCGGGAGTCTGTCTTCGGGATAATAGATACGGTGCGGGGACTTCCTCGGATATTCCTGTGTAACTTGCATGGTTATATCCCCTATTTCTCAGCTCCGCGGAAGGCGATTTTATTAGGAGCAAGACCGAGGTGCAAGATGACCGGCGCACAAGGCCTTCAACGTAACTCTGCTGAATGTGAAGGAAATGAGCGAGGAGTGCGGTTTGCGGGCGCAGGTTGGGAGCCTTGTGGGTCATACGAAAGTATTCTCCGACGCGGCGATGGTCAGGCGAAGCACCGCCGACTGAGGACCTCTCCGATTCTCAGACCCGCCGCACCGCACAATATGAAAATCATACAATGACAACACCCCTCAGCACGACGCCGGGAGCCGATCTACCTAGTCCATTCGGCTGGGGACGAGGGTCTCTCAACGACTCCTTCTGGTAAACCGGCTGGCTGCTCACTTTCCTCGCCGCCGGTGATCAGACGCAGGGACGATTCGCGCTAATCGATGCACTCGCCCGCAAGGACAATTGCCCGCCTCGCCACATCCACCGCAACGAGGACGAGAGCTTCTACATCCTTGAAGGCGAGATCACCGCGTGGATCGGCGATCAGACCATCCGCGGCACAGCCGGCACGCTGATCTTCAGTCCGCGCGGCGTCCCGCACTCCTTTGAGATCCATTCTGATGAGATCCATTCTGATCGGGTGCGCATGCCGATCCTGCTGACCCCGGCTGGGCTGGAAGGATACTTCAAACAGTTCTGCACGCCCGCGCCCGCGCTGATTCTGCCGCCCCCCTGCCGAAGTTCAATACGCGGACGTTACAAACCCAAATTCTGTGGTCGCTTTTATCTCCAACGCTCACGATAGCACTCAAGCCAAAAACGGGCTTGAGTGGTCTACCCATCGATTTGTGTCGAAGCACGCTGGTAAACTAGCGACCGCAATGAACACAACCGATCTCAACCACGAATGGATTCGGCTGTCTCCGGCCTGGATTAAGCAGGCCCGCACGCACACCATGCCATCTCGCGATGGCCTGCTCGATAAGCCGATGCTGGCCGCCTGCGGCGACGTTCGCGGGCTCAGCATCCTCGACAGCGGGTGCGGCGAGGGGCGCTTCTGCAGGATTCTCCTCGACCGCGGCTCGGAGCGTGTGCTCGGTGTTGACCTGTGCGAGCCGATGATCAACGCCGCGCGCGAGCTGCAATCCGGAAAAGACACATATCGCGTCGCGGACGCGGAGGACTTGAGCTTCCTTGACGATCACAGTTTCGATCTTGCCGTTTCTTATTTAAATCAGTGCGACCTGTGCGACTTCAAAGCCAACACGCGCGAAGTCTTCCGCGTGCTGAAGCCGGGCGGACGATTCGTGATTGCGAACGTGCATCCTATGCGCTCCGCAGTTGGCGAGTGGCACACCACCTGCGAAGGCGCGAAACAGCATGTCATTCTCGACCACTACTTCGATGAAAGCGAGCGCCACTGGAGGATGCTGGATTGCGACTTCACGAACTTCCATCGTACGCTTGCGACGTATGTGAACGGCTTTCGGAAATCCGGATTTCTAATTGACGACATCATCGAGCCGAGTGTGGATGCGGAAGGCCTGGCGCGTTTCCCGGAGCTTGCGGACGAATTGAGGGTGCCGAATTTCATTATTTTTGTGCTAGAGAAGCCATGAGTGAGAATTCTAAGTTCTGTCGCGCTTCAATCAATTGTGAATCTGCAGCACGCAGCATTGTGCGAATGCCTTTCATCGTATGTGATTCCATAAACGGTAGTGAGGTCCGTCGACTGTGCCGGCTTTCGCGGAACGAACGCCACTTTTTGATCCAATGCGCAACGATGCCCGTTTTAAAGACCCGCTCCGCCAGGTGGGTTTTTGATTGATTGGGTGGACCGAACTGAGTATCACACCTTAGATTATGATTATTAAATGACGCTTAATAACTGCAGTGGTAGCTGTTGAAACCAGGCGTTATCACAACTATGCGCTATTTGTTCGCCCGACAGCAGGGTCAACCAGTGATATAGCGGTTTTTCACCAGCTTGGCTCAGGTGTTCCGGTCAACCCGTTCGCAAAATCTGAACTGCTTTATTGATTGGACGGGCGGCGTTTCCTGGGCGAGGGCTTCTCCGGGATGTTGTCGTCAACAATGACTCTTTTCGGAGATCGGCCAGCCGAAGACACTAGCTGAGCATTTTTGCTCTCCATCGAAGCCGCGGTCTGCTGAATATAGGAAGACAACTCTTCCCTGAGCCGATTCATGTCGGAAAGGTCGTTGCTCAAAGCTGTCAGCTCAGTTTTACCTTCGCGCGAACCGGGTGGGAGCAGCGAATCCAGAGACTCGCAGACCACCGTCAAGTCTTTATACAGCTTAAAGGTCGTGGAGATGCTTCCACCAGAGGCTTGCGCATCGTGAATCAAATCGGGCACAGCAAATTGGAGATTGCGGCGCAACGCTGCTGTCATCTTGGCCTTCTGGGCTTTGTCTCCCCGCCAGAATGTGACCCGGTGGAGTCTCCCGCCCTGTTGCTGTAGGTTCGTCAGGTCCTGGCTTGTTGCCGGGGACGCGCGCATCAACTCAGCCAACGTTGTATTCAGGTCGCGTGCAACTGGAGAGGGTGAAGTCGAGACTGCGGCCGGTCTTGATTGTGCGAACAAGCCTATGCTGAAAACAAGGACGAAAACCATGACGAGAACACCCCAATACGCCCGGCGAGTAGTGGTTGTCATAAAGCAGACTCCTTCGTCCAACCGCCCAAGCATAGCCTGATTCCACGAGAGACAGGCTATTACCGACGTCTAATTGCCCAAATGTCAACGGGTATTGTCCGAATGGGCGGATTGGTTACTGGTCTTGCGGGCGGATGAAGTTGGACCTATCACGGCGACACCGGCATAGTGGAACCGCGTGGAAATGTGCGGATACAAACTCAAACCCCTGCCCAAGGCATTTTGAGTGCTATCGCGATTTAACAGTTACCCTCTAGCGGACTGCTGAAAAACACCCAGCTCATGTCCGGGCATCGCTTCAGCGGTGCCGTAAACGCCGCAAAATCAATGCGCCTTTAGGCGCTGCGGTTCAGCTAGGATCATGGGTAAGAACGCCCCGCACGAACCACTGTTGAAAGTCCAAACTCCCGCCGCTAGAATCCTCGGATGCGCGGAAACGATAAAGTTCTCAAGGATTTGAGCGAGTCACTTAAGGCGGAGCTCACTGCGATTAACCAGTACTTCCTCCATGCGAAGATGTGCGAGAACTGGAGCTACTCCCGGCTCGGAGCTTTCTACCGCAAGGAGTCCATCGAAGAAATGGTTCATGCGGAAAAGCTGATGGACCGAATTCTGTTCCTCGACGGATCCCCGAACATGACCGACATCGGGCCCATCAAGGTGGGGACCAACGTCAAGGCGCAATTCGAAAGCGACCTCGCGCTGGAGATGCACGCCGTGAAGCAACTGAATGACGCGATCAAGGTCGCCACCGAGGTCGGAGACAACGCATCCCGCGCGCTCTTCGAAGAGATCCTCGGCGACGAAGAAGAGCACGTCGATTATCTGGAAGGCCAGCTACACGCCATCGGCGAAATCGGTATCGAGAATTATCTTGCGCAACAGCTCCACAAGGGCGAAGAAGAAAAAGACTAGCAAGGTTGCTGAAAACCCACTCCTCTTCCACAGGTCAGTCGTGTTAGGACTGGAAGCATGCGAGGCGTGGATCATCAGCAGAGTCAGAGTCACTGGGCTGATGATGCAATCCGCTCCGAGTTAGAGTTGCAAATGATTCTATCCGATAAATGTCGTAAACAGGCGTCTCTGACAATGTCGGCGGTGTCAAGCATGTTGCGACAACACTTCCCCATGCACTCGAACAAGAGCGCCATTTCGCTCTAATTGGAGAAGTGCTAAATCCAACCAAGGCTCGCTTCCTAATCAGTATTCAGGTCGGAAAACTCAGTTCGACCCATGCATCTCTTCGGTCACAGGCTCGATCATGATTACTACTTCGAACTCCTCCGTGAAGAGGAGCGGGCTGCCCACTCAATTACTCGGTGTTCGACTGCACACCATCGCCTGTTCCGAGCTGGCCCGCGTGCGAACCGAACTTTTTGACTGCTCGTAATTCCATCCCTTGCGCCACATCCAGTAGAGAGCAACGGCCAGTCTCCGCGCCATCGCTACCTTGGCGATCTTGCGCCCTCGTCGCATCATGAGCTGGACGTACTTCCTGCGCCACTCTGGAAGACTGCGCACTGTGACCTGTGCCGCCTCCACCAGCAAAAAGCGCACCATCGAACTCCCTTGTTTGGTGATGTGACCCAGCCGTCTCCGATTTCCGCTGGACTTTTCCAGCGGCACCAGTCCGAGATAGCTCGCAATCTGCTTCCCACACTGAAATCGCTCTGCTTTCCCAATGATCAGCACAAAGGCCAGCGCGGTGAGTGGGCCGACACCGGGATGAGTCATCAGTCGCTGCGCTTCGGGGCACTTTTCTGCTTCCTGCTCGATGGCCTGACTCAGTTCCGCGATAGTCGGGTTCAGTCGATCCAACAACTCCAGCAGATCGCGGCGTCGCCGGCTGGCCCATGGAGCCAGCCGAAACGACTCCAGTTGCCGCCGTCCGTGTTCCCGCCACAGCCTCTTCTTACAGCGCAGTCCTTCGTTCAGTGCCAGGGCTTGCAGTTGATTCATGATGCGGGTGCGTACCTGCACCATGCGGTGCCGGTGCCACAACAGCTGCCGCAGATCCCGGTTCTCCCAGCTTGGTACCCAAATCTGCGGAAAGTCATCCTTCAACATGAGTCTCAGAATCAGCTGTGCATCTTGTCGATCGGTCTTCTGTTTGCGCACTCGTTTGCTCTGGATCTCGGCCGCGTCGCCAATCCACAACTCGAACTGCAACTCGGCCAGCAGTCGTTCGAACCAGCGTGCATGCCCACTGGCTTCCATTCCAACACGCACCTTCTGGCCCGCCAGTGCCCGGTAGAACGTTTCCGCGTCCTCACGATGTGCTAGTCGCTTCTCTTGGAACTCTCCGGTCTCGGTATCCACCGAAGCAATTTGCTGAAACTCGGGGTGGAAATCTACTCCTATAATGATCATCGTTCGGCTCCTTTCTCCCGAGCCTGATGGTTGGCTTTAGCACCACCAACTTTACCCGGGCGTGGGAGCCGACATTGTCATGGAATCAATTACGCAGGGGTGTAAGTGTAAGGGCGATGCTACGTCAACGACGACTGCTGATTGCGCACCGGTCACCAGAACGCGCTATGTTAGGAATTAATAATGAGTAGCTGCCGCACAGTCGTGCGCGGAATTCACCTCTACCCAATCTTATGGCGGTGAAATCCTGCAGCACTGACCGCATCCGCTAATCTGCACGCATTTCCCAGCATCAGGATAAAACGAAGTCCCTGCCACTCCGCTAGCGGACCTCCCATCGGAGATGATGGACCGGGGTTCGGGGAAGTTGCAACCGCAGAAGGCAGAAGAATTGGCGTACGGGTGATGAAAGCCGCCAGGCGGCGGTCCATAGGCCCGAACAACTTTCACTTTGAAAACAGGAAGACCAAGGCGACCCAAGCCCGAGAGCAAGAGTGATGCATCCTTTTTTCCCTCGTAAGAACCGGCGTCTTCACTTTTCCATGACCGTACTTCATTGCATGTTGCTTCCGATAACTGCTTCTTGGCCGTCGCTAGGGCAGACACCTCGATCTTAGCTGAATCCGCGCGCATGCGGGGGGTGATGCGAACACCTGCAAAGGGGCCCCTGGGAAACGGAACGATGCCCAGCATTTCTCTGTTGCCCACAACAGGAATATAGAAAACGGCACGATCGGGCAGGCTGATTTCGATTCCAAGTGTTACGGTGGGCCTGCCAAATTCCTTGTCCTTCTCGGCGTCCCACACATTCTTCGCGGCACCCTCGTTGCTCCCCGTCGCTAGCCGCTTCCCGTCCGGGCTCCGGGCCAGGCTCAAAACAGACGACGGCGGCGCTTGCGGCCAGCCGACCGCGCCGAGAAGCGCGACCGAAAGGACCAGCATTCCCGCGACGCGGTTGTGTTCGAATTTCATGCGGCGGAACTCGACCCAAGCGAATACCTTTGGCAGAACGATCGCTGCGCGCCAGTCTTGCATTGTTTTTCGGCGACAGCGTCACTTTTCTTGGTACTTGCCTCCAGTTGACGTAATCAGGGCGATTTCACCAGGTACGATTTATCGGATCGTTTGTAGGCTTCCAAGCGCGGGCGCGAAATCGGCCAAGAAACACCTCTGGCGCTCTGTTCTGCCATCTTGGTCGCCTCTCTCGTGACCTTTGCGGTTAAAATCTTCTCGCGTCATGAATATCTTAGTTCTGGGCCGTGGCAAAACCGGCTCTTTGGTCATCGGAGTCGCACGCGAGCGCGGCCATGAAGTTTCCGTGCTTACCGGCAAAGAGAATCCCAGTGCCTCAGCTTTAACCCCCGAGCGCCTGAGCAAGATCAACGTCGTCCTCGACTTCACCACGCCAGAAGCAGTACTCGATAACATTTTCGCGTGCATTCGCTCGAGAACAAATATCGTGGTCGGCACCACCGGCTGGTACAAAGAACTGGACAAAGTAAGACAGGAAGTTGAAAGTAGCGGTGCCGGCCTTCTTTATTCCCCGAATTTTTTTATCGGAGTCAACATATTGTTTGAGGCCGCCCGCAGCGCCGCCGCAGCCCTGCACCACGGATATTTCGGTCAAATCTTCGAGCGGCATCACGCGCAAAAGAAAGACGCGCCTTCAGGTACCGCGTTAATGCTGGGGAAGACAATTAAAGAAGCATCTGGGACCGAGCTTGAGATCATCTCCTTCCGCGAAGGCGACGTTGTTGGCATGCATGAAGTTGTTCTCGATTCGCCCAATGACACGATTTATCTTTGCCACGACTCGAAATCTCGCCGCGGATTTGCCGATGGTGCAGTGCGTGCCGCCGAGTGGCTGGCTGGGAAAAAGGGCTTCTACGATTTCAAGGATGTTTGGCGAGAGCTATGAGCCAAGCTTCGCTCTGGCCGAACCGCCGGGTTGTTATTCGCTCATAGGCTGAATCGCCCAACCCCAATTTTGCGCACTCGCCGGTTCGCGTTATCTTAGTCTCATGCAGCTCCGAGGATGTGGTACCGCCCTCGTTACTCCCTTTCGTCAGGATGGCGCAATTGACGACACTGCCCTGCGCAACCTTATTGCGTGGCAGATTGAATCCGGAGTCGATTTTCTCGTCCCCTGCGGCACGACGGGTGAAACGCCGACGCTCACCCATGACGAGTGGCTGTATGTAATCGATGTTGCTATCGAACTCGCGGTAGGACGCGTTCCCATAGTTGCCGGCGCCACGTCTAATTCCACTCACGAAGCAGTCGCGAAAGCAAAGGAAGCTGCGGCGCGCCCCGGAGTAAACGCGATTCTCACGGCCACCCCGTACTACAACAAACCCACACAGGAAGGCCAGTATCGCCATTTCCGCACCATTGCCGAGTCGATCGAGAAGCCAATCATTCTTTACAACGTTCCCGGACGTACCGGCGCCAACATCGAGCCGGGTACGCTGGCGCGGCTAGCCGAGGTGCCAAATATCATCGGAGTAAAAGAGGCCAGTGGCAACATCGCGCAAATCGCCGAAATCTGTAATGCCGTCCCAGAGCACTTTCTGGTTTTTTCCGGCGACGATGCCATCACTCTTCCAGTAATTTCACTCGGCGGCGCGGGAATAATTTCGGTTGCCTCAAATGAAATTCCCCGCGAAATGGCCGAGATGACGCGAGCCGCCCTGACTAACGATTGGCAAACGGCCCGCCTGCTACACAGAAAATATCTGCCGCTGATGCAGGCTAATTTCCTTGAGTCGAATCCGCTGCCCGTTAAGGCTGTGCTCGCCATGATGGGCAAACTCGAAGAAATTTACCGCCTGCCATTGCTGCCCATGCGGCGCGACACGCGCTCCAAACTGCAGAAGATTGCCACTGAAGCCGGCCTCATTGCGCGTCCAGCAGCGGCGGCGCCGGGCGCGGTCGAGTTTTACGTGTACGAAAATTGGCTGGCGGGGCCCCACAAGATTGTTCTGCATCGTTCGAGTTGTGGGCAATGCAATTCCGGCAAAGGACGCCCCGCAGGCCACGACGCCAACCACGCCCGCTGGCACGGCCCGTTTGCCAGTCTTTCCGAAGCGCGCGAAGCCTCGCACCACATTCCAGGCGTACTCATCCGGAGTGAGTGCAAGTGCATTTGAATTCAGAGTGCAGAAGTTAGAATGCAGAAGTTAGAATGCAGAATTTCTGCTGCTGTTAAGTCCGTGTCTTAATTCTGACTTCTTAATTCTGACTTCTTAATTCTGACTTCTTAATTCTGATTTCTTCATTCTGCATTCTTCATTCTGACTTCTGCATTCTGGGTTCCTTTATACTTTCCCCTTCATGCATTCCCTCAAATCTGCCATTGAGCGGCTTGCTGCGGCTAGAGCTGTAGAGCGCGATGCGGAAGCGCGCAACGTCTTCCTCGATTTTCGCGAGCAACTTACGCATGGGAAAATTCGCGCCGCCGAAAAAATCAATGGCGAATGGCGCGTGAACATCTGGGTAAAACAGGGCATTCTGCTGGGCTTTCGCATTGGCGAACTCACAGAAACCGGAGCCGCTGCCGGCCTTTCTTTCGTCGATAAAGACACATTTCCCGCCCGGCGCTTCACCATTAAGGATCGCGTTCGCTTGGTCCCAGGCGGATCATCAGTACGCGAGGGCGCTTACGTGGCACCGTCAGTCATCTGCATGCCACCGATGTTCATCAACGTCGGCGCGTATGTGGATGAAGGCACTATGGTCGATTCGCACGCGCTGGTCGGCTCTTGCGCTCAGATTGGCAAGCGTGTGCATCTGAGCGCGGCGGCGCAAATTGGAGGCGTGCTCGAACCGGTGAACGCCACGCCGGTAATCATCGAAGATGACGTGCTGGTCGGCGGCAACTGTGGCGTGTTTGAAGGCACGCTGGTGCGTGCGCGGGCTGTGCTAGGGGCAGGCACGATCCTAACGCGCTCGACGCCGCTGTATGACATCGTTCGCGGTCAGATGTATCGCGCCGCGGCCGACAAGCCGCTCGAGGTCCCTGAGAATGCAGTTGTGGTTCCGGGTTCGCGCGCTCTGAAGAAAGGCCATGCAGCAGAGTGGGGCCTGTCGCTCTACGCCCCCGTGATCGTGAAATATCGCGATGAGAAGACAGATCAGAGGATTGAGCTGGAGGAGTGGCTGAGATAGGAGGATTGGCAGGTGTTGTCGCGACTCCGCACATCTGGAGAGTTCATTAAGGAGAGCTGTGGCCAGCGCACTGCAGCACTCCAAGGTATGCGCTCCACGGGCCCACGGCCTCCCGGTATTGGTGGGCCATAACCCTTGAGATTTGGTGCAAATGAGTTAAGTCATGAGCCGCCCAGGTCGCCAGCAGCTCTGACAGAGTAACCACTCCGAGGGCAGGATGTCGTCCACGTCGCTCGAGGTCCTCTGGCCGCAGATTCAAAGCACGCAGTTCGCCCAGGTTTTCTGACCGCAAACGAGCAAATTCATCCAATAACTGCCCCAGCGACTTACCTTGACTCTCTCGTACGTGTCCCCAACGATCAAAGGACTCAAACGTCCGAGTTTCGCCAAATTGCATCACCATCCTCGCCCGCGGCATCCAGTCGGTGCGTTCGCCGTGAATCAGATGGCCGACAACATCGAACGCGCTCCAACTTTTTTCACCTTCATTTCGGAACGTCCACGTTTCCGGTAGATCGCGCAGAAGCGCATCGAGAGCAGCGGGGGTGCGAGTGAGAAGCGATATTGTGTGCTCCAAGTTATGTTCCATCATGGTCCTCAATTGATAGACAGCAGTTTTCGGGACACTCTGATTTTATCTGTTCTGCGTCGCATGCCTCAGCGACCAACTCTAGTGATGGCCTTATGGCAATAGGGAGAGCTCTACCGACTCTACCGTCCCAGACTGGGAAAGCCCTGGACAATACTTGTCTTTGGGTGGCGCAGCGCTTCCAGCGCTGCGATAGAGTTCAAAGTCAGAGCGGCTTTAGCCGCTGAGGTGCCTTATGGCTGCTCCTCCGCGCGGCAACACAGGAAACAGTTGCTACTTCATCACCACCTCCACGTTTCAGAAGCGAAGCCTATTTCAGAAGGAAAGAATGGCACGCCTCTTCCTAGAAGTTTTGTTCCACTATCGCCAGCAGGGCAAATATCTGCTTCACGAGTTTGTGGTGATGCCCGATCACTTCCATCTGCTGATCAATCCGGCCGTGACGGTGGAGAGAGCATTGCAGTTGATCAAAGGCGGGTTTTCTTATCGAGCCAGGAAGGAATTGGGCGTTAGCTGTGAAGTCTGGCAAGCCAGCTTTTATGACCGGCGCGTGCGAGACGTGAGTGAATACTGCGCTTTCCGCGAATACATTCACCTCAATCCGGCAAAGAAAAGATTGGTGGTCGCTGTGGAAGAATATTCTACAGCTCCGCGCGTCCAGGGTTTGAGTTGGACGGCTTCCCTCAGCGGCTGAAGCCGATCAGTGTTAGCGCCTGAACCGCAGCGCTGAAAGCGCTGCGCCACCCAAAACCTCAACGCAAATCTGGGGGCCTCGGTGTTGCATTTCGGGAAATGAGTGTGGTGGAAATCGAGTCGCTGTGGACGGAACCGGGAGCACGGCACCCGGCCGCCCCGTTTGCCCGATCTAGGCCGGATGAGCAACACGCATCCTACAAATAGCGCAAGGACAGGGATCTCCACGAAAATCTTGTCAAGACCCTAAACTCGAGCTTTTTGGTGCAAGTGACTAATTCCACGAAGGAAATAAACCCGGCCGCCATGTCCCATTTGCCCTGCTGAATATGCCATACTGGTTTTGTAGGGTAGGAATTGGCGCAAGCCCCAAATGGGTTTGCGCCCTTTTCTTTTTCAAGCACTCTTTTCTGGGACTCTTTTCAGGCGCACATGGGCGAGGACGAGGGCTCTTTACCAGGACGCGTCGCGGCGTCCGGCCCAAATCTTGCCTATCAGCGTACGAGCACCTCCAAGCGCCAGGGCGAACTATCCGAATTGGCCTTTGTCTACAAAGCAGCGAGCCTGGGCTTTATCGTGGCCAAGCCCTACGGTGACAACGAACGTTACGATTTCGTCGTCGACTCCGGTCAAAGGCTTTGGCGTGTGCAGGTAAAATCCACATCCTACTTGCACAGTGGAAGCTACCGCGTCCTTGCGCTCCGTCACTGGCGCGGCCAGACCGTTACCTACCAGCCTTCCGAGGTTGATTTTCTGGTGGCTCACGTTATTCCCGAAGAGGCATGGTTTGTTCTGCCCATCAGGGCCATCGGCGACCGTCTCATTCTGACTTTGGGGCCATCCGCTTCGGTTCCCCCTCGTCCGAGACTGTGGGACGCCTACCGCGAAGCCTGGCACCTGTTCCGCGAAGATGGAGTGACTGAGCAGGGGCTGCCTTGCCTATGAGGCGGTTGGCCCACCTTTCGTTTTTTGAAAGGTGGGATTCCACGAGCCTATCCCGCTTGGGATTTATGGATTCTGCGGATGCCAGCCAGGTCTTGTATTTCAGTGGGAACCGACGAAGATGAGAAGGAAGCCAGCGCCGCATGAGTCCCCGGCTCCCCACCTTTGCAAAAAACAAAGGCGCAAAGGTGGGCCAGCCCGCCGAGGGGTGGGCCACTCGTCCTGCTACTTCATGCGTTGTAAGAAGAAAAACACCGTCAGGAAAGCTGCGATCAGGATCGCAAAGAAGACTACAAAAGTCATGATCTGAGAGAGAGTGAAAAACGGTTGGCGCTGCTTGTGCGTTTCCGCTTCCAGCAAGGAGAAAGGTGCCACCTCAGGAGGGACGCCACTTTCGCTTGCTGACGGGGAGGCTTGGTTCATCTGTGGCACGGAAGTCTTTCGCAACTCAATCTGGCCCTGAAGGTAGGCGCGGTAGACCTGCTGTTGGGGAGAACTCCAATCTTTGTAGCGCGGATTAAGGAGTCGAGAAACGGTATCGAAGTCGGCGCCAGAGGTGACGTAGGCCTCAGCCTGAGCTAACGCTGCGTCGTCCAGTTTATCGTCGTCAGCCAGCGAACTCGCGGAAAACCCAATGCGCATGGTTTTCGCAGAATCGTTCGAAGGTGGTGGCCCTGAGCCAAACTGAAAGGAAAATCGCCGCGCTCCCGTGTCCGGGTCTTTGGCAAAATTTATTGCGATCTTCGGATCCCCCGGTGAGGGAGCGTTCCAGCCTGAGGATTCCCGCGACTTCCGATTTCGGATCGCAAACAGTTGGCCCACCGCCCAAGCAAGAAAAGTCAAATACAAAATGCCACCGAATAGTCGAAGAAAGTCGCGGAATGCGTCCTTCGCGACGGAACGATAAAAAAGCACCGCCAGCACAGTGACAGAGACAATCAGGAAATAAAGGAGATATCTATAAAGAACGAGGAGCCTGCTCTCAGTCTCATCGAGTGCGCGAAGGAATTTACGCCGATCTTCGGACGACCATGCCATGGGATGCAACTCCGGCCAGCGCTACAGCGGCAGAGTATACAATTTTTCGGGACTGATCGGGCTGGCGATTGAGGGCTCCTTCAGAAGTCGTCCAACCTCGCGACCGCGCGGACTCATTCTTTTTGATAATCACCGGGCAGGCGGCCCACCTTTCGTTTTTGATAGGTGGGATTCCACGAGCCTATCCCGCTTGGGATTTATGGGATTCTGCGGATGCCCAGCCAGGTCCTTTATTTCAGTGGGAACCGGCGAAGATGAGAAGGAAGCCCGGCGCTGCATGAGTCCTCGGCTGCCCACCTTTGTAACAAAAGGCGCAAAGGTGCGCCACCCGCCAGTTGGTCTCAGTTGACCCTGGGAGTAAACTTGAGATGCAATGGCCTCAGGCAATGAAATGATCGTCCGGGACCCCGACGTTCTCGGGGGAACACCTGTTTTTCGCGGAACTCGCGTCCCTTTCCAGAGCCTCTTGGAGTACCTGGAGGGCGGCCAAACCCTGGATGAGTTTCTGGAAGACTTTCCCACCGTTGGGCGCGAGGCTGCTATACGCGCCCTTGAGCATGCCAAATCGCTCGTCATCAGTGAACTGTGAGAGTCCTGCTGGACGAGTGTGTACCCAGAAAATTTAAGGAGCACTTCCCTGGACATGAGTGTGTCACGGTTCCTGAGCTCGGATTGGCGGGCAAAAAGAATGGAGAACTGTTGTCCCTGGCGGAGGAAGCCGGCTTTCAAGTCTTCATCACTTTGGACCAGGGCATTGAGTATGAACAGAATTTGATGGGACGCAGGATTGCCATTGTCCTAGTGCGCGCCAAGTCAAGCCGGCTGGTGGATTTGGTTCCTCACATGGCAGAGATTCTTGAAAAGCTGGGTACCATCGAACCCGGCCAACTTGTTCAAATCCCCTGATTTCTTCAGCGCACCGACGATGGCGTCCGCGCCAACACTCGTTTGCCCATGAAAATTCCTGAGTCGACGAAGACGGCTTCCGTGCCGAGACTACAGATCGACCTGCAGTTTTCCGTCCTGCACGCCCACCCGAAGCTGCTGCAGCGCGCTGACCACTGCGTCCGCTTCGCGTAACTCTGAAGCCGGGAAGGTGCTCGCCACGCCGATGGCCTTCATCCCGCCAGCATGGGCGCTTTGAATTCCGGCTGGAGCATCTTCAATCACCAAACAGTCCACAGGATCGAAGCCCAGAAGTTGCGCTCCCTTCAAATAAGGCTCTGGATGCGGTTTGCCATTGCTCACTTCGTCCGCCGTGACCAGCACCCGCGGAGTTGGCAAACCCGCCAAACGCAGCCGCGCAGCCGCCAGCAAGCGCGTACCGGAAGTCACTACGCACCAACGTCCATCGGGTATGGAACGGATCAAATCTGTTGCGCCGGGCATCACCGCTACTCCGTCAGTGTCCTCGGATTCGCGGCGCTCGATTCTTTGCACCTCCGCTTCGACATCAAGATGCGGGGCGAGCCGCTGCACGACTTCAACCGTCCGGACCCCATGCGCTATCGCCAAAACCTTCTCTGGATCAATGCTGTTTTCTGTGGCCCATCGCCGCCACAGCCGGGAAACAGAGCGGGTGGAATCAACCAACACTCCATCAAGGTCGAAGAGAATAGCTGAGCAGTGGAAGATTGGCATGTATGGTGGAGGAGCCCTACCGAATGATAAATGCAGAAGTAAGAATTCAGAATGCAGAAGTAATGCAGAAGTGAGAAGTCAGAATGCAGAATGAAAACCCGAGAATACACCTTACTTCTGCATTCTTACTTCTGACCTCTGCATTCGTGTGTCACTTCTGCATTCCTTGTGCGCTGTCGAGCAGCAGAATCGCATCAGAACCTTTGACGATCCGATTGCGCATTTCCAGATGCCTCTCGCGAAAATGTGATCGCGCCCGCTCGCCCCAGGCACGCACAAAATAGTAATTCAATCCTGCACCGATCAAAGAGCTTGCAACCGGAATCACTCGCCCTGACCACTTCTCTACCACTTCTCCGCTGGCTTGCACGGCAATGCGCTGGATGACGCGTGGCACAAATTTATTGATGACCTCTTTTTCCAGAAGCTCACGGCTGATGTCCACTCCGGCGGCGCTGGCAGCGGCGATCCAAAGTTCCGCGGTCTCTTCGTCGGTGCTGTATTCGAAACCATAAAGCAAGCTCAGCTTCTGAATGGTGCGCAGCGTGATTCCGGCCAGAATGCTCAGATCGGGGACAATGGTCAGCATCCCGCCCAGGCCCAGCCCAGCGCCTTCGACTGCGGCGACTTTCATACCGCTGCGAATAAACCGGGTGGCGAGATCATCCAATCGGGTGATCTCAACCGAGTACACGCCCTGCAGATTGGTAATCGGTAATCCGTAAGCAGCGCGCAATTGCACGAGGAATCTGGCGGGATCAACTTTCACCGTTTCATAAGCGTGCTGAAACCCACGGTGCAAGCCGTCTTTTATGCGCCGGCGGAGCCAGGACTTTTCTCCCATTGAATAGAAATTAGCGCAATGGGAT
>Ga0209055_1001025_pt1 | contig 18768 bp, 21 predicted proteins | sample GraSoiAngelo_110_FD_185875 | JGI IMG/M metagenome (GOLD analysis project Ga0209055, IMG submission 185875) | Grasslands soil microbial communities from the Angelo Coastal Reserve, California, USA - 14_0903_12_30cm (SPAdes) (version 2) | ecosystem: Environmental > Terrestrial > Soil > Grasslands ... | reverse complement strand
AGCCGGTGCCGCTGCCGTAGACCAGGCGCGGGTTTTCCTTACGCAGCACCTCCCAGCCGAGGCCGAGACGGTTCATCACGCCGGCGGCGAAGTTCTCGACGAGCACGTCGGCCTTGCGCGCCAGGCGGAGGAAGAGCGACTTGCCGTCGGGGTGCTTGAGGTCGAGCACCACCGACTCCTTGTTCGAGTTCAGCATCACGAGCGGGTAGGGCTCCACCTGACGCTTTCGGCGCCGGACGATGTCGCCTTCGGGCCCCTCGATCTTGAGCACCCGGGCGCCCATGAAGCCGAGCAGCAGGCCGCAGTAGGGGCCGTTGTAGATCTGGCCGAGATCCAGCACGAGCATGCCCTCGAGCGGGCGGCGGATCTCATTCGCGGTCGTCATGACTTCCTGGCTCCTCAGGCGCTCGCCGGCATGATCATCGTCTTCACGCCGTGTCCGGCCGCCGCGTGGGCGAACGCGTCGCCGATTCGATCGAGCGGAAATCGCGCGGTGACCAGGCGCTTGAGACCGAGCTTCGGCATCAGCGCGAGCGCGCGCCGATAGGCGGTGCCGCGGCCGAACGCGCTCCCGATCCTGATCTCGCGGAAATGGACGTCCCAGAGGTCGAGCGGCAAGACGCTTCCCTTCGGGTTCACGCCGACGAGCTGGAAGAAGCCGTTGGGGCGGGTCAGCGCGAGCGCCTCCTTGACCAGCTCAGGCTTGCCGACCGCCTCGCAGACGACGTCGGCGCCGCGTCCGTGCGTGAGCTCCAGCACCCGATCTCTCAGGCTCTCGCGGGCGGGATCGATCACCACGGCGGCCCCGAGGCTGCGAGCCATCTTCCGGCGCTCCTCGATCGGATCCGACATGATCAACCGCTTGGCGCCGAGCCGACCGGCCAGCACCATGGTGACGAGCCCCATGATGCCGCCGCCGATCACGAGCACGGTCGCGCCGCGTGGCATCTTGAATGTCTCGAGGCCGGCCAGACAGCAGGCGGTTGGCTCGGTCATCGCCGCGGTGATCGGATCGAGGCCGCGTGGCAGCGAATGGACGTTGCGCAAGGGTAAGGCGACGCACTCGGCGAAGCCGCCGACGCGAACACACTGCGTACATTGGCTCACGCGCCCGGCGGCGCACTCCGCGCATTTTCCGCAGCCGTAGGAGGGCTCGCAGCCGACTGTGCGACCCACGAGGCTCTTGCTGACGCCGCGGCCCACCTCGCGGACCACACCGGTGTACTCGTGGCCGAGCACGAGCGGCGGCTTCCACGGAAACAGGCCCTGGGTCGCGTGGACGTCCGTGCCGCAGATCCCGGCGGCGTGGACGGCGACGACGACCTGACCGGGCCCGGCCACGGGCTCCGGGGCTGCGTCGATGGTGAAGCGGCCCTCGCCCTGCCAGGTGGCGACCTTCATCCCAGCACCTCACCTCGCGGGTGTCGTGTCGTGGAGCTCCTTTTCGGTCTCCGTGAGGCTATCACAGGGCACGGAATGACATACAATCCGGCCCATCACTCGAAAAGGAGCCCGACCATGGCCGTGAGCGAGACCTACGAGAAGGGACGCGAGGTGCGCCGTCAGCTGCTCGGCGACGCGTACGTCGAGCGCGTCAACCAGACCGCATACAACGATCCCATCATGAAGAAGTTCATCGACGTCGCGACCGAGACGGTCTTCGGCGCTCTGTGGACGCGCCCGGGACTGGACCTCAAGACCCGCACGTTGATCTGCGTCGTGTCCGACGCCGCGACCGCGCGCACGCCCGAGCTCGCCATCCATCTCCGGATGGCGCGCCGACAGGGCTGGAGCGAGGACGAGCTGATCGAGGTGCTGCTACACCTCTCCGGTTACGTCGGGGTGCCGCTGATCCGCGAAGCGATGCTGACGGCGAAGGACGTGTTCACCGAGATGAAGAAGGAGCGGTGACGAGGACCGCGCCTAGGTGAGGAAGCGCCGGTAGGCCAGCGCGACGATCAGCGCCAGCGCGAGCTGGAACAGATCGAGGGGCGTGATCACGGGTAACATGTCGGTTCGCCACCCTCCCACAGGGTGTCTGGATCGTTTTCGGTTTGGACCGATGTCCCGCCGCGCGCGATGAGGCTGCAAGCGACGTACCCGTCGCGCGTGCGGTGGCGAGCGTGTCGACGAACCGCGCGAAAGACAACGGTGATCGAGACGCGGGCGCGACGGCGCGGCCACGCACGCTCGCGCGCCGCGATCTGAAATCGTAAAGTTCCCCGACGTCCGGCCGGTTCGGCTTCCAGAATTTGGGACGACCGCGGGCGTGCTATCGTCGCTCCGGGAGGTGCTCATGTCGGTCGTCCTGGTTACGGGGAGCAGCAGCGGCATCGGCCTCGCCACGGCGCTTCACTTCGGGCGCCTCGGCGACGAAGTGTACGCCGGGGTTCGTAATCTTTCCACCGCGACCGAGCTCGCCGCTGCGATCGAGGCCGAAAAGCTTGCGATCCGTCCGATCACGCTCGACGTCGACGATCCCGCCTCGGTCACTCGCACGGTCGGCGAGGTGCTGGCGCGCTCCGGTCGGGTCGACGTGCTCGTCAACAACGCGGGGATCGGCGGCGGCGGGCCCATCGAGGACGTGCCGGTCGACTGGGTCAAGAGCCTGTTCGAGACGAACTACCTCGGCGCGATCCGCATGATCCAGGCGATCCTGCCCGGGATGCGCGCGCGCCGCAGCGGCGCCATCGTCAACGTGAGCTCGATCGCGGGCCGGCTCGCCATCGCGGGCCACGGCCACTACTCGGCGGTGAAGCACGCGCTCGAGGCGGTCAGCGAGGCCCTTGCCCAGGAAGTGCACGCGTTCGGGATCCGGGTGGCCCTCGTCGAGCCCGGCGTGGTCGTCACGCCGATCTTCACGAAGGCCAAGCGGTTCGCCGATCCCGGCTCGCCCTACGCGGTCCACGTCCATCGGCTCCTGCTCTTCTATCAGATGCAGATGAAGACGCCGAGCCAACCGGCTGACGTCGCCCGGGTCATCCACGAGGCGGTGACGGCGAAGGAGCCCAGGCTCCGCTACCTCGTCGGCGACGACGCCGAGCGTCTGGTAGCCGGTCGGCAACGATTGACCGACGAAGAGTACGTGGCGACGGGGCGCCTCATGCCCGACGCGGAGTATCTCGACCTCATGCGGCAGCGGTATGGATTTCAATGGTAAGGCTGAGACGTCGATCTCGATGGGAGGAGCTGCGATGAGCACGGCCGAGAAGGTCACGGTTCTGAATCCGATGGGGTTCGCGCCGAAGGTGGTCGAGAAGGCCCTGGCGCCGCGCCTGGCCACGCTCGACGGTAAGACCGTCTACCTGGTCGACTGTCGATTCGACGATTCCGACGTGTTCCTCAAGCAGGTGCAGGCGTGGTTCGGCGAGCACATGCCGAGCGTGCGCACGGTGTTCAAGCCGATCTCGAGCGTCTATCTCAAGGACGATCCGATGACATGGGCGGAGATCAAGGCGAGGGGGCACGCCGCGATCGTCGGCGTCGGCCACTGAAGCACCTGCGCGCCGGCGGTCGCCGCGCACGCGATGACGATCGAAGCGCAGTACGGAGTTCCCACCGTCGCGATGCACACCGACAAGTTCGACCGCGTGGTCCGTTCGGTGGCCGCGGTGAACGGCATGGCCGAGCTCCGGCAGGTGTTCGTCCCGCAGCCGGTCATGGGCAAGTCTCCCGGTGAGCTGCGCGCCTACGTCGATGGCCGGGATCCGCTCACCGGACGGCCGGTCATGCAGGAGGTCGTCGAGGGACTCACGGTGCCCTTCGACGGTCGCGGCGTCGGCACGATCGAATACGACCGGTCGACCCCGCGGCTGGTCGAGCCCGACAGCGAGGAGAACCTGCACCACCTGTTCATGGAGAACCGCTGGACCGACTACCTGCCGATCGTGCTGCCCACGGAAGAGCGCGTGGCGGCGATGCTGGCGCGGACGCGCCGCAAGCCCGACGAGGTCGTCGGCCGCATGCGTCCGACCCATTTCCGTGAGGCGTGGGAGTACACCGTCGAGAAGGTCGCGGTGAACGCGGTGATGGCCGGCGCGAGGCCGGAGTACTTCCCGGTGATCCTGGCGCTGGCCGCGACCGGCGTGAGCGCGCGGGGCAGCACGACCAGCTCGATGGCGGCTATGGCCGTGGTCAACGGGCCGATCCGTAACGAGATCAAGATGAACGCGGGGACGGGCGCCCTCGCCCCTTACAACCACGCGAACGCGACGATCGGGCGCGCCTACGGGCTCCTGTCGCAGAATCTCCAGGGCGGCTCGGTGCCCGGGCTCACCTACATGGGCTCGCAGGGCAACAACTACGCCTACAACAGCATCACGTTCCCGGAGAACGAGGAGCGGAGCCCGTGGGAGCCGTTCCACGTCCAGCACGGCTTCCGCGCGACCGACAGCACCGTGAGCGTCTTCAGCGGGTGCCGCGCCACCGCTTACACCCTGGGGCTTCGCGAGACGCACTGGCGCGAGCACGTCCGCAACATGCTGCGCGGCATGGATCCGCACATCCCGCCGGTGTTCGTGCTCGACCCGATCACGGCGCGCCAGTTCATCGACCGCGGCGGGTTCACCAAGAAGGACGCGCTGATCGACTGGGTGTACGACAACGCCCGGATGCCGGCCGGCGAGTTCTGGGATTATCAGCTGGTCCAGAACTATCTCTACCCGCGCGCCACGTTCGGCGAAGAGCCGTGGGCCACCAAGCTCAAGGCTGCGCCCGACGAGATGATCCAGGTGTTCAAGCGGGAGGACATCCACGTAGTGGTCGTCGGCGGCGAGACCAACGGCTACTGGCGCATCATGGGCGCGACGTACGCGAAGACGGTCTCGGTCGACGACTGGCGGTAGGAGATCGCCGCCCGACCGACACTATCTATCGCGGCTGACTCGTTTCTTGGTGGTGGGATCGGGCGCCATCTATGGTGGTGTTATGACCAGCCACCATAACCCCAAGGATTTCCGCTGGCGCGTCCTCCTTCGGCTGACGTTCATCGCAACTCTGTTGCTCGTCGGGCCCCTGGCCGGCTACGGCTGGAGCCAGGTCGTGTTCCCGGCCCAACCCGCTTCGGGCAGCTTCGTCGTCGACGAAGCGAAGCTCCTGACGCCGGTGCATCGTCAGGAGATCGAGAGCGTCGCGAGCGCGCTCAACCGCGAGCACGGCTATCCCGTGACCGTGGTGACCATCCGGTCGCTCTCGGCGCAGCGAGCGGCGGCATACTCGATCGAACGCTACGCCTCCGAGATGTTGAGGGCGTGGAGCCTCGACGCGGACCGACGAAGCTACGGGCTCACGCTGCTCGTGTCGGCCGACGATCGCCTGGCGCGGATCGAGCTCGGGTCGGCGTGGACCGGAGCCCACGACGGCCGGGCTCGCCAGATCATGGACCGCCTGATCTTGCCCGCGTTTCGCCGTGGTGATCTCTCCCAGGGGATCGTGGCGGGCGTGCAGGGGTTCGATGCGATGGGCCGCGGGCTCGAGCTGCCGGGCGAGCCCCATCTCGGGTGGCTCATGCCGGCGACCCAACCCTGGTGGCTCATCCCGGCGATCGCCGGGGGGATCCTGGTGCTCATCGGTGCCGTCATCTCACTCGGTCTGAGCGGACGAAAGGGGCTCGCGTGGGCCGCGGCCGGGTTCATCGGAGCGATTGTGCTCTCGCGCGCGCTCGCCTGGGCCCGGGGCGGGGACGACTCAGGCGATAGCGATGGCTCGACGGAGGGCAGTGGCGCGACCGGCAAATGGTAGCGGTCGTGCGCGCCGGGGCTTTTCGTCAGATGCTCAGCAGGCGCTCCAGGTTCCGCCACAGGATGGCCTCTTTCTCCGGCTGGCTGAGGCTCTCCATGGCGAGGATCCAGGAGACGGGCCAGTCGAGCGCCATGTCGTAGGGCCAGTCCGTGCCGAAGACGACGCGGTCGGCGCCCACCGTGTCGATCAGGAAGCGCAGCGCCGATTCGGTGTAGACGATGCAGTCGTAGTAGAAGCGCCGTAGATACGCGCTCGGCGGCTGGGTGATGTTGACGCGCGCCTCGGAGCGAACCTTCCAGCCGTGATCCATGCGGCCGATCCCGTAACAGGTGTAGCCGCCGCCGTGGCCGAGGACGATCTTCAGATCGGGGCACTCGTCCATGACGCCGCCGGACACGAGCGTGGCGAACGTCACCGCCCGGTCCACCAGGTTGCCGACGGTGTTCGGCAGGTGATAGCGCTTGGTCCGCGGGCTCACGAGCGTCTCGCCGCCCTGATGGAAGAAGACGAGGGCGCCGAGCTGGTCCGCCGCCTTCCAGAACGGCCGGAACTCCGGCTCGTCGAGCGTCCGGCCGTTGACGTGATCGTTGATCTCCACGCCCTTGAGCCCGAGCTGGCCCATGCAACGCTCGAGCTCGTCGATCGCCGCCCTCGTGTCCTGCATCGGCAGCGTGCCGAGCCCGGCGAACCGCTTGGGCCACGCGCGGGTCATCGAGCTGATCTCGTCGTTGGTCGCCCGCGCGGTGGCGGTCGCGATCTTCGTGTCGAGCTGATAGTTGTAGAAGCCGACGTAGGGCGACACCACATGCACGTCGACGCCGAGCGAATCCATGTCGGCCAGGCGCTCCTCGGGCGTCCACTTCGCGCGCGGCGGGAGGATCTGCCGCCGCCCGCCGACGATCGCGACCTCCTGACCGCGCTCGTCCTTCTCGCGGCGCAAGGTGTGCCAGTCGCCACCCTTCTCGGTGGCCTGCCAGAAGCACTGCGGAGTCAGGTGCGCGTGAACGTCGATGCTACGCATCGTCCCCTCCTGGGCCTGCTATTCTTGCCCCGTGCCCGCACGCATCGCGGCGATCGGGGTCAGTCACTGGCACTCGCTCTACGACTCCGCGTACCTGCGCCACCTGGCCGGGATGCCCGACACGAAGCTCGTTGCGCTGCAAGACACGAGCGCGACGATCGCCGCCCAGCGGGCCGCGGAGCTCGGCGATCCGGCCGTCTACACCGACTACCGGCGCATGCTGACGGACGTCAAGCCCGACTTCGTGATCGCGCTCGGCCGACACAGTAGCATGGCGGAGACCGCGCTCTATCTGCTGGATCAGGGTTATCCGTTCCTGATGGAAAAGCCGATGGGCGTCGACGCTGACGAGGTCCGTCGTGTCGCCGAGCGCGCCGCCGCGAAGCACGCGTTCGTCGCGGTGCCGCTCGGCCAGCGCTATCAGCCCTGCGTCGCCCGCGCCCGCTCGCTCTCGGCCGAGGCCCGATTCGGCCCGCTGTCGCACATCTACTTCCGACTGAACCGGCCGACCTCGGCGCGCGACGTCGCCTGGGACGCGCCGTGGATGCTCGATCCCCGGGACGCGGGCGGCGGCTGCCTGCGCAACCTGGGTCCGCACGGCCTCGATCTCTTCACGTTCCTCACCGGCGAGGACGCGCAGGTGACCGGCGCTCAAATCAGCGCACGCGCCCTCGATCGGGCGGTCGAGGACTACGCCTCGGTTCTGCTGCGCTCGGCGAGCGGCGTCCTGGGAACGATCGAGGTCGGCAACACGTTTCCGCGCGCCGGCACGGACGGGGAGTTGAAGATCGCCTGGCGCGACGCGATCCTGACCCTGAAGGACGACACGATTCGCCTGACGTCGGGGACGGGTGACGAGTCCACGTCGGGAGCGCCGGCCGAGCCGCTGGCGCTGACCGCGCTACGCGACGCCCTGGATCACTGGCGCCGGGGCGAGCCGCCGCCCATCAGCGTCCACGACTGCCTGCGCGCCGTACGCTTGATCGATCAGGCCTACGCGCTGGCCAGACGGCCGCGAGGCTGATCGTGCTCGGGGAGCTGCTGCGCTGAAGGGTGCGGCGTGCCGCGGCGAGTGGGCTCGCCGGCGGCACGCCGCGAAGAACGAGGCCGCCAGGTGGCGGAGTTACTTCTTGGCGAGCCCGAGCCGCTGCTCGAGGACGAGCCGCATCTCTTGCGCGGCGGCGCGCCAGAGCGGGCCACCCGCGACGGTGTACGCCTCGCCGACCTGCTTGCGCATCTCGTTCATCGCCTCGTCCGCCTTCTCCTTCGGGGCGACGTCGACGGTCTTGGCGCGGATCTGGGCCGCCTTGCCCGTCGCGGCGTGTGACCGCTCGAGCCAGCGCCCGATCTCGTTCCAGTCCTTGTCGAAGAACGCGACTACCGGAATGGACTGGTAGCCGTTGTTGAGATAGGTGTCGCGCAGGTCGGTTTCCTTGTCGCGGAAGAAGACCCGTAGCTCGCAGCCCTGCATCGCCTCGCAGATGTGCGCGATCAGCGGTGAGTTGCGATGCACGTCACCACACCAGTTCTCGGCCAGCATCATCGCGTACTTGACCTGGTTGACGCTGCCGAAGAACTTCCGCTCGTCGTCGGTCAGCGCCGACTTCGCGTAATAGTCTTCGGTCCGGGCCCTGGTGTCGCCCATCTGGGCCATGTAGTCCTTCCAGGACAGGCCTTTGGAGAAGCGCTGGGCGTCGAGGGGGATCTTCAGCTGAGCCATCGAGTCTCTCCTTTGTTGGTGTTCGACTACGGGCCCTTGTTATACACCAAAGCCGACGGCGGCGACAGCGATGCCCCGGCGACCCAGGCTTCGTTCGGCCGACCGACAGTCTGTGGCACCTGGGGCGACGGAAACGGCAAACGAGACGCCGGAAATGAACCCGTTATGCGGCCTAACTCGGCAATTTTGTGAAGGTCCAGCCATGGCATACCCATTGCTGAATCCCCATATGGCGTATTGCGCGCGGTGTGCCGGCGCGCTGAACCGGAAAGGGGGGAGGCCGGTCATGAAGACCGCGATCGGAGTAGTTGCCGCAATGACGATTACGGCGACGGTGGCTGCCACTGCCTCCGCCGAATGGCGTCTGTATGTGAATCGGGACAACAGAGCCTGGTCGCTGGAGCGCGCCTACATATCCAATGACGAGTGCGATCGCGCCGCGCGGACCCTCTACAAGTCCGGACAGGCGCTCGGAGTCGGGTGCGCCGAGTACCCGCAGCCGCCGGCTTCGCGTCCGGCCGAGTACTCGCGATCGAATTTGGCGGCGTCTCGTCACGTCGCGCGTGCCGATGAGCCCGCGCGGGTGAGCTCGTCGCGGTCCATTCCTCGCGTCGCGGAATATCCGGTTCGGGCGACGTCGTCGCGCCAGACGGCCGTTGCCGAGCCGCCACCGGCTTCTCAGTCTCATCCGGCCGCAGTCATCTTTCCGCCGTCGGGCGGCATCGAGGTCCGTCCGGTGGAGAGGCCGAAGCCGGCCGTCGCGTCCAGCCGGGTGAAAACTGAGCCGCAGCGCCAGGCCGCGCCGATGGTCGCCCAGGGCAACGCCGAGGACGACAAGACCTCGGCGGCGGTGGCGCTTGCCAAGGCGGCGGCCGAGGGTACCGCGGCTTCCGCGCGCGAGGCGCCGTCCGAGGCTACCGCCCGTGAGGTGACGGTCACGGCGAACAAAACGGAACGGCGCACGCCGCTCGCCATCTTCGGCGGCGTGGCGCTGGTGATCGGGACCGGAGTCGCGTACAGCGTCTCTCGCGTCGCGCGAACGAGTCCTCTCCGCGGGCTGGCGGTCTGCCTGATCGAAGTCGGGCTGCTCACGGCAGCGCTCGCGTATCCCGTCGTCGAGACGTGGACGAAGCTGAAGCTCTCGACCTCGATCGTTCTGTCGACCATGCCCGGGGTGCTCGCGGGGCTCGTGATCGCGGGCGTCGGAGTCATCGTTCTTGCGCTGGAGCTGACACGGAAACCGGCCCGCCCGAGCACCGCCAACGTCGCCGTGCCGCCGCGCGACGCAAGCACGCCCGAGCGTAAGCCGCAGCCGCCGGTCGAGCCGCTCAAGCCCGTCGAGCCTCAGAAGCCCGTTGAGCAGGCGAAGCCGGTCGAGCCCGTCAGGCCGCTGCAGCCGATCAGGCCGCTCGAGGCGGTTCATCCATTCGAGGCGCCCAAACCAGCCGAGCCGGCCAAGCCTCCCGACGCGCCCGCGCCGGTCGGCGGGGGTGCCTGAGCCGGCCGTCGCTGACGGCGAGCCCTGCCTCGGTCAGGGGACTACAATCCCTGATCATGCTCGAGTTCTCTCACTTCGACCGGCGCCGCTATCCGACCGTTTCCGTGCGCGAGGGCTACCGCGAGTGGCTTGCCTCGTACGAGACGACGGTGGAGGACGAGATGGACCTCGTCCTGCTCGAGGCGCTTGAGTCGGTCCCGTGGAGTCTGGTCGAGCGCGCGGCCGATCTCGGATGCGGGACCGGCCGAACCGGCGCCTGGTTGCGGGCCCGAAGCGTCGTCCGGCTCGACGGGATCGATCTGACGCCGGAGATGCTGGCGGTGGCCCGCGGCCGCGAGATCTACGATCAGCTCGTCCACGCCGACGTCGCCGCGACAGGGCTGGAGGGCGGCGTCTACGATCTCGTCACGACCTGCCTGGTGGAAGAGCATCTCCGGGACCTGCGCCCGCTCTACCGAGAAACCTCACGGCTGCTCCGGCCGGGCGGCGTCCACGTGCTCGTCGGCTACCACCCGCACTTCATCATGACGGCCGGGATGCCGACACACTTCGACCGCGCCTCGGGCGAGTCCGTGGCGATCGAGACCTACGTCCACCTCATGAGCGATCACGTGGCCGCGGCGCGCGCGGCCGGTCTCTCGCTCGCTGAGATGCGCGAGCGACTCGTGGACGACCGCTGGATCGCGCTCAAGCCCCGATGGGAGCCGTATCGTCATCATCCGGTGAGCTTCGTCGTCGCGTGGCAGAAGCGGTGATGGCGAACGACGGCGAGCAACCGGCGGTCAGAAGTCTATGTCCTCGATCCACGTCTTCGCCATCCTGACGGCGTAGTCATCGGCGTCCTCTGCCGTGTCGAACGTCACGCTGAGCAATGCGCGCACGTCGTGCGTGCCGAGCCTTCCACCGTCGAGACGGCTCACCAGCGCTCTCGGGAACCAGCGATTGCCGTCCGCTTCATAGGATCTCGATTCGATCTGCCACCCCTTGTGCTCGATCGCGCTCATCGTTGAGGCCATTCCTCAACCTCCTTTCGCGGTAGCGGAACAGTACGCGAGTGTTCCTTCCTCTCCGCGTGGCGCGTTGTGCAGAGCGGGTGCCAAGTCGCGTCGAACGAGTCGCGAACGTCGAATATCGGGAGAATCGAGCGAGGCGATCGGACGCCGTGTGGCCGTTCAGCACACGGCGGTTCGGTGGCGAGTCACGCGCTGGATCACATCCGACAGTCGAGCGTTTCGATATTGACGCTAGGCTGAGAATTCTCAATTCTGCGAATCGATCGCATGTCGCGGGCCTCGACGCCGGGCACTACCGGCCTGATAGCACCGATCAGAGGCCGGCGAGTCTGAGACCTTCGCGGACGGTCTCGTCGTCGGGTCCAAGCTTCGCCGCCCGTTGAAACGCCGCACGCGCGTCGTCTTTCTGGCCGAGCCTGAGGTAGCACCAGCCCATGCCCACCTGGAGCTGGTGCGAGTCTGGTGCGGCGAGGCTGGCTCTGATGAACATCGCCAGCGCTTCTCGGTCACGCTCGAGGTAGTACAGGCTCCACGCCAGCTTGCCCCTCATGGTCGTCACTTCCGGAGGCTCCGGACCCGCGAAACGCTGGGATCTGTGCAGCGCTTTCTCAAGGGGCGAAATAGCGAGCTCGTAGTCGCCCCGTTGGAACATCGCCGAGCCAAGCCCATGCAGGGCGTCGACGTAATCGGGGTCTCGGTCCAGCGCGGACCCGAACGCGTCAGCCGCAAGCTGGTAGCGGCCGACCCGTAGCCGACTCCACCCCAGCCCGTTGTAAAGACCTGCCCACGTCGGCTGGCGCCGCAGCGTAGTCTTGAACGTGAAGATCGCGCCGCGGAAATCGCCGAGGAAGTACTCGGACCAGGCCAGTAGCGACCTCGCCTCGTCGTGCTCCGGATACAGCGCTACAGCCTCGGCAAAATGATTGCGCGCCTCTTGATATCTCCGCCCCTCGAGAAGGGCGCTTCCACGCGCGAAGCTCGCCTGAGCCAGCAGTTTTCGGCGCACGCTCTGGACCGTTCCGGTAGACGGAGCCCGGACCGCGGACACCGTTGGGCGATCGACCGCCTCGTCGATCTCTTCCCGGGCACGCGCTGCGGCGTTGCGTGCCCGGTTTGTCTCGCGCCGGACGACGAGGGCAGCCTCGGAGAGCGCGGAATTGGCTGCACGGGCGGCCGCCTCGGCGGATTGGAACGCCTCGCGCGATGCGTCGACCGCGTGCCGCGCGGCGTCTCGGGCGGCCTGCGCTATGGCGCCGGGCAGGTCCGTGCGCGTGCCGGGTTGATCTTCCCGGCCGCCGGCGATTCCCACTCCGCCGGCAGCAGCAGCCGCGCCGCCGCCACCGTTTCCGCCGCGCTCGCTGCCACTACCTCTGCCACCGCCCGGCCCTTCCGCGACGGCGGTTCCGATGTCCGACGTGAGTTGCCTCGTCAGGATGACGAGTACGGAGAGCAGCACGATGGAGACAACGCGGATCATTGCTCGTACCCCCGGCCGGTAGTCGACAGAATCCCGTTACCGGGGGTGATTCGACTATGCTTCCCGTCCAGGACCCCGGCCATCGGGTGAACACTCTAAGGCGCGCCGGGCGGAGACCTGTTGTTCGATGGTCAGCTCTTGCCCCTGCGGTGCACGAGCGCCCAGCCAGATTTCCAGAGGTCCGTCATAACGTCGTGGCGGCGCCGCTCGCCGTAGCGGCGCTCAGGCGTCGCCCCTTGATGGACTCGACGACGATCCCCTTTCCGGCGGTCGAGGATCACGTCGCGCTCGCTCTCGCTGACAAGCTGCATGTAGTTATAAGTGCCTGGTTTCGTACGTGACACGATGACTAGCGAGCCCGCCATAGTTGTCTCCCTCGGGTTCCTCCGATCCGAGCCAGCGCAGGAACCGACAAGATGGTAAAACCCCGGATGTCTCAGAGCGAAACTCTTAAAACCATCGGCCGACCGCTTGGGGGCCAGCGTCCCCCGATCTCAGCACGGCGGCGCTTCCCACCTGGAACTTGTGATAGGTGTTCGGCCGCGTCAAGCATCGCGCAATCTTGCGGGTCAGCAGTGCGCAGAACGCGGCAGATCGCGGCACCGAACGTACCCCAGGCGCACCCGAACTTGCGCGCACGTGGGACGAGCCGCGGGGCTTGCGGTGAAACAGGGAGCGGGACTGCGGAAGGGAATGCGCAGCCGAGCAATGACATCGAGAGCGCCGCTCACGAGCCGCGGAATCGTCCAGGAGCGACGATCGGTCTCACGGAAAGCTTGTGGTCGCGGCGCCGCACGTCGCGCGCGTCCTGAAGCCGCGCCGACGGCTTCTGCCACCTCGGCCTCCAACGCTTCCTCGACGATCTTGCGCACGGCGAGCTTGAGCAGTTCCGCGCGAGCGTCGCCGTCGGCGACGCCGTGGCTCAGCAGCTCGTTGAGCTTCTGGCTTGTCCGCTCTGAGGCCGGTATTCTCGTCTCCACGGGGATGCCTCCTCTTGCCGCCGGCGCCAACCGGCGACCTTGGGTTTTGAGTCCAAGCAAGAGTGCATCCCCGTCTCGTTATCCAGCAACCTTAAGACTTCGCCGGGGTTTGTGACGCCGGGGGTTGTCTCGGGGTCGGGGTAGAGATAACTCGGCCCCACGCTCGGTGCCGGTTGGCCGGGCGGGGCGGGACCACCACGTGCGAACCGTGATGGCTGGCCCCCGCTGGGTGGAGCGTTGTTAGCGCCGCCACGACGAGCAACACAATCGCGGCGGCGCGAGCCTTCACTGGGTGCCTCCCGCGACGTGATTAGAGGCGAGGGGTTCGCATACCCCGATGCCGCTACGCCACCGCTGAGCGCTTCATGATCCGCTGTACCGTCCCAGTCCCGATGCCGACGGCACGCGCCACGGTGTGGATGCCGCGGCCCTTCTCGAGTTCGCGCAGCACCGCCTTCTCCACCTTCTCGGCCACACGTGGGCGGCCGAGCTTCTTCCCCTGGGCGGTGGCGCGGCGGATTGGTTTGACACACCATCCGTCGACGGTGCATGATCCCGCCACAGCCTCGACCGTCCGGCCTGTGGAGCAGACATGCCGCTGGCTCGGATCTCCGGATTGTCCTCCGACGTTGCTCGTCTCCAGAATCCCGCTGTTCGTGGGCCGCCCGCCCCGGGAAAGCCGCGCAGGATCTGAGTCCTGATCAGGGAGGAGGGAGGTCGAAATGGCCAAATATCTACTCCAAGCGTCGTACAGTGCGGAAGGCACGAAGGGCCTCCTCAAAGACGGCGGCTCGAAGCGCCGGGCGGCCGCAGAGGCAGCGCTGAAAGGCGTCAACGGGAAGCTGGAGGCATTCTATTACGCCTTCGGCGAGACCGATGTCTTTGCCATCGCTGACGTGCCGGACAATGTGAGCGCGGCGGCGCTATCTCTCGCGGTGAGCGCCAGTGGCGCCGTCAAGACGCAGATGACCGTGCTCCTCACACCCGAAGAGATCGATCAGGCTACCAAGAAGACTGTGAGCTACCGACCACCCGGTAACTAATTAACTTGAGAGGGCGAAGAAGATGGCTCTACCTCGGAACTTCCGGCAACGAGTGCCCGGATCACGTGAGGAAGATGCCTGGCTGAGTGACGAGCAACTGGCGCAGTGCACGCCCGCCGACGAGACCGATGCGTACGGGATGCCGATTCCCACCCAGATCGTCTCGAACGGCGAGTACATGCCCCCGCCCCAGACCGAGAAGCAGAAGCGCGTCGAGGCTCGAACGCTCGAGCTCGCCGATGGCGCGGCCAAGAAGCTTGGCCTGAGCCGCCGTCAGTTCCTGGCGGGAACGGGAGGCACCGCGGCGGCCCTCCTGGCCATGAACGAAGTATTCGGCCAGTTCTTCGACGTGAAGCCCATCGAGATGTTCGAGGCGGCCGCGTGGGCGGCGACCGGCGCCCCGACGAACCTGTTCGTCTTCGACGATCAGACGCATGCCGTGCGCGGTAGCATGCCGGGGCCGGCGGCGCTGCGGGCGGTCGCCCAGGGCCCCACGGCGCCGGGCTTTACATCGAATCCCTTCAATCCCGACGGTCTCCACGATGAGCTCGGCCGCCCCTGGAGCTCGTGGAGCCCCGCGCTGGTCGGGGCGCCGATCGGGCCCGACGCGTTCCACCTCGGGAACTACATCAAGAACATGTTCGTCGACAGCCAGGTCACGGTGGCGATTCTCAGCAATGTCACCCCCGGCACGATTCAGCTCCCCGGCGAGGCGGCGCCCCGTCCGCCCAAGAGCATCCCCGACTCGCTGGCCGGGGCCATTCTCACCGCGGAGCAGACGGTGGCCGTGCGGGACTTCGTGAATCGTATCGCCGGCTCGACGCGGCTGCTCGGCCACGGGCTCTTGTTCCCGGGCGTCGGCAACCGTGACTACATGCAGTTCCAGATCGATAACTACAAGCCCGACTCCTGGAAGGGCTACAACATCAACCGGGCAGCCAAACTCGATTCCGACCCGCGGAGCGAAATGCAGCGCTGGCAACTCGACGACGAGGCGGTCGCCTATCCGACGTACGACCTGATCACGAAGAACAAAGAGATGTTGAAGACGCGCCCCGGCTTCTTCAACATCTGTGTCCACAAGGGGCTATCGCCGGAGCCCGCACCCGACCCGAAGCTCGGGCATCCGTCCGACGTGCCGAAGGCGGCCAAGGACTGGCCGCAGCTGAACTTCGTCATCTACCACTCCTGCATTCAACCCCGGTTCTTCTACTCCGAGTCGATGCAGGCCATCCGCGCGGGGCGGCTGCGTAACGGTGTCCCGGACATCAACTGGACGACGGCGTTCGCGCAACTGGCGGCCCCGTACTCCAACGTCTATGCTGAGATCGGCACCACCTTTGCCTCGACGGTGATCACCTTCCCCACGGTGTGCGCCCATATCCTCGGTCAGCTCGTCAAGTACTTCGGCCCGGATCGAGTCGTGTTCGGGTCGGATTCGATCTGGTATGGTTCGCCGCAGTGGCAGATCGAGGCGCTCTGGCGCTTCCAGATCCCCGAAGAGATGCGGAAGCGCTGGGGCTATCCCGAGCTCACTGAGACGGCCAAGCGGAAGATTCTGGGCCTCAACTCTGCGCGCCTGTACGGCTTGTCTGGCGCCGACGCAGTGCCTGGCGGCGGCTACCGCCCCGTGCCAAAGACCTTCGAGTCGCTCATCCCTGACTCGCTCAAGAAGTTGATGGAGTTTCCCGGCTTCGCTGCCGACAACATCTCACGGACGCGCAAGGAGTACTTGGCGAGGGGAGCGGCCCCGAGTCATACGCGTTACGGCTGGGTGCGAAGAGCCTAGCCGGACACCTGGGCCGCGGTCGAGAACGACTGTTTCCATAGATCAGTTGGTGACGGAGGCGAACACCAGGGCGCCCGGCAGAAGAGCCTTTAAGTTCCACGTCCGATGCTTCCAGACTTGGGATTCCGAAAGGCGCGCCACCTAGTCATCGCGACTGGCCTGTCGCAGCGCCTCCCACGCTGCACTCTGCAGGCCCGCCACGGCGTGCGCTGCCAACCCGTGCCGGTCGCGCTCGTGGGTGAGTGCTCCATCCCGCTGGTGTAGAACGTGGCTCGCCATCCACGGTCGTCATACCGGGTGAGCTGGAGGTCGTAGCCTTGCCGCGCCATGCCGACCGAGACGTGCCCGATGCCGCTCCACGAGTCCAGCCACGTCCGCAGGGCATGGAGTGCGCGATCGTACGAGGGCATGGAGCACGTGGCGAAGCCGACAGCAGCGCGCAGGAGTTGGCCGCGTTGCTGGAGCACGCTACTGGATGACCTGATCTGCCCGCTGTAGCAGCGTCTGCGGGATCGTCAGCCTGAGCGCCTTCGCGGTCTTGAGATTGATGATCAGCTCGAACAACATCGCCCATCTCGCGGCGTTCCTGGCGAGCGACGCTGCCTGGAACATAACCGGCCAGTGGATCTCAGTCGACGGGGGGATCACGCTGCGCCAGGCGCCGTGAGCGGTCACGCCATCTTTCTGTGGCTCACGAGACTGCCTTCGCGACCGTAGAGGGAGCGGACTTTTGGACTACGACTCAACGTCGATCCCATCGCGTGTGCCGTCAAACGACTCCCAAGCTGTGTGGGAGACCGCCTAGAGAGCGCAGCGCCGTGTTCTTGGCGCCGCCCGTCATACCTGAAGTAACCTTCATGGTCTGCTAGACTCCTCGCGGCCATCCTCAACCGGTGAAAGGAGGACGCGAGCCTATCGGCGGACCACTAACAAATCAGCACGGGGCCTACAAGCGTTTGGAGAACCACGTATGAGGAAGATGCTTCTAGTGGCTCTTGGAGTGGTCCTTGTTGTAGTGGACATCGTGAGCGTGTCCGCCCAGACGAGCGATCCGAGAACTGGTACGTGGAAACTCAACGTGGAGAAGTCCAAGTTCAGTCCCGGTCCGCCACCTCAAAGTCTTACGGTGAAAGTTGAACCGTCCGGCCAAGGGGAAAAAGTTAGCACCGAGGGAGTCAATGCCGACGGAACCCGCACCGCCACCCAGTACACGGCGAATTTCGACGGCAAGGATAATCCGCTCACGGGCTCACAGATCGCAGACACGGTTTCATTGAAGCGGATCGACCAGCGGACCAGCGAACGCACCGATAAAAAGGCTGGTGCAGTGGCCCAAACCCTCAGACGGGTCGTTTCTCAAGACGGCAAGATGATGACCGTTACGGTGAAGGGAAAAAACGCTCAAGGTCAAGACGTGAACAACACCCTCGTGTTCGAGAAGCAGTAACACAGGCGTCATGCTAGGGCGAGTGCGAGACCGTCAGTGTACGGATGGCCCGGCCTTCTCGTGCTCGCCCTGTCAGCACCACGGCTAGGCCCCGCAGCCATCGCCCGCGAACTGCCTCGTCTGCTAGACTCCCCGCAGCCATCCCCCACCGAAGGTGCCCATGCGGCGGATCGAACTCGTCATTTTTGCTGCCAGCCTTGCTCTCGTGCCGCTCCCTGCGGAAACGCAACAGTCGGCCAAGATCGCTCGAATAGGCTACCTGGCGCCCAACACGGCTGCCAGCCCCCACCTGCATGAGGCCTTCCGTCAAGGACTGCGTGACCTCGAATTATGTCGAGGGCCACAACCTCGCGATAGAATACCGAGATGCCGAGGGGAAGCTCGAGCGGCTCCCGGCTCTCGCGGCCGAATTGGATGGTCCTGGTCGCTTGCTTCGCGGCCAGGGCGGCGGGTGTGCCTCCGGCCACGATGACATCAACCTTGAGCGCAACCACCAGGGCGCGCGCGAGTGCTCTGACTGTGATGCCAAGCTCGATGTTCATCAGCGAGCGAAGACACCTCGTGGCCCTCGCGGCAAAGAACCGGCTGCCGGCGGTGTACCCACTGAGGGAGTTTGTCGATGCCGGGGGCCTCATGGCCTATGGACCGAACCTTCCGGATCTGTCCCGGCGCGCCGCGACCTATGTGGACAAGATCCTCAAAGGCGCGAAGCCCGCGGATCTCCCCATCGAGCAGCCCACCACTTTCGAGCTGGTGATCAATCTCAAGACTGCGAAGGCCCTTGGGCTGACGATCCCGCAGACGCTGTTGCAGCGGGCAGATCAGGTGATCCAATAGCGCATGCTCGACCCACGCGGCCAAAGGAGATGAGGATGCATCGTGCACTACTTCTAGCTGCCGTGTTCGCACTGTCTCCGCTTGATGGAGTCGCCGGAGAGAAGCAGATCGTTGACGTAAGGGAACTCATGGGGAGTTGGCGGGGCGGGATCACCGGAGCGCAGGGAGACGAAAGTGCCACGATGAACGTCTTGGCCGACGGAA
>Ga0209055_1001022_pt1 | contig 18799 bp, 15 predicted proteins | sample GraSoiAngelo_110_FD_185875 | JGI IMG/M metagenome (GOLD analysis project Ga0209055, IMG submission 185875) | Grasslands soil microbial communities from the Angelo Coastal Reserve, California, USA - 14_0903_12_30cm (SPAdes) (version 2) | ecosystem: Environmental > Terrestrial > Soil > Grasslands ... | reverse complement strand
CAAGGAGCGATTTGTCCACTGGATTGCCGGCATCTCCTACGTTTACCTCCTGCTGAACGGACTGGCTCTGTGGTCGCCGGTGTTCTGGTGGATGGCCGCGTTGCTCGGCGGTGGCCCGGTAGCCCGGCTTACGCATCCCTGGGTGGGGCTGGTTTTTTTTGCCTCGGTGGTGTGGATGTACCGGCTGTGGGATAAGGACATGCGCATCACGGATGAGGACCGCGCGTGGAATAAGGCTCTGGGCCATTACGTCCGCCATGAAGATGAAAGCATGCCGCCCGCCGGCCGGTTCAACGCTGGGCAAAAGTACCTATTCTGGATAATGTTCTGGGGCGGGGTCGTGCTGCTTCTGACCGGCCTGGTGCTGTGGTTCACCGAGTACATCCCCTGGAGCCTGAGGTCCCTGCGGTACATCTCGGTGCTGGTGCACCCGATCGCCTTTTTGGTGACGCTTGCAGGCTTCATCATCCACGTTTACATGGGTACAGCGGTTGTGCGGGGCGGTTTCACTTCCGTGATTCGCGGTGAAGTGACCGAAGCCTGGGCCAAGGCACACCATCCCCTCTGGTTCAAGCGGATCACCGGGAATGCCCCGACAAAAAAATAGCCAACCCCGTTGGGATCAAAGAATCGATCGGGCCAAAGAACTGGCTGAAGTTTACCCGTTTGCCTCCGAGATCCTCTCCTTCTACGCAGAAATCGCCTCCTTTCAGAAATCTCTTCTAGCCGGCCTGAAATCTGCCGGCGGAAACGGTGCGCAGCCATCTGACTTTCTCCCTTTTCGCGACTCCCTGGACCTGGCTCCCCTTCTGCCGAGCTTCCCCGCTTTGTTTTCCCTCGTGGGCCGCGTTGGCACATCGGTGCTGGCCCAGGCAGCGGAAGAGCTGGCGCACGAGGACTCCGCATACTGGGAGGAGTTGCTCTCCGCCTATTGGGGGACCGAGTCCGACGAGGTTGAGGACGCGCCACAAACGCACGTATTCTTTGCTCGCGCGCTGTTGCAACCGTACGCCGAGCACTTTGCCGCCCGCTGGGCAGTGGATTTGCCCCGCTTCGGGCCGTCCGTCTGCCCGATTTGCGGCAGCAAACCTCAGGTCGGCGTCCTGCGCGAGGAGGGCCACGGAGCCAAGCGCTCGCTGGTCTGCTCGCTCTGCCTCACCGAGTGGGATTACCGCCGGGTCGTATGCCCTGCCTGCGGCGAAGAACGGTTTGACAAACTCGCGGCGTACACCGCCAGCCAGTTTGAACATATGCGCGTCGAGGCTTGCGATACGTGCAAGACCTACATCAATACTGTGGACCTCACCAAAAACGGCTTGGCCATCCCCGTGGTCGATGAGCTTGCCGCGCTCCCTCTGGGCCTCTGGGCGCAGGAGAATGGCTACACCAAGCTGCAGTCCAACCTGCTCGGTATATAATCCACTTCGCAGAAGCCGCTGATGTCTCGCCCGCGCAGCATCGACCTGACGCACGTGTCCGAATGGCAGGATGGCCGCCTGCGCCGCTTCCAGGACTATCTGGTTGGCGAGGAGCCGCTCGAGATCCGCGTGGGCAAGTTTCCCCTGAGCGTTACTATGCGCACGCCGGGCCACGACCTCGAGCTGGCCGCGGGGTTCCTGTTCACCGAAGGACTTATCCAGCGCCGCGAACAGATCGTCTCCCTCGAACATGGCGTCAGCGATGGCGAACGCGACCGCGGCAACGTCGTCCGTGTCGAACTGGAATCCGCGGTCGCGCTGAATCTCGAGCAAACCCGGCGGAATTTTTTTGCCGCTTCGAGTTGCGGGATCTGCGGCAAGGCATCCATCGATTCCGTGCGCGTGCGCGGCATCCAGCCGCCTAACCCCAACCTGCGGCTCGATCCGGAAGTGCTCTGCCGTTTGCCCGAGACGCTGCGCGCCGCCCAGGCCATCTTCGGCCGCACCGGAGGTTTGCACGCGGCCGGCCTGTTCGATTGTCGCGGGGAACTCATTGCAGAGCGCGAAGACGTGGGACGCCATAACGCCGTGGATAAGGTCATCGGCTGGACGCTGCTCGAGGGCAAAGTACCCCTCTCCGATTACGTATTGATGGTGAGCGGGCGGGGCGGGTTCGAGATCATTCAAAAAGCGATTGTGGCGGGAATCCCTGTGGTCGCCTCCGTTTCCGCTCCCTCCAGCCTGGCGGTGCAACTCGCCCGCGAATTGGGCCTCACGCTGGTCGGGTTCCTGCGCGGGAAGCGATTCATCGTTTATGCGGGCGAGGAACGGCTCCGCCTTGCTGCGGAAGGCAAATCTCCCGCCGCCAATCCGTAAGCGAACTATCTGCGGGTGCTCGGATACCCGGTGCCGTCGGTTTATGGCCCGACGGCGGACACTGGCGGCAAGGTGGCCTACGCCTTTTAACACGCTACTGGAAGACTCCGTCACGTTGTCATTCCGAGGCTCGACGCTTTCTGTCGGGCCGAGGAATCTCTCCGAGAGATTCGTGGCAGAGTCTACCCCGACGCCCTCGGTCCGGGCTCCGCATGAGACAGGGAAAGAGTCTTCCAGCGCCTCCCTCCCGAATGCTCGGAACTGGAGCGAAGGCGCGCTCACTCGGCCTTGCTCCCGAGTGTCGCTCGCGCTTCCTCGTAATCCTGCGGTGTGTTCATATTCTTGAAGAGCACTTCGGCGGATTCGATAGCCTGCCACTCCGCCTCGCCTACATGCTGCACCACCAGGCCGGCCAAGCCGTCGGTCACTTTGCGCGCGCCCTGGGCGATGGCCGCGGCAATCGCCGGCGCGCAGCTTGTGCGATACATTGCGCAGAGCGGCTCGACCCCGCGCGGCGTTTCCGGCAGCAAGGCGTCGGCCTGCGAGTCGAGCGCACGGGCAATGAGCCAGTCGAGCCACTTCGCGGTCAAATACGGCAAATCGCATCCTAGAACCAGGTTCCACGCGGAGGCTGAGAAGCGCAGCGCGGTCGCAATGCCGCCCAGCGGGCCAACCCCGGCAACAGCATCTGGGATGACGCGCAGGCCCAGCGACGCATAGCGTTCGGGCGAGCCGATCACCGTCACTGCGGCGACCAACGGCTCGATCAGGCGCGCCGTGCGCACCAGTAACGGCACGCCGCCGATTTCCAGCAGGGCTTTGTCGCGGCCCATGCGCGAACTCACGCCCCCCGCAAGGATGAACCCCGCCACTTGGTCGTGTCGTTTCATGAAGGGCTGGGGCAGGCCAGCGCTACCTTGTGGCCCCGCCGCCACAGGGCCTGTGTGTTGCGAAATGCATGATGCTCTAAACCCCTTGCGTGCGCACTGCTTTTGTAGCGCCAGCGTCCCGCTGGCCGTTCTAGCTTGGGCCGCCGTGAGCGCGGGAGCTTACTCCCGCTATTTTTGTAGCGCCAGCATCCTGCTGGCCGTTCTAACTTGGGGCGCCGCGAGACCGGCAGGTTGCTCCCGCTCTCGGAAAGCGGCAGCGAGCCTCCATACCCCCTCCACCGATCCACGCAAAGCCCGCGGCTGCGCAAAGGGTTATAATAGCGGGCGCGGAGACCGGCTTTACAACCATTCGTATGGTCACTTTTGACGAGGCACGGGAAGTCATTCTGGCCACTGTGCAGGCCTTGCCGGCTGAGCCGGTTGCGCTGGCCGAGGCGCTGGGACGTGTCGTCGCCGAGGACATTGTTGCCGACGCAGACCTGGTGCCCTACGCGCGCTCGGCCATGGACGGGTACGCCTTGCGCTCCGCCGACATCGCCGGCGCCACGCTGGCCAACCCCGTAACGCTTCCGGTTGTCGGCAAAGTCCTTGCGGAAGCAGGCGAAGCCTTCCTGGCCGCCGGCACGGCGATGGCCATCACAACCGGAGCGCCAATCCCGCGCGGCGCCGACGCGGTAATCCCCTTCGAGCAGTTGCAGCGCGCGGACAACCACATCGTGATTTCCGCCCCGGCGCATCCCGGCAGCAGCGTCTTTCCGCCGGCTGAGGATGTTCGACGCGGCGACGTTCTCGTAAAGCGCGGGGAAGTCCTCCGCCCAGCGACGCTGGCGCTGCTGGCATTTGTTGGCCGCGCCGAGGTGCGTCTCTGCCGCCGGCCGCGCGTGAGCATTGTGTGCACGGGAAACGAGCTGGTGGACGTCGCTGCTGTCCCCGGCCACGGGCAAATTCGCAACAGCAACGCATTCACGCTCACGGCGCTGGTCAGCGAATGTGGCGCCGAATCGCGATACTGCGGCACGGCGGCGGATGATCGCGCGGTCCTGCGGCGTCTGCTGGAGTCGGCGCGCGACGCGGCCGATCTGCTCGTTACCACCGGCGGGGCGTCGGTGGGCGAGCGCGATCTGGTGAAGGGAGCGCTTGCCGAGTTGGGAGCGGAGTTCCGCTTCCGCGGGGTCGCCATGCGCCCGGGAAAACCGATCGGCTTCGCGACGTGGAACACCATGCCGGTGTGCGTGCTGCCCGGCAATCCCGCTGCGGCGCTCGTGGGCTTTTACGAATTTGTGCGTCCGGCACTGCTGCGCATGGCCGGGCGCTGCTCGACCGCGCTCCCCGTGGTGCGCGCCACGCTCACCGGCCACGTGAAATCGAAGCCCGGCCACCACTACGTCATCCTGGCTGGCCTGGCGCTCACGGCCCAAGGTTTTCAAGTGACGCCGCTCCCGAACCAGTGCTCCGTGCTGGTGCGCACTTCCGCCGGCGCCAACGCGCTCATCGTGTTGCCCGAGGGCCCAGTGAGTTTCGATGCCGGTGACACCGTCGAAGCGCAAGTCCTCGACTGGGACCGCGTCGTAGGTACGCCGCAGCAATTTCCGCAGGTAACAGGCTCCGCCGCGCGCGCCTGAGTTCAACTCTCCCCTGCGGCCAGCCTTGTCAAACGGTTGCGTCACCGTGAACTCCATCGGATTAGCCAGGGATGCGATCCCACCAAGGAGGTTGGTATCCCCCACCCCCACATTTTTTGTAACTGTTGATTCTAAGAGACTTTAAGTCCAGCAATTTCGTAAGTGCTGATTCCAAAGCACTTGCGGGCGCATTTTTCTAACTGCGGATTCTAAAGGAGTTACCGAGTTGGACGAGCAGCAAAGCATCGCGCCTCCAAGGGCCTTGAGCCCCTATCAGAAGCAAGATTGTCCCTCGCCTATTCCTACCCGGTTGCGTGTTCTTCGCGTTTTTTGGGAGGCCGAGCAAACTTAGGACATTACTCGATTTCGGGGCGCCCCGAAACGCGAGCTGCGGCTGGCCGAGAAGAACGCGCATTCGAAGATGAGCCACACCGCGGTGGGGCTTCAGTGTTTCGCCCTTGAATTTGTTTTGCGAAATGTACCGTATATGGTACACTGAGGCGCCAGTGAAAAAGCCAAGCCGACGGAAGGCAGCTCCAAGCTCAGGTGCAGAAGACCCCGAACAAACCCGGCAAACGGGTCCCAGTGATTTTCTTCCGCACGGAAGCCGCTCGCGAACCTGTTCGGGACTGGCTTAAAGCGCTCCCTATCCCGATGATAGGAAGCGAATCGGAGAGGACATCAAGACGGTTGAATTCGGCTGGCCTATCGGAATGCCAGTCTGTCGGCCTTTGGGCCAGGGGATCTATGAGGTCCGCACCGATCTCACACACAACCGGATTGCCCGCGTTCTGTTCTACATCGATCGCAAGGGCCGAATGGTCTTGTTACACGGCTTCCTAAAGAAGACACAGAAGACGCCCGCTGAGGACTTGGCCCTGGCGCGGAGAAACAAGGAGAAGCACGAGGGAGGACTGCAATGAAGGAAAGAAAGGCCCGCAAACGACACGATTACAGCGGCTCAAGTTTCGATAGCCTTCTGGATGAGCACGGAATTCGAGAGGAAGCCGAGGCCGTGGCCACCAAACGCGTTCTTGCCTGGGAACTGGAACAGGCGATGAGAAAACAGCAGAAGACCAAGCAAGCCATGGCCCGAGAGCTTCACACCAGCCGGTCTCAGCTCGACCGCCTACTCGACCCGCGAAACACCGCTGTCTCTCTCGATACCATCACGCGCGCGGCAAAGGTGCTCGGGAAGAGAGTGATTCTCCGGATCGCCAACCCGCGCATGGCGCACCAGCGCTCCCGCAGCGCTAGAAAGGCATCCGCTCGCTGAAATCGATTGGTAAAACGGACACCAACTCAGCGGGTGTGCAACTGCATCAGAAATTTGTAACTGCACATTCTAAAGGACTTACCGAGATGGAAGCGAGCCAAAGCATTGCACCTCCAAAGTGACTTGAGCCCCCATCAGAAGCAAGATTGTCCCTCACCTGTTCCTGCCCGGTTGCGTGTTCTTCGCGTTTTTTGGGATGGTTGACCTTGCAGGACTGAGGGCGGGGGTTATTCTAGTTTCGCGTACTCGGCCTTGGCTTCCTTGAGGATGGGAATGTCAGGGTCCGCATTCCTCCAGGCTTCGAGGAAGCACGCGTATGCCGGTCAACGATTCCGGGCTGATGTCGATCACTTTTTCTTTTTTCCCTGATGTCAACGTGTGGATCGCCCTCACCTACGAAGGCGGGATGATGATTAAGACCCGGCGGAACTGGCGTTGCGTCCGACTCGCTGTCTGAGTTCTTCTAAGGTCATGCCGGTGTAGACGACCCTGTGACGCGGGTGATCCCTCTCAACTAATTCGGCCAGCAAAGCCGACGCCTCTCTTCTGTCAGCCTCAGGTGCATTGCTGTCACCCCATGCGACGTACTCTGCGGGCGATCCGCCGGGGCATTTGGAACACCTGATCTGCGAAATTGGCACGGAGAATACGTCGCGCCCAACAAACATGCGGGTCCACGTCGCTCCGAAGTAGATATTCCTCCTTTGCCCCCGGGCCTTAAACGCCCTGGCTGCCCGCGAGGTGCCCAGACCGCTGCAGGGCTTTAACTTCTTACTCTGAAAGCTGGACGTGCGCCATCCGGCATATTCCGTACACCGGTAGGAGGAATTTCCTGTAGCCCGCAGGCGCAGTGCCCAACTTGGGGTGCGCCGGGATAAACCGGCCTGGAGTCGTGAATGTAAGGGTCACACAGGCAAGGCCTAGCGAGCCATCCTGACGCCGAGTCATGCGCGGACAGTGGCAGCCGGGAGGTGAAGGTGTCATCTCCGTGCGGGCCTTTAAGCGCCCATTCTGCTGGGTAGCTTATTGCGGAACCATTGTGGCACGTGGAATGTTCGTACAAGCAAGTCCTCCAGGGTGGAATCCCACCTGAGCAGACCGCGCACTACAGATTCGTCTCGTTCCGCGATGAAGTCTTGCCACTCGCCTTTAGCCTGTACATTCCATTTCTCTGGGATGGCATAAAAAAATCCTTTCTTCTTATCGTGGAACTTCTCCCGCAGGAATCTTAAGTAGAGACGCTCGTGATTCTCACGATCTCTGCCACCGCCAGTCTTGTTTTCAATGAAAAGGATATGCCCCTCGTCCTCGCACCACACATCTGGTTTCTTTTGACGGAATAGATTTTTGTCCTCTTCCGTTGCCCCTCGACCTCCATCCCATATTGACCACAAGTCTCTGCACATCCACACTTCAGTTTCATCGCTCATCGGGAAAACGGCTTTGAGGGACCCAGGCCCATCTGGCAACATAACTTGAAGGTTCAGGACAGTCGCTCTCGATCCTTTCTCCCTGAGCATGGCGAACAACATGGATAGCAGAGTCGTCGAGAAGTCCTCGGGCAGCCTCACGTTCCACATGCCTACCTCCAATGCGGCAAACATCACGCCCGAGGTCTAGGACGTTTGTCATCGGTGCCACGTTGCGTTAAAAGATCCACGCTTTGCTGCGGCAATCACTGCGACAAGCGGCTCGCGTCAATGGGTGTCCCGCGCCGCGTTGTGAACAGCAGCTCGGCAAGATCTTCCGGGCTGGCAGAGAGCCACACATTCACGGCGTCCAGAATGGGGCATAAAAACGCCTTGGCAGCAGCGTTGACCCTGGCGGAATGACACCTGGCGGTTTTCCAGCACCGTGCTAAGGAGTGTCTTATCGCAGCCGGCTGCGGGCGTAGCAGCCCAGGACGCGCAGAAACGATGTCAGTTCCGCGAGGTGGGAGAGCGCCTGGAGGCCTGGGGTGGCTTCCGGGCGGCCGAGAAAATCCAAATAGAAGAGATATTCCCAGGGCCGGGCGCGCCAGGCCCGCGATTCGAGGAAGAAAACTACAAACTGTGTTGTGCGAAGGCTGTAGCGGCTCCGGCAGCAATCCCCAACAACATAACGGCTGCAAAAAGCTTGACAGCGGTGCGCCAGGAAATCGTTCGGCCAAGTATGAGAAGCGGGTAAACACTGAATGCCCCCAGAGTGCACAGCAAAGTCGCCACGTACGGCATTGGAACACCACGCACCATAAGCACGAATGAGGCGGCCACGTCGAAAGCCATTGGTACTGGCAAGAACGTGCCCACGAGGGCCACGAGCACAATCCCTAGCAAACTTACTTTAGCCGGAATGTCGGGTGCTGGAATCAGTTCGGCGACTAAGGCGCCCAAGAGTGCCGCGAGAAGCATCAGCGGAATCGTAGCGGCGCCCAGGCGCGCCAAATTCTTGAAGTACTGTTTTAGTGTTCCGGCCGTTGGCCGCACCCATCCACCAGCAACCGGGAGCAGGGAAGGTACTTCCGCGGCAGGGCTGGTTTGCCGGGCGAGCAAAGGCACCAATGCGAGTAGAGCCAATGGGACAGCCAGCCGCACCAAAGCGATGCCAAGCGGAAACAAAGTGAAAACCATCGCCAGCACCACCACGTTCAACATCGGCGAACTGATCATAGCCGCGAGGACTGTGCTGGGACTCGCGCCTGCATTGAATAGGCTCCGACCAATGGGAGCGACGCAGTTGGCGCATACCCCGAGGGGTAAACCTGTTACGGTACCTAGAAAGGTGTTCGCCGCCGCACTGTTGAATCGTATTCTGGGCAGCATCGGAAGCAGCGTAAGCATGGCGGCGCCGAAGCAAATGCCGAAGGTCATGCCGATGCGATTCGTCCACATCCAATTCACGGTGGTATGGCCGATTCGGGTGGTGAGAGGCATTTGGGGAGCGACCGGCATTAGCGCGTCGAAACTCAGGGTCCCACTTAGGCGGACGGCTTTGCCGCTGTGGAGCTTCTTGAGAAGCGCAGGATATCGCGAATCCACCCAGAAGTAAGAACCGATCGAGATGGTAAGGATCAGGGCGACAAACACTTGTACGAGCAAGCCTCTGCGGGCAGAAGCGAGAGAGGCGAGATGGGCACTACCGGCATCAGAGGTCATAGCCACTCCACGTTTAGGTTTGGTCAGAAAGTCGGAACGATTCGGAACGATATCGACTGATACGAAGCTTAGCAATACTACGAAAACATTAGGTAGCTGTTGCAATGCTGTCCTAACCCTAATGAAGTCAAGGGCTTGGCCTGGCAAGAATGGGGGCTTGCAATACCGTCCAGCTCACTCCATAGAGTCTGCTCATTACAGCACATACTAGAGTTTGAGGAGGCATGTTGCCGCTGGGGATCTGTCCTATCTCAGCCGGCTGCGGGGGTAGCAGCCCAACACGCGCAGAAACGATGTCAATTCCGCGAGGTGAGAGAGCGCCTGGCGACCCGGGGTGGCTTCGGGGCGGCCGAGGAAGTCCAGATAGAAGAGATATTCCCAGGGACGGCCGCGCCAGGGCCGCGATTCGATCTTGGTCAGGTTGATGTCGCGCAGGGCAAACGTGGCCAGGCAGCGAAACAGCGCGCCAGGAACGTTCTTAGTAGTGAAGACGATGGAGGTCTTGTTTGCGTCGGGCCGCTGGCGGGCCGCGCGGCTAATTAGCAGAAAGCGGGTAAAGTTTTCGCGGTCATCCTCGATGTCTCGCGCCACGATGCGCGCGCCATACGCAGCGGCTGCGGCGCGACCCGCTACCGCTGCGGCGTCCGTGCTGCCCTGCTCAACAATCATCTTCACGCTGCCCGCGGTGTCGTACGCCGTCAGCGGCTCGATCTTCGGGTGCCGGGCAAAGAACTTGCGGCACTGCGCCAGCGCCACCGGGTGCGAATGGGCCTTCTTGATGTTGCGGAGGGCCACTCCTCGCCGGGCAATCAGCATGTGGCGGATGCGGAGATTCACCTCTGCTTCGACCCAGAAGCCATGCTCGAGCAGAAGATCGTAATTTTCGTGCACCGAGCCGGCGAGGGTATTTTCGATGGGCACCAGGCAGCGGTCCGCGCGCCTGCCGCGCACCAGGGAAAAGGCTGCGGCGAATGTGGCGCAGGGCAGCACAGAGGTCTGCGGCCCCAAGAGTTTTGTCGCCGCTTCTTCGCTGAAGGAGCCGCGCTCGCCTTGTATGGCCACCCGCAATCGCTTCACTGATTCCTCACCTCTGGGCAACGGCCTGCCGCCCTAAAGGGCGGCGCTACAAAGGCTCCGGCAATCGAGGCATGGATTCCTCACCTCTTGGGAACACAGGACCTCAGGGGCTAAGAGCCTCTCTTTTTGCAAGCCTTTTACGGCACGGCTGAATCCGTGCCCTGACGCAAGCGAGACCCGAGGGATCCCTCTGAGAGATTTCTCGCTCCGCTCGAAATGACAGCGGCAACAACTGCTGGCGAGAGTTGGTTTGACGGCGTACTTGCGTTTTCTCGTCCGCCACGGCGGACTCAACATGACAGCGTCGGCTGGGAATCGGCTTAATGGCTGGCAAGATCGCCAACCTCGGCGCGCGCCCGGACCACCCGGAGGATGGACTCGCGTGTGACCATGCCCACCACGGTGCCATTGGCTACCACCGGCACCTGGTTGACGTCATCGCTCTGCATGCGCTCGAGCAGGGCCAGCACAGGTTCTTCGGGCGCAGCCCAGCGGATCTGCTCGCGCGGGATCATCGCGGCCTGCACTGAGGTGGTCGCCCACTCCTCGCGCGGCACGCGATTCAGCGCGGCCACGCTCATCAAGCCGATCAGTGCCCCATTGTCAACTACCAGGTGGCAGCGGCGGCCGGTGCGCAGCACTTCGTAGCTGTAGTCTTCGAGCGAGGTGGCTCGCCCGACCGTGGGCAGGTCGCGGCTCATGATATCCGCGGCCCGGATCCCGGAGAGAGCCGCGCGAACGGCAACCTGCGCGTAGCTTTCCTGCGCCGCGGTTAGCAAGAACCATCCGATGAAGGCCAGCCACAGCCCATCACGGAAACTGCCGGTGAGCGAGCGCCAGATACCGAAGACGATCAGCCCGTAAGCCACGAGCTGCCCGCTGCGTGCGGCAATGCGCGAGGCGCGCGCGAAGTCGCCAGTCACTCCCCACACCAGCGCCCGCAGAATGCGTCCGCCGTCAAGGGGAAAGCCGGGGATCAGATTGAAGGTTGCCAGCGCGAGGTTGGTGATCGAGAGCCACTCGGCCAGCGCACCCAGCATGTCACTCGACGGGAAGACTCCCATCAACAGCCTGAAGCCGCCTGCCAGCAGGTAACTGGAGAATGGCCCGGCGATAGCGATATTGAACTCTTGTTTGGCGCTGCCGGGCTCCCGTCCGATGCGCGCCACACCGCCGAAAATAAACAGCGTGATCGAAACCACAGGGATGCGGTAGCGCAACGCCACTACGCTGTGCGCCAGCTCGTGAAACAGCACCGAGCCGAAGAAGAGCAGGCTGGTTATCAGCCCTGCCGCCCAGTGCTGCGCGTCGGTCCAGTGACTGTGCTGATAGGCAAACTGCTTGGCTAGGGAGAATGTGATCAGCGCAAAGATGATGAACCAACTGGCGTGCAGGTAAATCGGAATACCTAAGATGCGGCCAATCTTGATCCCCGGTCCGCCGTCCATCGCTCTACTCCTTCCCGCGAAGTATAACCGAAGCCTGCCGGCCGCGGGATGAGTCCCACTTCTAGAGGCGCGGGGGAGGCTCATGTCTTTCCGCCGGGCCGCGTTCGCCCACCCACAGCGTGTTGGCCCGGCCACGCCGTGCGCGGCTCACCCAGCTTGTAACTCCTTTATTTACAATTGCCTGTAGATTGGTCACGCGTGTGCCACTGCCAAAACTGAAGACCGGCAGACAAGGAAACGGCCATGTGGCGGATCAAACGAGCAAGCTCAGGACCGGCAGCGAAGACGCGATGGGCGGCGCTGGCGGCCATCCTTCTGGTGACGGTAGCCGAGTCAATGGCCCAGGAGAAGCAAGCCAACCGAACCAAGCTCGTGGGGCAAAGCAGCGAGCGGTCTGAGAGCGTCGCGGTGCGTCGAATTGTCGTCAGCATCCCGGACCACAAACTGGCGCTGATTGTAGGCAACCGCGTGGTGAAGACGTATGCGGTCGCTGTGGGAGCAAAGGTCAGCCCCACTCCGGCCGGCGATTTCAAGATCGCCCAGCGCATACCGCAGCCCACCTACTACGCCCCCGGGAAAATCGTTCCGCCGGGCGAAGGCAATCCCCTGGGCACACGCTGGCTGGGCCTGGGCCAGCGCGGCTACGGCATCCACGGCACAAACGAGCCGCGCTCGATCGGCCGCAATGTCTCGCACGGGTGCATCCGCATGCGCAACCGCGACATTGAGGAACTATTCGAGATGGTGCGTGCCGGGGATGTGGTCGAGCTGTACGCCGAACGCACCGAGGAACTCGCTCAAATCTTTGGCTTCAGCGGGAGTGACGCCGATGTGACCGTGCCACGTGCCGCGTCCACGATGGCGGCGGTAGAGATTCCTGCGGCTGCGCCGGTCGTTGCGGCTGCCGCTGGCACACAAAATTGAGCCGGTTGCGAATCGGAAACGTGAAGATCGAGGAGATCGAACATGGAAAATCTGATGGCACTCGCCGGACATGCAGGGGCGCTGGCGCTATCTGTGTCGCTCTCCGCGGCACTTGTGCGGCTATGCCTGCATGGTGCCTTCAGCCTGCTGCCCACTGCAAATCAGGCGACGCGGCGACGCCTGCGTGTCGCGCCACGTGTCGTCGCACGTCCCGCCGCTATCGGGTGGCGCCGGCTCACGACACGGTTTGTGGTCCCGGAGGCGTCAAAGGGATTGCCCCGAGCTTGTAAAGCTGGGCTCAATCGCTAAGGACCTGCCCTGAACGAGGTCGAAGGAGGAACCACCATGCTGTTACTGAAGTACCTGCTGCTTGCGGCGGGCATCGGGCTGTTTGCCGGTGCCGCAGCCATCATCGCTTACGACGTTTACGTGGCCGCCCAACTCCGCCGGCTGCTCGGAGGCGGCGAGGCCGCCGCACCCGGCGCGGAGCCCGCGCGGCCCGTTGGCCTGATTCGCCCGGTGCGATGGAGCGTGGCGGGAAAATTAGCCGGGCTGGCGTGGCTGCCCCTGCTGCTGGGCCTGAGCATTGTCGTTGTGCCGGACGGCACGGCGGGCGTGCGCGTCAGCCAGATTTCGGGCGTGCGTCCGGGTACGCTCTATCCCGGCGTGCATTTCGTTCTCCCGCTCGTTGAGCGCGTGGCCGAGTACAACGTGCGCGACCACGTCTTCACCACCATCGCCGCAGAGGATCCCAAGAAAAAAGGAGAACTCCTCAGAGTGACAGGCCGCGAAGGCCTCTCGATCGGTATGGCTGTCGCGGTGCGCTGGCGGCTGGAACCCAAGCGCCTGGACTCGATTCACGCCAATCTGGCGCAGCCGCTCGAAGAGCAAATCGTCGCGCCGGTGGTGGCCGCTGTCTTTCGCCAGACAACGCCGAACTACATCGTGCGCGAGATCTTCGCCACGCGCCGCGAGGAACTTCGGCAGCGCGCCGCCGACGCGATCACCGCGCGCTTGGCCGCCGACGGCATCGTGGTGAAAGAAGTCATGGTGCGCGACATCGTGCTGCCCGCCGAATACGCCAAGGGCTTGGAAGGACTGCTGCTGAAGGAACAGGAGAATGAGCGATTGGGCTTCGAGACCGAGATCAAGCAGAAACAGGTGCGCATCGCCGAGCTCGAGGCCGAGGCGCAGAAGATCCGCGACGTGAAGCAGGCAGAGGCCGGGGCGCAAACACGCGTGCTGCAAGCCAAGGGCGAAGCCGACGCCATGCAGTACACGCTGCCGCTCAAGCAGAAACAGATCGAGCAGAGCCGGTTTGAGGCCGAAGCGCGCAAGGAGGCCACGCTGAAAAACGCAGAGGCTGCCGCGGCCGCCAAGGTCATCGACAGCAAGGCCGAACTCGAGCGCCGCAAGCTGCTCGCCGAGGCCGACGCGAATCGCATTCGCGTCACCGCGGCCGCCGATGCCGAACGCATGAAGCTCGAGGCACTGGTGCTCAAGCAGAACCCGCTGCTGATTCAAAAGATTATTGCGGAGCGGCTCTCCGATAAGTTGCAGATCATGATGGTGCCAACCGACGGCAAGTACTTTTTCGCCAACGACGTCATGCGCTCGGCGTTCAGTGGCGCCGGAGCCAGCGGCGCGACTCAGCCCGAGGATCCCCCGGACGAACCCGGCGATGCGCCGCGGCCGAACGGAACGCAGCGTCCACGGAATAATGAGCCGCACGGCCGGCCCTAGTGGATTCGCAAGGCGAGCGAACCGTCCGGAAAAAGTTCCGCTAGCCAAAACCCCTTGCGGGTGGCTCCACTTGGTATCGGGGACCGCCGCCCCCGGCATCGGAGCGGGGGCCACCCGGCTAGCGGTTTGGCGGGAATTGTGTAGCGGTGGACATCAGCCTGCGACTCTGTACCGCCGGGCGTCTCGCCGGCTGTTGCGCAACGGCCGCCGCGATCCGCACACAAAAACCGCCAGCGGGACGCCGCCGTTACACGCAGCTGCTAATTCTTCTTGGGGTACTTGGGCCGCGGTGGCGGCGGTTGGTAGCTCTTCAACCCCTCCTTGACCAGGTCGATGGCTTTCTCAAGCTGCGGGTCGTGCCCACCGACTTCCAGATCGGGCCGCTGCTCGATCACGTAGTCCGGATCGACGCCGTGGTTCTCCACAATCCACTCGCCGCCATGATCGGTGGACCAGAAGGCAAACTCCGGCGCGGTGACGAACCCGCCGTCCATCAGCGGAATCTGCCGGGAAATGCCGATCAGTCCGCCCCAAGTGCGCGTGCCTACTATCGGGCCGATCTTCTGCCGCTGGAAGAACCAGGGAAAAGCATCGCCGCCCGAGCCAGCCAGCTCGTTCACGATCATCACCTTCGGCCCGTAGATGGCCACCAAAGGCCACGGCACGTCCTTGCCTTCCCGCGGCGCGATCAGGCTGAGCAGGTGGCGCTGAAGCTTCTCGGTATAGAAGTCGGGAATCCTGCCGCCGCCGTTGTAGCGCTCGTCCACGATGATGGAGTCCTTGCCGATCTGCGCGTTCAGATATTTGTCGAACATAATGATGCCCGAGATGCTTGTGTCGGGTACGTGCATGTAGCCGACGCGTCCGCCGGTCGCCGCGGCGACCATCTTGCGCCGCGACTCCACCCAGTCGAGATAGCGCAGATAGGTTTCGCTGGCGATGGGCTTGACGCTGATGTCCCAGGCGCCTTCCGCGCCAGGCTTGTCGTTCACCTTGAGGGTGACGACCTGGTCGGCTAAGTTCTGAAAGTACGAGTACGGGTTGGCGGGCACGCGCATTGCCGCGCCATTCACTGCTATCAGGTAATCGCCCGGCTTTACCTTCAGTCCGGGCTCGGTCAAGGGAGAGCGCCCCTGTTCGTTCCAGTTCTCGCCACGATAGATTTTCTTGAAGCGGTAGTAGCCCTGATCGGACTCCCAGTCCACGCCCAGCAGGCCAACGTTGACGCGCTTGCGGTCCGGCACGTCGCCGCCACCTACGTAGGTATGGGAGGTGCTCAACTCCGCGATCATTTCGCCGATGATGTAGTTGAGGTCGCTGCGGTGCGCCACCCAGGGCAGCAGGGCTTCGTAGCGCTTGCCGATTTTGTCCCAATCGAGCCCGCCCATACTTGGATCCCAGTAGAAGTCGCGCTCAATCCGCCAGGCCTCGCGGAAAATCTGCTTCCACTCCGCGCGGGGATCGACCAGGATCTGCAGGCTTGCGGTGTTCAGCTTGCCTTCGCCTACCTTGGCTTTGCCCGGTACCGCGTCCACCACACCGTAAGTTTCGCCCGCGTGGTAGATCACCTTGTTGCCGTCTTTGTCCAGATCGTAGTTGTTGATGCCTTCCAGCAGGACCTTGTCTTCGCGCTTGGCGACTTCGAAGACGTGCAGCGTGTTCCGGGGTCGCGGCGGGCCAGGCAGGCCGGCTTGTCTGGCTTCGATGGGGATGGAGCGGTAGAAGAGTTTTTCCTTCCGGGCCTGGAGGTTGTCGTAGATCCCCGCAGGAATCGGCGCGTGCACGACACGCTGGCCGATGCCGTCCGAGTCCACTTGGATAGGTTTGGGCGCCTTGTCCTCGGCCTTCTTCTCGTCTCCTTTTTTCTCTTCGGTCTTTTTTTCTTCCGGTTTGTTCTCGCCCTGCTTTTCCGTGCTCGCGGCGGCAGCGGCGCCCGGCTTGGTTTCGCCCGCGGCGTCTTTCTTCTTGTCCTCCTTGCTCTCAGTATCGTTCTTCTTCTTGTCGTCCTTCTCGGCGGCTTCCTTCTCCTCATCACTCTGCAAAGCGAAGGGCGACGCCTCGTCCGCCTTCAGTGTGACGGCGAAGATGCCGGTGGTGCTGTAATAGTTGAAGCGTTGATCGAAGCGGCCCGCACTGGGATAGAAAAAGCGCTGGGAGAGGAAGTACAGGTATTTGCCGTTGTGATCGAAGACGGGATTGGTGTCGTCATAAAAGCCGTCGGTGACCGGGAAGATCTTCTTCTGCTCGAGCGAATAGAGGTAGATCGCGCTGGACAGATTGGGTCCAGGCTTTGCATAGGCTGCCCAGCGGCTGTCCGGGGACCAGTCACCTCCCTCGATGCCGCCGTACTCCCCCTGGTCGATCTGTACCGGCTGCTTTTTCTCGATGTCCACGTACCACAGCCGCAGCTTCTTGTCCCAGTAGAGCAGCTTCTTATTGTCGGGCGACCATAGCGGCCCGTAGCGGTACACGCCACCGTCGGAGGTCACGCGCACCTCGTCGCCGCCCTTCTGCGGCCGCAGGTAAATTTCGTACTCGCCAGTGCGGTCCGAAAGGTAGGCAATCCACTTGCCGTCGGGCGACCACACTGGGTTCAGCTCGTGCACTCCCGGGCTCGCAGTCAGATTGCGCGGGCTGCCGTGCTCGACCGGCAGAGTGACGATGTCGCCGCGCACTTCAAACACCGCGCGCACGCCGCCGGGCGATAGATTGAATGTGCCGATGCGCCCGGCCACGCTCTTGATCTCCGGTCGGGCCGTGATGGCGTCGCTTGCCACCGAAATGGGAATTTTGCTGGTCTTTTCGCTCGCGAGGTCGAGCGCATAGAGTAGCCCGCCGTTCTCATACACGATGGCATCGGGCCCCAGGCTGGGCCACTTGACGTCGTACTCCTGGTAGCTGGTGAGTTGGCGCGTCTGCTTACTGCCGAGGTCGTAGCGATAGAGGTTCATCGTGCCATCGCGGTCAGAGATAAAGTAAATCGTGTTCCCATGCCACATGGGGAACATGTCCATGCCCTTGCCTCGCGGCAGCTCCTCATAGGTGTTTTTTTTCAGGTCGTAAATGCCGATGGCGGGGCTCCAGCCGCCGCGGTAGCGCTTCCAGGTGCGAAACTCCTGCGATGTCGAAGTGTAGGCGATGCGTTGCGCGTCGGGAGAAAAGCTGGTCAAGCTGGCGCGGGGCACCGGCAGCATCTCCGGCAGGCCGCCCTCGAGCGACACCAGGAACAGCCGCTGATAGCGTGCCGGAGCACTGGCGCGGTTTGAGCGGAAAAGGATTTTCTTGCTGTCAGGTGTCCAGCCCAGCACGAAATCATCGCCGGGGTGAAACGTCAATCGGCGCGGCTCGCCGCCTTCGGAGGGAATCACGTACACATCGGCGTTGCCGTCGTACTCCCCGGTAAAGGCGATCCACTTCCCGTCCGGAGAAAATTTCGGGAAGAGCTCGTCGCCCGGATGCGCGGTCAGCCGGCGCGCCAAGCCGCCCGCGCGCGGCGAGACCCACAGGTCGCCCGCATAGACAAAGACGACGCTGTCTTTCGAGATATCCGGGTAGCGCATCAATCTCGTTTCGAGGCGCGCTTCCGGCGGCGCGGTCGCCGCGACTGACGGTTTCGAAGCGCGGAGCGGCGGGACTGGTTTGAGGCCGGTTGCGCTGAGCGCGGCTGCAGGGCTCATTACCAGTGCCGTTCCTAGTAAGCCTACGAGCAGCACGCACACCACCACCATAGTTGGCATCGGCTTCATGATGTTTCTTTACCCCTCCCCCACAGGCAAGACAAGAACCCTGCGGCTACCAGACCGCGCATCCTATCACTTAGCTTTCGGATGTGCACGTCTGAGTGTACGCAGCGCGGCGTGCCTGGGTTCCGCATAATTGCCTTGTTTTCTTTGTGGTGCGCCGGGGCTGCGGCAGGATTTCTTGGCCGTTGCCACCCAGCCGCCCGGCAGTGACGGCGGTTGTCTATGCTATGATGAGCAATTCACCGGGGCGTACCATGCGGGCCACTCGCCGAGTCCTCTTTCTCCTGCTGGCGATTCTTATTTTGATGCTGTTGTTTGCTGTTCCGGGAGTCTCCTTGGCGGACACGCCTGACAGCAGTTTAGCCGCGGCCTCGCGCCAACTAGCGGACAAAATCGCCGCGGCGCTTCCTCCGCGCGAAGCTATCTTCCTCGACCTGCGCAACCTCTCCTCAATGAGTGGCTTAGAGGTTGCCGAGGTCCGCCGCACCCTCGAGTCCGAGCTGCAATCCCGAGGGCTTCAGTTGGTTCCGCGATCTGCTGCACCCAGCGCGGAAGTCCGGTTGACGCTCTCGGAAACCCCTGACGGCTTTCTTTGGGTCGTAGAAGTCCCACGCGCACCGGCCGATGCGCCGCAAGTCGAGATGGTCT
>Ga0209055_1001013_pt1 | contig 18855 bp, 18 predicted proteins | sample GraSoiAngelo_110_FD_185875 | JGI IMG/M metagenome (GOLD analysis project Ga0209055, IMG submission 185875) | Grasslands soil microbial communities from the Angelo Coastal Reserve, California, USA - 14_0903_12_30cm (SPAdes) (version 2) | ecosystem: Environmental > Terrestrial > Soil > Grasslands ... | reverse complement strand
TGCGGAGGTTGGAGGGCGCAACCCGTGGAAGCTTTATGACATTCTACACCTCCGACCGTCAAGGGAATCTATAGGGCTGTTGTCCTATCAATACGGGTAGTTCTAGGCAATTCGGGGGGTATTCGCCACTAGTACCTACCCAGGTTGGGGGCCATGTCTCCCAATGCCACAATTAGTTGTAGTTTTGCACACCTCGCCGCCTGTCCGCAGGGACGGTTATCCTTTGAATTCAGCCCCGTTTCCTCGGAAAAGTACTACTCACGCCTTCCTCTTGCCGTTGTATTTTTTTCACTATTTTCTGTCGTCGCGAGAAATCGCACTGAGTTCCGCGCCTCCGTCCCGCACGTTTGCATGAAATTTTCTTACGATTTATCCAGCGAAAGTGACTTCCACAGCGCATCGACGCGCTTTTTCGTCGGCTCATCCATCAATATTTCGTCCGGCCATGGCCGCGTGAACCCTTCCGATACCCACTTTCGCGTCGCATCGATTCCCATCTTCGATCCGAAGTCTTGCATCCGCGCCGCGTGATCCAGCGTATCCATTGGCCCCAGCGAAAACTGCACGTCCCGCTCAGGATCGAGCGCACACAGCGTCTTCCAAACCACTTCACTGTAGTTGTGAATGTCCACGTCGTGGTCCACCACAACGATCACCTTCGTGAACATCGCCTGCCCCAGCGACCAAATCGCATTCATGATCTTCCGCGCGTGTCCGGGATACGACTTTCGAATCGCCACGATCATCAAGTTGTGAAAAATTCCCTCGGCCGGCATCGCCACGTCCACGATTTCCGGATACTGCATCTTCATCACCGGCAGAAATACGCGCTCGACCGCGTATCCCATATAGAAGTCTTCCTGTGGCGGCGGCCCTACCACCGTCGTCAAATAAATCGGCTCTTTGCGTCGCGTCACGCACTCCACGTGAAAAACCGGAAACTCACCTTCCAATGAATAAAAGCCGGTGTGGTCCCCAAACGGGCCTTCCGTGCGCATTTCATTCAAGCTAACGTAGCCCTCCAACACAATCTCGGCATTGGCTGGCACCTCCAGATCGTTGGTCTCGCACGTCACCATTTCCACCGGCTCGCGTCGCAAAAATCCCGCGAACATCATCTCGTCCAGGTCCGGCGGAATTGGCAGCATCCCTGAGAGCGCCGTCGCCGGATCGGCGCCAATCGCCACGCTCACCGGAATTTTCCCTTCTGGATTCTTCGCTCTCGCTCGCCGGAAATGCTCTGCTCCATGCTTTTGCGTTTGCCAGTGCATTCCCGTCGTGCGCTCGTCGTAAACCTGCATGCGGTACATCCCCACGTTCCGCTTCCCCGTCTCTGGATTCCTCGTGAACACCAGCGGAAACGTAATGAACCGCCCGCCGTCTTGCGGCCAGCATTTCAGAATGGGGAAATCAAAAAGGTTGATCTCGCTTCCCTTCTGTACAACTTCTTTGCACACTCCGGTCTTCACGCTCTTTGGGAAAAACGACCCCAGCTCCGCGAGCTTCGGCAACATCTTGACCTTGTCGAAAAATCCCTGCGGTGTTTCCATTTTCAAAAATCCCTGGATGCGCTCTGCGACCTCATCCAGCTCGTTCACTTCCAGCGCCAGCGCCATCCGCCGCACGCTTCCAAACGCATTGACCAGCAGCGGATACCGCGACCCCTTCGGCTTTTCAAACAACAGCGCCGGACTGTCTCCTAGTAGGACAGGCATTCCTGCCTGTCTGCCTTCTCCTGCCTGTCTGCCTTCTCCTGCCTGTCTGCCGACCTTGCCTCGCATGACCCGCTGCACCACCTCCGTAATCTCCAGCACCGGATCGACTCCCGCGCGAATGCGCTTCAATTCCCCTTCCTTCTCCAGCTTCCGCACAAACTCCCGCAAATCCGCGTATGCCACTCATTCCTCCCAGTGGCACAGGCTTTAGCCTGTGCGCGCTGATCCCACATTGACCTTGCACCACAACGCGAAAACTGTAACACGAAGGCGTCCAGGTTCTCGTCCCTGTCGAACCTGACCGCCCGGGACGCTCGCAAAACCTCCTCCCGGTATGGCGTGCAAATCGGTCATTTCGACCGGAGGGAGAAATCTCTTTTTCAAATGGATTTCAACTTTCGCATTCTCACTCGCACTCGTTTCACGCTGACACAATCTGTCTCAGACTGAGCAAATTCGGCGTCGGCTTATCGCCTACGCAACTTCGACCTCTCCTCTGACACTTTCTAAACGCTGTATCTACTGAGATTTACGGACGCCCCTACATCCATCTCTTCCTCAACGCTCGAGATTTGGTTGGCATCGCAATTGCACGCGTGTGAATGGAAGGCGTCTGTTCGCACGTCGTCCGCGCGCTCATTCGCCGATAGCCCTGGGAATCATTGGGTTATGCCCCGGCACCAGGCTCGCCACCTTAAAGGAGGAAGGTCGCAAACGTAACTTACGCCAGCAAATACTTCGTTTTAGTTGCTCCTGGCGCATCGACCCGACACACCGCCAACATGATAAATGTCCTACACAATATCCGGCTTGATTATCTGTCTTGCATTCTGACCGTTCTCGCCACTGTGCTCATTGGCAAAAAACTCTGGCAAGGCTGGGTCGTTGCCGCTGTCAATAGCGCCGTCGTCTGCGTTATCGGCGTACGCACCGCCCAATTCGGATTTGTCCCCGCCAATCTTCTCTGCATCGCCCTCTACACCAGCAACCTCGTCCACTGGCGCCCCAAAAAGCAAAACCAGTAGCCCCTAGCACACAGGCACTTAACGCGTTCGTGCGTTCCCTGGCTTCCGTCTCTTCCCTTAATTTGCGTGATAAAATCCCCGCACTTGGAGGTCGCAATGAGCCAATTGAACAATCCCCAACAAGCGATGCTCATCTGGCCAGTGCTTGCGCTGGCAGCACGGATGCAAAAGGTTCTCACGTATGGTGATATTGAGGGTCTCACTGGAATCGTGGCGGTAGGACAGGCTAAGGCTTTGGGCATGGTAAATCGCTACTGCAAACGAAAGCACTATCCGGCACTGAACACCATTGCGGTTTTAGGACAAGGAGACGGAGTAGGATTCCCAGGCCCCGGCGAACCGGATAGATTAACGAACGCGCAATATTTGGAAGAGCGAGCGCGTGTGTTTGCCTTTGACTGGACTAGTAAGGCTGTAGACAAACCTCGTCCAGAAGATTTTGAGGCGGCGCAGTCGGGGGCGATAGCCTAGAGGCTGGGCGACGTGTACGAAAACAAGAAGGGCCGAGAAGGTATCCCGGGCCGGTGGCGCAGACGATAAATTCTGAGACGACCATGGGTGCCGCATACGCCGGTCTTGCGTATGCGGGTTTAGATTCAACTTAACCACCAGCCCAACCTCGGTGATCACCGGGCCTCCCGAACAATACCCTTTCTGTTTCCGGCCTTCCCCCGCGTTAACCGCGAGCACACACATCGCTATCTCCTAGCAAACAAACCATTTATAGTAATGCTTGACTTACGGTACCAATATGGTATACTGGATTCGTTAATTCGGTACGATCCTTCTGTCTGTCCGCCACAGCCTTTGCGATCGAAGATCCCGATTTTACCGGAATCGCACATTCCCACTTCTAGGAAAGTAGAGTGCTGCCCCCAGTGTTCACCCAGCCCGCAGAGCTTCTAACCTCTTCAGAATCGACGCAGGGAAACCGATCACTTCCTGCCAGACACATCGCGCCTGTAACCCATTTAGATGCAACACCTACGAAATTTCCCGCAAAATGTTGCAAACAAAAGGCTTACAGGAATGCTAACTCCTTTAGATGCACCACTTACACAAAACGCGGGGGTGGGGGCCCTCGGGAGCCAATCTCCTACTTGCCATTCGACTTTCCATTGTCGATCGACGATCCCAACCATGTCGGGACCGTCAACCTCCGTTGCCCCGCTCTTCAGGATCACCGGCCACAGATCACGCCAGCGATTCTCCCCTCGTAGTATCCTATGGATAGCTTTATGAACCGCGTCTACCTCGATTTCAACGCTACCACGCCCGTCGAGCCTGCCGTGCTCGACGCTATGCTGCCCTACTTCTCCGCCGAATTCGCCAACGCCGCCTCCATCCACACTCCGGGCCAGCGTGCCCGCGCCGCGGTCGAAACTGCACGCGAACAAGTTGCCGCGCTCATCGGCGCGCGTCCCCAGGAAATCGTTTTCACCAGCGGCGGCACCGAATCCGACAATCACGCCATCTTCGGTGTTGTAGGACAGGCATTCTTGCCTGTCTCCTCTTCAAGGGATGCCAATTCTCCTCACCTCGTGACTACCGCCATCGAACACGAAGCTGTCCTGAACGCCTGCCAAGCTCTCGAAAAGCAAGGCGCGCGTGTCACCTATCTGCCGACGAATCGCGAAGGGCTGATTGACCTCCAGGATTTGCGCCGCGCCATTCGCGCGGAAACAGTGCTCATCACCATCATGCACGCCAACAACGAGATTGGCGCCGTTCAGCCGCTCGAAGAAATCGGCCGCGTCGCTAAAGAAGCCGACGTCTACTTCCATACTGACGCCGTGCAATCCGCGGGAAAAATCCCCATCGACGTCAACAAACTCCAAGTCGACCTGCTCTCGATTTCCGGTCACAAATTGTATGCGCCCAAGGGTATCGGCGCGCTCTATGTCCGCGGTGGAACGCGTTTGCGCCAGCTTCTCTACGGCGGCCATCACCAGCGTGGCTTCCGCCCCGGCACGGAAAACGTCGCCGGCATCGTTGGACTCGGCAAGGCCGCGGAGATCGCGCACAAGTCTCTCGCCGAAGAGGCCCGGCGCATATCCGCGCTTCGAGACAAATTGCAGCACGGTTTACTGCAACGCGTTCCACATTCGCGCCTAAACGCTGGCGCCGCGCCGCGCACGCCCAACACCACCAATCTTGTTTTTCCCGGCGTCGAAGGCGAAGCGCTCCTCATTGCTCTCGACTTGAAGGGTCTCGCGTGTTCCACTGGCGCCGCTTGCTCCTCCGGCGCCGTCGAGCCGTCGCATGTGCTTACCGCCATCGGCTTGCCCCCGGAAGAAGCCCGCGCCAGCCTGCGTTTCAGCCTCGGCCGCCACACCACTTCCGCCGACATTGATTTCGCGTTGAACGTTGTCCCCGCCGCCGTCGCCCAGCTCCGCGAGTTATCGCCAACCTATGGAAAGATGGCGGAAGCCAGGTAAGATCATGTAGGGGCACGATAGATCGTGCCCTGATCTTGTATATGACAACAGGGACCCAATTCGATACCCTGCCCGAGCGCGCCGAAACGCAGCGCGGCCTCGTCGCTGTCGCCATGTCGGGCGGTGTCGACTCTTCCGCGGTTGCCGCTCTTTTGCAGCAGCAGGGACGCGCCGTCGTTGGCCTCACCATGCAATTGTGGAATCAGCGCCGTCTCCCCGAACTTCAAGGCGACGGTCCCGCGCAACACCGTTGCTGCTCCCTCGACGATGTCTACGACGCCAAGGCTGTTGCCCAACACCTGAATTTTCCGCATTACGTCGTAAATTTCGAGGAGCAATTCGAGGAGCGCGTTGTGCGTCCCTTCGTGGACCAATATCTCTCTGGCCGCACGCCCATCGCCTGCACCAATTGCAACACCGACGTAAAGTTTGAGCCGCTCCTGCGCATGGCGCGCCAGATCGGCGCGGAGCGTCTTGCCACCGGCCACTACGCGCGCATTCGCAGGAACGACGCAACCGGCCGCTGGGAATTGCTGCGCGCGCGCGACGAATCCAAAGATCAATCTTATTTTCTCTGGGGCCTATCACAGGAGCAGCTTTCGCGCAGCGACTTCCCTCTCGGCGAACTTACCAAGGAAGAAGTTCGTGCCCTGGCCCGCCGCGCGAACTTGCCCGTTGCGGAAAAGCCGGAAAGTATGGAGCTGTGCTTCGTGCCCACCGGCAACTACGTGCAATTCATTCAGGCTTATTCACTCGAGCGCGGGATTTCTTTACATCATAGCGAGGGCGAAATCGTCAACGAAAACGGTGACATAATTGGCCGTCACGACGGCGTGCATAATTTTACGATCGGCCAGCGCAAGGGCCTGGGCTTCGCCGCCGGCAAGCCGCTCTACGTTCTCTCGATTGATCCGGAGAAGAACCGCGTCGTTGTTGGCGAAGACGATGTTCTTCGCAAGGCAGTTTGTGAAGTCGAAGGCGTAAATTGGATTTCCCGCGATCAGCCGTCCGACACTATTCGCGCGTTCGCCAAAATCCGTCACAAGCACGAGCCTGCACCGGCTATCATCGAGCCGCTGGAAGCCGGGATTGCGCGCGTTACGTTCGACGCGCCGCAGCGCGCGATTACTCCCGGCCAGGCCGCCGTTTTCCATGACGGCGAAGTCGTTCTCGGCGGCGGCTGGATCCGCTAACGCGGCATCACAGTTTCAGCCTTAGGTTTTGCCTTTTTGGTCGAAGGTTTTCTGACAGCAGGAAAAAAGAAAGAGGAAAAGAGGGTTTGGATTTTGAGCCGTAACTTCGCTAAATGAAAAGTTCCTCTTCCTGCTGCTCGCGCGGGTCGTCGCTGTTGCGGCGACGCCGTCGCGACCGGAGGAGATCGAGCCCCACTTTAATTCCCTGCACCAGCGCCGACGCTTTTTGCACCGGCCGCCAGAAACTGTGACTGAATTTCGATCCCGCATCTTCCACGGCCTCGAGCGTTCCGGTCAAAATGCGATCCGCATGCGTTAACTGTCCGCGCAGCCGGTCCGCAGCATCCGTAACCACGCGGTCGATTTTCTGCGCCTGCCCGCGCGCCAGGTACACGATGTGCGAGGCGTCGTTCACCATGTTGGAGATTTTCGGCTGTGTATCGTCCAAAAGAATCTGCACGCGCGTCAGGATCGGTCCCACGCGCGACTGCAAATCAGTAACCAGCCGGTTGGTGTTCTCCGACGTGCGTTTTAGCTGGAAGAACAGCAACGTCAATATGATCACCTGGACCACCAGAGCGATGGCCGCAATGATGCAGAACACTTCAAGCCAGAATTGCATAGCTGCCCCGCGCGTCCCGCTGGGGGACGGAACCCCGTGCTATCGCCTGACCAAATTCTTAAGACGACTTCGATTGGCGCAGATACGCTTCGCGCCCGGCTTCTACTGCGGCCGAGATCGAATCCTTTTTGCTTACGGCGATTTCCTTGCTGCGCTCAATCAATTCATCGGCGCGCTCGCGCAATTCGCGGGCTTTTTTCTGGGCGTAATCCTTGCCCTCATCCGCTTTCTTCGAAAGAAAATCGCGGGTTTCTTCGCCGGACTTTGGCGCAAACAAAATACCGACAAGCGCCCCGATCCCCATTCCCACCATGAAATACGTCACCTTCGAACCCACATTGTCCGCCATAATAACCTCCAGAGAAACCGTAGCATAGCACTAACAGCCGCGCAATGCGTGCTAACCGCTATTCTCATTCGAATGCGGTTATTGGGCTTTCGAATCGCCCAGCTGGCTCAGAATTTTTTCCGCGTTTTTTCGCGAGATCACGCTGCTCAATTTTTCCAGCCCAGCTCTCTGAATATTGGCGACGCTCCCGAATTCTTTCAGTAATTTCTGAGCCGTCTTCGCACCCACGCCGGGGATTTCGTTGAGCGCTGTTTGGGTCTGGCGTTTGCCGCGGCGCTGGCGGTGGAACGTTACGGCAAAACGGTGAGTCTCATCGCGAATTTGCTGAATCAGGTGCAGCACGGGCGAGTGCCGCTCCAGAACAATGGGCTCATCTTCCTGGCCTAGAACGTAAAGAATCTCTTCTTTTTTCGCGATGCTGGCAACAGGCTGATTGATGATTTGCAGCGATTCGAGCGCCTGCGCCGCGGCGTGAAGCTGTCCGATGCCGCCATCAATCAAGATTAATCCGGGCAATTCTCTTTTTTCTTCCTGCAAGCGGCGATAGCGTCGAGTCACCGCTTCGCGCATGCTGGCAAAGTCGTCGTTCTGCCGCAGCGGATTTCCGTTGGATCCCTCTTCGCCGCGCCCCTCGTCTCCGCGAATGATGAATTTGCGGTAGTCCGATTTCTTCATGCGGCCTTTTTCCCACACGACCATGGACGCAACGGTGTCGGTTCCCTGGATGTGCGAAATGTCGAAGCTCTCGATGCGCTCCGGCTCTTCCGCGAGATTGAGCGCATTCTGCAAGGCCTCACCAATGGCTTTTGAAGTAGGCTTCAAGACGCGGAAGCGCTGTTCGAAGGAATGCTTGGCGTTGTTTTCGACGAGATCGAGGAACGCTCGCTTGGTACCGCGCTGGGGCGTACAGATTTCCACTTTGTGTCCTGCGCGTTCCGTCAGCGTGGCTTCCAACAACTCGCGATCCTCAAAATCCGCGGAGACGTGAATCGCTTTCGGCAAATATTCGGCTTCCAGGTAAAGCTGCTTCAAGAGAGAAGGCACGAACTCCTGCGCATCAAATTCTTCTAAATCTTCCCAATAGAATTCGCGGCGATCCACGACGCGCCCGCCGCGCAAGTGGAAAAGGTTTGCAGTGACAAGAGGCGGTTCGGCGTAATACGCAAGGACATCGGTATCGTCTCCCTGTGCGGCGGCAATGCGTTGCCGTTCCTCGATGTCTTCGAGGGTTCGCAACAAATCGCGGTAAGCGGCCGCCTGTTCGAATAATTCTTTCTCGGCCGCCGCCGTCATGCGTCCTTCTAGGCTCTTGATCAAATCGTGGCGGCGTCCTTCGAGAAACAGACGCACATCGCGGGCGGCTTCCGCATAACGGTCGTCGGTAGTGAGGCCGGTTACGCAAGGCCCGAGACAGCGCTTGATGTAATACTGCAAGCAAGGGCGCGGGTGGCTCCGCGTCAAGTCCACGGAGCAGGAAGGAACGAGAAACCGCTTGTGGACAAAGTGCAGAATGCGGCGGGCCAAGCTCGCGGGGAAATAGGGGCCGAAGTAGAGTGAGCCGTCTTTCTTGATACGCCGCGTGAAGTACACGCGGGGATATTTTTCCGCCGCCGTGAATTTGATGTACGGATAGGTCTTGTCGTCGCGGAGCATAACGTTGAACTTGGGGCGATACTGCTTGATGAGGTTATTCTCGAGCGCCAGGGCTTCGCGTTCGTTGCCTACGACAATGGTTTCGAGATCAGCAATCTCCCGCGCCAGCGAACCGGTCTTGGCATCGATCCAGCGCGATTCGAGGAAGTAGGAACGCACGCGGCTGCGCAGGTTGCGCGCCTTGCCGACGTATAGGATCTTCTCGGCGGCATCCTTGAAGAGATAGACGCCCGGGCTTTCCGGAAGCTGTGCGGCTTTTTCGCGGGGTTCCATGGAGGTTTCAACACAACTTTCAATCGCCAGACAACTTCCATCATACTAGACCGAATCGCAGTACAGGGAGACCTCCGTGACCGGCATGCGATTCGGCAAGACGATTCCTATTCTCGCCGCAGTTTCCCTACTCTTTGCTGCGTGGCCAGCGCACGCGCAGGACCCGCCACAGGAGTCCTCCTCGAAACCAGCCGACGCTCCGGCTCCTACGCCGCCAAAGTCGCCTGCCAAAAAAAAGAAAGATACCGTCACGCAAAACTCACCGGACCAGCCTGCGTGGGATCCGCTGCGCGCGGAGAAAGATCTCGAAGTGGGCCAGTACTACATGAGGAAGGGCGATTTGGATGCAGCCATCGACCGTTTTCAGGACGCGACGACGGCGAAGCCTGGTTACGCGGTTCCCTTCAAATATCTGGGCGAAGCACAGGAAAAAAAGGGTCTGAAGAAACAGGCGATCAAGTCGTATCAGCGCTATCTGGATTTATACCCGCACGCGGAAGACGGCGACAAAGTGCGCAAGAAAATTGCGAAACTCTGGAAGGAAACGGAAAAGGATAAGAAGCACAACTAGCGGGGCCTCATTCAGCAGGCCCTAGCCATCGGTCGAACCAGGCGTAGGCAGCGGCGCGCATCGTTTGCGAGAATGCGTGCGTTCCGGGCTCAAAAAAGGTGGCCAAATGGTCCGCTGCACTAACGGCTACATAAGCATGACGCGCCGTCGCCACCGTCTCCTCGATTCCGTCCTTCGGGAATATGGGATCGTCACTCCGTGCGGCGACGAAGAACGGGCGAGGAGCTACCATTGCCAGTACAGCGCCGTAGTCGCCATTGTTAGCGAGACCGGGCACGAACAGGGCGTAGTTGTGGTTGATCCGGTCGCGCTTGAGCGTGCGCAGACTGCCGAAGCCGCAACTCGAGACGGCGGCGCGAATGCGGGTGTCAATGGCGGTGGTAAACAGAGTCTCTTGGCCGCCGAGCGAATGGCCGATCATGCCCAGGCGCGAGGCATCGACGTCAGGCCGAGTCTCGAGATAATCCAGTGCGCGACACGCGTCCCAGACATACTTACCCTGGAGGCTCTTCCCTTCCGTGATGCGGTACATTGCCTCGTAGCGCTCGTAGTCAGCCCCCTTGAGCTTGCCCATGGCGTCCTTCCGCTCGTTGAAACAGAGCGCGTCGAAAACAATCGTGACGTAGCCACGGCGAGCCAGCTCAAGCGCGTAGTGCTGGCTGGGGTCAGAGCCTAGTCCTGCCGGGCCGTCTTTTCCGACCGCGAACTCACCGCCGTGCTGGTGGTGACAGAGGATGGCGGGATGGCGCGACGGTCCCGACTTCGGGAGCAGAACAAAGGCAGGCACGCGCTCGCCGGGCTCGACCGTGTAGGTGACTTTTTCTCGCACAACGTCACCCAGATCGGTGCGCTCAACCCGCTCGGCTGCCAGAGGCGGAACTGACGCCGGCACAGTGCCCAACAACTGAAGAAGCCGCACGCGATCCAGAGCGTTCTCGGCCGGAAAGGCATCATGGAGCCGATCTGGCAAAGAGACGGACGTCGCTGCAAGGCCGCTACCGAGAAGCCGCAGGCTTTCTCGCCGCGTGACGTTCATAGGTTTAGTGCGCATTTTGATCCACCTCAAACTAACTGAAGACGAAGACTGTGTCTACGTCTGCGACAATAGAGCGCATCTCCACCACGCGGTGACGGCCACTCGAAAACTGATTTACTGCCAAGATGAGGACGGGAAAATTAGCGAGCGAGGCGGTCGAGGATGCGGCGGGCGCGTGCGGATTCCGGGAAGCGCTTCTCTTCTTGGCGAAATTCGCGGGAATGCGAAACCATGCTGCAGCCCGAGCGGCGAGTGGGATGCTTGACATGCAACATCTCGTGGAACAAAACGTATTCCACAGCGCATGCCGGAACGCCGGGACGATCCATGCGGCGATTCAGAAGGATTTGATTTGGGCCGGGATCGTAACAACCAAATTGCCTCCGCCAGCTTCGCGCGCTCCAGCCAATGTGCGGGCGCTGTAACTGGCCGGCAAAGTATTTTCGGTTTAGCTCATCAAAGAGTCTGTGCAGATCGAAATGGTTGCCGCGCGGGTTCGTGGTGGCCAGGCGAACGCGTCCGCTGCGCATGCGGTTCATGCGGGAGCGTGTGCGACCGGAGCGCGCATATTCTAAATAAGGTTCGGTGAGTTCCCTGGAAGGCTTGCGGCGATACACACGCGCCAGCAGCAGAGCGGCCGCGCCCTCCAGGACAGCTAAAGGCGCCCGCCGCAAAAGGTCAGAGAAGCGAACGTAAACGGCATCCTCGCGGCGCCGAATCGTCAGCACCAGACTGGAATAAGAATAAAACTCGACACGGAAACGCGGCGGCCGGCCTTCACAGCCCAGCCGGGTGAACATGCGCTGAAAAAGCGGCGCGCCGCCCGGAACCAGCGAAGTTTTGCGGTGGAGCGTTTTCATCGTGTTGGCAGGATCCTTCCAGCGCTAACTCTTCCGGCGAATGGGCGGAGGCGCCACTTTCTTTTTCGCTTTTTCCGCGTCATTCATGGCGTCGCGAGTGCCCTCGATGGCATCGTCGAGGTTATCTTTGTAAAGCTCCTTTTCTGGGCCTTCCGCGGACAGTTTTTCCAGAAGAACCAGAAATTCTTTCGTGCGGGAACTCATCAGGTCGATTCCTTTGCGAATGTTGTCCTGTTTCTCAAGCCCCAGTTGAATGAGGTCCGCGGCATCGTCGACGCAGCCGACGTAGGCATTCAGAAGGGAATTCAGCATGTCGGTGTGGCGGTTCGTTGAGGGATGCTCCAATTCGTATTGGAATTTCTTCAAGCGGTCATCGGCGAAGGAGAGAAATAGGCGAATGCGCTCGTTGGTGTTGTTCTCCGCATCGCGAATCTTGTCCGCTTCGACAGCGGTGAGATAGTCCTTCTGCGGAGGTGCTGCGGCGTGCACCGCAGGCACTGCGACCAGAATGAGAGAACTCAGGAAAAGAAGGCAAGTTTTTGATTTCATGGCTGTTTCTCCGGAGGAGGAGCTTGCGCGGGCTTTTCTGCGGGGGGCGGAGCCGCGTGCTTTTCCAAGGGCCGGCGCGGAAAAAGGCTTTTCAGCAACTCATCATCCATGCCAATCAAATCCTGGCGGACAATCTGGAGCGGCGGCTTGAAGCCCTCGGGAGATACCAGGATTGTTTCGTCGAGCTCGCGAATCCCCTTACGCAAGTGCATTTCCAATTGCCGGTAGCCATTGGATTGCTTTTCCGCGTCGGGATGCTGCTTTTTCAGGGCGTCGACGGCGGCGCGAACGTTGTCGCGGTATTTTTCGAGCGTGAGGCCCAACGAATCATATTCACCGGCTCTACCTGCGCGGCGGGCTTCTTCAAGCTGCGTCTCGCCGAGTCTTGTCATTAACTTAGCCTTTTGGACCCCGCTCGTTTCGCGATCGAAACGCGCCTGAAGATCAGCCAGGCTCTGCGCGACGCCGGACGTCGTGAACACGAGCAAAGCGAGCAAGCCACAGACCGCACCCAGGGACGTCCCAGTGGCCCTCATGCAACTACCTTTTCCGTTCCAGCATGCGTTGCAGCACCTTGCTGCGCTCCCTGGCTTGCCAGACTTGATCAGGATTTTTGTCCTGATCAAGCGCGAGAAACTTCTGGTAAGCCTCCAAAGCAAGCTTGGGCTGGTTCAGCTTATCGTAGCAAATCGCGCGAACAAACCAGACGCCCGCGCCCGGTTGTTCCATTTTGGCTATCTCGTCCAGCGTTGACAGCGCGGCGGGATAATTACCGCTCAGAAAAAAAGCGGAACTGAGGTCTTTCCAATAAGCGAGATTCTTTCCGTCGAGACGAAGCGCGATGCGAAGCTCTTTCTCCGCCGCAGCGAAGTCGCGCTTCTGGAGAAAGATGCGTCCCAGGCCGCCGTGGAGTTGTGCGTCGTTGGGAGCGAGCGTAAGCGCCTGCTGAAGGGTGGCGACAGAGTCATCCCACTTTTTCGCGGCAATCTGAACGTCTGCGCGGAGCTTGAGCGATTCGATGGTGGGGGGCGTGCCGGCGTCCAGACGATCGAGTTCCGCAAGGGCCTCGTCACTCTGGTTTTGTTCGAGGAGAAGATGGACGAGCCTCGCGCGTGCTTCAGAATCATTGGGCACGAGTTCGAGATATTCGCGGTAGGCGGCAGCGGCTTCGGACTTTTGCTGGGCGTCGAGGCTTTCCGCGAGCCCTTTGCGCCCCTCTGGCTCCTTCGGCTGAATTTCCACCGCGCGCCGGAATTTGGCTTCTGCTTGAGCGGGCTTTCCATTGCGAAGCGCGGTCCAGCCCAGATAATTGATGGCCGTGACGTCGTTGGGATCCAAATGGAGGAGGGCCTCGAAGGCTTCGGCGGCGCCAGCATGATCGCCCAAGCGGTCCAGGGCAACTGCCAAGAGATATCGAGGGTGGCTTTGCGCGGGAAGCAGATCCACGGCTTTGCGAAGCGGCGCTGCGGCGGCGGCGTTTTCCTGCCTATCGAGGAGCAGGATGCCGAGATTTAAATACGCCTCGGACATTTTGGGATCGATAGCGATGGTACGGGCGTATTCGGCCCGAGCTTCGTCGGTCCTTTTCAGCGCGGTGTAGACGTAAGCGAGTTGAAAGTGCGCGTACGCAAATTCGGGCTGGTCGGCAATGACTTTTTGCAGCGGTGCGATGGCAGACTCAAAATTACTTTTGTCGATGTCGCGCTGGGCTTCATCGAGAAGGTCGTTTAGGGGGTTCGCCACTCTTTGGGACTTCGATTGCACGGCGGGGTGGGGTTTGGAGGACTGGTTGGCGAGCAAGGGCGCAGCATTCTGCGCCCCTACAAAGAAAAGGATGCACGGCAAAAGAAGGAGAGTCCGAATCACATGCGAACGGAGATGAGCGAGCTTCATGGTTCAGCCGGCGGAATCTTAGCTCCGTTGGAAATTGCAGTTGCAGGGCCTGTTGATTTGGATGCGCCGTTTGCGGGACGCTTTGCCTGGCCGTTTCCATTCAGGATGCGCGCGAGGTAACGGCCGGTGTGCGATTGGGTATTGCGCGCCACCTGCTCCGGCGTTCCGGTGGCGATGATTTTGCCGCCTTGGTCGCCGCCTTCGGGGCCGAGGTCGATCAGCCAATCCGCGGATTTGATGACGTCGAGGTTGTGCTCGATGACCAGCAGCGAGGCGCCGCCCTCCAGCAATTTGCGGAACGCGCTGAGGAGCTTGGCGATGTCATCGAAGTGCAGACCAGTGGTCGGTTCGTCGAGAATGTAGAGGATGCCTTCGTTGTCCGTGCGGCTGAGATGCGCGGCAAGCTTCAGGCGCTGGGCTTCGCCGCCGGAGAGCGTCGTCGCGGACTGCCCGAGGCGCAAGTAGCCGAGGCCAATTTCATTCAGGACACGGAGTTTGGAAACAACCTTGGGAACATTGACGAAAAACGCCAGCGCTTCGCGCACCGTCAACTGCAGGACTTCGTGAATATTTTTCCCGTGATAGCGGACTTCCAGAACACCGCTTTTGAAGCGGGTGCCGCGGCATTCTTCGCAGATGAGTTCGACGTCGGCGAGAAACTGCATCTCGACCGTGACGGTGCCGTCGCCCTGGCAAGTTTCGCAGCGGCCTCCCGGCACGTTGAAAGAAAAATGGCCGGCAGCGTAACCGCGGCGTTTTGCATCGGGCGTGTCGGCAAAAACTTCGCGAATTGCGTCAAAGGCTTTGAGGTAGGTCGCGGGATTCGAACGCGGCGTGCGGCCGATGGGCGATTGATCGACAATGACGACTTCTCGGACAATCGAATCGCCTTCCAGCCGGTCGCAGAATTCCTTGACGCTGCCACCGACGCGCTGCGCCGAGAGCGCTTTGTAGAGCACATCATGAACGAGCGTGGACTTGCCGGAGCCGCTGACGCCGGTGACCACCGTAAGCGTTCCGAGCGGAATCATCAAATCCAGATCCTGGAGATTGTGCATGTTGGCGCCGTACAGGCGGAGGAATTTGCCGGCGGGCTTGTGGCGTACGTTGGGAACGGGGATGCGCAATTCGCCGCTGAGGTAGCGACCGGTGAGAGATCTATGCTCTTCGAGCATCGCTGAATAAGAGCCGGCAAATAGCAGCTTGCCTCCAAGTTCGCCGGCCCCGGGACCGAGATCGATGACGCAGTCCGCGGCTTGGATGGTGTCGGGATCGTGCTCGACGACTAGGACTGTGTTTCCTAGGTCGCGGAGGGACTTGAGAATGTCGATGAGGCGCTGTGTATCGCGAGGATGGAGACCGATGGAGGGTTCGTCGAGCACGTATAGTGCCCCGACGAGATGCGACCCGAGTGAGGTTGCTAGCTGAATGCGCTGGGATTCTCCACCGGATAGCGTGGAAGTCAGGCGATCGAGCGTGAGGTAATCGAGGCCGACCTCGTCGAGAAACTGCAAGCGCGTGCGAATCTCTTCGAGAATTTTGTCGGCGATCTTCAGATGCCCTTCCGAGAGCTGCAAATTGGAAAAGAAAACGCGCGCTTCCTTGACAGTGAGTCTGCAAACTTCCGTGATGGCTCTTCCTGCGACGCGGACGGCACGGGCTTCGGCGCGCAGACGGGTTCCCCCGCAATCAGGGCAAGTGGCATAACCGCGGAAGCGGCTGAGGAAGACGCGGACGTGTAGCTTGTACTTCTTGCGCTCCAGCCAGGTGAAGAAACCCTTGACGCCTTCGTATTCGTGTTCGGGATCGCCCTCGAGAATCAAACGGCGTTGTTCGGCCGCGAGTTGACGCCACGGCACGTTCGTGGGGATTCCACGGCTACGCGCCCATTTTTTGGCTTCCTGGAACAATGCGCGGTAGCGTGGTTTCGTCCATGGTTCGATGGCCCCGTCGTCGAGGGACTTGCTGGGATCGGGGACGACGAGATTCAAATCGAAATCGATGGTATTTCCGAAACCCTGGCAGCGCGGGCACGCTCCGTACGGATTGTTAAAGGAGAAAAGGCGGGGCTCAGGCTCCTGGTAAAGCGTGCCGTCATTCTTGCATTCGAAGCGCTCGTTGAAGATGAGGCGTTCGGCGGGATTTCCGGCGGTGTCCGCCATGAATTCGAGGATGGCCTCGCCCTGCCCTTCGCGGTAACAGATTTCGATGGAGTCGACGAGACGCGCGCGCGATTCCGGACTGACGGCGAGGCGATCCACTAGGACGTTAACGGGCTTGGAGAAATCGACGTCGAGCAGAGTTTCCGGCGAGGAGAATTCGTGGACGCGGCCCGCCTGGTAGAGGCGATTGAACCCGCGTTTCTGGAGATCGAGCAGCGCCTGGCGAAGGAGTTCCGGAGGAGGAGCGCCTGCGGTTTTCTTCGTACCACGTTTTGAAGCAGCCGCCCCTGTCGCCGGCGTCGCAATTCGAAACTGATGCAAGACGTAAAAGCGGCGACCCGGAACAAGAGACAAAATGCTCGTGGCGATTTCGTCGGGATTGTCCCGCCGGACCCCCGCCCCGCACTTGATGCAAAACGTTTGTCCGCAGCGCGCGAAAAGCAGCCGCAAATAATCGTAAATTTCTGTAGCCGTTGCCACCGTGGAGCGAGGGTTGCGCGTGGTGTTTTTCTGCCGAATCGCCACCGCGGGAGCGATGCCGGAAATCTCGTCGACATCCGGCTTTTCCATGCGCTCCAGAAATTGGCGCGCGTAGGCAGAGAGCGATTCGACATAACGGCGCTGGCCTTCGGCGTAAATGGTGTCGAAGGCGAGCGAGGATTTGCCGGAGCCGCTGACGCCGGTGACCACGGTAATGGCGTTATGCGGAATCTCAACGCTGATGTTTTTGAGATTGTGGACGCGGGCGCCGCGGACGCAGATAGACTCCTGCTCCGGCCGGACGTCCGTGGTTGCGTGGGTAATCTCTTTGGTCGCCAAGAATAAGCTCAGACAGCGGGTTTTGAATGCACTGCCTAAACTTCAAATTATACGTCTGCTGTCAAAGAGGGGCAAATTGCTGCTTTGTTGAGGACAAATCTACGGCTCCTGGGCGAGGACGATTTCGCCGATGCCGCCTTCCACTTTCAGGTGAATCGTCGCGGGCGATTTACCATAGGCGTCGTTCGTGTAGGAGCCGCCATCGTGCTTCAAGCCACGCACGTTGATGGAACCGATGCCGCCGGAAGCCTGAGCGATGACGCCGACGTTTTTCGGAAGGCGGATGTTGGCCTGCCCCACACCGCCTTCGATGTCGGCGGTCAAATCGGTCTTGCGATCGCCGGTGAGGTCCAGATCCATTTGTCCCGCCCCCATATGGAGATCCAGTCGGGTAAGAGGAACGTCGCGCAAATGCAGATTCCCTTGTCCCGCACCCATATCGACCTTCAAATCCAGGGGGATATCTTTACCGAAGCGAAGAATCCAATCATTTTGAGAACGGCCGAAGTGAGTGGAATGCGAATTCTGAGAAATGCTGAGTTGGCCGACGCCGCCGTCGACGTGGTAATCGACGCGTGGTGCGTCGAAAGTACCGTCGTACGTGAAGTCCGCGTCAAGCATGTGGTTGGCGCCACCGTTGATGTTGAGTTGACCGGCGCCCATTTCCACCCTGGCATGCGCGGTCTTCGCTCCCTGCAGGTCCACGGTTTGCGCGGTGTGCTGCGATTCCGAATAGAAACCGCGACGGTGGCTGAGACTTCGCCCGTGAACGAGAAGGGCAACCAGAACGATGACAAATGCAATCGCCCCAACGGTGGCGCCGATGGAAATTCCCTGAGGCGCCTCGGGGTTGCGGCTTCGATAGGTGCTATCCCAAATCTTGCCGACTCCGACGAAAATGAGAATGAGCGGCCAGTAGGTCGCAAGAATCGGCCAAGGATCGAACGCCGGCCGCCAGTTATGCAGGAGAAAGAGAGCTCCTACAGCAATGAGAATGATCGGGAAAACGAGCGAAACTCTCCTGGGATTGCCGTCCTGGGCCATGGCACACCTCCGCTACCTTGCACTACGCGCGCGAAAGGAAAATACTTCAGCGAGCGGTTGGTAACACTGTACAACAACGAAGGCGCGCCATGAACTCTGAGGGACGCCCGGAGGCTGTCACGAACAGTGTAACGGCCGATTTCCGGCCAGCGTCTCAAATCATAGCGGCTGCGTAAGCATTGCATGGGAACCGTGTGTGATAGAGTTCCGCCGAAAAACGCTTGAGGAGTCGGGCGATGAAGGAATTCGAAAGGATTTTCTGGATCGTTCTGGATAGCGTTGGAATTGGCGAGCTTCCGGATGCGGCGGAATATGGCGACGTCGGCAGGAACACACTCGGCCACATCGCGGAATCGCGGCCGCTGAAAATCCCGAATCTTGTGCGGCTCGGATTGGCGAACATCGCGCCTCTGAAGCATCAGACGCCAGCCGCTTCTCCAGTTGGAGCGTTCGGCAAGGGCGCGACGCGCTCTCCCGGGAAAGACACGACGACAGGACACTGGGAAATGGCGGGCGTGTGGCTCGACCAGGCGTTCCCTGTTTACAAAAATGGATTCCCGAAGAAATTGATCGAGGAGTTTGAAAAGCAAATTGGCAGAAGAACCATTGGAAACAAGCCCGCTTCCGGCACGGAGATCATCAAGGAATTGGGC
>Ga0209055_1001010_pt1 | contig 18867 bp, 18 predicted proteins | sample GraSoiAngelo_110_FD_185875 | JGI IMG/M metagenome (GOLD analysis project Ga0209055, IMG submission 185875) | Grasslands soil microbial communities from the Angelo Coastal Reserve, California, USA - 14_0903_12_30cm (SPAdes) (version 2) | ecosystem: Environmental > Terrestrial > Soil > Grasslands ... | reverse complement strand
CTGGACGTCTCGGTGCAGGCGCAGGTGCTGAATCTCCTTCTCGAGCTCCACACACGTCTGCACCTGACCTTGCTCTTCGTGGCCCACGATCTCGCCGTGGTCAAGCACATCAGCGATCGAGTCGCCGTGATGTACGTCGGCCAGCTCGTGGAGCTCGCCACCACCGAGGCGATCTTCAGCCGTCCGCGTCATCCGTATACGGCCGCGCTGATGCGCGCGGTGCCGGTCCCCGACCCTCACACGTCGAGCGGTGACGTCGCGCTGGCCGGCGAGGTCGCCAACCCCGCCGATCCGCCGGCGGGCTGCTACTTCCATCCGCGCTGTCCGTTCGCCATCGAGGTGTGCCGGACCGAGCCGCCGCCGCTCCGGGAGATCGACGCCGGCCACCTCGTGCGCTGCCATCGGGCCGAGGAGCTCGCGCTCGCCGGCGTCGGCGCCGAGCCCGCGCGCGCCACGGGCGGCGTGGTAGATTCCCGGGATCACAACGGAGGACGACATGAGTAAGCGCGTTCTCGCTCTCTCGACCCTGGCGATCGTGCTGGCCGCGGGTGGTGGCGCGGCGCGGGCCCAGTCCTTCTTCGAAGGTAAGACCATGCGTCTGGTGGTCGGCTTCGCCCCCGGCGGCGGCTTCGACACGTATGCGCGGGTGATCTCTCGCCACATGGGCCGGCACATTCCCGGCAATCCCACGATCGTCGTCGAGAACATGACGGGCGCCGGGAGCCTCATCTCCGCGAACCACCTCTACCGCGTCGCAAAGCCCGACGGTCTCACGATCGGACACTTCAACGGCGCACTCTTCCTGGGACAGGCGCTCGGTCAGCCCGGGATCGAGTTCGATGCGCGGAAGTTCGAGCTCATCGGGGCCCCGATCAAGGAGGACTCGGTGTGCGCGCTGACCCGGGCGAGCGGCGTCACCTCGGTCGAGAAGTGGATGGCCTCCAAGACACCGGTCAAGCTCGGCGGGGTCGCGCCCGGTGGAACACCCGACGCGAACGCGAGGATTTTGAAGGCGGCGCTCGGACTCCCGATCCAGCTCGTCTCCGGCTACAAGGGAACCGCCGAGATCCGGCTGGCCGCCTCGTCCGGCGAGGTCGGCGGAGCCTGCTGGTCGTGGGAGTCGATGCGATCGACCTGGCGTAGCGCGCTCGACTCGGGTGAAGTGATCGCCGTCCTGCAGACCAGCGCGCGGCCGTTTCCAGATCTGACGGGAGTCCCGCTCGCCTTGAATCTCGCCAAGACTGACGAGGCGCGTCAGCTGATCAAGGTCGGCATCCAGAACGCCGCCGCGTTCGCGCGGCCCCTGGCGTTGCCCCCCGGGACGCCGAAGGATCGAGTGCTGACCCTGAGGAAGGCCTTCCAGGAGACGCTGAAAGACTCGGCGTTCCTGGCCGAAGCGGAGAAGGCCAAGCTCACCCTGGAGCCGGCCACCGCCGAAGAGCTCGAGAAGATGGTGGCCGAGGCGTTCGCGCTCGATGCCGCGCTCCTGGCGAAGCTCAAGGACATCCTCTACAAGTAGCCCCGCGAGCGTCACGAAACCGACCAGCGGCTGAAGATCGACCAGGAGATTTGCGCTCGAGCGCGTGGTTCCGGAAAACGCACTCGAAGTTTTTCACGCGCTTGGCGCGCGCCGCGCCGTGGCATTTCCGTTGCTTCCTCAAATGGGCTGTGACTCCTGCGTCTCGTCCCGAGATCGATTCGCCGGGACTGGTCGGGCTCAACGGCGGCGGTATGCTGGCCGTCCACAACGGCGCGGCGCGCCGTCAGGCGATCGCGCTCCGGCTCGGCGACCTCCTCGTCTCCGAGGGGCTCGCCACGCCGGCCGAGGTGCAGAAGGCGCTGCGCGTGCAGAGTCAGTCGAAGACGTACATGCTGCTCGGCGAGATCCTCGTCGCCCAGAAGGTGATCACGCGCAACCAGCTCCTGTCGGTCCTCGATCGCCACCGGCGCCGCTCGCGGCTCGGCGAGCTGCTCGTCAAGTCGAAGGCGATTTCGCCCCAACAGCTCGAGACCGCGCTCGCCGAGCAGAGGCGCTGGAAGCAGGCGCTCGGCGAGGTCGTCATCCGGCTGAAGTACGTGAGCGAGGAGCAGATGCGCCGGGCGCTGTGCCAGCAGCTGCACATCAACTACTTCGACCTCGACACGATCGTGCTCGACCTGACGCTCAGAGCGCTCATCAATCCACGATTCGCCAAGAAGCGCCAGGTCGTCCCGATCGCGCGCGTCGGCCACACCCTGGTCGTGGCGATGGACGATCCGACGCGGACCTCGGTCGTCGACGACCTCCAGGCGAGCACGGGGCTCGACATCGCGGTGATCACCTCCACGACGGCCGCCATCCGCCGGGCACTGGCGCAGATGTATCCCACGCTCGTCTCGTCGGACGCCGCCGAGCCAGCGCCCGTCGCCACCCGCCAGCAGCTACCGGTCATCGTCGGCGAGCCGAACATCCTGAGTTTCGAGGAGATCGATCGGCTCTCGGAGGAGAAGCTCACCTATCTCGACGTCCACCACGTGGCCGAGGGCACCGCCAGCATGGTGCGCCGGCTCCTGAGCATGGCCGTCGAGTGGGGCGCTTCCGACATCCATCTCGAAGCGGTGGATCACGGGATCCAGACGCGCTTTAGGATCGACGGAGTTCTGCAAGAGCTCGACCTCGACGACCTCGACGAGATGATGAATCAGAATCGGGGCAAGCTGATGTCGCGGCTCAAGATCCTGAGCAAGCTCGACATCGCCGAGCGGCGCCGCCCGCAGGACGGAAGCTTCCGCGCGCGCCTGTCCCGCGACGGGCAGACCACCACGGTCGACTTCCGGATCTCGATCATCCCGGGCTACTACGGCGAGAGCGCCGTGATCCGCATCCTCGACGCCCGCGGCCTCCCGCAATCGGTCGAGGCGCTCGGCCTGCGCGCGCCGGTCGCGCTCCGGCTGCGCCAGCTCCTCAGATCGTCCACCGGGATCATCCTGGTCACCGGCCCCACCGGCTCGGGCAAGAGCACCACGCTCTTCGGCGCGCTCAAGAGCGTCTACCAGCCGGGCATCAAGGTCCTGACCGCCGAGAACCCGATCGAGTACGTCTGCGACAGCTTCCGCCAGCACGAGGTCGACGAGCGCCTCGGGAACACCTTCGCCAAGTTCTTGCGCTCGTTCCTCCGCCACGATCCGGACGTGATCATGGTCGGCGAGATCCGGGACGGCGAAACCGCGGACCTGGCGTTCCGCGCGGCCCAGACGGGCCACCTGGTGCTGAGCACGCTTCACACCAACGACGCGATCAGCGCGCTGCCGCGACTGCTCGACCTCGGTGTCGACGCCAACCTGATCGCCTCCTCGCTGCTGGGCGTGCTCTCCCAGCGCCTCGCGCGCGAAGTGTGCGCCGAATGCCGGGAGCCGTACACGCCGCCCCTCCAGCTCCTGGAAGAAACGTTCGGGACCCCGCAGGTCGGCTTCGACTGGTACCGGGGCGCCGGGTGCCCGGCCTGCAACTACACCGGGTATCGCGGGCGCCTGCTCCTCTCGGAGCTGTGGACCCCGAACGACGCGGACGTCGTGCTGATCAACAAGGGAGCGCCTTTCGAGGAGGTCCGGGAGAGCGCGCGGAACACGACCATCTCGATGGCGGAGGACGTCACCGAGAAGCTATCGCAGGGCCGGACGAACCTCGAGGAGCTCATCCGGGCCCTTCCCCACTCGGCCCTCCGCCAGCTCCACCTCAAGTCGAGCTAGGGGTCGCTCCGGCTCAGGAGCGCGCCGGCAACGCCCGGCGAATCTCCTCGACGGTCGAGGCGTAACCCGCCCGAAGCACCGCCGCGTCCGAGGAGTAGTTGATGATCGTGGCTCCGAGGCTGATCATCTGCTTCACACCTTCCGCGCTGTCGGTCAGCATCGCCACCGCCTTGCCGTTCTTGCGCGCGGCCGTGACCAGCCGCCGGCGGTGCTCGTCGAGCACCTGGCGTTGTGCCGAACCCGTACATCCCCCGCTCGCCGAGCGGCGCGTACCGGCAGCACGCCGCGACCTCAGCCGCCTGCTCGGGCGTGTCGACCTGCGGCACGTGCAGGTTCCAGACGCCGGCGTCGAGCAGGCGCGTGATCCACTCGCGGTTGCCCTCGGACGGGCGGACCACCATCGGAAAGTCCATCGCCCGTGCGAGCGCCGCCATGTCGGCCACGGTCTCGATCGAGAATGGCGAGTGCTCCATGTCGATCCGCGCGAAGTCGAGACCGACGGCCTTCAGCATCGTCAGCACCGCCGGGGTGCGGATCATCGTCACCCACGTGCCGATCTGGATCTCGCCGCGCTCGGCGCGCGCCCGGTAGGCGTTCTCGTTCATCGCCGGCTCAGCGCATCAATCCATAGAACTTTCCGGCGTTCTCGCAGGTGATCTTGTAGACGACGTCCGCCGGGAGATGCCCGAACTGCTCCTGGATGTAGCGCGACGACTGGGGCCAGACGCCGTCGGGATGCGGATAGTCCGACCCCCACATGAGCGTCTCGACGCCCATCTCCTCGATCAGCTTGGTGCCGATCGGATCGAACTGGAAGGTGGCCCGGCACTGCCGGCGCCAGTAGTCGCTCGGCTTCATCGTGAGGCCGAGATCGCGGAAGCGGTCCTCCCACTCGAAGTCCATCCGGTCGAGCGCGTAGGGGATCCAGCCGATCCCGCTCTCGCCGAACGAGATGCGGATGTTCGGGTAGCGCTCCAGCACCGCGGCGCCGATCACGGCCGCCAGGATGTTGACCAGGTTCATCTGGAAGCCGGCCACGCTCGTGAAGAACGCGGCCCGGCGGGTCTGGCCTGTCTGACGCTCGCGCACGCCCGGCGGCAGCGACGGGAACGTGTGGAAGTGGAGCGGGAGGTTCACGTCGTTCACGGCCTGCCACAGGGGCTCCCACATCGGATGCCACATGGGTTCCATGTCCCAGGAGCACGAGAGCTCGAGACCGCCGAGCCCCAGCCGAGCCACCCGATAGACCTCTTTGACCGCCGCATCGAGGTTGCCGTACGGCAGACACGCGAGCCCCACGTGCCGCTCCGGATAGTGCTTGCAAAACTCGACGAGCCAATCGTTGTAGATCCGGAACATCTCACCGGCCGCTTCGTGGTCTCCGAGCCGCGTCGCCGCCCCGAGGATGCCGAAGAGCACCTCGGCCTGGACGCCGTCCCGGTCCATGTCCTTGACGCGCAGGTGCGGATCGCCCGGGCGGCGGATCCCCTTCTTGCCGTCGTCGTAGAGCCCGGTCGCCGCCATCACGTCCACGCGCTGATTCTGTCCGGGCACGTACTTCGTGCCCGTCGACCCGATGCCGCCGACGAGCCCGAACGGCGCGCCCTTCTTCGTGGTCCACTGCGGGCCGTCCGGCCCGTCCACGACGTAGGGCATGCGGTCCTTCATGAGCGCCGAGGCATTCGAGGTGAAGAGATCGGGTGGCAGCCAGGGCATGTCGATGTGGCAGTCGGCCGAGATCCGCGTGTAGTGCATGTGGCCCTCCCTGTGTTCTGACGCGAATGCTAGTCCCGCAGCGATCCCTGGGCAAGCGAAGACTGGACGGCTACACTCGTTGGTCATGCAGCGCGGTGCGCGCAAGCGCGAAGCGAGCGGCAAGGCCGTCGTCGGCGTCATCGCCGACACGCACGGCCTCCTGCGGCCCGAGGCGGTCGCGGCGCTGGCGTCCGTCGACCTGATCGTGCACGCGGGCGACATCGGCTCCGCCGCGATCCTCGCCGAGCTCGGCGCGATGGCGCCGGTCGTCGCCGTGCGCGGCAACAACGATCGCGACGCGTGGGCGGCGTCGATTCCGGAGATCGTGAGGACCGAGATCGTCGGCTGCCGCCTGTACGTCATCCACGACCTCAAGATGCTCGCGGGTGATCCGGAGGCCCTGGGCGTCGACGTGATCATCTCCGGCCATTCGCATCGACCGCGTGTGGAGCACCGACCCGGCGTCTTGCTGCTCAATCCCGGTAGCGCCGGGCCGCGCCGCTTCAGCCTCCCGATCGCGGTCGCGCGGCTCACGCTCGGCCCCGCGGGCCCGAAGGCCGAGATCGTGGAGCTCGAGGTCGGTGGTCGCTCCCCGCGGCGTGCTCGGGTCGCGGGTCGGCGCGGCCTTGACGGCGCCGGCGTGGGCGGCGCAGTATCGCCCCCATGAAAAAGGACATCTCGAGTCTTCGCTCGACCCTTGAATATCTGGAGGCCGCCGGCGAGCTGGTCACCACCGACGTCGAGGTCGATCCGCACCTCGAGGTCGCGGCGATCCAGAAGCACTTCGACGGCGGCGCCGCACTGCTCTTCAACAAGGTAAAGGGCTATCCCAACGCCCGCATCTGCAACAACATCTTCGCGAGCGCCGACCGCATCGCGAAGCTCCTGGACGTCGACGATCCGCGAAAGCTCAAGCACAAGGTCGTCGAGGCGCTTCGCGCCCCTCTGCCTCCGGTCGAGGTCGGGGACGGGCCCTGTCAGGACGTGGTGATCACCAAGGACATCGACGTGTGGGACGTCGTGCCCATGATCTCGCACTCCGACAGCGACCCCGGCCGCACGCTCGGCGCCGGCACCACGGTCGTGCGCGGCAAGCATTTCTGGGGCGGCTCGCACATCGGCTACAACCGGATGAACTTCCGCGGGCCCGACTACTCGAGCTTCCAGATCTCACCGGGCTCGCACATGGACCAGATCGCGACGAACTGGTACCGCACGGGGCCGATCCCGGTCACGATCAACATCGGGATCCCTCCGACCTGCACGATGATGGCGGGCTCGGGCTTCACGTACGTGATCCTGCCGCGCGGCTGCGACGAGCTCGGCGTCGCCGGCGCGCTCCAGGGCTACCCGGTGGAGCTCGTGCGGGCGCGGACGCAGGATGCCTGGTCGATCGCGAACGCGGAGTACGTCGTGGAAGGCTACGTCGACACGACCCAGAAGGTATGGGAGAGCCCGCTCGCCGAGAAGGACGACGCGCAGGGCGTGCATCCGTTCCACCCGGAGTGGTCGGGCTACATGGGCAAGTCGTATCGCACCTACAAGTTCCAGGCGACGGCGATCACCCACCGCGCCGACCGGCCGCTCTACTACGGGCTCATCGTCCACGGGATGGACGAGCACTTCATCGACGGAATCGTGAGAGAAGCCTGCTTCCTGGAGCTGGCGGACCGAATCGTTCCAGGACTCTGCGTCGACACCCATATTCCAATGGGCATGACCGACTGGGGCGGCGTGATCTTCCAGGTCAAGAAGCGGCGTGCCCGCGACGAGGGGCTCCAGCGGAATATCCTGACGGCCGCGCTCTCGATCTCGCTGGGCGCGCGGCTCGGCATCGTCGTCGACGAGGACGTGGAAATCTACAACATCGAGGACGTCCTGTGGGCCCTCACGACGCGCGTGAACCCCAAGGAGGACATCCTGACGATCTGCGAGGGCGGCTTCGGGCAGACCTTCCAGCCCGCGGAGCGCAGCTCGGCCGGCGAGCGCCAGTGGACGCAGAGCAACATCCGGTTCTCGGGCGCGATGGGCATCGACGCGACGCGCCCGTTCATCCACAAGGACGCCTTCGAGCGGGCCCGCTACAACGTCGAGGTCGTCGACCTCGCGAAGTTCTACTCGCCCGAGCAGATCCAGCGGGCGAAGGCCGGGCAGCGCGACTACGCCAAGTTCCTGGCGGAGCGCGGGATCTGACGGTCGCTCACGGCGCGCCTCGCGCGAAGACCGCGGCCAGCTGGTCGTTGCCGCTCGCGATGTGATAGGAGACGAGCACGACCAGGACCAGTCCGATCGCGATCGGGGCCGCGCGTAGCCAGAGGCGAGACCGGTCCGGGCCGGTGGCGCCGATGAGCGGGATGGTCACGAGGACCGGCAGCTTGCTGAACGCCCGCAGCTCCTCGAGCGAATGGAACGATCCATCGAGCCGATCGGCGACCATCACGGCGGCGGCCGCCGCCCCTAGGCCGAGGCCCAGGCCGATCAGGATGAACAAGCTGCGCGGGGGCGCGACGGCGTTTCGAGCGGGCACCGCCGAATCCAGGATTCGAAATTCTTCACCGACCGCGGCGGTCGTCTTCGGTACGCGCTCGAGCGCGGCGATCTCGGACTTCAGCCTGATGACGTCGGGATACTGAGTGGTGTAGACCTCCTGCATCTGGGCCAGCTCCTGGTTCAGACGTGTGAGCCGCGCGGCGCTCGCCTGGCGCACGCGGATCTTCGCGTTCTCCTCGACGTAGAAAGATGCCAGCGCATTCGCCACTCGCGCGACGGACTCGCGATCCCGGCAGCGAAACGTGATGCCGAAGGCCACCGTGGTCGGCCGGCCAGCCGCCGGCTCCACCCTCACGAGCTTGACCTGGATATCACGCCGCAGGCGCTCCACGGCCGCCACCCGCGCGCCGCGCGCCCTGAGCTCAGGGTAGAGATCGAACGATTCCATGAGGGCGATGAGCCTGGCCTGGCTCAGCACTTCCTGCCCGATCGTCTGCAGCCGTGTCTCGAGCTCACCGGCGATCAGCGACTTGCCGGTTCCCTCCGTGGTGCCCGGATGCTCGACCAGCACCGTGGCCGTCGCGCGGTAGACGTCGGGCAGGGCCGTCGCGACCGTCCCGGCTCCCGCGAGCACCACTGCGAAAACCACCGCCGCCAGCCACACGTGGCGTCGCAAGACCACCAGCGCTCGCGTGATCGGCGAGTCGCCCGTCGGCTCTCGCTGGATCGCCATCTCAGGGCACGACCAGCGTGTCGCCGGGCCGGAGGAAGAACGCCTCGATCGGGCCTTCTGAAACGACCTTGTTGTAGTCGCAAGGAATCCGGGTCACCGTCGAACCCTGGACGCGGACGATCGTCATCTTCGAGCGACGAGCGAAATCGTTGAACCCTCCGGCGAGCGCGATCGCGTCGAGCACCGAGGTTCGGCCCCTCAGGTCGAAGCGGCCGGGCTTTCTGACTTCCCCGATCACCGCCACCTTCAAGCTGTGGATCTCGCGGACCACGACTGACACTTCGGGCGAGCCGATGTACTTGGCCAACCGCCGGGTCAGATCGGCCTTGAGCTGGTGGGGCGTGAGGCCCGCAGCCTGCACGTCGTCGAGGAGTGGCAGCGAGATCTTGCCGTCGGGCCGGACGGGGACCGTCCGGCTGATCCCGGTGTTGTTCCACACGGTGACGTCGAGGATGTCCTCGGCGCCTATCGTGTACCCACTCGGCGGCTCCGGAGGCGCGGCGAGAGAATATCCCGGCCCGAGCACCAGCGCCGCCACCGCGACTGCCGTTCCCGCCCATCTCGTCAGCATCGGCGAACCCTCCGCGAAACTCGGCCGGCTACGAACTCATTGATCCGCTTGGCCCGCAACAACTGCCACGATAGAGGTGCACCCGAGGAGGCTCAATTCAGGGAATCCCCGATAGCGCCGTCGGAAAACCCCCGAGAACGTGGAGTGGGAGGCGCCAGAAAGGCGCCAGAAATTGGGGTCGGCGGCGTGGGAACGATGAGTGCCGGTGCCAACGGGCGCCTTGACGACGCGGTCGGCGCCGGAGCAGTATCGCTCCACGGTTGGCCCTGAGCGACCCGCTGCGGGGGGAAAGGGAGCGAGCATGGATTTCGGAATCTTCACGGAGCAGATACGGCGCGGCACCAGTCAGGGCGACGCGTTCCGCGAGCTCTTCGAGCTCGTCGACGCGGGCGAGGCGTGGGGGCTCGACGTCGTGTGGCTGGCGGAGATGCTCGTCAACCCCGCCCGCTCGGTCCTGTCGGCGCCCTTGCTGGTGGCGAGCTGGATCGTGGCCCGGACGAGGCGCCTGCGGGTGGGAACGGCCGTACAGCTTCTTCCGCTGAACCACCCGCTCCGCGTGGCCGGTGAGGTGGCGACACTCGATCATCTGAGCCAGGGACGTTTCGACTTCGGGATCGGCCGCAGCGGGGGCCCGCGTGCGTACGACGCGCTCGGCGTCCCCTACGAGGAGAGCCAGCCGCGATTCTTCGAAGCGCTCGAGATCATCCTGAAGGCCTGGAAGGGAGAACCCTTCAGCTACGAGGGCAAGTTCTACCGCTTCAGCGAGACGACGGTCACACCCCGCCCGTACCAGCAGCCGCATCCGCCGGTCCGGATGGCCGCGACGACCGCCGAGACCTTTCCTCACGTCGGCCGGATGGGCTTGCCGATCTTCGTGGGTCTTCGCGGCATGGCCACCCCCGAGCTGGCCGTGCACGTGAAGCGCTATCGCGAAGCCTGGCGCGAAGCCGGACACCCCGGGGACGGCGACGTGTGCTTGCGGATTCCGGTGTACGCCGCCCCAACCGAGAAGGCTGCGCTTGAGGAGCCGGAGGAGACGATCACGTACTACTTCCAGCGCCAGGCCGATCTGACCCGCGCACCGATTGGACGCGCCGGCACCGGCCCGTCCGAGCGGCGGATCACGCAGGCCAAGACGCTCTCGGCGCTCTCGTACCAGGAGATCCTCAGCACCAAGGTCGCGTTCGGTACGGGCCCGGCGCTCGTGGATCGCTTCGCACAGCTTCGCGAGGAGCTCAGCCTGAACGGCGTCGCGGCCGAGCTGAACCCGGGCGGGCTCTTGCCGCTGCCGCAGGAGACGCGCAGCCTACAGATCCTCACGCAGCAAGTGATGCCCGCGTTCAAATAGGAGCCGTCCCATGACGACCCGCGACAACGGCGCCACGAAATTCGAGACGGTGCGCTACGAGCCCAAGGGCGCCATCTGTCACATCGTCCTGAATCGCCCGGAGAAGCTCAACGCGGCAAACGATCAGCTCGTGGAGGAGGTCAACGACGCGTTCTTCGAGTTCGACGCCGACCCCGAGCTGAAGGTGGCGATCGTCAGCGGCGCCGGTCGCGCCTTCTGCTCTGGCGCCGACGTGCGCCAGCGTCAGCTGCGCACGCGCGAGGAGCTCAAGCGGCTCGGCGGCCCCGCCGGACGGCGCTCGCGCGAAAACGGGCTCGCTGACGCCGTCAACTGGAAGCCGGTGATCGCCGCCGTGCACGGCTACGCGCTCGGGCTCGGCTACTCGTTGTCTCAGTCGTGCGATCTGGTCGTGGCGGCTGCCGGCACGAAGTTCCAGATCCGCGAGGTGCAGCGCGGTCTCGCCAGCGGCCAGCACTGGGTCGCCACGTGGTTCTGGACGGGCAGCCGATTCGCGAACGAGGTCGCGTTGACCGGCCGCATGTTCACGGCCGAGGAGGCACACCAGCACGGCATGGTGAACCGCGTGGTGCCGGGCGCGGAGCTGATTTCCGCCGCTGAAGCGCTGGCCGCGGAGATCCTCGAGAATCCGCCGCTGTCCGTTCGGGCCAACGTCCGTGTCATGCGCTGGTTCGTCAACGAGATGCAGCGCCAGTCCCGCTACTACACGCAGGGCCTCGGTCTGCACCTGAGCGAAGACTTCCAGGAATCGGCTCGCGCCTTCATCGAAAAACGCAAACCGGCCTTTAAAGGCCGCTAGCGCGCCGGCCACCGCTGGCGGACGTGAAGGCCTAGCGAGGCCTAGGCCGGGGCTCAGTCGGCGAACTGGGAGGCGCGCCAGCGGAGGGCGGCGCCGAGGCCGTCCTTTTCGCGGATCTCGTCGAACTTCATGCCGACCTCCGTGCGGGCCGCGTACAGGGCCGCCAGGATGTCGAGCCCCGAGTTGATCGCATTCCGGAAACCGGCCGATTCGGCGCCGCGGTTGATCGCGAGCTTGGTGCCGGCGAGCGCCTCGGGCGAGATGAGCGCCATCCGCCGCGCGAACTTGAGCGTCGCGGTCGCCAGCTCGGCTCTCGGCACGACGCGGTTCACCATCCCGTACTGGAGCGCGGTCTGCGCGTCGATCGGATCGCCGAGGAACAGGAGCTCGCGGGCGCGCTTGAGCCCGATGACGAAGGGCATGACGAGCGCGGGACCGACGTTCGAGAAGCGAATTTCCGGCTCCCCGAACAGCGCATCGTCGGCCGCGATCGTCAGATCGCACATCATCGCCAGCTCGCAGCCGCCGCCGAGGCAGTGCCCCTGGACGGAGGCGATCACGGGCTTCTTCATCTCCCACGGCGTCATCTCGAGCGCGACGTCGTCGGTGAGCGATTCGTGCCACGCGAGCGCGTTGCCGCGCCGGGCGGCGCGCGCCGGGTTGGGCGAGATGTCGTAGCCCGCGCAGAAGCTCCGGCCCTCGGCGCGGAGCACCACCAGGCTGGTGGCCGGGTCGCGATCCGCCTCGTGAAAGCGCTCGACGAGCATCTTCTTCAGGTCGGGGCTGATCGCATTGAGCTTGTCGGGCCGGTTGAGCGAGACGATGCCGACCTTGCCGTCCACGGCATACGTCACGAGTGGTGTGGTCATGGCGGGCTCCTCAGGGATCTGACGGCGTGGGAATCACGAGCGAGATGCGGTTCTTACCTCCGACGTGCGCGTACTCCACGCGCTCGGCGATCGCGGCCACCAGCGCAACGCCGAGCCCGCCGACGGGGCGATCCTCGACGCCGAGCGTCTCGTCGGGCACACGAACGCGGGCGAATGGATCGTACGGGCGGGCCGTGTCCTCATAGGTGAGCGCGATCGCGCGGGGCTGAATCTCGAAGCCGAGATACACGGGCGACTCGGTGTCGGCCCCGTGGCCGTGCACGACCGTGTTGGTGAACAGCTCCTCGACGAGCAGAGTCAGCCGCAGGCACGCCTTGCGCGGCACTCCATTCGCCGCGCAGATGTCGGCGATGAACTGCGCTACTGCGGGTAGGGTATCCCGACGGGCCGGGAAGATTCTGTTGTGGTTTCCGGTAACGGCGTCGTCGCTCGTCGCAGCCTCCGGATCTCACGAGATGTCGAGACCGACTCGGCTACTATATATACATCGGGTTGCGCGTCGGGCGGCTGTGCATTCCGGAATCGGCCCGGCGATTGTGAGGAGGACGCCATGAAATCAAGGCTCATTGCTCTGATGCTACCGATGGTCCTGGTCGTCGCCGTCGCGGTCGCCGCGGCCGAAGACGCCGGACAGATCAAAGTCTCCAAGGGCTCGGCGCAGATCGAGCGCTCCGGCCAGAAGCTCCCCGCCAGCGTCGGTCACGTCGTGCAGCAGGGCGACGTCGTGATCACGGGGTCGGATGGCTCGGTCGGTATCACGTTCCGCGACAACAGCCTGGTCTCGATTGGTCCGGACAGCGTGCTCGCCATCGACCGCTTCGTCTTCAACTCGACGACCCACCAGGGCAACTTCGACAGCACGCTGAAGCAGGGGACCCTGGCCGTCGTTTCCGGCAAGCTGGCCAAGCAATCGCCCGAGGCGATGAAGGTCAAGACGCCGGCGGCGATTCTCGGTGTGCGCGGGACCGAGTTCCTTGTTCGCACGGGCCCGGCGAAAGACTGATCCCCTGCCCGCCTGGTCGCAACACCTCGTCTGGCTGGCGCCGCTCGCGCTGAGCGCGCTAGCGGGCTGCGCCAGCCGGAACGATCTCTACGTGCTGCTGCCCGGCAAGGACGGAAAGACCGGCGCCCTGACGGTCGAGAGTCAGGGCGACAAGCGCACGCTCGATACACCCTACGCGGCGGCGCGCGTGAAGAATACCGGCAGCGTGGGCGGTTTCACGACCTCTGAGGCCGAGGTCAAGCAGGACTTCGGTCCGGCGCTCGCCGCGCAGCCGAAACGGCCGGTGTCCTTCTTCCTGTACTTCATCTCCGACACCGACGAGTTCGCGCCGGAGTCCAAGGCGCTGGTCAGCCAGATCTTCGCCGAGATCGCTCGCCGGCCGGCGCCGGAAATCGTCATCATCGGACACACGGACCGCGTCGGGTCCATGCCGTACAACGACATGCTCTCGCGTAGGCGCGCGGAGCGCTGCCGCGACGAGCTCTTGAAGCTCGGCATCCCCAAGATTCGGATCACGATCGCGGGCCGCGGCTGGCGCGAGCCCGAGATTCCGACGGCCCAGGATGTGCCTGAGCCGCGGAACCGGCGCGTCGAGATCAGCGTCCGGTAGGCCCGTTCCACCGCAGCACGAGAATCGCCATGTCGTCGGATTGCTCGACACCATCGGCGAAGCGGCGGACTTCGAGACGGATCGCCTCACCCACCTCCGCGACACTCGCCGCACGGCCGACCTTCTCCAGCAGCGCCTCGAAGCGGTTCCGCCCGTACGCTTCGGCCTTCGGGCTCATCGCCTCGAGCACGCCGTCGGTCACCAGGCAGATCGTGTCGCCCGGCATCAGACGGCGCGTGCTTGCCACGTAGGGAAAGCGGTCCACGGCGCACAGTGGTGGACCGCCCCCGTCCATGAGGCGGACCAGCGGGTGGTCACCGTTCGGCAGCACGTAGGGCGGCTCGTGCCCGGCGTTGCAATACCCGAGAACGCCGGTGCGCGCGTCCAGAATGCCGGCCAGCATCGTGACGAAGAGCCCCTCGGCGTTGTCACGGGAGATCTCGACGTCGGCCTCGCGCATGACGGTATCGACGGGGCCGCTTCCTCGCAGCGCGGCGCTCTTGTAGAGCGCCTTGCTCACCGCCATGAAGAGGCTGCCCGGCAATCCCTTCCCCGAGACGTCCCCGATCAGGAAGAACAGTCGGTCGTGGTCCAGCGCGAAGAAGTCGTAGAGATCGCCGCCGACTTCGCGAGCGGGCTCGAGGAACGCGTAGAGATCGAGCCGCGTGTCTCCGGGAAACGCGGTCGTCGGATGCGGCAGGCTGCCCATCTGGATCCGGCGGGCGGCTTCCAGCTCGCCGGCGAGGCGCGCGGCCTGCTCTCGCTGGTGCTCGACCTGACGCCGCAGAGATTGCCGATGGTTCTCGGTCTCGGCCAGGGTGACGACCAGCATCGCGGTGAACAGCGCGCCGAGCGCCAGCGACGGAGACGCGGCGTCGAACAGGACCCCGCCCTTCAGATAGAGAAGAACTCCGGCCGTCACGACGGCGCCGACCATCAGGAAATAGATCGCGACTGAGGCGAGCGGCGACGACCGCGGTATCAGCCAGATCAGCAGGAGACCGCCGGCGAACAGTGCGCCGGCCTCGGCCCACGCGACGACGCGCGGCCGAGCGAGCAGGTCGGCGTCGAAAATGTTCTCGAGCAGCTGGGCGTGGATCTCGACCCCGGACATCCGATCGGCGACCGGCGTCGCCTGATAGTCCGACAGGCCGAGCGCGGTGACGCCGATCAGCACCAGCTTGCGCTCGAGCAGCTGCGCGTCGACGTTCCCGGTGAGAACCTCCGCCGCCGAGATGAAGCGCGCGGGATCGGGCCGCGCGAAGTGCACGCGCACGCTGCCGTCGGGCTCGGTGGGAACGAACAGGTCGCCCACGCCCACCGCTTCGACGCCTCGGGCGCCGGCGCGCACGGTCAGCAGCGGCTCGCCGGCGGCGACCCGGAGGATCTCGATGCCAAACGCCGGGACCAGCGCGTCACCGACGGCGGCCACGAGCGGCACGCGCCGCACCACGCCGCGCTCGGTGTCGACGCTCAGAAGCCCGTGCCCCTTGACGACCCGGTCGATCTCCTCGGCGCTGTGGAGCGTGGCCTCGAAGCGGCGTACGCGCGCTTTCGGATCGCCGCCGATGATCCTGAAGGGCACCCGCCGGACATTGCGGCGCGTCCCGGGCGCTTCTACCTCCAGCCCCGCCACCCCGAGCACGATCGGCGAGGCCTGAAGCGTCCGCGCCAGGACCGCGTCGTTGCTCGGCAGACGGGCAAGCCGCTGGATCAGGTCGTCGCCCATCCCGGGCACGAACTCCGGCAGCCGGCCGGGCGAGAGCCGATCCGCCTCGGGCATCACGATATCGATGCCGATTGCGGCGGGGCCCGCTTTCGCGATACGCGCGACCAGCTCGGCGAGCCAGGTTCGCGGCCACGGCCACTGGCCGTGCAGACGCAGGCTCTCGTCGTCGATCGCGACGATGACGGCCGGCGCCGAGTGGCGGGTACGCGGCGCCCAGCGCTGGTAGGCGTCGAAGGCGGCGAGCCGGACGGGGCCGAGTCCGAACACCTCGGGAGCAAGCTCGAGCGCCAGCAGCAACATGAGCAGCGCCGCCCCGAGGGGCTGGCCACGACTACCGCAGAGAACACGAACCCAGCGTCGTTCCGACCAGTGCATCGTGCTCAGGCCGGAAGGCTCAGAGAGCGATCTCCATGCCGTCGTAGGCCGCCAGGATCTCCACCCGCCGCTCGGCGCGGGTGATCTCCTCGAGCCGGCGCGTCTCGGCGAGGAGCGCGGCGATTCGCTCGTCGTCGGAGACGGGCTCGTGGTGGTAGAGGCACAGGCGCTTGGCGCCCGCCATCTGGCAGAGCTCGAGTCCGACGACGTTGCTCGAGTGGCCCCAGTCCTCCTTGATCGACGTGGCCTCGGCCAGCGAGTACTGGGAGTCGAAGATCACGAGATCGGCGTCACGGAAGAACTCCGCGAAGGCTTTGATCTCCGCCAGATCGTCCTGCTTGTGCTCGGCGTCGGTCGAGTAGACGACGACCTGGTCGTTGGCTTCGAATCGATAGCCGTACGAGTCACCGCCGTGGCGCTGGAGCTTGGGCCGCACGCGCAACCCGGCGATCTCGTAGTCGCGATCGGGCTCGAGCCGCACGAATTCGATCGTGGCCGGCAGTCGCGAGAAATCAACCGGGAAGAACGGCGCCGCGTGCTGGCCGCGAAAGGCTTCCTCCAGCTCGGCATGGCAGCCGTAGATCCGGATGTGATTGCCGGCCGTGTAGACCGGCATGAAGAACGGAAAGCCCATGATGTGATCCAGGTGCGTATGGGACATGAACGCGTGGAACCGCTGGCCCGAGGGCCCGCGGGTGGCGAGGACCTCGTTGCCGAAGACCCGAGCGCCCGAGCCCAGGTCGCACAGCACATAGTCCCGCCGGCCCGTGATGATCTCCACGCAGGACGAGTTACCGCCGAAGGTGTGGGAGCCGGCGAAGTCGAGCTCACGCTCGAGGAAGGCCGCCGCCTGCTCGGGTGTTTCGAGCTTACGCCCGGAGGCGCGCATCAGGGCCGAGATCAGCTTTCGCCGGACCTCGCCCGACGTCATGGCCACTGGAATCGAGCCGCGCGTGCCCCAGAACTTGACCCTCAAGCGTCCGTCAGGCGGCATCGAATGCCGCCAGCGCCTTGGGCGAGAGCCGGGCGAGCCCCTCGCGGACCGACGGGAACACGTCGAGGACCATCGTGAAGCGGCTGATGTCGAAGATCTCCCGGACCGCGGGCTGGAGCGCGGCGACGCCGAGCGAGCCCCGCTGGGCCTTGGCCTGCTTGGAGGCGAGCATGAGCACGCGCAACCCCACGCTGCTGATGTACTCCACGCCGGCGAAGTCGAGGACCACCCGGTCCTGGCCCTCGGCGCAGCGGGTCATGTGGGGGGCCAGCGCGGCCTTGAAATCCTCGGAGGTAGAGTGGTCAATGCGGCCCATCGGGGACAGCACCACCGTGTCCACGTAGCGTTTCGGCGTCAGCTCCATGTCGGCTCCATGGAAATGCCCGCAACTGCAGGACTCAATGCTATCACCGGCCCAGTCGGAACCCGGCATCCTGCCGGCGGGGACATGCGGCCGAGTTGACCGGGCCGGGCGGCCCGGAGCACTATCGCCGGTGCGGCGCGGGCTTGGCCGCCATCGAGGGTACATGAATCAGGCGCTGAGCGACGTCACAGTCCTGGACCTCGGGCAGGTCATCGCCATGCCCTTCTGCACGATGCTGCTGGCCGACATGGGCGCGCGGGTGATCAAGGTCGAGTCACGGGAGCGCGGGCGCGAGCGCGTGTCGCTCGGCATCAAGCGGAAGCGAAACGGCGTCGAAGAGCGCGTCCCGGCAGCACAATACCGGGATCGAAACAAGCTCGCGGTCACGCTCGAGCTCAAGACGCCCCAGGGCATCGAGCTCTTCAAAGAGCTCGTACGCCACTGCGACGTCGTGACCGAGAACTTCAGCGTCGGCACGCTGGCGCGCCTCGGCCTCGGCTACGAGGACCTGAAGCGAGTTAAACCCGACATCGTCTACGCCTCGATCACCGCGTTCGGACAGCATGGACCGTACGCGGCCCAGCGCGGCTACGACATGCTCGCGCAGGCGATCAGCGGGTACATGAGCATCACCGGGTTCCCCGACCAGCCCCCGACCCGCTCGGGCCAATCGATCTCGGACTACTACGCCGGGATGCTCTGCGCCTTCAGCATCGTGTCCGCCCTGCACTACCGCCAGCGCACCGGCATGGGGCAGCACATCGATCTGGCGCTCCTGGACAGCCTGATCATCGCGCTCGACAACCTGGGCGAGCGCTACACGGTGGGCGGTGAGCTACTCACCCGGGCGGGCAACGTCTCGTTCGGCGGCTCGAGCTCCGGCGTCTATCCGACGACCGACGGCCACGTGGCGATCGCGGCCGGAGCGAGCGACGCGGTGTGGCGCCGGTTCTGCGAGATCATCGGCCGGAGCGATCTCACGCGCGATGCCGGATTCGCCACGGCCGCGGCTCGGCGCGACCGACGCGACCAGGTCGCCACGATCATCCAGGGCTGGACGAGCGCGCGTTCCAAAGCGGAGGTGGTCAGCACCCTGTCCACCGGCGGCGTCCCGGCGGCACCGGTGAACAACGTCGCCGAAATGGTCGCCGATCCTCAGGTAAAGGCCCGCGAGATGTTCGTCGAGCTCGACCATCCCACGTACGGCCGCGTGAAGACCACCGGCACACCGCTGAAGCTCTCCGAAACCCCCGGCCGCGTGAAATGGCTGGCGCCCAGTCCCGGCGAACACAACCGCGAAGTCTTCGTCGACCTCCTCGGTCATTCTCCTTCTGAACTCGCCCAGTGGATTTCTGAAGGCGTCATCTAGCGGTTGGAGTCGGCGTCGTTGGGGCGGCGGGGCGTGGGAGGGGTCGGACGGACCACGCGGCACGCGTGCGCTGCTCCGCGGCGGCTGGCT
>Ga0209055_1001006_pt1 | contig 18966 bp, 14 predicted proteins | sample GraSoiAngelo_110_FD_185875 | JGI IMG/M metagenome (GOLD analysis project Ga0209055, IMG submission 185875) | Grasslands soil microbial communities from the Angelo Coastal Reserve, California, USA - 14_0903_12_30cm (SPAdes) (version 2) | ecosystem: Environmental > Terrestrial > Soil > Grasslands ... | reverse complement strand
TCGAGCTTGACTGGGTCGGTGACCAGGAAAATATGCTTCGCGACCGCTCCCATCATCGAGGGGACCGGCGCCTCCTGAAACGCGTCGGTACCGATGGAGGGAGTGGCGACTTGCCCACAAATCACGACAATCGGTATCGAGTCCGCCATACAATCGCGCACTGGCGTAACAGTGTTCGTCGCACCCGGGCCCGAGGTGACCAGACACACTCCCACCCGGCCCGAGGCGCGGGCGTAGCCGGCCGCCATGAAACCCGCCCCCTGCTCGTTGGCCGGGACGATGAGCGGGATCTGCGGCTCGCCGAGGCGTGCGCACTGCTGGTTGTAGAGAAACACGGCGTCGTAGGTGGGCAGGATCGCCCCGCCGCTGTAGCCGAATATGGCCGTGACGCCCTCGTCCGCGAGCACCTGCATGATCATGCGGGCGCCGCTCATTCTCTGGCCGGCCAGCGGATTTCCCAGCGGGCGTGGCTGGATCACCGTGTCGCTCATGGACGCGCTCTTTGGAACCCGTGCTGCAGGGGACGTGGGAGGTAACAAATCAGCGTAACAGCTTGCTTCCGTGGTGCAAACTCGCGCCGATCCTTTATTCTGGCGCATGCGCCACATCATCGCGATCCTGCTGCAAAACGAAGCCGGCGCCCTCACGCGCGTCGCCGGGCTGTTCTCCACGCGCGGCTACAACATCGAATCGCTGTCGGTGGCGCCGACCGACGACCCCACGGTATCGCGCCTGACGCTGGTCACCACGGGGTCCGATCAGGTCATCCAGCAGATCGCCAGCCAGCTCAACAAGCTGGTGGACGTCGTGAACGTGCTCGATATGACGCGCGGGGAGCATCTGGAGCGCGAGCTGGTGCTGCTCAAACTGAGGCTCGAGCCCGCCCACACCGATGCGGTGCGCGGGCAGGTGGTGCGCAGCGGCGGTCGGGTGCTGGATCCTGCGGTGGAGGGTTTCATCGTCGAGCTGACGGCGAGCGAGGCGGAGGTCAACAGCTTCGTCGGCCGCCGCGCCGAGCTGCTGGAGGTGGTGCGCAGCGGCGCGCTCGGCATCAGCCGCAGCGCCCGGCCGTTGCGGGCGCGGCCGGCGCCGGCGGGCGCCTAGGGCACCAGCACCGTCGAGCCGGTGGTGCGGCGGCCTTCCAGATCGCGATGCGCCTCGGCGGCCTGCGCCAGCGGATATCTCTGGCCGATGAGCACGCGCACCTTGCGCGCGCGCACCGCCGCGAACAGCTCGCGCGCCCCCGCCGCCAGCTCTTCGCGCGAGGCGATGTAATTGAAAAGCGTGGGACGCGTCAGAAACAGCGAGCCGCGCTTGGTGAGCTCGAGCGGGCTGATGGCCGGGGGCGGGCCGGAGGCGTTGCCGAAGGTGACCATCATCCCAAAGCGCCGCAGGCAGTCGAGCGAGTCCATGAAGGTGTCCTTGCCGACGGCGTCGTAGACCACCGACACGCCCGCGCCGCGGGTCAGGGCCTTGACGCCCGCCACGAGCTCATCGCGCCCGGAGATCAGCACGTGCCGGCAGCCGTGCTTTTTGGCGAGCTCGGCTTTCGCATCGCTGCCGACCACACCGATGACCTTCGCACCCAGCGCGCGCGCCCACTGGCACAGAATGAGCCCGACGCCACCGGCCGCGGCGTGCACCAGGATGGTGTCGCCGCGCGCGACCTTGTAGGTGCGCCGGATGAGAAAGTGCGCCGTCAGCCCCTTCAGCATCAGCGCGGCGGCCTCTTCGTCGGAGATGCCGCGCGGCACCTTCACCACCCGCTCCGCGGGCACATTGCGCAGCTCGCTGTAGGCTCCGGGGAGCGAGTGCACGTAAGCGACCCGCTCACCGACGCGCAGGCCCCGCACCCCGCGCCCCAGCGCCGTGATGACCCCCGCCGCCTCGCGCCCGAGGCCGCTGGGCAGGCTCACCGGGTAAAGCCCGGTGCGGTCATACACGTCGACGTAGTTGACGCCGATCGCTCTGTGGCGCACCTGCACTTCGTGAGGGGCGGGTTTGCCGGGCTCGAGCTCCTCGCAACGCAGGACTTCGGGTCCGCCGTGCGCGTGGAAGCGGATCGTCGCCCCAAGCCTGTGGCATGCGCTTGGCAGCGCGTCCTTGCGGCAAAAGGAGGCGAATCGGTGAGTTTCAGCCTCGCCGGCAGCAACGTACGGCAGATGTACGCGGCGATGCTGGGCCAGACGGCCGTGCTGCTCGGAATCGCTTACTTCTTCGTCGCGCACCTGCCGCGCTGAAGCCGCTACAAGGCCGCGTCGTCGGTCTCGCCGGTGCGGATGCGGATCACGCGCTCGATGTCCGTGATGAAGATCTTGCCGTCGCCCACCTTGCCGGTCTTGGCGGCCTTGATGATCGCCTCGATGACCTGGTCGACCAGATCGCCGCGTACCGCGACCTCGATGCGGGTCTTGGGAACGAAGTCGACCACGTACTCGGCGCCGCGATACAACTCGGTGTGTCCCCGCTGCCGGCCGAAGCCCTTCACTTCCGTGACCGTCATGCCCGACACGCCTATATCGGACAGCGCGGCGCGCACGTCGTCGAGCTTGAAAGGCTTGATGATCGCTGTGACCAGTTTCATGAGAGAGACTCTCCGTGGCGCGGGTGTGCGGCGCGAGGGGATATTGCAGCTTTCATGCCATGCGCCGGAATGAAACTAAACCGCGGAAGTTGCGCTTCGCGCCGGGGCGCCGGCGCGGCGCATTGCACCGCACTGGAGCGCGCAAATTGTCGGGCCGCCCGGCTGTGGTGCGGCCGGGCGATCAGGGCATGGGCTATTCTTCGGGCGCATGTACGAACACATCGTGATCGCGGGAGCCGGCCAGGCCGCCGTGCAGGCCGTGGATACACTACGCCGCAGGGGCTTTACGGGGAAGCTCAGCATGGTGGGCGATGAGCCGTGGCTGCCTTACCAGCGGCCGCCGCTGTCGAAGAAGTACCTGGCCGGCGCGCTCGAGCGCGAGCGGCTGATCATCCGTCCGGCGCAATTCTTCGCCGCGCACCAGGTGGACACGCAGCTCGGGCGGCGGGTGAGCGAGATCCTGCGGCGCGAGCAGCGCGTGCGGCTCGACGACAACACGCTGTTGGCGTACGACGCGCTGCTGCTGGCGACCGGCAGCCGGCCGCGCAGCCTCGCCGCGCCCGGCACCGAGCTGGCCGGGGTGCATGTCCTGCGCACCCTTGCCGATGCGGACCGCATCCGCGCCGAGTGCGCCCCGGGAGGGCGCATGGTGATCATCGGTGGCGGCTACATCGGGCTGGAGGTCGCCGCCACCGCACGCGGGCTCGGGCTGGAGGTGACGGTACTGGAAATGGCGCAGCGGGTCATGAGCCGCGTGACCTGCGCACAGGTGTCGGCGTTCTACGAGAGCGAGCACGCGCGCCAGGGGGTGCGCATCCTGTGCAACGCCCGCGTCCGCGCGCTCGCCGCCGACCCACGTAGCGGGCGCGTGCGCGCGGTGCTCACCGAGGAGGGGGGCGAGCATCCGGCCGACATCGTCATCGTCGCGGTCGGAGTGGCGCCGGCGGACGAGCTCGCCAGGGCCGCAGGAATCGAATGCGAGAACGGCATCGTGACGGACGTGCACTGCCGCACCTCGGAAGAGGCGATCTACGCTGCGGGGGACTGCGCGAGCCACCTCAACCGCCAGTACGGGCGGCACCTGCGCCTGGAATCCGTCGACAACGCCTTCGAGCAGGGCAGCACCGTCGCGCTCAACCTGCTCGGCACGCCGACTCCGCACGACAAGGTGCCGTGGTTCTGGTCGGACCAGTTCGATCTCAAGCTCGTCATCGTCGGCGTCTCCCACGGCTACGACACCGTGATCCTGCGCGGCGCGCCGGCCTCGCGCAGCTTCAGCGCCTGCTACCTGCGCGGCGGCGAGCTCATCGCCATCGACACCGTCAACCAGCCCAAGGACCAGATGGCCGCGCGCAAGCTCATCGCCGCGCACGTCCGGCCCAACCCCGACAAGCTCGGCGACCCGGCGATCGCCCTGAAGGATGCGCTCTGAGCGAAGCGATGTCCGGACGGGAAGTCAGAACGCCCAGGTGACCCCGAGCGATAGCAGACGCGGGTTGCCGCCGGCCGCATTGAAGCCCTCGTACTCACCGCGCACGGCGAAGGCGCCCAGCTTGCACTGCACGCCGGCGCCTGCGGCAAAGCTGGTGTTCGTGCGGCTGATGGGCAGAAACAGCGGAGCCAACAGGCAGGAGGGACAGACAAGGTCGAGGCCAGCCTTGCTCTGCAGCCGCGCGACACCGCCTTTGACAAAGACCTCCACCACCGGCAGCGGAAGGTAGAACATCCCGAATGCCGTCGCGCCCTTCATGGCGACGTTCGGTACATAACTGCCGCCGAGGCGACTGGGATGACCGAAGTCGACATACGCGAGCTCCGCACCTGCGACTGGGATCGGACGCACACCCAGAATGACCTCGAACGCTGCATGGTCTTCCCTGAACTGACTGGCGTCCGGGAGGGTTGCCTCGACGCGCGCCTGACCGAAGGCACCCCCCAGGTAGAGCCCGAGGGGGGTAGCGGCCTGCGCTGCGGGCGCCGCAAGCCACAGGACGAAGGCGGCGACACCGGCCGCCCAGCCGGATCGCCGCGTGCGACCGACCATGTTGTCGTGCATCAGGGCACTCCACTTGCCCGCCGTCGGCACGGCCGGAAACACACAACGCACGCGAGCGCGGTGCGTTGACCCGCGCCCTCAGCGCAGCACGATCAGCAGATCCTTGGCCTCCACCGCCTGCCCGGGCCGGGCGAGCACCTCGGCGACCTGGCCGTCGCTCTCGGCGCGCACCGCAGTCTCCATTTTCATCGCTTCGAGCGTCAGCAGCAGATCCCCGCGCGCAACGCTCGCGCCCGCGGCCGCCGTGACGGTGACCACCACCCCGGGCATGGGCGCCCCCACGTGCCGCACGTTGCCGGGCTCGACCTTGCGCGGCGCGGGCCGGCGCGCGACCTGGCTGCGATCGGGCACGCGCACCGAGCGCGGCTGCCCGTTCAGCTCGAAGAACACCGTGCGCGTGCCGTCCTCGTGCGGCTCGCTGCACGCGATGTAACGCACGATGAGGGTCTTGCCGCGCTCGAGATCGACGCTGATCTCCTGCCCGGGCTCCATGCCGTAGAAGAACACCGGCGTCGGCAGGATCCCCGCGTCCCCGTACAGCCCCCGCTCCTGCGCGTACTCCAGCCACACGCGCGGGTACATCAGATAGGAGGCGAGATCCTCGTCCGTGACCGGGCGTGGCAGGCGCTCCTGAATGCGGGCGCGTTCGGCGGCGAGGTCCACCGGCGGCAGCGTCGCGCCGGGGCGTGCGGTGAGCGGCGCCGTGCCCTTGAGCACCTTGCGCTGCAACGCCGGCGGAAAGCCCCCGTGGGGCTGGCCGAGCGCGCCGCGGAAGAATTCCACCACCGACTCGGGGAACGCCACTTGCGTGTCCGGATCGAGCACCTGCTCGCGGCTGATGCCGCTCGTCACCATGAGCAGCGCCAGGTCGCCGACCACCTTGGAAGTCGGGGTGACCTTCACGATATCGCCCAGCAGGGCGTTGACGTCCGCGTAGGCCGCCGCCACCTCCGGCCAGCGCGCATCGTCGATGCCGAGCGCGCGCGCCTGGGCCCGCAGGTTGGTGTACTGCCCGCCCGGCATGCCGTGCACGTACACCTCGGAGGCGCCGGCGCGCATGTCGCTCTCGAACGCGCTGTACTGCCGCCGCACCTGCTCCCAGTATGAGGAGATCATCCGCAGCCGCTGCGGATCGACGAGCGGATCGCGCGGCCCGTGGCGCAGGGCCTCGATGAGCGAGCCGAGGTTGGGCTGCGAGGTCAATCCGCTCATGGCGTCGATGGCCCCGTCGACGGCATCCGCCCCCGCGTCGATCGCCGCGAGCACACTGGCGGCGGCGATGCCGCTGGTGTCGTGCGTGTGGAAGTGCACCGGCAGCCCGACCTCCTCCTTCAGGGCCTTGACCAGCGCGTACGCAGCGCGCGGCCGCACCAGGCCCGCCATGTCCTTGATGCCGAGCACATGGGTGCCGGCGGCCTTGAGCTCGCGCGCCAGCTCGAGGTAGTAATCGAGCGTGTACTTCTTCTCGCGCGGATCGCTCAGGTTGCCGCTGTAGCAGATCGAGGCCTCGCAGAGCTTCCCGGCCTCGAGCACCGCATCGATCGCCACGCGCATGTTCTCGACCCAGTTGAGCGAGTCGAAGATGCGGAACACGTCGATGCCGCGCTGCGCGGCGCGCGCCACGAAGAAGCGCACGACGTTGTCGGGATAGTTCGCATAGCCCACCGCGTTGGCCGAGCGCAGCAGCATCTGCAGCAGCAGGTTCGGCAGCCGCTCGCGCAGCAGCGTGAGGCGCTGCCAGGGATCCTCGCGCAGGAAACGCAGCGCGACGTCGAACGTCGCCCCACCCCAGCACTCCACCGAGAACAACTCGGGCAGGAGGCTCGCGTAGTACGGCGCGATCGCCGTCATGTCGAGGGTGCGCAACCGCGTCGCCAGCAGCGACTGGTGCGCATCGCGCATGGTGGTGTCGGTGAGCAGCACGCGCTGCTCGGCGAGCATCCAGGCGGCAAAACGCTCCGGCCCGAGCTCATCGAGCCTTTGCTTCGTGCCCGGCGCGGGCGCGGGCAGCGGGCCCGGCGGCAGCCTTGCGGCGGTGAGCGGCCGCGGGCGCGCGCGAGCGCGGGTCTCGTCGTTGCCGTTGACGATGAGGGTGCCGAGGTAGCTGAGCAGGCGCGTGGCGCGATCGCGCTTGCGCGGCCCGTGGAACAGCTCCGGGGTGTCGTCGATGAAGCGCGTGGTGTACTCGCCGCGCGCGAAGCGCGCATGCGTGATGAGCTGGTCGAGGAAGCGCAGGTTGGTGACCACGCCGCGCACGCGAAACTCCGCCAACGCCCGGTGCATGCGTGCGATGGTTTCCTCGGGCGTCGGCGACCAGGCGGTCACCTTGACCAGCAGCGAATCGTAGGAGCGCGTGATGATCGCGCCGCTGTAGGCGGTGCCGGCATCGAGCCGGATGCCGAAGCCGGCCGGGCTGCGGTAGGCGGTGATCTTGCCGTAGTCGGGGACGAAGTCGTTTTCCGGATCCTCGGTGGTGATGCGGCACTGCAGGGCGTGGGCGCCGATGCGGATGTCGGGCTGAGCCGGCACGCCGCTTGCGGACTCACCGATGCGCTCGCCGTCGGCGATGCGGATCTGCGCCTTCACCAGGTCGATGCCGGTCGCGCACTCGGTGACCGTGTGCTCGACCTGGATGCGTGGATTCACTTCGATGAAATAGCAGCGGCCGCTGTCGGCATCCTGCAGGAACTCGACCGTGCCGGCGTTGCGATAGTGCGCGGCGCGGCCGATGGCGAGCGCCGCGGCGCTCAGCTCCTCGCGCTGCGCGGGTGTGAGGAACACCGCCGGCGCGCGCTCCACCACCTTCTGGTTGCGCCGCTGCACCGTGCAGTCGCGCTCGAACAGGTGCACCAGAGTGCCGTGATGGTCGCCGAGCAGCTGCACCTCCACGTGCCGCGCGCGCTCGAGCAGCTTCTCCAGGTAGACCTCGTCGTTGCCGAATGCGGCCAGGGCTTCGCGCCGCGCGAGCGGCAGCAGCTCCTGAAGCTGCGCCTCGCTCGTCACCACGCGCACGCCGCGCCCGCCGCCTCCCCAGCTGGCTTTGAGCATCAGCGGGTAGCCGATGGCGCGCGCCAGCTGCGCGCTCTCCCCGAGGCTCGCCGGCAGCGGGCCCGTGGCCGGCATCACCGGCACACCCGCCGAGGCGGCCAGCTCGCGCGCCCTGACCTTGTTGCCGAGCAGCCGCAGGGTCTCGGTCTGCGGGCCGATGAACACGATGCCCGCCGCGCGTGTCGCGCACGCGAATTCGGGGTTCTCGGACAGGAAACCGTAGCCGGGATGAATCGCATCCACCCGCGCCTCGCGCGCGACGGCGAGGATGCCGGCGATGTCGAGGTAGGCCTCGACCGGCCCGCGCCCGGCGCCGATGAGGTACGCCTCGTCCGCCTTGGTCCGGTGCAGCGAGAAGCGGTCCTCCTGCGAATAGATCGCCACCGTTCGCAGGCCGAGCTCGCTCGCCGCCCGCATGACGCGGATGGCGATCTCGCCGCGGTTGGCGACCAGGAGGCTGCTGAGCCGCTGCGAGGTGGCCGGATTCACTCTATGATTCGCCCGTCCGGAGTTGGGGAGACCCGTGGGGCACGCGCGCGTGCCGCGGGAGGCGGCATCGATCATAGCCGCAGAGGGGAAACGATGTCGCGCCCGAGACTGCTCGCGCTCCTGTGTTTGGCCGTGGCGATCGGGCCGGCTCACGCCAGCGAGCCGCGGCCGCTGGCGATCGCCATCCACGGCGGCGCGGGCGTGATCGACCCGGCGAAGATGACCCCGGCGCACGCGGCTTCCTACCGCGCGGGGCTGGCGGCGGCGCTCGATGCGGGCTACGCGATCCTCGAGCGCGGCGGCTCGAGCCTGGATGCGGTGACGGCCGCGGTGCGCACCATGGAGGACGACCCGCAGTTCAACGCCGGCCGCGGCGCGGTCCTGAACCACGACGGCGATGCGGAGCTCGACGCCGCCATCATGGACGGACACGGGCCGCGCGCCGGGGCGGTGGCGGGCGTGCGCCACGTCAGGAACCCCATCGAGCTCGCGCGCCGGGTGATGGAGAAGAGCCCGCACGTGCTGCTGGTGGCCGAGGGCGCGGAGGAGTTCGCGCTCGAGCAGGGCGTGGTGCTCGTGCCGCGCGAGTATTTCCGCACCGCGGCGCGCGTACGCGAGCTGGAGGAGGCGCGGCGTCAGGCCGGCGAGCTCAAGGCGGCCGCGCCCGGGCCCAGCGGCACCGTGGGGGCGGTGGCCCTCGACCGCGCGGGCCATCTCGCCGCCGCCACCTCCACCGGGGGGCTCACCGACAAGCACCGCGGGCGGGTCGGCGACTCGCCCATCGTCGGTGCGGGCACCTACGCCGACGATGACTCCTGCGCGGTCTCCGGCACCGGACAGGGCGAGTTCTTCATCCGTCAGGTGGTCGCCTACGACATCTGCGCGCTGGTGAAATACCGGCACCTGACGCTCGCGCAGGCGGTGCGCGAGCTCATCCACGAGAAGCTGCGCCGCAGCGGCGGCGAGGGGGGCGTGATCGCCGTGGACCGATACGGGAACATCGCCATGGATTTCAACAGCGTCGGCATGTTCCGCGGCGCGCGCGACTCGCGCGGCCGGCGCGACATCGCCATGTATCGTGATGCGCAGTAAGAGCGCGCAGGAGCCGCACAGGTACGCGATCGCCATCCACGGCGGCGCGGGAGCGGTGCCGCGTGCGATGCTGTCGAAGCTGCGCGAGCAGCGCTACCGCGCGGGCCTGGAGGCGGCGCTCGACGGCGGCTTTGCGCTGCTCGAGCGCGGCGGCAGCGCTCTGGATGCCGTCACCGGCGCGGTGCGCGTGCTCGAGGACGACCCCTGCTTCAACGCCGGGCACGGTGCCGCCCTCACCCGCGACGGCGCGGCCGAGCTCGACGCCGCGATCATGGACGGCCGGCAGCTGCGCGCCGGCGCGGTCGCCTCCGTGCGGCACGTGCGAAATCCGATCGAGCTCGCGCGCCGGGTGATGGAGAAGTCGCGGCACGTGCTCCTGGTGGGCTCGGGCGCCGAGGAGTTCGCACTGGAGGAGAGTCTCGTGCTGGTGCCCAACCTCTACTTCCGCACCGCGGAGCGCCAGGAACAGCTCGGGTCCGAGCAGCGCGGCGAGCGCGTCTCGGACCTGGTCCCCGCCGCGCAGGGCACGGTGGGGGCGGTGGCGCTCGACGGCGACGGGAATCTCGCCGCCGCCACCTCCACCGGCGGGATGACCAACAAGCGCCCGGGGCGCGTCGGGGACTCCCCGATCATCGGCGCCGGCACCTACGCCAAGAACGGCGTGTGCGCGGTCTCGGCGACCGGGCACGGCGAGTATTTCATCCGCGCGGTGGCCGCCCATCACGTGTGCGCCGCGGTCGAGTACCGGGCCTTGAGCCTCGAGCAGGCGGTGCGCGAGATGCTGCACGGGATACTCCCGGCACTCGGCGGGGACGGCGGCCTCATCGCGGTCGGTGGCGACGGGCAGATCGTCATGGACTTCAGCACCGAAGGCATGTTCCGCGGCGCGCGCGACTCGGCCGGCCGGCGCGAGATCGCGATCTACTGACCGGGCCTTTTTCTCGGTGGAGATCCTCACGCCAGCGCATCGGCGGTCGACACGATGCGCGCGAAGCGCCCGTCGAGCACCAGCTCGGTGCGCTCGAGGATTTCCTGCGCCGACACCTCGCGCCCGGAGCGCGATAAGCGGCCACATCTTGTGGCATCAGGGACGACGCTGCCAGCGGTGCGACAGACGCATACCGGGCAAAAACGGACACGAGCCTCAGGCGTCTACCCCGGGGCGGGGACTTGGGCCTACACTAGCCCACGAAGCGCGTCGCTTCGCGAAAACAACGATTCCTTTGGAGGAGTGCATGCTGCCGCACCAGAGGCTAAAGAGCGTCGTTCTGCCATGGCTCGCGCTGTCGAGCCTGGGCGCCACACTCACCGCGTGGGCCGCCGATCAGCCGCCACCGCAGATTCCAACCTGCGACAAGAGGATCGGCACGCTCGCGGTCACCGAGCCGGAGAACAAGTGGTGGCTCGCGTACAACCTCGAGTCCCCCGAAGCGCTCATCAAGGTGTTCGTGTCCCAGTCCAAATGCTTCACGCTGCTCGATCGCGGCAAGGGCCTCGCGGCTGCGCAGCAGGAGCGGGCGCTGGCCGGCAGCGGCGAGATGCGCGGCGGCTCCAACGTCGGCAAGGGGCAGATGAAGGCGGCCGACTACGTGCTGGTGCCGGATGTGGTCACCAAGAACAGCAACTCCGGCGGCCGCAACCTCGGCGGGCTGGTCGGGGGGCTGCTCGGCGGGGTGGCGGGCGCCGTGGTCGGCGGCATCAGTCTCAAGAGCAAGACCGCGGATGTCGTGCTGACCTTGACCGACGTGCGCTCCACCGAGCAGCTCGCCATGCAGCAGGGACATTCGAAGAAGACCGACCTCGGCTGGGGCGCCGGCGGCGGCGCCTTCTTCGGCGGCTTCGCGGCGGCCGGCGCGAGCAGTTACGCGAACACCGAGATCGGCCAGGTCGTCACCATGGCCTACCTCGACGCGTTCACCAAGCTCGTCAATGAAGTCAAGGGCATGACTCTGAACGCCAAGGCCGACAACGCCACGCAGTCGGTGACCATGGCCAAGCCGGGCAAGATGTACGAAGCGGCCAATATCAAGTCGAAGAAGGTGCGCGATCTCGACCCGGGGATGACGCTCTATCCGAGCGGCGAGAAGGACGGCCTGTGGTGGAAGGTGAGTGACGAGCTCGGCAACGAGGGCTGGGTGCCCTCCACGCTGTTCCAGCTCGCGAAATAGGCCGCGCCGGGTGCGCGGCTCACGGCGCGAGCGCGCCGGCATCGGAGCGCTCGGGCAGCGAGGCGCGGGCGTCCGCCGCGAGCAGCGTGAGCCCGTGCAAGCGCGCGCGCTCGAGCACCGGCGCCTCGCCGGAGGCCGCCGCCAGCAGCAGCTCGCGCCACACCTGCACACGCGCCGGCCAGCGCGGCCGCAGCCAGTGCGGGTGAGTCTGCGCCAGTGAATGGACCTGGCGCAGGCTGAGGTGAGCGATGAGCGCGGCGCACGGCGCGCTCATACCGAGCAGCAGCCGCGCCGCGGCGCCCTGCGCACGCGCCAGGTGCCAGGCGTAGGTGAACACCAGCCTCGCAACCTCGTTCGCCCCGGCCACGGTAAAGAATGTGCTGTAGGCGGCCTCCCCGGCATCGCCCACGCCCAGCGGCGCCGGCTGCCGCCAGCGCTGCGGGTCGGCGAAGCCCGCGTCCACCAGCAGGTAGGGACAGGCGGCGGCGCGCCGCCGCGCCGCGGCATCCAGCAGGCGCCACAGCTCCCCGACCTGCCGCAACAGCAGGCTCGGCTGGGCGCAGCGCACCGCGGCCTGCTCCGCGAACAATCCCAGGCACAGCTCGTTGAGCTCGACCAGCGACTCGAGCGTCTCGGGGTGCAGCCAGCGCTCCGCCAGACCCCAGCCTTCGCCGCAGGTCCCGTCGTGCGTCTCGCACTGCAACAGCATGGCGCGCCCCTTCAGTCACGAGGCGCTATCGTAACGGAGCCGGGCCGCGAAGCCATCCGTGGAATTTGGTATTTTTTTACCAAATTTGCGGGTTGAGTTTTGCCGCATCTTTCCCACAATGTAGCGACCCCTTAGGCCGCCGGACGACTCCCATGCGCATCTGCGACGATCGCTACCGGCGCGAGCGAGCGCGCATGGAGCTGGCGCTGCGCTTCCTGCGGCACGAGGCGCGCACCCAGACCATCCGCGCCTGGACCGGCCTGTCGGACGACCGCATCCGCAAGCTGTACCGTTCCTACATGAGCCAGGCGCGCCGCTACCTGCCGCGTCATCGCGGCAAGTCCCCGCACCAGGTCGCCTATTTCACCCGCTCGCTGCGCCTGCAGCAGGAGACCGCGGTGCTGGCGAGCGTGCTGTCGCTGCTGGGCGTCGTGCCGACGGCGCCTGCCGCGGGAACGCCCGCCGCACTGCCGGGGCTCACGCGCGGGGAGCTGTTATGCCAGGCGTTCGAGGCCTACCGGCTGCTGCTGCCCGCGGCGCAGATCTCCTTCGAGCACACCGTGTTTCTCGCCACCGCACTCGCGCGCGGCGACCAGCTGCGCTTCGGTTGCTGCAGCGACTGCGGGGGCCTGCTGGTGACCGAGCGTTTTCCGCTGCGCGAGCGGCGCTGCCATCATTGCGCGAGCCCGATGCACTCCTGCTGAGGCACCCGGGAAAAACGCGCCTGCCTCGACGCATGAGCGCGCGCCGTCCGGCAGGACGCGCAATTTCCCGCACGTCCCGGATAGAATCCGCCGCCACTGCCCATGCGGCGAGCTTCGTTCATGGATCACGATCGCGCCAACTTCTTCTCCGGTCCCTATCTCGAGCGGCGCGCTGAGGCGCGCGAGGACCCGGACTGGATCGCATCCGCGCGCGCCGATCCGGCGACCCTCTACCTGGTCGGCCACGGCACCGCGCACCTGCTGCATGCGGACAGCCCGCCGCGCATCGCCTTCCTCGCGCACGGCGCGCCGCTGGTGCGCGCCGCGGACGAGGCGAGCCTGGTGCTGCTGGGGTGGTTTCGCGGCATGCGCTGCGTGCTGCTCGATCTGCCTCCCGGACAGGCGGTCGGTGCGCCGGCGGGCACGGCGTTCGAAGAGCTGCGGCCGCTCGCGCCGCTGCTGGCCGCGGACGAAGCGGGCCTGCTCGCCTATGCGCGAGCCATGGCGATCTGGCGCGCGCGTCACCGCCACTGCGGAGTGTGCGGCGCAGGCACGATCGCGACCCGCGCCGGCCACATTCTGGTGTGCTCGAATGCGGCGTGCGCGCAGGAGCTGTTTCCGCGCATCGATCCGGCCATCATCGTGCTGGTGAGCGACGGCGAGCGGGCGCTGCTCGGACGCCAGTCGAGCTGGCCGCCGCGGCGCTACTCCACCATCGCCGGTTTCGTCGAGCCCGGCGAGAGCCTGGAGGACGCGGTCGAGCGCGAGGTGGCGGAGGAGACCGGCGTCGTCGTGACCGGCCTGCGCTACGACTCCTCGCAGCCGTGGCCGTTTCCCTCCTCGCTGATGATCGGCTTTCAGGCCTCGGCGGCCGCCGGCAGCAGCGTACGCGTGAGCGGCGAGCTGGAGGACGCGCGCTGGTTCACGCGCGCGCAGATCGATGCGGGCGAGGCGCTGGCGCCGCCCTCGCAGTCCATTTCCTGGCGCCTGATCGAGACCTGGCTGAAGGGACGCGGCTAGCCATGTGCCTGCTGGTGCTCGCATGGCAGGCCCATCCCCGCTACCGCCTGGTGGTGGCCGCCAACCGTGACGAGTATCACGAGCGCCCGGCCGCGGCGCTGGCGAAGTGGCCGCCGCCGGCGGCTCTGATCGCCGGACGCGACCTGCGTGCGCAGGGCGCCTGGCTCGCCGTGGACCGTGAGCGGCGCTTCGGCGTGGTCACCAACTTTCGCGAGCTGCAGCCACCGCGGCCCGGGGCGCCGTCGCGCGGGGAGCTGATCCCGCGCTACCTGAATGCGCCGGCGCTTGCGGTGAGCGCGCAGCAGTTCTTCGCCGCCCTCGAAGGTGAGGCGCAGCGCTACTCCGGATTCAACCTGCTGCTCACCGACCGTGATTCGCTCTGGTACGGCTCAAACCGCGCCAGCCCGTTCGCGCGAGCGCTCACCCCCGGCATCTACGGTCTGTCGAACGAGCTTCTCGACACACCGTGGCCGAAACTGCAGCGGGTGCGGCGCGGCTTCGAGGCGTGGCTCACCCGGCCGCAGTCCGGATCGCCCGCCGCGCTGTTCGAGCTCCTCAAGGACCGCACGCAGGCGGCGGAGGACGGCGCGCTGCCGCGCAGCGGCAGCGGGCTGCCGCCGGAGTGGGACCGGATCCTGTCCGCGCCGTTCGTGCTGCACCCCAAGTACGGCACCCGCTGCTCGAGCGTCGTGCTGCTCGAGCCCGGCGGCCGGCTGTACTTCGCCGAGCGGCGCTTCGACCCGCGCGGCGAACCGGCCGGCGAAACTGAATTCGAGCTGAACCCCGGGCAGTGGCCGTGAGGCACGGAACCCGCGCCGCAGGCGCGCGCTCTCACTACCAGCGGCGAGCGGCAGCGCTCGCGAGGCTCTAGAATTCCGTTGAGATGACGCAGCGCAATCCCCTGCCGCAGGCTCGTCGACGGCACAGGCGGGCCCCGGCGGTTGCCCTGTGTCTGCTCGCCTGCCCGCTCGCGCACGCCGCCGGGGTGAAAGTGGAGATCCGCGGCGTCGACGAGGAGCTGCGCGCCAACGTGCTCGTCTACCTGAGTTTCGAGCGCTACAAGAAGGGCGGCGCGGACCTCAACGCCGACACGATCGAGCGGCTGCACAACCGCGTAGAGCGCGAGGTGCAGTCGGCCCTCCGACCCTTCGGCTACTACGAGCCGCAGGTCGACTCCAGCGTCAGCGACCTGGGCCACGGCGACTGGCGCGTCATCATCAACATCAACCCGGGCAAGCCGGTGCTGGTCGCGCACATCGACGTGCGCGTCGACGGCTCGGGGGAAAACGATCCGCTGTTCCAGCGTATCCTGCGGCACCTGCCGCTGCACGATGGCGAGCGCCTCGAGCACGCCGCCTACGAGAGCATCAAGACCGACCTGCAGCGCACCGCGGCCACCTACGGCTACCTCGACGCGCGCCTCATCCGCAACGAGCTGGTCGTCGACCCGCCCAACCGCAAGGCGAACATCGCGCTCGAGCTCGATACCGGTGAGCGCTATCACTTCGGCGCCACCAGCATAAGCCAGGGCGTGGTCCGCGAGGCGCTGGTACGCCGTTACCTGCGCTACCAGGAGGGCGACCCCTTCGATCTCACGCAGGTGCTGCGCACCCAGTTCGCCCTCGACGACTCGCAGTACTTCTCCAACCTCGAGGTGCTGCCCGGGGATCCCGATCGCAGCACGCACATCGTGCCGGTGAGCATCCACGCCGACCCGAGCCGGCGACACCGCTACTCCTTCGGCGCCGGCTATGCCACCGACACCGGCCCGCGCGGCACGTTCGGCTTCGAGGACCGGCGCATCAACTCGCTCGGCCACAGCTTCAGCGTCGAGGTGCAGGCGGCGCAGGTGACGCGCTACAGCCTGCAGAGCCGCTACAACGTGCCGATCGGCGACCCGGCGGTGGAGAAACTGACCCTGGCGGGCACGGTCGAGCAGCGCCAGCTCGCGGATGTGACCACGCACACGCTGTCGGTGGGTCCGAGCGTCACCGAGGTCAGGGGCGGCTGGCAGCACGTGTGGCTGGTGACCGCAACGCGTACCACCAGCGACCTGCCGCTCGGAGCGCAGTTGTTCCCCGGTGCGCACACCGACCACCTGCTGGTGCCCGGAATCGACCTCGCTTCGGTCCCCAAGGGGTATCTGGGCGAGGCGCTGTTCGAGCATCCGTTCTTCGCCGAGCTGCGCGGCTCGCACAGCTCGCTCGGCTCCGATTCCAACTTCATCCAGCTGCACCTGCAGGCCGAGCGGGTGTTCCGGCTCGGCAGGAAATGGCACCTGCTGCTGCGCGATGAGGTGGGCGCGAGCCTGGTGTCGCGCTTCAGCCAGCTGCCGACCGTGTTCCGCTTCTTCGCCGGCGGCGACAACAGCGTGCGCGGCTTCGCCTACAATGATCTGTCGCCGACCGAGGCGGTGTGCACCCAGGATCCGGCCACCCAGCAGTTCCTGCGCAACCCCGACGGCAGCTGCCAGCGGATCGACCAGTACATCAAGGTCGGCGGCAAGGACGTGATCACCGGCACCGTGGAGGTGATCCGCGATCTGCCGAACAATTTCGGGATCGCCGCCTTCTTCGACTATGGCAACGCCTTCAACAGCTTCGCACAGCTCGCCCGCCAGTGTTCGCCGGCAGCCGCGCAGCAGCAGGAGTGTACCTCGCTGCAGTACTCGGTCGGCGTCGGCCTGCGGGTGCGCCTGCCGGTCATGACGCTCGGGGTGGACATCGCCGAGCCCCTGACGAGCAGCCTGCGCTGGGACGCCACCGCGCAAGTGTTCAGGTCCGTGCACCCCGGCCCGCGCCTGCACGTCAACTTCTCGCCGAAGCTGTAGCGATGCTCAGCCTGCGCCGCCTGTTGCTGGTCCTCGCCTGCGCGGCAGTCGTCCTGGCCATCGTGGCGCCGGCGGCACTCATCTGGTCGGCGCTCTACACCAGCAGCGGGCTGCAGTTCGTCATCGGGCACATCCCGCACCGCATGGGCGGCGTGCAGCTCGACATCGTCGGCGTCAGCGGCACGGTGGCCGAGGGCCTGCGCGTCGAGCGCGTCGAGATCGATCACGATCTGGTGCACCTGAAGTTCGAAGGCATCGAGGGCCAGGTGGCGCTCATGCCGCTCGTACTGCAGACCATCCGCGTGCGTCACGGCACGGTGAGGAGCGCCCTCATTCAAGTGAAGCGCCGCACTCATCCCTCGCTCCCCGGTCCACTGGTCTTCATGCCGCGCTGGCTCATCGTCAGCGCCGAGCAGGGGCGGGTGGCGAGCGCGACGCTCACCGTTCCCAACGGCTTCCGTCTGCAGGCCACCGACATCAGCGGTGCAGCAGTCATCCGTCACAACCTCATCCGCTTCTTTCAGGCCGAGGGGCTCCTGGGAGGCGGGCCGCGCGTCAGCGCGATCGGCGACCTGCGCGCCGCCGATCCGCTCGGGATGGAGGTCAAGGCGCACCTGGACTGGACTCCGGTCGGGCAGGCGCACTGGGTCGTCGCCGGCACGGCCCGCGGCGATCTCAATGCCCTCACCATCGTCGCGCAGGCCGAGAGTCCCTTCCGGGGCAGCTTCAACGGGCGCGCGCTCGATCTCACCGACCGCTGGCACTGGGTCGGCGAGGCGCAGGTGCAGGATTTCGATCTGCAGGCCTGGGGCGTGCGCGGCCCGTTCGGCAGGATCACCGCCCGCCTCGCCGCCTCCGGTGACGACGCGGGCTTCAACGCGCACGGACCCGTCGATCCCACCGGACTGCACGCCGGGCTGTTCGAGGCGCAGTTCTCCGGCAGCTACGCCAACCGCGTGCTGACGGCGAAGCACGTGGAGCTGCGCCAGCTCGCCTCCGGGGCGGTTGCCCGCGGCGCCGGCACCATCGGCATCGACGGGCCGCGACTCGATCTGAGCGGCGAGGTGAGCGACTTCCGCTGGCCGCTGGTGGGTCGTGACCCGGCGGTGTCCGGCGCCACCGGCTCCTTCACCCTCGCCGGCGTGCTGCCGTACCGGGTGCGCCTCAGCGGCAGCGCGCAGGTAGCCGGGCTGGCGCCGATACCGGCGGACGTGAGCGGCACACTCGGCCCGGACAGCTTCGCGTTCGACAGCGCGGAGATCGACCTGTTCGGCGGTCACGCGAGCCTCAGCGGCCAGGTGGTGTGGTTCCCGGCGCGGAGCTGGTCGGTGGCGGGCCACGCGACCGGCATCAACCCCGGCGTGCTGCGCGCGGATCTGCCCGGCAGCGTCAGCTTCATGCTCGGGGCCTCGGGGCGCGGCTTCGACACCCGGGGCGATCTCACCGTCTCGTTCAGTGACTTGAGCGGCAAGCTGCGCGGCGTGGCGGCGAGCGGCTCCGGCGCCCTGACACGCACGGGAAACACCTGGGGGTTCAGTCAGGTGCGGCTCGGGTTGGGAACCGCGCGCGTGGCGCTGGATGGGCACGTCAACGAACGCATGGATGTGCGCTTTGCGGTCTCGGCGGAAGACCTGAGCCTGCTGGCGCCCGGCACCCGCGGCGAGCTCAAGGCCTCCGGGACCGTGGGCGGCACGTTTGCCGATCCGGTGATCGTCGCCACGGCGCACGGCGGGGACCTCGATTACCAGGGCATCAAGCTCGAGAGTGTCGACGCGAACGTGAACTTCGATCCCGGCGCATCGGGGCGGGAGTCGAAAATCGACGCGCGCCTGCGCAAGCTGAGCTATCAGGACCGTGCGCTCGAGAGCGTCACGCTCACTCTCAGCGGTCCGCCGGCCGCCTACCAGGTGCAGCTCGCGGTCGCGGCCACCGGTCTCACCGCGAGCGCCGCGGCGCGCGGGGCCTACGCGCACGGAACCTTCACCGGTGCGCTCAACGCCCTCACCATCAACGGCAGCGAGTCGCTGCACCTGTCGCTCGAGCGTCCGGTGGGACTCACGGCAGCGCCCGATCACGTGCGCCTGGAATGGCTGTGCCTGGTCGGCACACCGGGCAGCATGTGCGCGGACGGCGAATGGAGCCCGGCGGCGTGGTTCACGACCGTCATGACCAACCAGTTGCCGCTCAACACGCTCACCGCCGGCATGACCCCGGCCGTGGAATATCTCGGCCGCGTCAACGCACTCGCGCGCCTGTCCGGCGGCGC
>Ga0209055_1001005_pt1 | contig 18982 bp, 21 predicted proteins | sample GraSoiAngelo_110_FD_185875 | JGI IMG/M metagenome (GOLD analysis project Ga0209055, IMG submission 185875) | Grasslands soil microbial communities from the Angelo Coastal Reserve, California, USA - 14_0903_12_30cm (SPAdes) (version 2) | ecosystem: Environmental > Terrestrial > Soil > Grasslands ... | reverse complement strand
CCACCGGCACCCTCAAGCTGAGACCGGAATACGGTGTGCCGGAGTGGCCGACCTAGTTGAAAGGAGCATCTCATGATCAAGCTCAAACGTGCCTATGAACCCGCCGGCGGTGACGATGGCGCGCGCTTCCTGGTAGAGCGACTATGGCCGCGAGGTGTTAGGAAGACGCGCCTGAAGCTCGATGGGTGGGTTAAGGATGCCGCGCCGAGCGCGGATCTGCGGAAGTGGTTCAGCCACGACCCAAAGAAGTGGCCGGCGTTTCGGCAGCGGTACTTCGCCGAGCTGCGAGCGCATCGCGCGGCCTGGCAGCCGCTCCTCGCTGCTGCCCGGCGCGGGCGGGTCACCTTCGTCTACGCCGCGCACGACGTAGCGCGCAACGGCGCCGTCGCACTAAAGGCGTTCCTCGATCGGCGGCTATGACGCTGTGGCGCGACGCCTGCAGCTCCAAGAAGACCTGATGTCGTCCAATCCGAGGCGGCCCGTCGTGAAGAGAGAGTTCAAGGTGGGCGATCACGTAACCTGGAAGTCGGAGGCTGGGCACGTCAGCGGGAGAATCATCAAGGTGCACGTGAAAGACGTTAATTACAAAGGGTACACCCACCACGCGAGCGAGGCTGAGCCACAGTATGAAATCAAGAGCGACAAGACCGATCACATCGCCTTGCACAAGGGCTCGGCGTTGCGAAGGATCAACGATTGAGAGGCGCTCCGGCAACATGATTCCGGGATCAGGAGGGCTCCCCCTACTCCCTCAGCCACTCCGCCACGCCGCCATGATGCGAACAGGTCCCCTGGCGCGTGCGGCTGAAGCTGAATGTCCCGTCCCGGCAGTGGGCTCTAGCCCCCGCGGGCGGCTTGCCATCCGCAGTCCGCGTGGGCGACGGGACCGACTCGCCCTGGGAATTGATGTAGCCGCGCCGCTCTGACGTCGCGGCTTGCGATGCTGGGGCGCCGAGAAACTCTTCGAGCACATAGCCGGCGAGCTGTGACACTGCGACGCTGCACCAGCCTTGGGAGCAGGCGTAGAGCCGGACGGCGGTGCCTTGAGACAGCGTCGCCAGCGAGCGCGCCGTCGGGAACGGTTTCTCCCGCAGGCGAACGGACGCAGTGGTGTAAGCGAGTGTGTCTTGGGATGAGGCCGGGGCCTGGGCTGAGACTGGCCCAGCGAGCAAAGCCGAACACAGCAGCGAGAACAGTAGGCGACGCATCGGGCCCTCCAGCGGTGGCTGTGCCCAATACGGCACCGACGCGGGCTAATTGCAAGTCACCCCCCTACCCCAGGACGACGTCGCGCGCTGTGCCCTCAAGGCTCAAGCCCGCGGCCCCCTCCCTCTGATCCGACCAACGCGAATTCCTTTTGGACCATGTCCGGACCGATCCACACCACCTTGGCACCGCACATGATGGCGTCCACGGCATCACAGAATCCTCCGGGGCTCGCTGTAGATCAGGTTGTCCAGCACCACCAGGTCGACCGCGCCGCCCGCGCTGATGTCCTCGACGTTGGCGCCCAGCGCGCCGGTGCCGAGCGTAATCCGGACGCGCGCGATGATCGCGTCGGCAAAGGTGACCCCAACGAAGGAAAACCCGCCTTCATCGGACCGAACCGGCACGCTGTAGCTGCCCAGGCTCGAGCCGTCCTGCCGAAACAGCTGAATCGTGGTCTGGTCGGCCAGATCCACGTCGCTCAACACGATGCCGAAGCCGCGCACCACCGCCGGCGTCGGCTGGCCCGCAACCTGGAACGACTGGTCGAACTGATTGCTGCCAATCGGCGCGAAGACATTGGGGGCTACACCGCCCCCGCCTTCACGGTGGTGTTGAAGAAGTCCGCCGGGAAGTCGTTGCGGTTATTGAAGGGGATGGCGGCGGCGCCATCCCAGTTGATCTCGCGGCGTCCGGCCGGCTGCTCGCCGGCGATCCCACCGTTGGGCGCGCCCAGGATGGCTCTGAACTGACTCACCGTGGCGCCGATCCGGCCGGTGGCGCTGAATACCGTCGCCAGCGGCGGCACCGGACCGGGCGCGGTGACCGGATCGTCGCCGCACGCCATCATCACGGCCACCCCTGCCAGCCCCATCCATCTCGTCGTGCGCATCGCTCTCTCCCATGTAGGAAGGTTCCCTCCGCACGACGCGAAGAGTATGGATAGGCGATGGGCTGGGGCATCGGATCAATGGAGGTGCCGCCGTGGGATTCCCGGGGACCTGCATGTAGGACGGAGACTGGATATTCGCCCCTCTGGGACCCTGCGTTATGTTGGTCGTAACAACACCTGAGCCAAACCATGAGCAATCATCGGAAGAGCCACCTTCAGCGCGGTTACTCACCGAAGCGACGCTAACGCCTAAGGCAAGCAGGTGAATACCCGTAACCTCAACATCCCCGCGACCGTGTGACAGAACCACTCATGGCTACTGTTTGTCCCAAGGGGGCGACGATGATTGGACCAGTGCGACGGACCGGAATTGCCGCGGCGCTGCTGGTCGCCGCGATGACGGCGTGCCGACCGGCGCCGCGTGCCTCCTCCGGCACGGGGACGCACGATCGCACGGTACTCTCACAGGCGCTGCCGGCGATGGACGGCCGCGGGCTGCGGGTCACTGTTCTGGAGGTGACGTACGGACCGGGCGACTCCTCCCGACCGCATCGTCATCCTTGCGCAGTGATCGGCTCCGTGATCGCCGGCACTCTCCGGAGCCGCGTGCAGGGCCAGCCCCAAACGCTGTACCGGGCGGGCGAGAGCTTCTACGAAGCACCGAACGCGGTGCACCTGGTCTCGGCCAACGCCAGTGACCGGGATCCGGTGCAGTTCCTCGCCTACTTCACCTGCGACCACGACGCCCCCCTCAGCGAGGCGGTGCCATGAGCGCACGCGAGTTCAACGTGGAGCGATGGGCGATACTCTACGCCCGCATCGCGCTCGGAGCCGCGTTCCTGTCGGGCATCGCGGACCGCTTCGGCCTCTGGGGCAAGAACGTCGGGTATGGAGATTTCGCGCACTTCATGCAATACACGGCCCAAGTGAATTCCTTCATGCCCGCGTTCACGATTCCGTTTCTCGCCTGGGCCGCCACCGTGGCTGAGCTGGTGTTGGGGATCGCCCTGATCAGCGGTCTCTGGCTCCGCTGGGCGGCGCTCGGCAGCGCGCTGCTGCTCGTATTGTTCGGCACCGCAATGGGAATCTCGTTTGGTCTCAAATCGCCGCTTGATTACTCCGTCTTTTCCGCCTCCGCGGCGGCCGTGCTGGTCGCCCTCCGTTCGTCCGGTTCGGCCTCACCGTCCCCGCACGACTCCACGCGCACGCGTGGCGGGATGGACGGCTTCACCCGAGCATAACGTCAAAACTCGCGGCGCCCGACGATGATCATCGTGTGTCGAACGCTCATGACACCCTGCGATGGGCGCCCGGCCCTGGGCGTTCGATTCCAACAGGCTATCGACGAAGCTTTCAATACACGCTACAGCGTTGAGTAGACAACCTTGACGAAGCCGTCACCGTTCAACCTCCCCTTGCCCCAGTCGGCGTCGAGATCGGCGAGCGGCTTGGCGGCGATGGCGTCCTCCACCGATTTCCCGGACGCCTTGAGTTTGCGTACGCGGTCCGCGGCGGTAGACAGCATTTCGCGATACTTCGCGTAGTCGGACTTGGTGCCGAGTGGGCCGTGGCCCGGGACGATCTTGGTGTCCGCGTCCGCCAGGCTCAACAGGCGGTCGGCCGCCTCTATCATGCCGTCGATACGGCCGCCGGTGGAGCCGTCGATGTAGGGATAAAAGCCGTTGAAAAACACGTCGCCCGTGTGCAGCACGTTGGCCTTCTCGAATCGCACGGCGACGTCGGTGTCGGTGTGCGCCGGCGGAACGTGCGTCACCGCCAGCCGCTCGCCGTTTGCCTCCAGCTTGTAGCCGTCCTTGAAGACGCGCTGGGGTAGGGCGGCGGCGGGTGAAGGCGGGAAGTCGAGCTCGAGCACGGCGAGGTGGTGCGGCTGGGTCATCCGCAGCTTGGTGTTTTCGTGCGCCACCACGGTCGCACCGCCGGCGCGCAGCGGCGCGTGGTTGTCGGTGTGGTCGAAGTGCCAGTGCGTATTGATCACGGTTTTCACGGGCGCGCCGAATCCCTTCAGCGACTCTTGTAGCTTCGGCCACGCGGGCGCCACGAACGTGTCCACCACCACCAACCCGTCAGAGCCGTGCAGCACGACCACATTGCCGCCGGGACCAGCGAACAAGGTCACGTTCTTGGCGAGCGGCTGAGCCTGTATCGGAATGGCGCCGATCTGCGCCCGGAACTGCGCCACGCGATCCTGCTGCTGTTGTGCGACCCGGCCCGTGGCCGCGCGGGCCAGCTCGCGGGGAAAGAGCCCGTCTACCAGCGCGCCCGCCCCCATCGCCGCCATCATCTGCAACCACTCGCGCCGCGTCCTGCTCGTCACGCTCCGGCTCACGGTCCACCCGCCTCTCGAGTTGCGGTGCAATATGTCCCGGGGGGAGTCGAGGGCAAGGCCAGAGGGGCGGTGATCGGTCACGCGCGGTGGCCGCTTGCTCTAGCTCTCGCAGCAGCAAATCTTTCCCTCGCCCCATGACGAATTCCCGCAGCACAGTGTTAACGGCCCTACGCTGGTTGGCGCGCGCGTTGGTGCTGGCCGCCGCGTACTTCGTCGTCGCCAGAATCGGCCTGCGTTACGCGACGATCGGGCCCTCCATCTCCCCGGTGTGGCCGCCCACGGGCCTCGCCGTGGCGGCGCTGGTCATCCTCGGGCCGGGGTATTGGCCGGCCATCCTGCTCGGCGCGTTTCTGGCGAATGCGACGACGAGCATTCCGATCCTCGCCGCTGCTGGCATTGCCTGCGGCAACGCTACCGAAGCGACGGTCGCCGCCTATCTCTTCCGGAGCCAAGCCGGCCAACACCCAGCGCTCGACGATCTCCTCAGTGTGCGCACGCTCGTCGGCGTCGCGGCACCCGTGGGGGCGTTGGCCAGTGCCACCATCGGTGTCACGAGCCTGTGGCTGGCAGGCCTGGTATCGGGGTCCGGAGTCTGGTCCGCCCTGAGCCTCTGGTGGGCCGGTGACTATCTCGGCGCCTTGGTGGTGGCGCCGGTCTTCCTCACCTGGGCGGGTCCGGCCGGCGCGCCCATCGGCCGGCGTACGGCGCTCGAGCTGTCTCTCCTGGTGGGCGGTGCCGTGCTCGCGACCATGGCCATGTTCGGGAGCCTGCTGCCCGCGTCGCTCCTCGCGCCGGCCCAGTACCCCTATCTCCTGTTTCCCTTCGTCATTGGGGCCGCGCTGCGGTTCGGCCCCCGGGGCGCCTCGCTCCTGACCATGACCGTGGCGACGCTCGCCATCGGCTACACCGTGTGGGGCGGCGGGCCCTTCGTCATGCAGACCGTGCCGAGCACCGATGCCGCGCTGCTGCTCTACATCGGCATCCTCGCCATCACCGGATTGTCCCTGGGCCCTGCCACGACCCGTCACGAGCGGGCGGAACGTGCGCTGCGGGAGGCCAACGAGCATCTCGCGGCCGTGATTCAAAGCTCGCCGCTCGCGATCTACACGCTCGACCCGAGAAGCACGGTGCTGACGTGGAATCGCGCGGCCGAGGCGCTCTATGGCTGGCAGGCGGCGGAGCTCATCGGCCGTCCGCTGCCGACGATCGGCCACGATGTGGAGGACCATGGGCGCTTGCGCGACCGCGTGTTGCGGGGTGAATCGCTGCGGGGGGTGGAGGTCACCCGACGCAGGAAAGACGGGACGTCGGTGAACATCAGTCTCTCCGTGGCCCCGCTCCATGACGCCGCGGGGCGGGTCACGGGGATGTTGTCGCTCGCGGCGGACGTCACGGAAATGCGACAGCTCGAAGTGCAGTACCGCCAGGCGCAGAAGATGGAGGCGGTGGGGCGGCTCGCCGGCGGCATCGCGCACGATTTCAACAATTTGCTGACCGCGATTATCGGGACGACCGCCCTGGTGCTGGAGGATCTGGGGCTCGAGTCACGGGCCCGCCTGGACATCCAGGAAATCGAGAAGGCTGCCAAGCGGGCCGCCGGGCTCACGCGTCAGCTGTTGATCTTCAGCCGGCAGCAGGTGCTCGAGCCCCGCGCGCTCGACCTGAACGCATTGGTCGGCAACTTGGAGAAGATGTTGCATCGGCTCATCGGCGAGGACATCGAGCTGCGGACCAAGCAGGCCACCGCGCTGGGGGCCGTACGAGCCGATCCGGGCCAGCTCGAGCAAGCGATCGTGAACCTGGTGGTGAATGCCCGGGACGCCATGCCGCAGGGGGGCCGTCTCACGATTGAAACGGCGGATGTCGAGCTCGATCGCGGCTACGTCGCAGGGCATGTGCCCACCCAGCCGGGCCCGTACGTGCTGCTCGCGATCAGCGACACGGGTGTCGGCATGGATGGCGCGACCAAGGCGCGCCTGTTCGAGCCGTTTTTCACGACCAAAGAGCCTGGGCGGGGTACGGGACTCGGGCTCGCGACGGTTTACGGTATCGTCAAGCAGAGCGGCGGGTACATCTGGACGTACAGCGAGCTGGGCCACGGCACGACCTTCAAGATCTATCTGCCGCGAGTGGCCGAGACTCCGGAAGCCCCGGAATCGACCACGAGCCCACCCACCCCGGTGCGCGGATCGGAGACCCTGCTCGTCGTGGAGGATCAGGAAGAGGTCCGAAAGCTGACCAAGCGCGTGCTCGAAGCTCGGGGGTACACGGTGCTGGCCGCTCGGAACGGCGCCGAGGCGTTGGAAATCGTGGCCCAGCATCCGAGCAAGATCCATCTCATGATCACCGATGTGGTGATGCCCGGGATGAACGGCCGCGAGCTGGCGCAGCACGCCCGCGCGAGGCGGAGCTACCTGAAAGTGCTCTATGTGTCGGGCTACACCGGTGAGGCGGTGCTCCAGCACCGGTTGCTGGAACCGGGCGTCGCCTTTCTCCAGAAGCCTTTCACCCCGGACGTCCTGGCCCGCAAGACTCGCGAAGTGCTCGATAACACCAAAAGCGGCTAGACCGCTCGCTTCGTGACGACGACCGGCGCCCGGCTCTCCAAGTCCCGCTTCACCTCCGGCCTCCAGTGCCACAAGAAGCTGTGGTGGGAGGTGCATGAGCCGGATGCCATCGAGCTCCAGCCCGACAAGGTGCTACAGGACCTGTTCGACCAGGGCCGCCAGGTGGGCGAGCTGGCTCGCACGCGCTATCCGGGCGGCGTGCTGATCGACCTGCCGCACGACGCCCGCGCCGAGCGCGTCGCCGCGACGAGAAAACTGCTCGACGCGGGCGCTCCGGCGATCTTCGAGGCGACGTTCATCGCCGACAACACGTATGTCGCGATCGACGTGCTAGAGAAGCAGCGCGACGGGTACCACCTCACCGAGGTGAAGTCGTCCAGCTCGCTGAAAGAGGAGCACATCCCGGACGTCGCGATCCAGGCCCGGGTCGCGGCGGCCTGCGACGTGAGGATCACGGCCGCTGCCGTGCTGCACCTGAACAAGGAGTTCCGGCATCCCGCTTCGGGCGAGTTGTTCGTCCGGACCGATGTGACCGCTCCGGTCGTAGAGTTTCTTCCTCGAGTCCCGGACGAAATTGATCGGCAACGGGAGATGCTCACCGGGCCGCTTCCCGATGTCCCGGTGGGCCTGCACTGCTTCGAGCCGTACAAGTGCCCGTTCATGGGCCGCTGCTGGCCCGATACGCCGGACCACATCCGGCACCTCGCCGGCGTCGGGCCGAAGCGCACCGCGGCCTACCTGGCGCGCGGCATCACGTCCGTCGCCGACCTGCCGGCGAAGGAGAAGCTCAACTTCACCCAGCGGCGCCAGCTCAAGGCGATGGCGGAGCAGCGCATCATCGTCGAGCCCACGCTCACGCGCGAGTTGCAGCCGCTGATCGTCCCGGGCCGACTGGGCTTCCTCGACTTCGAGACGATCGCTCGTGCGATTCCCGTGTGGCCCGGCATGGCCCCATGGCAGCAGGCCGCCGCACAGTTCAGCTACCACGAGCGGCAGCCGGATGGCAGCTACACGCACGCCGCGTTCCTGGCGGAGGGACCGCAGGACGCGCGCCCGCCGCTGGCCGCGGCGATGGTGCGCGCCACCGCCAACGCCGAGCGCGTGGTGATGTACACGCCGTTCGAGAAGACCCGCATCCGCGAGCTGCAACGCGCGGTGCCCGAGCTCGCCGCCGAGCTCGCGGCGCTCGAAGCCAAGCTCATTGACCTGCACCCCGTGGTGAAGAACTGCGTCTATCACCCGGATTTCAGGGGGAGCTTCAGCCTGAAGTACATCCTCACACCGCTCGTGCCCGAGCTGACGTACAGCGATCTCGTGATCGTGGACGGCCGGGTCGCGAGCGTGGAAATCGCCCGGCTGCTGTTCGTGGCGGACAAGATCCCTCGGCAGGAGCGCGATCGGGTGCGCCAGGATCTACTCAACTATTGCGAGCGCGACACGTGGGCGATGGTGAAGCTGGTGGAGCGGTTGAGGGAGCTGGCGGGCAGGTGAAAGTGGATGGGAGGGCTACGTTCGTGAATCCGCGCCCTGAGAGGGCGCGCTCGGCCTGTGTGCGCCCTTATAGGGCGCACCGTGCGCCGAGCCCGGGCTCTCAGCCCGGGAACCTCACGACATGACCTCGCTCAACTGACCCCGGGCGCAAGCCCGGGTAGTCCGGGAACGGGAATGGTAGACGGGACGTCGAGGAGGGTTGACGGTTAGCGGTTCTTCTCAAACAGAGGCAAGTACTGTGAATACCCCTCGGCGCTCAACCGCTCGACCGGAATGAACCGCAGCGCGGCCGAGTTGATGCAGTAGCGCAGGCCGGAGGGCGCAGGGCCGTCGTCGAACACGTGGCCCAGGTGCGAATTGGCGTGGGTCGAGCGCACCTCGGTCCGCACCATGAGGAACGAACGGTCGGCGTCCTCGCGCACGTTGGCGCTGTCGAGCGGCTGCGTGAAGCTGGGCCAGCCCGTGCCCGACTCGAACTTGTCGAGCGAGCTGAACAACGGCTCGCCCGACACCACGTCCACGTAGATGCCGGGCCGGTGGTTGTCCCAGTACTCGTTGCGGAACGGCGGCTCGGTCGCCGCATGTTGGGTCACCTCGTACTGCAACGGCGTCAGGGTCGCCTTGGTCTCGTTCATGCTCACCTCGTCCTTTCCCCACAACTCCTTCAAGCGCCGGTCGCGGCCACACGCCACGCGATACAGGCCGTAGTTCACGGGATTCTTTTTGTAGTAATGCTGGTGATACTGCTCCGCCGGGTAAAACGTCGTGGCGCGGAGCAGGGCGGTGGTGATGGGCTTCCCGAACCGCCGTTCGAGCGCCCGCAACGACGCTTCGGCCACACGGCGCTCCGCGGAGTCGCGGTAGAACACCGCCGTGTGATACTGGGGCCCGTGGTCGCAGAACTGGCCGTCCGCTTGCGTTGGATCGATGTCGTGCCAGAACGCGTCCACCAGCCGCGCGTAGCTGATCCGATTCGCGTCGTACACCACCTGCACCGACTCGAGATGTCCCGTGCGGCCAGTGGACACCTGATCGTAGGACGGGTGCGGCAGGCGGCCCCCCGCGTAGCCCACCGTAACGGCGACCACACCGGGCACCTGGTCGAACGCGCGCTCCATGGACCAGAAGCAGCCGCCCGCGAAGGTGGCGGTGTCGAGCGGGCTGGTGAGAGCGATGGCCAAACTGAGTAGCAGGTTCATGGCGACAACGTAGGGCCACGACCCCCGCGCTGGAAGCGTCGCCCGCTCATTCTTAGAGCTTTCTCACGAGACTCACACTCCCGGCGCCGCCCGCCGCGCCCTAGGTTTGGCGCGTGCAGATTCTCCTGGTCGAAGACGACCGCGACCTGCGGCGTTTCCTGAGCAAGGCCTTCCGCGAAGAGGGCTACGGCGTCACCGAGGCCGCCACCGGCGACCGGGCGCTCGAGCAGGCGCTGGGTGGCGGCTTCGGCTGCGTCGTGCTCGACGTCATGCTGCCCGGCCGCGACGGCTTCAGCGTCGTGACCGAGATGCGCGCGCGCGGCGTGTTCACGCCGGTGCTCCTGCTCACGGCGCGCGACGAGTTGGAGGCGCGGGTGCAGGGCCTCGAGGGCGGCGCCGACGACTACCTCACCAAGCCGTTCGATCTGCCGGAGCTGCTGGCGCGCGTGCACGCGCTGATCCGTCGCGCCGAGCTGCGCCACAAGGACGCCACGCTCAACGTCGGCGACATCGTGCTCGATCCGCTCACCCGTCGCGTCACCCAGGGCGAGCGCGTGGTGGACCTGAGCCCGCGCGAGTTCGCGCTGCTCGAGTTCCTGATGCGCAACGCCGGCCGTTCGGTGTCCCGCTCCCGCATCGCCGAGGCCGTCTGGAACTACCAGTTCGACCCCGAGACCAACGTGGTCGACGTGTACGTCAATTACCTGCGCAAGAAGCTCAGCTTCGGGGGCCGCACGGTTCCGATCAAGACGATCCGGGGCGTGGGCTACCGGCTCGAGCGGGAAGCCGCTCCGTGAGCGAGCTGCGGTTGGGTACGGTTCTCACGCGGCGCTTCACCCGCATCGCCTGGACCGCGCTCGCGGCGTACGCGCTGCTGGTGGTGACGGTGTTCGCGGTGACCGGTGAAATGGCGCTGCGGCGCTCGCTCGAGCATTCGGCCGACCTGACGCAGTCGCTGCTGGGCGCCTACCGCGACTCGACCAGCGAGCCCGGGGGCGTCATGCCCTCCGCGCTCGCCGACCGCCTGGTCGCCATGGGCGGCCAGGTGGTGATCACCCGTACCACCACGGGCGCCGGCGGCAAGCAGGAGGTGTACTTCGTCTCGGCCGACATGCCGGCACGCCGGCTCGAGGGCCTGCCCGCGAGTGCGTCGCCCGAGGACGTGCGCCAGGCGCTGCTCGTCGCGATCGCCCAGCGGGCCCGTTGGCGCTACCGTGTGCTGCACCGCGCGGCCGGGGCGTTCGACATCTACGTGGTGGCGAGCCGGGAATCGTACGTCGTCGCGCTGGGCGCGCTCGCGGCCGCGGCGGCCTTGCTGCTCCCGGTGGCGGGCCTGGCGGTGGCGCGCGGGGCCCGGCAGGCGGTGGCCGGTGCGTTGCGCCCGCTCGAGCGCGTGGCCGCCGAGACGCGCGCCATCGGTCCGGCGGAGCTCGAGATGCGACTCACCAGTCCCACGGGCCAGGCGGAAGTCACCGAGCTGGCCGACAGCGTCAACCGCATGCTCGAGCGGGTGGACCGCGCGCATCGCGCCCTGCAGGCGTTCACGGCGGACGCGAGTCACGAGCTGCGCACGCCGCTCACGCATTTGCGCGCGCAGGTGCAGTGGGCCGCCGCCGAGGGCCGCAGCGAGGCGGAGACGCGCGACGCGCTCGCCGCCATGGAGCGGGTGCTCGACCAGACGGCGAAGCTCGTGGAAGAGCTGCTGCTCATTGCCCGCGGCGAAAACCGCCAGCTGGCGCTGGCGCTGGAACCGTTCGACCTGACGGCGGTGATGGATGAAGTCCGCGAAATCACCGAGGCGATGGCCGTGGATCGGGACCTCGTCGTGCGGGCCACGCCAGCGCCGCGGCGCTGGGCTTTGGGCGACGCCAATCGCACGCGCCACGTGCTGCTCAACCTCGGCTCGAACGCCGTGCGCTACACGCCGAGCGGCGCCATAACGTTTGCGCTCGAGACCGACGGCGCCAGGGTCGGCGTGAGCGTGCGCGACACTGGGCCCGGCATCGCCCCCGAGCACGTGGAGCGGATCTTCGACCGGTTTTTCAGGGTGGATCAGTCGCGCAGCCGCGATCTCGGTGGCAGCGGCCTGGGCCTCGCCATCGCGCGGCTGCTCGCCGAGCTGCAGGGCGGCCACATCACGGTCGACTCCACTCCCGGCGCGGGCAGCACGTTCACCGTGTGGCTGCCCGGGGCGGAGTCGCCGCCCGCTTCGTGACCGCCCGGCGGCGCTGGTAGAACGCGCGGACCTTGGCGCGGCCGCCGCACAGCTGCATCGAGCACCAGCGGCGCCGGCCGGATTTCGACGTGTCGTAGAACATCAGGCGGCAAGTCGGGTTGGCGCATTTGCGGAGCCGGCGGGGATCGCCCTGCGTGATCAGCTCCGCCGCCGATCGCGCGACCGCCCCGTAGAGCCGCTCGATCGGTCCGCCGGCCGATCGTACGCGCGTGACGACGTCACGCCCCTTCCTGCTCACCTCGGTGACTGCGGGGTCGCGCGCCAGATGGTGGTTCAGCAGGGCGATCAGCCGCGCCGGAGGCGTTCCGGCCGCGGCCCAAGCGACGAGCCCGCGCCGCAGCGCCTCACGGAACGCCCGTAGCCCAGCGGGCTCACGGGCCGCGTTCCTCAGGTCGCGGTCCGCTACCACCCCGGCGGCTGCACCCCAAGCCGCAACATCCTCCCGGCGACCCAGCAAATCACGGGCGATCACCGTGTTCAGGAGATCAATGGCCAGCCGCCCGCCCAGGAAAAGAAAGGTCATGGGGAACCTTACCGGTAATATATCGTTTTACTGGTTACGAGTCCAGGGAACCACCTTCGACCGGAGGACATTTCATGGCAAGGTTCACACAGTACACCATCGCCGACGCCCCTGAGGCGTCCCGGCCCCTGCTCCAGCAGGTGGACAAGGCCCTCGGTTTCATCCCCAATCTCTACGCCACCTTCGCGGAATCCCCGGCCCTGCTCCAAGGCGCCCTCGGGCTCGACGCCGGGCTCGACCAGGGCGCCCTCTCGGGCGTCGAGCGGCAGCTGGTCAAGATCGCGGTGAGCACGGAAAACGGCTGCACCTATTGCGTGGCTGCGCATTCGACGATCGCCGGGATGCTGAAGGCGCGTCCCGAAATCGTCAATGCCGTGCGCACCGGTGTGCCCGTTTCGGATGCGAAGATCGACGCCCTCGTGCGATTCACCCGGGCAGTCGTCCGCAACAAAGGGTTCGTACAAGACGGAGAGACGGCGGCATTCCTCGCGGCCGGCTACACAAAAGCGCAGGTCCTGGAGGTCGTGGGACACGTCGCAGCGAAGACGCTCGCCAACTACATCCACGCGATCACCAACGCGCCGCTCGATGCGGCATTCCAGCCGCAGCGGTGGGACGCGAAGCAACTGAAGGTAGCCTGAGGATACGATGCACGTGGCCGAACTGTGGCGCTTCCCCGTCAAATCCATGGCGGGGGAGCCGCTCGGGCAGGCGGAAGTCCGTCCGGACGGGATCGTCGGGGATCGCGTCGCGTACGTGATCGGCGCCCACGGGCGTATCGTGACGGCGCGTACGCGGCCACGGTTACTCGGCCACGGGGCGACCCTGGGGATGGACGGCGAGCCCCAGGTGGACGGGCGTCCGTGGCGCGCTCCTGAAGTCGAGCGCGACGTGGTCGCGGCGGTCGGCGTCGGGGCCCGCCTCGTGCTCGCGGACGGCCTCGAACGGTTCGACGTACTCCCCCTGCTCGTCGCGACCGACGGGGCCATCCGTGTCCTGGGCGCCGATGGGCGGCGCCTGCGTCCCAACATCGTGATCGGTGGCGTCTCCGGGCTGGCCGAGCGCACCTGGGAAGGCGCGCGGTTGAGGATCGGCGACGTGGTCATTGGCGTGCAGGACCTGCGGCAGCGCTGCATCATGACCACATTCGATCCCGATACGCTCGAGCAGGACACCGGCGTGCTGCACCGCATCAACCGGGAGTTCGGCGGGCGCGTGGCGCTGAACTGCTACGTGGTGCGCCCTGGCACAATCGCGGTCGGCGATCTCGTCGAGCTCACTAGGCTGGCTTAGCGAGCGCGGCCGCCGCCGTGTCGTGGATCGGCGTAGCGATACCCGCCTCTTCCGCGAAGCGGGAAACCGCCCCGCTGAGAATGTCGAGCTCCGTCGGCCCGCCGGTCTCGAGGTCGACCAGGAAGCTGGGCTTCATCGCCGGCGGCAGGCCATCGATCACGCCGAGCACGCGCGCGACCTCCTCCTCGGGGAGGCCGATGCCGCGTGCGCGCGCCACGGCAACGATTTCCTCAATTGCGCGCTGCAACAGGCGCCGTCCCAGCGGAGCGGCGCGCAGCGGCCCGATGGGCGAGCGGGCGAGCCCGCACGCCGCGGCTACGCTTGCAAGAAACACGAACTTCTGCCACAGCTCCACCTGGATCCGATCGGACGCGCGGGCGTCCATCCCAGCGTTCCGGAACGCGCTGGCGATCCGATCGACACGATCGCTGGTCCGCCCGTCGGGCTCGCCGACGACGACGATCTGAAAGGGACTGCGCCGCTCGACCACCCCGGGCGCGATGCGAACGGCACTGATCACCGTGAGGCCACCGATTACGGCGGCGGGCGGCACCCCCAGTTGCTCGAGGCGCTGCACCGTCTCCACTCCATTCAGCAGCGGCACCACGGTCGTTTCCTGCTCGGCGCAGCGCCGCACGATCGGGGCTATGTCCACGAGCGAGTAGCTCTTCACGGCCAGGATCGCGAAATCGGCGGGCGCGAGCTGTTCGGCCCGGTCCGTGGCCGTCACGGGGGCCCGGAACCCGCCCTCGGGTGTCCGGACCTCGAGCCCCCGCTCTTGGATCGCCCCGAGGTTCGCGCCTCGGGCGAAGCAGGTGACCGCGTGGCCGGCCCGCGCCAGCTGCGCGCCATAGTATGCGCCGATGGCGCCGGTGCCCAGCACGATCACTTTCATCTATTGCATCCTACCAAACCACGGCCATCTCCACCAACCGACAGATCTTCTCGCCCGCCGGACACACGCTGAGGCGAAGCGGCGGCGCGGCCGTCGGTGCCGCCGTGAAGTAGGCCGAGTCGGCAGTCACGTGGGGTGAGTCAAAGCGCACGAGGCGATTCGGCGAGCAGCTGCTGGATGCGCCGGTCCCATTCCTGGTAGTCTCCGTCGTTGAGATGGAACTCGCCATACCCGGTGTAGCGAATCGTCCCCGCCTTGTCGATCAGCACGAAGCTCGGCCAATAACGGATGCTGTACGCGTCCCAGGTGCGGCGGTCGTTGTCCTGCGCGTTGGGATAGGTGATGCCCTGGCGGTCGAGCGCCCGGGCGAGGTTGCCTTTGTCGTGCTCGCCGGCGTAGGGCGGGAACTCGGGCGTGTGAATGCCGACGATCGTGAGCCCGCGCGCCCGATACCGCCGATCGTAGGCCACGAGCGACGGCACGGTCCGCGTGCAGTTGCCGCAGGTGAACACCCAGAAGTTGAGCAGCACTACCCGGCCCCGGAGCTCCGCAAGCCGCAGAGGCTTGTCGCTGTTGAGCCAGCTGGTGTTGGTCAGTTCCGGTGCCGGCGTGCCTCCCGCGCCGGGCGCCGGCGCGGGGCGCCGGATCGCCGCGGTGAGTCCGGCCACGATCGCCGTGCCTATCAGTACCGATCTGGGCGTTGTCATGCTATCAACCTCTCTCCGTGTGAATGGGTAAGGAAGGAGCGCGGTGGGTCTGCGTGATCGTAGGGGCGCAGCATGCTGCGCCCCTACCACGTGCATGCTGCGCCCCTACCATGTGCCGCCGCGACTTCCTAGGTGCCCTGGGCGTCGGGGTGAGGCTCAGAACGCCGCGAGGCCCCGGGTCCCGTTCGGGAGACCGGCGATCGGGCCCAGGGCCGTGAGGTGCCCGTCCGCTTGTACGCGGAACGCGTGGATCGCTTGGGCACCGCCGGTCTGCAGCACGTACAGGTACCGGCTGTTGTGGCTCAGCGCGATGTCGTTGATGCCGGCGCCGATCAACGCGGTGCCGCCGTTCGCATCGACCAGGCCGATCGCCCCGTCGGGCGCGATCGCGAATGCCGACACCGAGCCGGCGCCGTTGCCGGTGAAGCCGATGCGCCCGTCATTGGTCACAACGGCCCAGCATGGTGCGCCCTGGTGCGTGAGCACGGCGCCGCTCACCAGCGAAACACCACCGGTCGCGTCCAGCTCGTAGGAAGAGGCCGATCCTGTGGCTTCCGACACGAACAGCTCGTTGCGATGACCGAAGGAGAACCCGAACGGCGTGCCGCCGGCGGACGCAGTGGTGGTGGGTCCGCTCGCCACGCCGTTCGCGTCCACGGCATACACGTCGAGTTGATTGGTGTTCTTCTCGGTGACCACGAGGCGGCGGCCGTCGGGACTGAACGACACCTGCGCCGGTCCCACGTTCGAGCCCGAGAGGGGCAGCGTGGTGCCCGCGATCGCCGTGAGAGCACCGCTCGTCCCGACCGCGAGGCCGGAGATGTTGCCCGTGCCTCCCGCATTCAAGACATAGAGCACGTTGCCGTGTACCGTCAGGCTGATCGGCAGCGTGCCGCCCGACGCGGTGCGGCTCGCGAGGGCGAGGCCCCCCGCGGGGCTCACGCTGAACACCGACACGTCGTTGGAGCCGGCGTTGACGGCGAAGAGCCAACGGCCGTCGTCGCTCAGGGTGACGGCGCTCTGCGAGCCGAGGCTCGCGCCGGTGCCCGTGCCGCCGGTCGAGACCGTGCCCGCCGCGGTGAGCCGGCCGTCGGCGCCACGCGCGAACACGGCGACCGCGTTACCACCGACCTGGTTGGTGAGCGTGTACACCGCGCCGGGGTCCGACACAGCGGCCGAGACGTCGGCGGCGCGCGCCGCTTGCAGCGCCGCGGCGGGGCCCGTGACACTGGGGTTGGGCTCGCACGCGGCGAGTGCCGCGGTGGCGAGCGCGAGGACGGCCAAGCGAGTGTTCATGGTGCGCTACCTCCGGAAAATGGTGAACGGCGTAATTCACTTTCCGGAAGTAACGCCGTGATGCGGCGCGGCGGACGTGGGTCGAGGTGTTTGTTAGAGGCTTCTCATCGCGGGCTCATGTAGTCCTCCGTCCGACAGTCGTCTTCCGGTGTTTTCCAGGTGCCTAGGGCGGCGCGTCTGATTTTTCCGTCGCTGAGCGATCGCTACCATTGCCTTCATTCAGCGATCCATCCTCGTCACGACGGAGAACACGATGAAACCGACGATCTATGCGCCTTTCCTGAGCCTCGTGGCTCTGGCGGCGTGTAACAGTCTCTATTCGCCCAGCAACACCCCGCTCCCGCCCAGCTTTAGCGTCATTCGGGCGCAGGGCGACAGCCTCACGGTCGCCGACACCCTGAACAAGTTTCGCGCGGCGCTCGGCGGCAGCTTGAACGCGCCCAACTCCCCGCCCACCGACAGCGGCCGGCGCGAGATTAACTGGGACGGCGTGCCCGCTGCCTTAACGAACGTGGACACGTTCCCGGCGACCTTCTTCAACGTCAACTCGAAGCGGGGCGTGCTGATGTCCACCCCCGGGACAGGACTCCGGGTAGACAGCAGCGCCTTTGCGTCGATCAACGCCGGCCTCGCAGACCAGTTCAAGGCCTTCTCGCCCAAGAAGCTGTTCATGGCCGTCGGTTCGAACGAGGTCGAGGTCGACTTCAAGCTGGCGGGCACCACGACCAACGGCGTGGTCAAGGGCTTCGGGGTGGTCTTCTCCGACGTCGACAAGGCGGCTGCTACGCGGGTCGAGTATTTCGACGCGAACGGTGTCGAGCTCGCCAGCATCGCATCGCCGGCCCATCTCGGCGCTCAAGGGTTCACCTTCGTCGGTGCGGTATTCAACTCCGCGATCGTCGCCCGGGTCTTGATCACGAGTGGCGAAGCCGCGTTGGACGCAACAATCACCGATGTCAGCGCGGACGGCACCAAGGACCTCGTCGTGATGGACGACTTCGTCTACGCCGAGCCGCAGCCTCTGCCGCAAACTTCCAATTATTCGCGGAGCTTGTAACATGCGACACATACCATTGATGCTAGCCGCTACACTGCTCGCAGGATGCGGCGGTGTGACCTCGCCCGGCGGGGGCGGCCACCCGGTCGGCGACGTCTTGGTGGGCAACATCTTCTTCCGAAGTGCCCACAACGGAACCACGAACCCCGCCGTGGACACGATCGCGGCGGGCGACAGCATCACCTGGGCCTGGAACGCCGCGGGCTCGCACAGCATCCAGTCGACCGGCGCGGTCCCGGAGGTCTTCCGGAACAGTGTGGTGATGAGCGGGGCCAGCGACAGCTACACGATCACGTTTCGGAATCCCGGAACCTACACCTACCAGTGTGCGGTTCACGGGGCGGCGATGACCGGGCGGATCGTCGTCCAGTAGTAGCGGTGGGGGGCCTCCTTCCTTGGAGGAGGTACCCTCCCCACTTTTCTGGGCTAGGAAACGCGATGCCGACAGCCTTGCCGGAACCAAGCCAGCTCAATACTCCCGAGCTCCTGGAGGCGTTCTTCGAGCGCTCCCAGGACGGGTTCTTCTTCATGATGCTCGATCAGCCCGTCGAGTGGGGGCGGGGGTCGGGGGTCGATAAGGACGCCGTGCTGGATTACGTCTTTTCCCATCAGCGCATGACCAAGGTCAATCCGGCGATGGCGCAGCAATTCCGCGCTAAGCCGGCTGAGCTGATCGGCATGACGCCGAGAGACTTCTTCCGGCACGACCTCGCTGCCGGACGCCGGGGCTGGCGCAAGCTGTTCGACGCCGGTCACACGCATAGCCTCACCAACGAGCGCCGGCTCGACGGTTCGATGATGTGGGTCGAAGGCGACTACATGTGCTTCTACGACGCCGCCGGCCGCATCACCGGGCACTTCGGGATTCAGCGGGACGTGAGCGACCGCGTCAAGGCCTTGGAGGAATTGGAGCAGTCCCGAGCCGAGCTGCGGGCCCTCGCCGCCCGGCTCCAGGCGACCCGTGAGGAGGAACGCACCCGCATCGCGCGGGAGATTCATGATGAGCTGGGCCAGGCGCTCACCGCCTTGAAACTCGACGTCGCCTGGCTCGAGAGCCGGCAGACCCGGACCGATTCCGGCATCTTCCGACTGGGCGACGCGTCGCTTGCCGAGCGGGTGGACCAGACGATGCAGATCGTGCGCCGCATCGCCAGCGAGCTGCGGCCCAGTCTCCTCGACCAGCTCGGCCTCGAGGCTGCCATCGAGTCGTTGGTGCGGGAGACGACCCAACGGACCGGCATCGCGGTCTGTTTCCATGCCGACGACTTTCCCC
>Ga0209055_1001003_pt1 | contig 18991 bp, 16 predicted proteins | sample GraSoiAngelo_110_FD_185875 | JGI IMG/M metagenome (GOLD analysis project Ga0209055, IMG submission 185875) | Grasslands soil microbial communities from the Angelo Coastal Reserve, California, USA - 14_0903_12_30cm (SPAdes) (version 2) | ecosystem: Environmental > Terrestrial > Soil > Grasslands ... | reverse complement strand
CGGGATCCCAGTACCTTTTTCTGAAGAGGCGCGCTTATCGAAGGGCGATTCAAAACCGCGCCAAGCGGAGAAGTATTTCGGGTTTAGTTGCGATGACCAAGCGGTCCCGGGCGAAAATAGAATGCCGTCGCTATCGTTTAAATATGTTTGAGTCGCGAGCCCGATCTGACGCAGGTTGCTCATGTCTTTTGTCGCTTTGGCGCGCTCCGACATGCTCATGTACATCGGATAGATCATGGACATGAGAATGGCGATGATTGCCAGAACAACAATCAGCTCGATCAGGGTGAAGGCGCGCGAGAAATAGGAATTCCTAGGCATTGATCTGGTTGGTTCGGACGCATGATATTGATCGCGAACCGGAAGCGAAAGCAAAAAGAGCCGGGCGTAAGGAAGATGCTTGACAATATACTTTCCAGTTTGTGTATGTAGATCATGCCAGACGAAGTGCCCACTCAATCTCCGCCTCCGCCAGGTCCTGAACCCGAGACGACGCCAAAATCCACATCAACCGGTTTACCTTCCAATGTGGCTGCAGCCATCGCCTGCATTCCGTTGATCGGCGGCATCATTTTTTATATCCTCGAAAAGCACGACCCTTTCGTGCGCTTTTACGCGATGCAATCGATCATCTTCGGTTGCGCATGGTTTCTCTTCAACATTGTTTCGGCGATCGTCCATGCGGTCTTTGGGGCGATTCCGGGTATCGGCGGTATCCTAGTATTTTTCTGGGCAATCGTCGCGGCGTTGGTTCATCTGGTATTCCTGGTAATTATGATTATTACGATCGTTAAGGCGTTTACGGGCGTCCGCTGGGACATTCCTTACATTGGCCCGGTTGCGAGGAGACAAGTGGAAAGCACCTAGTCGGCGGTTAAACACATCAGCTTTCTCCGAGCAGCTTAACGACCACTTCAGTCAAGATCAGTTCATGATCGAGCTGCGTCGTAACCAATTGAACATTTGCTGAGAGACACGCCTGCATGGCCTGAATTAATTGGGTCGTTTCGAACCGGCCTGCCTGTTGTGCGGCGATCCCAAGGGCGTAGGCGTTGACCGAGCCATCTTTCTTACGCGGCAGATGATCTGTTGCCTCGGTAGGCAGGCGGTTGATTCCGGAGATGAACTGAAACGGCGAGTGCGGTCTTGGGAGGCGATAGCGTTCCATCAAATCTTTGGCGAGTAACAAATTGCGAACGGTAGGAACAACCGCCACGAGCAAGATCCCGATCGCGCTTTCGCCCTGGTCCAATAAACGCCGCACCAGCTTCAGGGATAGTTCGAGGTCCCGCGCCGCCAGCGCATTACCTAACTCGAAAATGACGCCTGCGCGCGAAAGCGGCACTAACTCGCGGACGAGTTCGATGTTCACTCCGCGATCCTTTCCAAGAAAAGTCTCGATTTTTTCCAGTTCGTTATCGATCTGTCGAGTATCGCCACCAGTCAGTAGCACAAAAAGGTCGAGCGCTTCATCATCGAATTGGAGTTTTCTTTTTTTTGCGCGCTGCTGAACCATCTCAAGGGCTTCTTCTTCCCATCCGCCTCGGCTGGAATCGAGCCGGTCGAAAACCTGCACCTCCGCTCGTTTAAGCAGCGTCTTATAAAACGAACGGCGTTTATCTAAGTCGGTCGCACTGATCAAGAGTGTGACGCCGGGGCCGAAACCGCTATCGACTAACTCGGACAATTCTTCCAACGCCGATTGCACCGCGGCCGAGCGCGCCTTTTGATCGTCGCCCAGAAAATTAACATTCTTTAACCAAACTACTTTTGTGCTGCCAAAAAAAGGCAGCGTTTGCAGTGCTTCAATTGCCGATCTTATTCGCGCTCCGGCCTGGTCGACGTTGTCGGCAGCTCCATCAATAACTTCCAATCCGAAATCGCCTGCGCCGGCTGGCGTCAGATTAGACGCGAGTTCCGCAGCCACGCGTTTAACTTCCGCTTCGTCGGAACCGAGCACGGCGTATATGTTTGCGCTTGCCGCTTTTGTTTTCGCCATTGCGATTTCATCGCATGCTGATAATGGCATTACAAGATCGCCTTGGTCCCAGAATAAGTTGGGCAGGAGTTACGCGTTTACTCTATTCGCCTGCGCCGCGCTGCACTGCCGCTCGCGCGTATTCGCGATTCAGCTTGGCAATGAAACTGGCGCTAATCTCTGCCGGGCAAACTGCCTCACATTCGTATGTATTGGTGCAACTGCCGAATCCTTCAGCATCCATTACGGACACCATTCGCAGCACGCGGCTCTCTCGTTCCGGATGCCCCTGCGGCAGGAACGATAGATGCGAGACCTTCGCAGCAGTGAAAAGCATGGCCGATCCATTTGGACAGGCCGCGGCGCATGCGCCGCATCCGATGCAAGCAGCTGCTTCCATTGCCAAATCGGCGTCGTATTTGGGAATCAGAATCGAGTTCGCCTCCGGCGCGGAGCCTGCGCGCGCGGAAATGAATCCACCGGCTTGCACAATACGATCCAGCGCCCTGCGATCGACTACCAGATCTTTCAGGAGCGGGAACGATCCGACTCGAAACGGCTCGACTGTGATCGTCGCGCCGTCGCGAAACTTTCTCATGTAAAGTTCACAAACCGCTCCAGGATGATCGGGTCCGTGCGGTTCGCCGTTGATCGTGAGCGAGCAGGTGCCGCAAATACCTTCGCGGCAATCGGAGTCGAACGCGATTGGTTCCGTTCCGCCTGTGACCAAAGTCTCATTGAGAATGTCGAGCATTTCGAGAAACGACGTGTTTGGCGAAATGTCGCGCACTTCGTAATCGACGAGTTTGCCGCGTGATTTCGCATTCGGCTGGCGCCAAATTCTCAACAGAAAGTTCATGGTTGAGAGTTGAGTGTTGAGAGACGGAAGCTCTGCATGCAGTTACTTCGCGGCCAAGAGGGATCTGCGTAAGCCGCTCAGCATTCGACTCTCCTCCTCGGCTGCCGCGTAGATTTTTCGGAAATTGTCATCGCTGAGAAAATTCTGACGTCGCGCGACAAAACATTCGGAAACCACTTCGAAGACAGATCCACCCGCGATTTCGACAAAGCGTGCAAAGTCAATTTTTGAACTTCGCGAGGACCCCTCTGCAATATTCGATGAAATTGAGACAGTAGCGCGACGTAGTTGAGTCGTTGGGCCAAAGCGCTCGGCGGTGGGAAAGCTGCGAGTATCGGCATAAATGAGGTCGGCAAATCCAATCGCCTTTTGCCACACGTCTAGTTTCTCAAAGTTAAACATGTTCTCTCCTTGTTCTGTTTTTGATCTCTCAACTCTCAACCAACAACTCTCAACTTTACTTATAGCTTCTTTGCGTCAGATGCACGGTTTCAAAATTGAGAGGCTCGCGATGCAATATCGGCGGTTTTCCATCGCCTTGAAATTCCCAGGCAAACACCGCGGCGTGATTTTCATCGTTGCGCAGTGCTTCGCCTTCCGGGGTCTGGTGTTCTTCGCGAAAATGCGCGCCACAGGATTCATCGCGCTCCAGTGCATCGATACACATCAGCTCGGCGAATTCCAGAAAATCGGCAACACGTCCGGCACGTTCCAAAGATTGATTGAAATCATCGCCGTCCCCCGGCACACGTACCTCGTGCCAGAATTGTTCGCGAAGTTCGGGAATTTTTTTGAGCGCCTCGCGCAATCCCTTTTCGTGACGCGACATTCCGCATTTGTCCCAGAGAAGCAGGCCAAGCTCCCGATGGAACGAATCGACCGAACGAGTGCCCTTGACGTTGAGCAGTTTCTCGATTCTGGCACGAACATCTTTTTCACTTTCTCGGAACTCCGGAGAATCCGGCGACGGCCGCTTTCCCATCTGCCCCGCGAGATAATTCGGCAGCGTGTTGGGCAAAACAAAATATCCATCAACCAAGCCCTGCATGAGAGCGCTCGCGCCGAGACGGTTTGCGCCGTGATCGGAAAAATTCGCTTCGCCGATCACAAACAATCCGGGCACATTGCTCATTAGGTCATAATCCACCCAGAGACCGCCCATCGTGTAGTGAACAGCCGGATAAATCCGCATCGGCACTTTGTAGGCGTCTTCGCCGGTGATCTTTTCATAAACCTCGAACAAATTTCCATAGCGCTCGCGAATCGTATGTTCACCCAGGCGCCTAATGGCGTCGGCAAAGTCGAGATAAACGCCGCGTCCGCCCGGACCCACACCGCGGCCTTCGTCGCAAACTTCTTTTGCTGCGCGCGAGGAGATATCGCGCGGCGAAAGATTCCCGTAGCTCGGATATTTTCGCTCGAGATAGTAATCGCGATCCGTCTCGGGAATTTCACCGGGCGCCTTGTTGCGATCTTCCTTACGTTTCGGAACCCACACGCGTCCATCATTCCGGAGCGATTCGGACATGAGCGTGAGCTTTGATTGATATTCGCCACCGACCGGGATGCAGGTGGGATGAATCTGCGTGAAGGCCGGATTCGCAAAGAGCGCGCCTCTTTTGAAAGCGCGATAGGTCGCCGTGACATTGCACCCGCGTGCGTTGGTCGAGAGATAAAACACGTTTCCATATCCGCCGGTGGCGAGCACGACAGCATCCGCGGCGTGTCTTTCAATTTTTCCAGAACACAAGCTACGAGTAACAATTCCTTTCGCGTGTCCCTCGACAATCACGAGATCGAGCATCTCCGTTTGCGGAAACATCTGGACCGTGCCGGCCGCGATTTGTCGGCAAAGCGCTTGATAACAGCCGAGCAGAAGCTGCTGACCGGTCTGTCCGCGTGCATAGAATGTACGCGACACTTGGGCGCCGCCGAAGGAACGATTGGCCAGTAGCCCGCCATATTCGCGGGCAAACGGCACGCCCTGTGCAACGCATTGGTCGATGATGTTGTTGCTGGTCTCAGCCAGGCGATACACGTTGGCTTCACGGGACCGAAAATCGCCGCCCTTGATCGTGTCGTGAAATAATCGGTAAACGCTGTCGCCGTCGTTTTGATAATTTTTCGCTGCGTTGATCCCGCCCTGGGCCGCAATCGAATGCGCGCGTCGCGCTGAATCTTGAAAGCAAAAACATTTTACTCGATAACCCAATTCTCCCAGCGTGGCCGCAGCCGATCCCCCAGCCAGACCGCTTCCCACAACGATGATCTCGAACTTCCGCCGGTTGTTCGGGCTAACTAATCGCGAATGGTCGCGATGGTTTCGCCATTTCTGGGCGAGCGGACCGGGTGGAACCTTGGCGTCGAACCTTCCAATCATAGCTCTTAGACGGGCTTGACCACAGCTTGCTCGCCCTGGCGAGGGCGCGCCGAAAGGAACGATTGCACTCTCACGGTCGAACTTCTCATAGCTGTTGCGTTGGTTTAACCAAACCGAAGAGAACCGCCACCGGGATCGAGGTGTAACCGATAAATATGAGCCATGCGAAGATTCGACCGCCCAACGCGAGGCGTGGCGTCAGTTTCTTATCATTTAATCCAAGAGACTGGAAAAAGCTGGAAGAACCATGGCTTAAATGAAGCGCGAGCAAAAACAGTCCGAGGATGTAAAAGCCCGACACATAATAATTCTGAAATCCGTATACCATCATGGAGTAAACGTCGTAGTGCCCGAGCGGATCAGCCTTAAGTAAGCCAAACCTGGGATCCGTAACGCGCACTGTGAAATGCGCGAGGTGATAAACGATAAATGCCAGCACGATCAGTCCGCTCATCACCATGTGACGCGACGCAAACGTTGCTTTGACGTAGCTCTTGTCTATGTACCTCTCAGGGCGGGCACGCCTGTTTTCGATTGCCAGTTGGATGGTCACGTAGATGTGAATGACAACAGTGGCCAACAGGAAAATTCGGATCAACCAAAGCAGCGGACCGAGATCGCGCAGATGTTGCGAGTAGCCGTTGATCCAATCCGGGCCGATGAAGATTTGCAGATTCCCAAGCAAATGTCCGATCACGAAGAAGATCAGAATGATGCCGGTGACGGCGACGATCATTTTCTTCCCGACCGACGAGCGATAAAAAGCTGCTAAAACATTCACACTACAAACATGTTACAGGGACAGCGGAGCGCGTTGTCCTCAACGCGTTGCCGGATCAAATGCGACTTGCCGCCGAATTTCAGATTATGGACGCCGGTTGGAGCGTCAAGCTACAGCGATTGTGCCCTGCGGCGCGCCTCACGCTTACTTGCTTTGCGGTTCTTCGCGTAAGACGTTTCTAACGTGATCCTCGAGTGCGAAAAGACGCTTACGATTAACGAAATCTATCACTCAATTCAGGGCGAAAGCACATGGGTCGGACAGCCGTGTGTGTTCGTGCGTCTGACATTTTGCAATCTGCGCTGCAACTATTGCGATACCGAGTACGCCTTTTACGAGGGAAAGAAGCGAACTCTGAACGAGATTCTAGATGCGATCGCAGGATTTGGCTGTCCTTTGGTCGAGATCACCGGAGGCGAGCCATTGCTCCAGAAGAACGTGTTGCCGTTGATGTCGATGTTGTGCGACGCCGGTTATACTGTTCTGCTCGAAACCGGCGGCGCACACGATATCTCGAAGGTCGATCTGCGCGTCCATCGGATCATGGATTTGAAAACGCCGGGCAGCGGTGAAGTGGAAAAGAATCTTTGGTCGAACATTGACCATCTCGCCTTGCGTGACGAAGTGAAATTTGTGATGGGATCACGCGAAGATTACGAATGGTCGCGCGACAAGGTGGAGCGGTACGATCTTCATTCTCGTTGTCACGCTGTGCTATTCTCGCCGATCTTCGGCAGGATCGATCCACGCGAAATCGTCGAATGGATTTTGGCGGACAAACTAAATGTTCGTTTTCAGCTTCAGATGCACAAATTCATCTGGACCCCGACGCAGCGAGGCGTTTGAGCATGTGTCTCAGACCGTTACCCTGAGTCGCGAAGACGGCGAAGTACCTCGCACGGGTGATAGATCACACAAAAGTAGCTCACATGATCTTCAGAGTTTATTGGAGGTCTCTCTCTTCTTTCGGGATGAAAACGCAGCATGGAGGGGTGAGCCCTACGTCTGGCCCGTTTACGCCTCCAAGTGTGGCATCGCAGAGCTCCGCCCTCCATTCCTCGTGATGACAACGTGCACGAGACGGTGCAGCTTTTATCCGAGTTTATGCGGGCACGTTTGACGAAAGATTTCACTTTTGAAGCAGCGCAAACCTTGCCGAATGCTCCGGAGGGCCATAAATGCCGTGGACTGCATGGGCACAGCTTTAAGGTGGAAGTTTCAGTGGAAGGCGATGTCGATCCAAAACCCGGATGGGTTTACGATCACGCAAAAATCAGTGATGCCATGAAACCGCTTCTGAAAATGTTGGACCACGCTTATCTAAACGATATCGAAGGCTTGGAGAATCCAACGATCGAGAACATGGCAGATTGGTTCTGGAAGAAATTGCAATCTCAATGTCCCGGCCTCTGCGAGATCGTCGTGCACGAAACCCCAACAGCACGCTGCGTTTACCGTGGTAATTAGCAAGGAACGACGGCATTGGCGGCCGTCGTCATGCTGATCGAGGAATCTTCGACATTGTGTTTTTGGGGAGTGTGTCGTTAGGCAGTTGAAGTGTTAAAAACATCCGAGCCTATCGTTGTCATGTTGAGCGAAGCGAAACATCTCTGGCTTAACCTCGCGTTGCCTGAAAAATTAATCAGAGATTCTTCGCTTCGCTCAGAATGACAATGCCGGTTTCCCGCTTCAACCCTCCGGCGCTTTATCCTTCAACGATCCCAGTCGCGAGAAAAAATCTTCGAAGAGCGCGTCGTAGATCTTTCCACGCTCGGGGTGATATTGGACCGCCAGAGCGAATGGATAATCGCGCAGGCGCACTTGCTCGATGATGTCGTCATCAGTGCACCACGCTTCGACTTCGAAACCGTCTGCGACACGATCGATCGCCTGATGATGTGAACTGTTTACGTTTTGGTATTGATGTTTCACCTTCCGGTCGTAACGCAGTGGTTGAATGTCCTGGTCTTTTTGTTCCGGCAGACCATGACCCGGGATGTCGAGTATGAGGGTGCCACCAAGTGCGACATTCAATACTTGAATGCCTCTGCAAATGCCGAGAATGGGCAGTCCACGCGCGAGCGCCTTTGAAATCGCTTCGAACTCCCAGCGGTCCCGCTTGGGGTCAAGATCGTCCTGGTAGAGCAATGTCGGATCGACATCATCCTGGGGCAGAAATTCAGGCGTGATGTCAGAGCCGCCTGTCAGGAGCAGGCCGTCCATCTCCTCCGTCGGAACTTCGCCTGTGCGCGCGTCGAAAACACGAATGTCAGGATGCTTCGCAAAAAATTGTTGAAACCATTTTTCGTCCTTCGGACGCATCCAGACGGCGAGATTTGGCATTATCGAATTTGCGACTTGCGAATGGGTATGTAAAGAGCACTTCCATGTCGCGCCGTGACGTCTCCAGCACTTTAACTGAGGAAGTGGAACGATTGGCGGCCGAAAGCAAGGCTCGAGCGACTGCAGTATCGGTCCACGATCTCGAGAGTGGCTTGCGCTTTTCCCTGCGGGGTGATCGCTGGTTTCATGCTGCAAGCACAATTAAGGTTGGAGTGCTTCTGGCCCTTTTCCGCGCCGTGGACGAGGGGCGAGTTCGGCTGGATGACTCGCTGCACGTGCGAAACCACTTTTTCAGCGCAGCAGACGGCTCTGCCTTTCAGCTCAACCGCGACTCCGACGCAATGCCTGAGCTATATCAAGCCATCGGGCGAACAGCGAAGATCGCTGCGCTTGCGGCAGGAATGATTACTGCGAGCAGCAATCTCGCGACCAATTTGCTTCTCGATTTTCTGGGCGTGGCATATGCGCGAAATGTTCTACGCGACGCGCAAGTTCAAGGAGTAGAACTGCGGCGAGGTGTTGAGGACCATGCGGCACATGAAAAAAGCATAAACAACGAAGCGACTGCCGACGGTTTGGTGGCGTTGTTGTCCGCCCTGCGTGGTGATTTTCTTCGCAGCGAGAGCAAAGAACAAGCGATCCGTATTTTGCTGGAACAACGATTCAACTCGATGATTCCTGCTGGCCTACCGCCGCACGCGGCAGTGGCGCACAAGACAGGCGAGATCTCGACTGCCTGCCACGACATGGGAATTGTCTACTTACCCGAACGCGAACCGTACATTGCAGTTATTTTGACGGAATTTGATTCCGAGAGGGAAGGGCGTCGCGAGACCGTCGCAGCTATTTCCGAAGCGATTTATCATTCGGTCATGGGAATGAAAGGCGAGATCAAATGACCGTTGAGGGGTTGCGCGTGGTTGATGGCTGTAATCTGCCTGAAGGGTATCGCGCATTACTGCGGCCTGGCGAAGCGGAAACGGACCCGCACGGCAATGTCCATCATCTGCCACGATTTTTTTACGAAATCACCAGCTGGCAGGAAGCACACGAAATTCGGCTGGCACGGCACTTCAGGCTCTCGGAATTAATGCTCGTGGATTGCCGTGAGGCGAGACTGCTTCTCGGCCAGTTTCCCCATTATGTGCCGTGCGCAATCGCGTTGCTTGCGACATGGTTGGAGAATTTTCGCCGCGAAGTCGATGCGCCGGTTTTCATCAGTGCAAATGGCGGGTACAGGTCGCCGGCACATCAGATTGGCGGCGCAAAAAGCATCCACGTCTGGGGAACGGCTGCGAACATATACCGGATTGGAGACACTTTTCTCTCGGAGGCGAAGTCCATTGAGAAATATGGGACTGTCGCGGCGTCGCTTAGCCTAGCGGTCTTTGTTCGTCCGTTCGGCTCGAAACACGGTGAAACCAGCGACCATCTTCACATCGATTTGGGATTTGCGACGCTGACTCCGCGCGGATGCAGCGAGGCGGTTTGACCTGCTATTGGACATATGAAGGATCTCGAAACAGCACGGAGCGGCCGGCTTTTTCGTGAGCACGCGGCTCGCGCAACCCCGCCGCGGGCCGTGATTGGCTTGGAAGCGGAGTTTAATCTTTTGGTAAATGGACGGCGGCGGCGCCCCGAAAAGGTCTTTGGTGATCCTAGCCGGCTAGTACGACGCCGAATGATTCCGCGGACCGGCAAATCGTTTCAGTCTCCCGCTGGCGGTGCGATTTATTTCGACACGGGAGTAATCGAAGTCGCGACGCCGATCGTTGAACTGGAGCCCGGCTGTTGTTATCGCGCGACGCGCCTGCTTTGGGAGCAAATCCGGTATTTACGAGTGGAGCTCGATCACTGGGCGAAACGCAACGGCTGCGAGTGCTGTCTGCAGGGTTTTAGCACGCATTATAATTTTTCATTTCCCAATGCGCGGAGATCAAAATTTCGCAACGCGACCAAGCTGGCGTATCTGCTAACGCACATTTTGCCAGTACCCGTGATTTTGCTGGCGACGAATCGACAGAGCAGTGCGGTCGGGGTTCGTCCACGCAGGACCCGGCTTGAGGTAACAGCTGATTTTACGCCGGATCCCGCGTTAATGCTGGCGACGTGCGCTTTCATCGCGGGCGCTGTGGAAACTGTCCTCCGTTGGGAGGATTTTGGGCTAAGGCAATTGGACCGTAACGGAATTCCTCGGATAACGCCGTTTCGTTTGCGAAAGCATTCTTCGCGGCGCGGCTGGCGTGTCACGGTCCATTCGTTCGGACGAAATCCGTTCGCCGCGGACATCAGCGCGCCGCTTTGGAAGTTGCGCGATTGTCGACTACTTAGCTTGCGTGCCATCGCGGCGGAAACTTTGATTCCTTTTCGGCGGCACATTCGACGGATTAGCGATTCGAACACGACGGAGCACATTGCCGCAGTTTTCGCTGGAGACGCGCGCTCGCTTCTCGACTTTGAGAAGCGTCCTGAAACTTACGACGACGTGGGGAAGGGGATCGATTGGGGACGGCGCCGGAAGCGACGCTGGTCACGCTCCAAATACGAGAAAATTATCCACCGGGTGATCGCGCGCGAACCTATGCGCATCGGGCAAAAACGCTATCGAGTGATCCGAATGAACGGGTGGTATCAGGTCGATTTTCGAGAAATTGGAACGAATCGGCGCCGGACGTTTAATCTTGACGAACTGGTACAGTTGTCAGCTGCGAAAAAGACAGCTCGCGCTGTGCCGCACAGACGCAAGCCTGGCAAAAGGCATCACGCCAAATAATTCGCAACGCGTTGAGGACCACGCGTCCACCTATAGCCCCATTAACTCGCGAACGTATTTCACCGGTGGGCTGCCGTAGGAGATAACCCGGTCGTTATATTTCCTGAGATCGAAATCCTTGCCTAGTTTCTTTTGCTCCGCTGCACGCAGATCGAGATGCTCAGTGGCGCCAACAAAATAAGTGGAGAGCTGAGCTGAGGTGAGTCGTGCACGCTTCCATTTGGCCACGGCTTCGCCTTCTTGTTGGAACGTCTCTTTCATCATCAAATCCATCGCTTCCTTCTCGGTCATGTTTCCGGCGTGAATGCTTTGATCGAGAATGGCGTTGCCAATGGCGCGCAATCGCATCTTCAACTGCTGCATCTTCACTTCCGGGCCGCCGTAGCCCTGTTCCGCCATCATCTGTTCGCAATAAACCGCCCAACCTTCAATGAATGTGCCGCTACGAAAGATCGCCCGGACTAAGGTGGGCGCGCTGAATTCGTTTGCGTGAGCGAGCTGCAAATAATGGCCCGGCATCGCTTCGTGCACGGTCAAATCGCGAATCATGTAGTTGTTGTATTCACGAAAGAACGATTCTTTCCGTTCTTTTGACCAATCCTTCGGCGTCGGCGCAACGGCGAAAAATGTTTTGCCGGTTTTGTCGAGTGGACCGGGAGAATCGCAATATGCAATAGCCACGCCGCGTTTGAATTCAGGCATCGCGATTACGTCCAGCGGTGTATCTGGAATGGTCACGAGATTATGCGACCTGACGAAATTGGTTGCTTCGCCAACAACTTCTTTTGCGTAACCGACAACAGTTGCGTCGTCGGGATGTTGTTCGGCAAGTTTATCGAGTACGGCCGCTGTTACCTTGTGTTTGTCCGCAAGCGTTGCGGAGTCTGCGCTGGGAAAATACTTTTTGTAGATTGGGACCGCAGTTTCGTAGATAGCAGTTTGCGTCTGTTTCAGGTCCGCCTGCGCCCGCTTCATGATTTCTTCCATCGACAATTCCGATGCGAGCGCGAAACGCAGCTTCTTTCGAAACTTTTCCGCGCCGAGGCGGAAGTTGCCATCGGAGCGTGGCAACAGATCGTTTTGAAGCCACTTTTTGTAGTCCTCCAGAGCAGCTGCCGTTTTTTGCTGTAAAGGCGCCAGTTCGTTTTTCATCTGGGGCGCGCGATCAAGGAGCGGGGCGAGTTCTTCACGCACGAGATTGATTGCGCCTTGTGTTTGCTCAACCGCTGTTTCTGTGTAAATGCGCGGCGAGTGTTGCAAGTTACCCTTTGCCTGCGCAATCACGCGGGGAATTTCTTCCATGCGGTGGCGCAAATTTGGAATCCGTTGTTCCGGCGACGCGAAATCGCGCGCGACCAATAAATAAAGGCTGTTGGCCAGGCTCTGCATGTACACGAGAGGATTCCACTCCGGTTCCTTTAGCTCTTCAGCCCTGAAGATTTGGTAATCGATGTTTTCTTTGAGGATGCGAAAATCGATATTGTTCGCACCCGTAAGCTGTGAGCCATCGATGTCGCTCAGCTTGCCGCGAAATTCCTTTTGCGTTGCCAGTTCTTTGGCCTGTGCTTCGGGTGAGTAGTCAGTGAGCTGACCGTCAAACCGATGGTCGCCAAGCTCTGTCGCGTCCTCCGGATTCGCCCGCAAGTACTGTTCGATGTAGTCGTGCGCGATTTTTTGAAACGCGCCGTCCTGTGGAGTGGCTGATGCGTTTAGCATCCATAACGACAATGCGGATGCAGCTGCGACAACGATTTTCATCCCCCCGTCAGCTTGGTGTGCCGCCGTGAAGGATCGGCTCCGTAGCAATCTCATCCGGGGTGAGCTGTTGCGTTTGCAGATAAGTCCGGCCTTTATAGAAAGAGGCGACAATCACGAAGACGACAGCGGCGCCAAACATCAACCAGGTGAAAAAGGTGAAATATTGATAAGCGCTGAGCTTGTGGCCTCCGCCCAAAATCCATTTATTGACCAGGGCGACGAAGCCCTCGCCCGAGGCGACAGTGAGGAGCCATAGCGCCATCACCGAGCTCTTCATCGAATTCGGCGCCTGCGTATAAGAAAACTCCAGACCGGTGATCGAGACCATAGCTTCACCCAGTGTGAGGATGACGTAGGCCAATAATTGCCAATTGATGCTCGGCTTCATTCCAGCATCGATTTGACCTTGAATCCAAACGATCACGACGAATGACAAGGCCGTGATGAAGAGACCGATGCCGATTTTGCGAAGCGGGGTGAGAGGGAAAACTTTGTCGATCGCCGGATAAATCAAGTAATTCACGACCGGAATGAAAATTAAAATAAGGATGGGGTTAGCCGTCTGGACTTGGGCTGCGATCAAATTCATGCCCATCCAGTGCAAATCCATTTTCTCTGCCTGTAACGTCCATTCAACGCCATTGCTCATTCCCCAAAGCGCCCAAAAAACCAAAATAAAAACATAGACCATTGCAATGCGGCCGAGCGTGATCAGACCTTCCTTGCTGAAAGTTTCTTTCAAATAGCCGAGTCCCGCCGGCGGCACGTGAACCATCTTCTTGCGACCGCCCCAGAAAAATAGAGTGGCGATTAACATTGCTATGCCGGGAATTCCGAACGCCCAGCCCGGGCCCCACTTGGAATTCGCAAGAAGCCATGGACAGAGAATGGAAGAAATAAACGAGCCGGCGTTAATCGAAAAATAAAACCAGCCAAACATCTTTGAGAGCAGATGCTTATTCGATTCGCCGAACTGATCACCGACGTTTGCTGAGACGCACGGTTTGATGCCGCCTGCACCCAAACAAATGAGGAACAGTCCGATGGCGAGCATCGTTCGCTGTCCAATTGCGATCCCCCAGGAAGTGGCCATGCAGGCGAGCGTGAGGTTTCCCAAGCAGTAAACGATCGAGAGCGACAGAATCGTCCGATATTTCCCGAAAAAACCATCGGCGAGGATCGCGCCGAGCACTGGGAGAGCATATACGCCTAACACAAAAACGTGGCTGTACATGTACGCCTGGTTGTCACTCATCGGCGCTAAAACGCCCGACTGATTCAGAAGGTAGTGCGCCATGAACACGGTCAGCACCGATTTCATGCCGTAATAGGAGAAACGCTCGGCCGCTTCGTTGCCGATGATGTACGGCACTCCTGGGGGCATGCCGGTGAGATTAGGCGGCGAGGTTAGATAGTTGTGTTTAGCCATATGGTCTCCTTGGGCTAACGACCTTCATGCGGAACCTCTTGCGGCTGCTGCGGCGCAGATTCCGATTTTTCCATTTCGCTTTTTTCTGACCAGTTCGTTTTCGCCGGGTCGCTTTGTTCGCGCTGGACTTCCGGCATCTGACCGAGCGGATGTTTTTCGCAAGATATGCAAAACAGCAGCATGCAGAGCGCAACAGCAGTTACGCTGCAGCGGAGGAAAAGAGCCATAATGCGCTGGCACAGTTATCAGCCTCTGCACGGGCGCGCAAGAGTAAACCGCAACGGGAGGGCACGACCCAGTTTACCCGCCGTGCGCGGGCCGGGCGCGCCGCTCAGTGATTCGATCACGATTATGAGCAGGAGCACGAGCGAGAGTAAGTGATTGAAAGACGCTGCTGCGGGATTACTATCAGACGCGGTGGCTCGCACAGACAGACACAGCGCTTGGAACGAAGTATTCGCACTCATTCTACTGTTCTCGGGGACCTTGCTGTTTTTTGCGCTGATTTCCTATACGCCGAAGGATGTACCTTCGTGGGTTTGGTTCAGCAATATTTCGCCCGCGAACCATCCTGCGCAGAACTTCATTGGGCCAGTGGGCGCAATTATCGCGGGAATTTGCTATCAATCCATTGGAGCGGCCGCGTACCTTTTAACGGCGATTCTGCTCGGATTCGGGGCGGCTAAACTGTTTTATCCCGGATTGCGCGTCGTGCCGCGTTTGGGCTGGATCGGTCTATTTATCGTATCGGGTGCCTGTTTGCTGCATGTGCAACCGTATCATTTGCGGGGTTGGCACGCCGCCTTCAACATCCAGGGACCGGGCGGATGGATCGGATACGCTTTTGCCGATGAACATCGTGGGTTACTCCGCAACGCTCTTGGTCCACTCGGTACACTTCTCCTGCTAGTTGGCATTTACGTGACCACATTAATTTTGGTCACAGGACTGCGTCCGATTCATCTTGTTCGCGAGACCGTTGCCCTCATGCGACGCATGACGGTAAGGCTGCAGGAATGGCGATTGCGCGACAGGCTACGCAGATCGGATCTCAAGGGAAAGCTGGAGATCAGTGAGCAGCAGCTCGCCAGGCAGCGGCGATTGCTCGAAAAACAATTAAAGAAGAAAGGCATGCGTGCTGGTGAGTTGAATGGGCCGATGATTTCGCCGGAGGAACTGGCGAATCGGCCCAAACCAAAGGTCGTCGATACAACCGCATTGCCGAGCGAGCAGGAAACTCGCAGGAAACCGTCTCTCGCCGAATTGCGTGCAAGCGAGAAAGGAAGGTCGGCTCCAAGTGTGATGACTCCGGCTTGGAGGTCGGAAAATTATGTCCTACCCGGGATGGATTTACTGGACGAGCATAGCCTGGAGGGACGCGGCACCGCTGATCCTTCAGAGCTTGAGGACGTCCAGCGCGTTCTAATTGAAACCTTGGGGCAATTCGGGATTGCGGTGGCGCCAGGCGACATCACAAAAGGACCAACCATCACCCGCTACGAGGTCTATCCAGCCAAAGGTGTGCGTGTGGACAAGATTGTAAGCCTCGAGCGTGATCTCGCCAGAGCCACGCGTGCGGAACGGATTAACATTCTCGCGCCGATCCCCGGAAAAGACACCGTGGGCATCGAACTGGCGAACAGCCGAAAAGTGACAGTAAAACTACGTGAACTCTTGCAATCATCCGATTGGGAAGAGGCAAAAGGACAGGTCAAAATTCCGCTGGCGCTTGGTAAAGACGTTTACGGCAAAACGATTATCGCCGATCTCGCGCAAATGCCGCATCTGCTGGTCGCCGGTACCACCGGCAGCGGGAAGAGCGTTTGTATCAATGCGCTGATCGCCAGCATGCTCTTTCGTTTCACCCCGGAAGAGCTGCGTCTGGTGATCATTGACCCGAAGATGGTTGAACTTCAGGCGTATAGTTCGCTGCCGCACCTTGCGTTCCCTATCGTTGTCGATCCAAAAAAGGTGATGCTTGCCTTGCGATGGCTGATTGATGAGATGGAACGCCGGTACAGAATTTTTGCCCGTGTCGGCGTGCGCAACATTGTCGGTTTCAACGTGCGGCCGAAGAAGAAGAAAGATTCGGATGTGGAGGAGGATTCCGATCGAGGGCAAAGCTCCACCGACGCCGGGCTTGCGGGAGCTCGCCCCTCCAGTGAGATCAAGGTTCCGCGTGAAGATGACCTCCAAATTCCCGACAAGATGCCGTATGTCGTCGTCATCATCGACGAGCTGGCTGACTTAATGCAAACCGCGCCCGCGGACGTTGAAAACGGCATCGCGCGCATCACGCAAATGGCGCGCGCGGCTGGTATTCATATTATCGTGGCAACGCAAACTCCGCGCGCGGACGTTATCACCGGCGTGATCAAAGCGAATATTCCGAGCCGGATCGCATTTCAGGTGGCTTCCAAGATCGACAGCCGCGTGATTCTGGATGAAAACGGAGCCGATCGCCTGCTCGGGCAGGGCGATATGCTTTATCTGCCGCCGAGCGCTTCGCGTCTCATTCGAGCACAGGGCGTGCTCGTTACGGATGATGAGATTCATCGGTTGGTGAAATTTGTTTCCAAGCAAAGCCCGCCTGCTTTTGATACCGCGATGCACGAGAAGCTCCAATCGGCCGCAACGACGGAGGAAGGTGTCACAGATGAAGACGAAGAGCTGGTTGAAAAATGTCTGGAAATCATTCGACAAGAGAAACGCGCCTCCACCTCTCTGCTTCAGCGCCGCCTGCGACTCGGCTACACGCGCGCCGCGCGAATCGTTGATATTCTGGAGCAGCGCGGTATTTTAGGTCCCGGCGAAGGCGCCAAACCACGCGAGATTCTGGTCGATCTCGATGCTGCCGTTTAGCCGCTATTTTCTGCGCAATGACGATAGAAGGGCTTGGTAAAAAATTTCAGGAAGCGAGGCTCGCGAGGAATCTTACGCTCGACGAAGCGGCCCGGATGACAAAGATTCGTCCCGCGCGCCTGGCAGAGATTGAGGCGGATGATTTTTCCCAATTCCCCAGCCTCGCATACGCAAAAGGTTTTCTTCTTATCTACGGCAAATTTTTAGACGTCGATGTCACGCCGTATCTGGACGCGTTTGAGGATTCCGAACGCATGACGGTCGATGGCTACTCGTATCTTCAGGAAAATCGACCTCAGAAACCAGTTAGTGCGCCGGTCGTTCGACGGCGCCGTCCCGCTCCTACTGCTGGCCCCGACCGCATCTCACCAATGCCGCTCATTTTCGGTGTGCTCGTGTTGGTGGTTGGTTGTTCCGTGATGAAGTTGATCCTCAACGTGCAGCGGCGTGCACCCGGAAAGTCGGCGTCCACGGCACAGGTTTCACCGAGTGCGTCGCCGGTTCCGAGCGCTAAGACTGGGCAACCGGGGGCGGCGGGAGCGTCACCAGGCACTGTGGCGTCTGCTCCTACAGTCGCGCCTTCGGCACCACCAGAAGCTGCCACCTCGCCTGTTGCGACAGCTGGGCCGCCAGAAACCCGAAAAGCTTTGGCGGCTTCCACGGGGCCAGGCGAACCGGAGGTGCGTCGGGCGAAGCCGGTGACTCGCGAAGATATGGGGAAAGCGCAAGAAACAACGAATTCGTCGCCAGCGGAATCAAGCGAGCAGAATCGCGTCGCTATTAGGCCACTTAAGAGAACCTATGTAAAAGTGACGGTCGGCGACAAAGGCGGAAGTCCCGCCTTCGAACGCTGGGTCTCTCCAGCAGATGGGGCTGTAGAATTCCGCGGCAAACATGTCTCGATTCGCGTTCTCGATCCGGATGCCGTCCAGATCACAAAGAATGGAAAGGCGCTGGAAGACGATGACGAAGACGTGACGGTTAACTGAGACCGGGTCATGAATTCGCCATTTAGAGGGGCAGCCATGTCGACCGCAAGTTCCTGTGGGCAAGCTGAGGAGCAGGTGAAACGGCTTCCCAAAGCCCCGCTGCGGCAGACACCGCTGCCCCTACCACGCACCAAAGTCGGCATGGTCAGCCTTGGCTGCGCAAAGAACCTAGTCGATGCCGAAATTATGCTCGGGAGCGTGTTGCAGAGGGGCATGGAAATCACTTCGCGCGCGGAGGATGCCGACGTTCTCGTTGTTAACACATGTGCGTTCATTGATTCAGCCAAGGAGGAATCTATCGGAGCGATTTTGGAGGCGCACCAGCGACGCGGCTTGAACAAAAAATCCGGCCAAAAACTCATCGTCAGCGGCTGCATGTCGCAACGGTTTGCACGCGAGCTGCGAGAAGAAATGCCGGAAGTCGACGCGTTCATTGGACTGGATCAAGTCGGTCAGCTTGGGGAAATTGTGGAGAAGATTCTAAAAAAACGTGCCACGCTCAACGCAGGCAATTCAATGTTGGATGTTGATTCTGACAACGTTGATGCCGATCTCGCTTTTGCTGACAGGCGCCCTACTTACATCCCCGATTATGACACGCCGCGCTTCAGACTTACGCCCGCGCATTCCGCCTACGTAAAGATTGCCGAGGGCTGCAATCATCCGTGCAGTTTTTGCGTGATTCCGCAGATGCGAGGGAAACACCGCAGCCGCACGCCACAGTCGGTGCTGGTGGAAATTCGAAGGCTCGTCAGCGAAGGAGTTCGCGAGATTAATTTAATCAGCCAGGACACGACCTATTACGGGATGGATCTTTGGACAGCGAAGGCCGGCCCCCG
>Ga0209055_1001002_pt1 | contig 18996 bp, 25 predicted proteins | sample GraSoiAngelo_110_FD_185875 | JGI IMG/M metagenome (GOLD analysis project Ga0209055, IMG submission 185875) | Grasslands soil microbial communities from the Angelo Coastal Reserve, California, USA - 14_0903_12_30cm (SPAdes) (version 2) | ecosystem: Environmental > Terrestrial > Soil > Grasslands ... | reverse complement strand
GATTGCGGCGGAGCATCAGGTGGACATCGCCACCATCCCGGGAACCGGCTTCGCGGGTCGCGTGACCAAGCAAGACATCCTGGGTTACATCGAGCGGTCACCGACGGCGCCGGTGGCGCCGGGAGCGCCAACCCCTAGCCCCCAGCCCCTGGCCCCAGCCGTCGAGCCGTGGCCCGGCGACCGGGTCGAGCCCTTCTCCAAGATCCGCAAGATCACCGCCGATCACATGATTATGTCGCGGCGGGTGTCGGCGCACGTGACGAGCTTCTTCGAGGTGGACTACAGCCGCGTGGCCGAGCTGCGCAGGAAACAGAAGGCGGCCAGCGCGGAGCGCGGCGTGAACCTCACGTACCTCGCCTTCATCGCGAAGGCATGTGCCGAGAACCTGCGCAAGCACCCCGTCGTGAATGCCGCGGTCTCGGGTGACAACATCATCTACCGCCGGGACGTGAACATCGGGATCGCGGTGGCGCTCGAGTGGGGCTTGATCGTCCCGGTGGTGAAGCGCGCGGACGAGCTGTCGCTGTCGGGGCTGGCGCGCGCGATCAGTGACCTGGGTGAGCGGGCACGCACCAAGAAGCTGTCGCCCGACGAGATCCAGCGCGGCACCTTCACCATCACCAATCCTGGCGTGTTCGGATCGTACGCCGGGGCCCCCATCATCAATCAGCCACAGGTGGCGATCCTCGGGGTGGGCGCGATCGAGAAGCGTCCCAAGGTCGTCACCTTGGCCGACGGCACGGACACGATCGCGATCCGCACGATGGGAATGGTTTCCATGTCCTACGACCACCGCGTGGTGGACGGCGCCGACGCGGATCGGTTCCTCGCCGACGTGAAGCGGACGCTCGAGAACTTCCCCGAGGGAGCGATCTAGCATGCCCAAGGTGCTCACGGCCGCGCGGGTGCGCGTGCCCCCGACCCACGAGGCGGACTACCTGGCCACGCTGCGCGAGCTGTGCCAGTTCGCCGAGGCCCGCGGCCAGCGCATCTGGCTGTTCCGCAACGCCAAGGATCCGCACCTGTTTACGGAATTCTCCGAGAGCCAGACGGAGATGTCGCACCGGGCCCAGGCGTCCCGCCTCCCCGAGGAGATCAAACTCGAGAAGCGCTTGCAGGGCCTCGGCACCTACGCCCCCGACGCCTGGGAGCTGTGGACCGAGGTGTCGCTCGGGGCCGCGGCGGAGGCGTAGGGGAGAGCGATGGCGCGGCGCGCGGTCGTCGTGGACGGCGGGTCGTGGGAGGTGTCTCCCTCGGGCCGCATCACGGTGTATGGGCGTGACCAGTTCGGGATCGTGTTCCAGCAGGGGACCGGCCCCGAGCGCCGCCGCCGGTTCACGCGCTTCGCGCCGGTCGGCAACCGCAGCGCCGACGCGGCGCTCGCCGAGCTCTCCCCGCGGGATCTGGTGCAGCTGTTTCGCGAGTCGCAACCGGCCTGGACGGCGCCGGAGAGTGCCTACGGCGCACGTTGACCTGCACTGTCATTCCACGGCGTCGGACGGGGAATACCCGCCGGCCGAGGTAGCGGAACGCGCCCACGTCGCGGGTCTCGCCGCCATCGCGTTGACCGATCACGATACCACCGGCGGCGTCCCGGAAGCGGCGCGCGCCGGCGCAGCGCTCGGCGTCCGCGTCGTCTCGGGGTGCGAGTTCAGCGTCAAGGCGCCGTGGGGCGAGCTGCATCTGCTCGGCTACTTCCTGCCGCCCGGGCACCAGCAACTCGAGGCGTTTCTCGCCACCACGCGCGCCGCGCGCCAGCGCCGCGCCGAGCAGATCGTCGCGCACCTGCACCGGCTCGGCGTGGCCATCGAGCTGACCGACGTGATGGCGGCGGCCGACGGCGGGGCGCTCGGCCGCCCCCACGTCGCCCGGGTCTTGGTCGAGCGTGGCGTGAGCAGCGACATCAACGACGCGTTCGGACGCTACCTGGGTCGCGGGCGGCCCGCTTACGTGGAGAAGCCGTTGCCGACGCTCCGCCAGGTGACCGACCTGGTCCACGCCGTGGGCGGCGTCGCGGTCGCCGCGCATCTGGGCGACCGCGGCAGCGAAGGTCAGATCCGCCAGTTTCAAAATGACGGCCTCGACGGGCTCGAGGTGCGACACCCCAGCCATTCGGAGGCGACCGAGCGGCGGCTCATCGCGCTCGCCGAGCGCCTGGGGCTCGTGATCAGCGGCGGGTCGGACTGGCACGGCGACGTGGAGCTGGGCGATTCACACGCCGGGTTGGGTGACATGGACGTGCCGCTCGAATGGCTCGAGAAGCTCGAACAGCGTCGCGGAAAGACGTCACGGGAAATCGTCGCGGAGACCCGTAAGGAGCCCCCATGAGCGAGCTGTTGGCAATCGGCACCAAAGCACCCGCGTTCACCGCCCCTGCCTCCGACGACAAGACGTACACGCTGGCGGACGTGCTGAAGACGACCCACGTCGCGCTCGTCTTCTATCCGGGAAACAACACGCCCGGCTGAAACCGCCAACTCTCCGCCGTGCGCGACGAGATGGCCAAGTTCCGGGCAGCCAACATCCAGCCGTTCGGCGTGAATCCCGCCGGGGTGGAGGGCCACGCCGGCTACGTCCGCAAGCTGGGGTTCAATTTTCCGCTGCTCTCCGATCCGGACCGCGCGATCGCGCGCGCGTACCACGCGCTCAAAGACGATGGCAAGGGGATCCAGCGCACCGTGTACCTCGTGAGCCAGGCCGGGAAGATCGCGTTCGCACAGCGCGGCGCACCGCCGGTCGACGAGATCGTCGCCAGTGCCCCCTGACTTTCGGGGCAAGGTGGCGCTCGTCACGGGCGTCGGCCGGGTGGGCCAGATCGGGTACGCCGTCGCCACCGGGTTTGCCCGCGCAGGCGCGCAGCTCGTCATCGCCGACCGGACCGCAAGCGCGGTTGCCGAGCGGGCGCAGGAGCTCGCGGCCCAGGGGTTCGCGGTCCAGGCGACGGCGGGCGACCTGACGACGCCCGAGCCCGCGCGCCGCGCCGTGGCCACGGCGCGCGAGCGCTTCGGGGGGCTCGACGTCGTGGTGAACGTCGCGGGCGGCCTGGTCAACTTCGGCCCGGTGCTCGCGCTCGGTCCCGAGCAGCTCGAGCGCGAGCTCGCCGTCAACATCAAGACGACGTTCTTTGTGTCGCAGGCGGCCATCCCGCTGCTGCGTGAGCGGGGCGGCGGCGCCATCGTGAACTTCGCCTCGATGGCCGTTCTCAAGCCCCAGAGCCAGATGGCCTCCTACATCGCGGCCAAGGCCGCCGTCGCGGGGCTCACCCGCGCACTCGCGCGCGAGCTCTCCGGCGACCGGATCCGCGTGAACGCGGTGGCGCCCGGGACCATGCGCACCGCCGACAACCTCGCGCAAATGAAGGACGCGAAAGTGCGCTGGGTGGAGCTCGACGACCTGGTTGCCGCGGTGCTGTATCTGGCGAGCGACGAGGCGCGGGCGGTGAGCGGCGAGATCCTCTCCGTCGCCGGAGGCGACGTCTGAGCGATCCCGTCGTGATGCGCGACGTCATCGTGGTCGGGGGAGGCTGCTACGGCAGCTTCTACGCCGCCCAGCTCGCCAGGGCCAAGGAGCGGGGCCGGGCCCGCTTCCGGCGCGTCGTGGTGGTGGATCGGGACCCCGAGTGCCGCGCCCGCCGCGAGCTGGGTGACGCACCGGACCGTGCGTTCGAGGTGCGCGACTGGCGCACCTACTTCCGCGAGTTCCTCGGTGCGGCCGCTCCGGCGCGCTCCGGCGAGCCACAGGATTACATCGTGCCGTCGCCACTCATGCCGCACCTCATGTTCGAGTGGGTGCTCGCCCGCGCACGCGAGCGCTGGCCCGGACGTCCGATCGACGTCGCCCCGGTCCCCGACACCCTGGGCACGCCATACGATCGCGCCGCCCCCGCTCCCGACCATACCCGCTACGTGTCGTTCGCGGACTGGATCTGCCCCACCCACTGCATCGAACCCACGGTCTGTCCAGCGATCGGCAGCACGCGGAGCTGGGAGATGGGCGACGCGGTGCGGGCGCTCGCAGGGCGGCTACGCGCGGCCGGCCAGCCGGTCCACGGGCCGGCGTTGTTCGTCTGCCGCCACCACGTATTCGGCGTCGGCACATTCGCGGTGGAGACGGTGCTGGCGGGGGACGGGATCGTGCGGGCCGCGGGCGAGACCGGGGCGCCGGCGGCGGTCCTGGTGGGCACGGTCAGCGCGTGTCACGGAGCGCTGAATCTGTTACGGATCGGGGCGGCACCGGCGGCACCGGCGGCAACGGGCGGCAAGGGGCGGCAGTAGCTACCCGTGCCGCCGGTGACTCCCGACGAGCGTCACGCGATCCTCGTCCGCGCCCGCGATCTCTTCAACTCCGGCGCCTACTGGGAAGCCCACGAGGCCCTGGAAACCGTGTGGCGTTCTATTATTAGCGACGGGAACCGCGATGCGGCGCGCGTGTGGCAGGGGCTCATCCAGGCGGCCGCGGCGCTGTTGCATCAACGCCGTGGCAACCGACACGGCGTCGCGGCGGTGGGCCGGGGAGCGCTCGAAAAGCTCGCGGGCGCCCAGCGTACCGACGTGGAGTTCGAGACCGTGCGGTTCCGTGCGGACTTGGAACGGGCGCTCGCGGGCGAAGCCGGGCCGCCGCGACTCGAGTTGCACACGGAGGACTGAGGACGGATGACTCCCAACGCTCCCAACGGATACGATGTGATCGTCGTCGGTGCGGGGCCTGCGGGCCTGTGCGCCGCCATGTACGCCGGGCGGGGCATGCTGAACGCGCTCACGATCGAGCGTGGCGCGCCCGGCGGCGAGCTCCTGAACACGGACTTGATCGAGGACTACATCGGGTTCGAGAGCATCAAGGGCTGGGAGCTGGCCCAGAAGATGACCGAGCATGCCAAGAAGTTCGGGGCCGAGATCGTCACCGACAGCGTGGAACGGATCCGCAAGGCGGAGGACGGCTGGTTCGACGTCGCCACGACCCGGGGGAAAACCTATCGCGCGCCTGCCGTGATTCTCACGGCGGGCGGGACCCCGGTCAAGCTCGGTGTGCCGGGAGAGAAGGAATACGCCGGGAAAGGTGTTTCGTACTGCGCGGTGTGCGACGGCGCGTTCTTCAAGGGTGAAGTGCTCGCCGTCGTGGGCGGCGGCGACGCCGCCGTCGAGGAGGCAGACTATCTCACACGCTACGCGACCAAAGTGTACATCGTGCATCGGCGCGACCAGCTGCGGGCGTCGAAGATCATCCAGGAGCGCGCGTTCGCGAACCCCAAGATCGAGATGGTCTGGAACAAACGCGTGCTGGAGATCAAGGGCACCGAGCGCGGGACCGATCACCTTGTCCTCGAAGACACGGCGACGGGCGGGCGCGCCACCCTGGCGGTCGGGGGCGTATTCATCTTCGTCGGGTTCAAGCCCAACTCGGGACTGGTCGAGGGGCACGCGCAGCACGACGCCGCTGGATACTTCATCACCGACGAGCGGATGATGACGTCGATCCCCGGTCTGTTCGCGGCGGGCGACGTGCGCAGCCAGCTGACCCGCCAGATCACCACGGCGGTGGGCGACGCAACCACGGCGGCGATCGCGGTCGAGAAGTATCTCGCGGCCGTGCGGGAGCGGGAGAAGGCGGGCGTCGCGTCATGAAGGTGGTGCCGATCCCGAACGGGCAGTTCGTCGAGAACTGCTACCTCGTCATCGATGACGCCGGCGGTGAATGCGCGATCATCGATCCGGGCGAGGAGGCGGGGTTGATCGCGCACAAGCTCGCGACGGCGGGCGTGACACCCGTAGCGATCTGGCTGACCCACGCCCATCTCGATCATATCCTCGGTGTCGCCCGGCTCAAGGCCGACAGTGGGGTCCCCGTCTACCTCCACCCGGGCGACCGCGCTTTGTACGACCACGTTCCGGAGCAGGCGATAGCCTTCGGGATGCGCGCGGAGCCGCTTCCCGCGCCCGACCGCGCCCTCGCCCACGGCGACGTGCTCAAGGTCGGCACGCTCGAATTCCGGGTGCGACACGCGCCGGGCCATTCGCCGGGCAGCGTCGTGTTCGAGGGACAGGGCGTGGCGTTCGGCGGGGACGTGCTGTTCCAGGGCTCGATCGGGCGGACCGACCTGCCGGGGGGCGACTTCGAGACGCTGCTGCGCAGCATCGAGCGCGAGTTGCTTACGCTGCCCGATTCGACCATCGTGTACAGCGGGCATGGACCAGAAACCACTGTGGGACGCGAGCGCCGGGCCAACCCCTTCCTCACCGGCGCCCATCGGCTCGGCTAGAGCGCCGCGGCCGACTTGCCTGCGGTGCGGCACGGAGGTCCGGCCCCGGCCCTGGGGCTGCAAGAACCCGTGCCCGAACTGTGGCTTCAACTACCCGCTGGGCGACTGCTCCGACTGAACCGGGCGGCATGATCAACCACGTGCTGGCGCTGGCGCTCCTGGGTGTGGACTGCGTCGCTCGCGCATGGCGCATCCAGCTCGCGACGTGGACGGCGGGCGGTCGGCTCTCGTTCCGCGACGCGTTCCGCCTGAATCTGTACGGCGAAGCCGCCTCGCAGCTCACGCCCAACCGGCTGGGAGGCGAGCCGGCGCGGTTCCTCGGCCTCAACGAAGCGCGGTTGCGACCCGTCACCGGCATCGTGGCGATCGGGGTCGAGGTGGCGTGCGAATGGCCGGTGTTCCTGCTGGTGGGTGCGGCGCTGTTCGGCTACTACGTGCCGGACTGGCGGGACGCCGCCCGAACCTGGTTGCACCGCCACCGGGCAGGTGAGCTGGTCACCGTCGAGATCATCGCGCTCGTCGTCCTCGTGACCGTGTACCTGCTGCAGCGGCTGGCGCGCGCGGGGTTCATCCGCCACCGCGTGCGGCGCCAGTGGCGCGTCGCCTGGGCGCACGTGCGCCGCGCCCCGCGCTGGGCGCTGGGCGCAGGCGCGCTCCTCACCGTAGTGAGCATCGTGGCGCGCGCGCTCATCCTGCCGGCGCTCGCGTGGGGCATGCCGGGCCGGCCCCCGTTCGGGCAGATGTTCTACGGCGCCCTGGCGCTGCTGCACGCGCCCCTCGTGGTGCCGCTCCCCTCCGGTGGCGGCGGCCTCGAGGTTGCCTTCCTGAACGGCTTTGCCGGAGACTTCGGCGCGCGCCAGGTGACCATACTCTTGTTGTGGCGGTTTTATACGGCCATCCTCTTGACCGGGCTCGGCGTCTACGCCCTCGTGCGGTCCATCGGCTATCGGGCGGCGGTCGAGGTGTTCAAGATCGGCTGGGGCAAGCGCAGAGAGGCACAATGACCAATCCGCGGATCACGCCGCTGACTCCGGACCAGGCTGCCCCCGAGGTGCGGCCCATCTTCGAGACCTACCTGCGGGAGCGTGGCAACATTCCGAACATGTTCCGCACGGTGGCGCTGCGTCCGGAGCACCTGCGCAGCCTAATCGCGCACTTCCGTACCGTCATGAACGAAGGCACCGTGCCGACGGTGCTCAAGGAGCTCTTGTGGGTGCGGATCTCGCACCTGAACGGCTGCCGCTACTGACTCAACTCCCACACTGTCTTGGCAAGACAGCGGGGAGCGAGCGACGCCCTGGTGGAGGCGGTGCAAGACCGGGGTGGACGCGAGGCGATCGCGGCGCTCGAGCCCGGGTGGCGCGCGGCGCTCGACTACGCGGACGTCGTTCATCGCTCGGGGCACGACGTCACCGACGAGCTGTACGGGAGGTTGCGCGCCGCGTGGGACGAGGGACAGATCGTCGAGATCACTCTGGTGATCGGGATGACGGAGTACTTCAATCGTTTCAACGACAGCCTGCGGGTGGAGCCGACGAAATGATGCGGAATGTGGAATGCGGAATGCGGAATTGCCGGGACGGGTCCGTCGCCCCACGACACCTCCCTTGATACATCCGCACTCCGCACTCCCATTCCGCATTAGGTTTCGTCGTCCGTGGGCGATTCCTGATTCGAGACCGAGGCGATGAGCGCGACCCGTATCGAGCGTGATCCGTTGGGCGAGCTGCCGGTGCCGGCCGACGCGCTGTACGGCATCCAGACCGAGCGCGCCCGCCGCAACTTCCCCATCTCGCGGCTCGCGCCCCTCGCCCCGTTCATCGACGCCGTCATCCGCATCAAGAAGGCCGCCGCGCTGACGCACAAGGAAACCAAACGCCTCGATCCCAAGCTCGCCGACGCGATCGTGCGGGCGGCGGACGAAGTGCTGGCCGGACAGCACCGCGACCAGTTCGTGGTGGACCCTTACCAAGCGGGGGCCGGCACCTCGCACAACATGAACTGTAACGAGGTGCTCGCCAACCGAGCGAACGAGCTCCTCGGCGGCGCGCGAGGCACGTACACGCCGGTGCATCCCAACGATCACGTCAACATGGCTCAGTCGACCAACGACGTGATCCCGACCGCCATCCGCCTGGCGGCGCTCGCCGAGCTGCCGGCGCTGCTCGACGCCCTGGGGCGGCTCGCCGCCGCCTTTCTCGCGAAGGGCCGGGCATTCGACCAGATCCTCAAGTCGGGACGGACGCACCTGCAGGATGCGACGCCCATCCGGCTCGGTCAGGAATTCACCGCCTATGGGCACATCGTCGAGCGCAACCGCGACCGCGTCGCCCAGGCGGCGGACGCCCTGCGCGACCTCGGGATCGGCGGCACGGCCGTGGGGACGGGACTGAACGCCGAGCCCGTGTATCCGGGGCTGATGGTGAAGCACCTCCGCGCGATCACCGGGCTCGACCTCCGCGAGGGGAAAGACCGCGTGCAGCTGATGCAGTCGATGGGGGACGCGGCAGCGTGCTCCGGTGCGCTCCGCACCTGCGCGATGGACCTCGGCAAGATCGCGAGCGACCTGCGGCTGCTCGCATCCGGACCGCGCACCGGGCTGGCCGAGATTGTGCTGCCCCCGGTGCAGCCCGGGTCGAGCATCATGCCGGGTAAGGTCAACCCGTCGATCCCCGAAATGGTGAACATGGTGTGCTACCAGGTGCTCGGGAACGACGTGACCGTCGCGACCGCGGCGGAGGCGGGCCAGCTGGAGCTGAACGTGATGATGCCCGTGATCGCCCACAACCTGCTCTTCTCGATGCGGATCCTCACGAACGCGTCGGGAGTCCTGGCGGAGCGTTGTGTGGTCGGGATCGAAGCCGACCGCGCGCAGTGCGAGCACTGGCTCGAGCGCAGCCCGGCCCTCGTGACGGCGCTGGCTCCGAAAATCGGCTACGCCGAGGCGGCCAAGCTCGCCAAGGAGGCGGTAGCGAAGAACGTGACCGTGCGCCAGCTGGTGATGGACAAGGGCGTGCTCAAGGGCAAAGATCTCGACGAGGTGCTGGATCTGCTCGCCATGACCGAGCTGGGAGTGCCGGGGCAGCGCAAGTAGCCGAGGACGGCCGTCTGCAGTGCACACTCTATTTCTGGAGGAGCACGTATGCATTGGATCGTCGCTGGGCTGATCGCAGGCGTCGGCGCGTTCTTCGCAGACTACGTGATGTGGGGCAAGGTCTTCACCGGTCCGGCAATGGAGGCGTTCGGGACCTTCCCGCCATCGCCGGAAGAAGGGAAGAAGATGATGGCCGCGAACCTGCCGAAGTCGGCGGTCCTGTCATTGGTTTTCGGTGTGCTGCTGGCGTGGTTCTACCATCAGCTCAAGGCGGGCCTGTGGGCAGCAGGCGGCGGCCCGCTGGCGGGGATGGAGTTCGCGACCATGCTCTGGCTGTCCACCATCGCGTTGTCGACGATCGGCAGTGGTGTGTGGTATGACAAGGTCCGGCCGCTGCTCAAAGCGACCTTCTGGTCGTGGCTCGTTCGCATGAACGTGGCGGGGATCATCGTCGGCGTGCTCGTCCGGTAAGGGCCGTCACGCGGGGGGTCGTGATTCGAGTCACCGAATCCGACCCCTCTCGCACGTTATCCGTTCCGCATGCGTCCGACCACCTGGCTACTCGCCGCGCTGTGGCTCGCCGGTATGTCCTCGGCGCACGCGCAGCGGCGGTTCCGCATCGGCCCGACGTACTCGTCGCTCAGCCTGGACGACGGCTCCGGTTCGAGCCATAGCTTCCCGTCGTGGGGCGGATCGGCCGCTCTCATCACCGGAGACGACGGCGAGACCGGTGTCTCGATCGCACGCTATAGCGACCTCTCGACCGACAAGGGCATCCGGCGCCTGACGCTGTTTACGCTCGACTCCTACTACTATCCGGTGGGCACCCGTGGTATCGTCGCACCCTTCGCGCTGACGGCCCTCGGCCTCGCGCGGGTCACCGAGGTCGACTCGCTTTGCGTCCTTTCCATCGTCCCCTGTTCCGGCACTACCTCCGCTACTAGCCAGCTCGGGCTCGCCTTCGGACTGGGAGTGCGCGTGAACGTCGGCGACGCCGCGGTCGCGAGCATCGCGGGGCGGTTCCTCGAGGTGCCGGGGAGCCAGATCCAGGCGGTCGAAGCGGTCGCCAATGCCTCCATTGCACTCGGCGCCGTTCGCAAAGGCGAATTCCTCGAAGGAACCGTGGGGCCCGCGGCGAGCGTTCTGATCCCGATCTCGGGCGGGCTGCACGCGCGCGCTCCGTTCCTGGGAGCGCGGTTTCGCCGTGAGACCAAGAAGGCCGGCACCCTCGGACTCGAGATCGACTTCGCTCCTCTGAAAATCACCGCGGGGTGCCCGCCCACCGGATGCGAGGAAAATGCCATCCTCTTCGCTCCGGGCTACGAGGCCTCCTTGCGTCCCGCGTGGGGACGGCTGTACGCCGAGGCGGGCTTCCTGTTGGGCGGCGTCTACTCTCAGGGTTCGGACCGCGGCATCGCGCAGGGGGCCCACGGCGGATTGGGGGCGGATTTCTACGGCGGGCCGCTGATGTGGAACGTCAATGGGCGGTTGCTGTGGTTGCAGCGCAACTCCGGCGAGAACGTCTTCGGGGTGCAGGTCGGTGTCAGTCTGAGCCCGAGAATCCGGGGTCCCGCCGCCGCCCATTGAATCCCGGAAACCAAACTCGCATATTCCCTCCATGCGCGTCACCACCTGGGCCGAATACGGGCTGATCGTCTCGCTCAACCTCGCGAAGCGCGCGGGGCAGGGCCCGGTCGCGGCGCGCGAGCTCGCCGAACAGGAGCGGCTGCCGCACGACTACGTCGAGCAGATCCTGCTGCGTCTGCGCCGCGCGGGCCTCGTCGACTCCGTGCGCGGCGCCAAAGGCGGCTACCACCTCGGTCGTGAGCCTCAGGCCATCTCGGTCAAAGACGTCATCGAGGCCTCCGAGCACGTCACGTTCGAAGTCAACTGCGATCTCCATCCCGTCGATCCCCAGCGATGTAGTCCGGAGGCGTCGTGCAGCATCCGGCCCGTGTGGCGAATGCTGGAACAACGGATCAACGATCTGTTGGCCGGTATCTCGCTGGCGGACCTCACGCACGACGAGCCGCAGCTGTACCACATCGCCGGGGTCCTGGCCGGGAACTAGTCCCGCCATCCTGTACGTTTTTTTTGAACTGAAACCCGACTGGCACTGTCGGGTTTAAACCGATTGGAGGCAAGCGTGGCATACGCACATCCCGACGTGCTCGTTTCCACCGACTGGGTGGCGGGGCATCGCGCGGACGCCGGTGTTCGCTTGATCGAAGTCGACGTCGACACCACGGCGTACGACTCGGGGCACATCGCGGGCGCGGTCGGTTGGAACTGGCAGTCGCAGCTCAACGATCCCGTGCGGCGCGACATTCCAGACAAGAAGGCGTTCGCGAAGCTGCTGTCGGACGCGGGCGTGACGCCCAAGACGACCGTCGTGCTGTACGGCGACAACAACAACTGGTTCGCGGCCTTCGCGTTCTGGCTGCTGCAGCTGTACGGGCACACCAGCGCCAAACTCATGAACGGCGGGCGGGCGAAGTGGGTCGCCGAGGGACGGCCGCTCGTGACGGAGCGGGCGAGCGTCCGGGCGACCAACTACCCCGTCCCCAAGAAGGTCAACGCCGCGATCCGCGCCAAGCGCCCCGACGTCGAGAAGGCACTCCAAGGGAAGAAGGTCGCCCTGGTGGACGTGCGGTCCACGCCCGAGTTCGTGGGCGAGATCATCGCGCCCCCGGGCATGACCGAGACGGCTCAGCGCGCGGGACACATTCCCGGCGCCAAGAACATTCCCTGGAGCAAAGCGGTCGCGACGGACGGCACGTTCAAGCCGTACGACGAGCTGGTGCAACTGTACAAGGGCGCCAAGGTGATCGACGGAAAGAGCGAGGTGATCGCCTACTGCCGCATCGGCGAGCGCTCGAGTCACACTTGGTTCGCCCTCAAGTACCTGCTCGGCGCAAAGAAGGTGCGCAACTACGACGGCTCCTGGACGGAGTGGGGCAATCTGGTCGGCGCGCCGATCGCGAAGGGAGCGGAATGAGAACGGCGGTCAGGCGGTCAGGCGGTCAGGCGGACCGAACGACGTTCACCGAGCCGGCCCTGTGGAGCTTGGTCGGGAATACGCCGCTGATTCCGGTCCCGCCCGTCCGCCCGTCCGCCCGTCCGCCGCTCTACTTGAAGTGCGAGTGGCTCAACCCCGGCGGCTCGGTGAAGGACCGCCCCGCCCTGTTCATCCTGCGCGACGGCATCGCGCGGGGCGAGCTGCCGGCCAAGCGCCTGCTGGACGCGTCCAGCGGTAACACGGCCATCGCGTACGCGATGCTCGGGGCCGCGGCGGGCATCGGGGTCACGATGTGCGTGCCCGCAAACGCGAGCGCGGAGCGCAAAGCGCTGCTCGAGGCCTACGGCGCCGAGGTGGTCTTCACCGACCCGCTCGACGGGTCGGATGGGGCGATCCGGCGGGCGCAGGAGCTCGCCGCGGCGCAACCGGAGTGCTACTGGTACGCGGATCAATACAACCATCCGGCCAATGCGCGGGCGCATTACCTGACGACGGCCGAGGAAATCTGGCATCAGACCGGCGGGCGGATCACCCACCTGGTGGCCGGGCTGGGGACGACCGGGACCGTGATGGGAACCGGGCGGCGTTTGAAGGAACGGAACGACGGTATCGAGCTCATCGCGGTGCAGCCCGACGGGCCGTTTCACGGGCTGGAGGGCCTGAAGCACCTCGCCACGGCGATCGTGCCGGGCATTTACGACCCTCGGGTGGCGGATCGGACGGAATTCGTGGCGACGGAGGAGGCGGAGGACGCAGTCCGACGGTTGGCGAAGGAGGCGGGCTTGTTCGTGGGCTGGTCGACCGGTGCGGCAATCGTGGCGGCGGAGCGGCTGCGATTGACTTCGTCCGCCCTGGTTGTCGTGATCGCCCCCGACTCCGGGGACCGCTATTTGAGCGAGCAGGGACGGCTCTCCGGGGAGCGTCGATGACCCTGGTGCTCGACGCCCGACAGCTGGCGGCGATCCGCCGCCACGGCGAGGCGGACTACCCGGCCGAGGCGTGCGGGCTGATCGGCGGAGCGGTCGAGGGCGACCGCAAGGTCGCGCTGCAACTCGTCCCCCTCGCCAACCAACGGACCGACTCGGCGCGCAACCGCTACCTGATCGACCCGGTGTCGTTCCGGCGCGCGCAGGAGCGCCTGGATCGCGACGGACTAGAGGTGATCGGGGTGTACCATTCGCATCCCGATCACGCCCCCGCTCCCTCGGCATTCGACCGCGAGCATGCGTGGCCGTGGCTCTCGTACGTCATCGTCGGGGTCGGCGCCGGGCGCGCCGGCGACCCGAAGAGCTGGGTCCTGGCGGACGATCGCGCGACGTTCGCGGAGGAGTCCATCACCATCGAGGATCGGAAGGCCGTATGGCAGTGACCGTATTGATTCCCACGCCGCTGCGCTCCTACGTGGGCGGTCGCGACGCGCTCGAGCTGGAAGGGGGGAACGTCGGCGAGCTGCTGGAGCAGCTCGCAGGCGAGCACACCGGGCTCAAGCGGCACCTGTTCGCGGACGACGGTCGGCTGCGCAGCTTCGTGAACGTGTATGTGAACGATCGCGACATCCGGCAGCTGGCGCAGCGCGACACGCCCGTCAAGCCGGGAGACACCGTCTCGATCATTCCGAGCATCGCGGGCGGAACGGCCATGGATGTGAGCGCGCAGGATGCCGCGCCCCTACTCCCCAAGCTGTCGCACGAAGAGATTCTGCGCTATTCGCGCCACCTGATCCTTCCCGACGTCGGCGTCGAGGGACAGAAGAAACTCAAGGCCGCGCGCGTGCTGCTCGTCGGGGCGGGGGGGCTGGGCTCGCCCGCCGCGCTGTATCTCGCAGCGGCCGGGGTCGGCACCCTGGGCATCGTGGACTTCGACGTCGTCGACAAGACCAACCTGCAGCGGCAGGTGCTGCACGGCACGTCCACGGTCGGCATGCCCAAGCTCGAGTCCGCCAAGCAGCGTATCCACGACCTGAATCCCAATGTCCGGGTCGAGACCTTCGAAACGCGGCTGACGGCGGAGAATGCGCTGGATATCATTCGCGACTTCGACATCGTCGCTGATGGGACGGACAACTTCCCCACCCGCTATCTGGTGAACGACGCGTGCGTGTTGCTCAGCAAGCCCAACGTGTATGGCTCGATTTTCCGGTTCGAGGGCCAGGCCTCCGTGTTCTACGCGAAGCAAGGCCCGTGCTACCGCTGCCTCTATTCGGAGCCACCGCCTCCGGGGCTCGTGCCGTCGTGCGCGGAAGGCGGCGTGCTCGGCGTGCTCCCGGGGATCATCGGGTCGATCCAGGCGATGGAGACCATCAAGCTGATTCTGGGGGTGGGCGAGCCGTTGATCGGGCGCCTGGTCCTGTTCGATGCCCTCAAGCTTCAGTTCCGCGAGCTCAAGCTCGCAAAGGATCCGGAGTGCCCGGTGTGCGGGACCCATCCGACGATCACCGAGCTGATCGACTACGAGGCGTTCTGCGGCATCGGCGCCGAGCCCTCGTACGACGGCGCGGAGATCACCGCCCAGGACTTGAAAGCCGAGTGGGACCGGACTCCCGACCTGCTGGTGATCGATGTGCGCGAGCCGCACGAGCACGAGATTGCCCACATCGACGGCGCCGTGCTCATCCCGCTCGCCGAGTTGCCCACCCGGCTGGGCGAGCTGGACGGCCACCGCGAGATCGTGACGCACTGTCATCACGGGGCGCGCTCGCTCAAGGCGCTCGAGATCCTGAAGGCGGCGGGTTTCTCGAAGGTGCGCAGCTTGCGCGGTGGGATCGACGCGTGGGCGGTGAACGTGGACCCGAAGTTGCCGCGCTACTAGGCCGTCTCACCGACCAGGATGCCGAAGGGGGGACTCGAACCCCCACGGGCTTGCGCCCACTGGCTCCTGAAGCCAGCGCGTCTACCAGTTCCACCACTTCGGCTCGGGGTGCGGAACGGCGAATCTAAGGCGCGGTATAACCCCAAGTCAACTCTTGGCTTGACCGCTCCTACCGCGGTTTCTATCTTGCGCTGGCCCGAGTGGACAAAGTCTCAATCGCCCGCAACCCGCGGGCGCGACATGACTACCACCTCCTGGAGACCTGGGAGGCCGGCCTCGTGCTCACGGGAACGGAAGTCAAGTCGCTGCGAGCCGGCAAGGCCAGCCTCGGAGAGGCGTACGCCCACGTCCGCAACGGCGAGGTGTGGCTCGAGGGAATGAGCATCTCGGCCTACCTCCCCGGCAGTTACAACAATCCCCCGCCGGCGCGCTCCCGCAAGCTGCTGCTCCACGCGCACGAGATTCGCAAGCTCGTCGGGGGCACCAGCCGCAAGGGACTCACGCTGGTCCCGCTCGAGCTGTACTTCAAAGACGGCACCGCCAAAGTCGCGATCGCGCTCGCCAAGGCCAAGAAGCAGCATGACAAGCGGGAAGACCTGAAGCGGCGCGTGGTGGAGCGGGAATTGGCCCGCGACGTCAAAGGGAAGCGCACATGATCGCGCTGCTGCTCGTCGCACTCGCGCTGCCGCGGCAGGCGGTCGTCATCGCCACGCCGCGCGGCCAGACGAGCATTCCCGTGACGACGGAGCGCGGTCAGTGGGCGGTCGCGGCGTCGCGGCTCGCGGCGCCGCTCGAGCTGACGGTGGCGCTCGACGGCCCGCGCGCGACCGTGGGGCTGGGGGGGGCGGTGTTCGTGTTCCAGTTGGGAGCGCCCTTCGTGCGCGTCGGCGGCGTCGTATACGCGCTGGTGGGAGAGCCGTACATGGCGCGGGACAGCCTGTTCCTGCCGCTCGGCTGGCTCGCCGACTGCGTGCCGCGTGCGCTGGGGGCGCGCTACCGCTGGGACCCCGTTCCCCTCCGGCTCGAGGAGCTGCCGGTCGCGGGGCCGGTCACGGCCGCGCGGCCCGCCGGCGCCCCGGCCGCCGCCGGGACGCTGTCCGCGGGGACGAGGAACCCGCTCACTGGATTGCGACTGCACCATCTGGTCGTGATCGATCCTGGGCACGGGGGTGTGGACCCGGGAAACCCGGGACGCTATTTCCCCGATGGCCTCGTCGAGAAGGACATCACCCTCGCCGTGGCGCGTCTGCTGCGGGCCGAGCTCGTGCGCCGCGGCATCGGGGCGCTGCTCACCCGCTCGACCGACACGCTCATCGATCTGGCGGATCGCGGAGCGTTCTGCAAAGCGGAGTGCGATCTGTTCGTCAGCATCCACGTGAACGCCATGCCTGCGGGACGGCGCGCGGACCGGGCGAGCGGGGCCGAGACCTACTTCCTCTCGGACGCGAAGACCGAGGACCAGGAGCGGGTCGCCAAGATGGAAAATGAGGTCATCCGGTTCGAGACGGGCGCCCCGAGCGGCGCGACGGGCCCGCTCGGCTTCATCCTGCGCGACCTGCAGCTCAACGAATACCTGCGCGAATCCGCCCAGCTGGCGGCCCTCGTGCAGGATTCCGTCGCGAAGGTCCATCCGGGCGGCGATCACGGCGTGCAACAGGCGGCGTTCATGGTGCTCACGACCGCCCGCCGCCCGGCGATTCTCGTCGAGACTGGCTTCGCCACGAACCGCACCGACGGCGCCTTCCTCGCCTCGAGCCTCGGCCAGCACAAGCTCGCCAGTGCGATCGCCGAAGGGATCGTGGCCTACCTGCTCGAGTTCGAGCGCAAGCTCGCCGTCGTGGCGCCGGCGGGCGGCCGGTGACGCCGGTCCAGCTGTTCGGCGTCTCGTTTCAAAACCCCGTTCTGCTCGCCTCCGGCACCGCCGGGTTCGGCCGCGAGGTGTACGGCGTGACCGACCTCGACGCGCTGGGCGGCATCGTGACCAAAGCCGTGACGCCGGAGGCGCGGCAGGGGCATCCTGCGCCGCGGGTCGCCGAATTCCCGGGGGGCATGCTCAACGCCGTGGGACTCGCCAACCCGGGCCTCGACGCGGTACGCGCGCACGAGCTGTCCTGGCTGGCGACGACGCTGCGGCGCGCTCGCGTGCTGGTCAACGTCGCCGGCGCCACGCTCGACGACTACGCGCAGGTGATCGCCGGGCTCACCGACCTGCCGGTCGTCAGCGCGTTCGAGATCAACGCGTCCTGTCCCAACACCAGCGCCGGCGGCCTCGAGTTCGGGGCGAGCGCGGACAGTCTGCGCGCCCTGGTGCGCCGCTGCCGCGCGGCGACGACCCGCCCGCTTGCGATCAAGCTCTCGCCCGTGCTACCCGACATCGCCGCCATGGCGCAGGTGGCCCGCGACGAGGGCGCGGACGCGGTGACGCTCGTGAACACCATCCCCGGCATGCTCGAGCGTCGCCTCGGCAACGGCTCCGGCGGCGTGAGCGGACCGGCGCTCCTTCCCGTGGGCGTGTTGGCGACGCGGCGTGTGCGCGAGCGGGTGGCGATCCCGGTGATCGGTGTCGGCGGGATCCGTACCGCCCGCGACGCGCGCGAGTACCTCGCCGCCGGCGCGTCACTCGTCGCGATCGGCACGGCCGCGCTCGCCGATCCGCGCGTGCCGGAGCGCATCGCCCGAGAGCTCGCGCATGGCTGAGCTCGTCGTCGCGTTCGACCTGCCGAGCGGACGCGAGGCGCTCGCCCTCGCGGCGCGGCTCCCCGGGTTGCGCTGGGCCAAGATCGGCCCCGTCCTCTACACGAGAGAAGGGCCGGCGATCGTGCGCGAGTTCGTGGCTCGTGGCCTGCGCGTGTTTCTCGACCTCAAGTGGCACGACATTCCGAGCGTCGTGGCGCAAGCCGTCGCCGGGGCGGCCGAGCAGGGAGTCGCCATGGCCACCGTGCACACGCTCGGGGGACCGGCGATGCTCGCCGCCGCCACCGGCGCCGCGGGGAACGTCGCCCTCGTGGGCGTCACGATCCTCACCTCGCACGATACGGCCGAGGTGGAGCGCGTGCTCGGGCGGGGCGTGCCGGACCTGGGGTTCGAGGCGGAGCGTCTGGCGCGGCTCGCCGTAGAGGCACGGTTACGCGGCGTGGTGGCCTCGGGTCGGGAGCTCGCGTTGTTGCGCGCGGTCCTCGGCCCGGATCTCTGGATCGTGGTCCCGGGGATCCGAGAGCTCGCCGACTCGACCACCGATCAGCGGCGCACCGTCACTCCGGCCGACGCAGTGCGCTGGGGCGCGACCCACCTGGTGGTGGGGCGACCGGTGACGCAGGCGCGCGATCCAGCCGGCGTGTACCGGCGACTCTGGGAGAGTGTGTGCCCCTAATCGGTAATGGGCCAGTTTGAGCCGTGACAATGTTGCTGACCGGCTACCGATTAGGTTAGGTTCGGCCCATGCCACGCAAGCCGCCCAAGCACCGCGAAGATGCCGCCGAGACGGCCTATCGGGTATTTCAGGAGGCGGTACGCGAGCGACCTAAGTCTGGGAACAAACGCCGTCCAATCCAATCCAAGCGGAAACCGCCCCCCTCTAAGTCAACGCATCGCCGGTAGTGTAAGCTGTTCACTCCACTTTGGCAGTGCGGTATCAAGATGCTCCTCGAATGTGTCGTAGGCGGGCGAGACTTTCATGAGTGCGACCACTGACGCGAGATGTTCCCGGAGTTTGGGGTGACCCACATCCTCTGTTAGCCGCTGAAAGAGTCGGTCCCGATGGCGCCCACTTTCGTCCCGTGGCGTCAATCGCTTAAGCTCGTCCTTCACACCAGGGGCCAG
>Ga0209055_1001001_pt1 | contig 19003 bp, 20 predicted proteins | sample GraSoiAngelo_110_FD_185875 | JGI IMG/M metagenome (GOLD analysis project Ga0209055, IMG submission 185875) | Grasslands soil microbial communities from the Angelo Coastal Reserve, California, USA - 14_0903_12_30cm (SPAdes) (version 2) | ecosystem: Environmental > Terrestrial > Soil > Grasslands ... | reverse complement strand
GGTTTGACGGGCACGATCTAGTGTGCCACGATGACGCGGCCGCTGTCATTCACTTCATGGAGGACGGATCGCGATGAGCGCGGAAGCTCGACTCAAGGAAAAGAACATCACGCTGCCGAAGCCGACCAGCCCGATGGCGAACTACGTGGGCGCCGTGCGAACCGGCAATCTGCTCTTCGTGTCCGGCCACGGCCCGGTTCGTGACGGCAAAGCAACGTCTCAGGGCAAGGTCGGCAAGGATCTCACGGTGGAGCAGGGCTATCAGGTCGCGCGCGAGGTCGGCCTCTCGCTACTCGCGACGGTCCGCGCGAACCTCGGCAGCCTCGACAAGGTCCGTCGGGTCGTCAAGGTACTGGGCATGGTGAACTCCGCGGACGGTTTCGGCGACCAGCCCAAGGTGATCAACGGCTTCTCCGACCTGATGGTCGAGGTGTTCGGCGAGGTCATCGGCAAGCACGCGCGCTCGGCGGTGGGCATGGGGGGGCTGCCGGTCAACATTCCGGTCGAGATCGAGATGGTCCTCGAGGTAGAGTGAGCACATGGCGCTCTTGCTCGATCTCTGCATGATGCTGATCTCGCTGGTCTTCCTCTCGATCGTCGGCCTCGTCGCCGGCGTGGCAATCCCCGGACTGTTCATGGCCGCGGCCGCACCGTGGCTCGACTGGATCCTGCCGCTCAAGAAAAAGTCGTAGCAGCCGGATCGATCAAGCGCGGCAGCGTTCTCAGGGCTTCCGCGATCCGCGGCCCGTGCCACGAGAAGGGCTTACCGTCCACGAGGTGGATGCGCCCGTCGCGCACCGCGGGCACCTCGACGTATCCGCCGAAGTCGGCCAGGTGCGCGCGCCGGAATCGGAACGGCTCGTCCGGCAGCAGAATCACCGCCGGACGCTCGGCGGCAATCTCGTCCAACGTCACCGTCGGGTAGCGCTCCGGCCGCTCGGCGAAGACGTTGCGCGCGCCGCAGACCCGAAGCATGTCGTGGATGTACGTGTCGCGGTTGATGGTCATGTACGGTCCGCGCCAGATCGGATAGAAGGCGGCCACCGCCGGCCGCCGCGCGGCGGCGATCCGGACGCGCTCGTAGAGGGGCTCGATCTCACTCAGGATAGCGGCCGCGCGCGCCTCGGTCCCCGTCACCGCGCCCAGCTCGGCGATCAGCTGAATTCCCTCGGCCACCGTACGCGGGTACGTGACCCACACCGGAATCGACCAGGCCCGGAGCATCTCGACGTGGTCACGAAGGTTTTCCTCGATGTTCGCGATGACCAGGTCGGGCTCGAGTCTCCGGATCTTCTCGAGGTCGGGATTCTTTTCGCCGCCGATACGCGTCTTGCCGCCGACCACCTCGCGCGGCTCGACGCAGTACACCGTGATGCCCACCAGCGCCTCGGCCAGCCCGAGCGCGCAGAGGGTCTCGGTGATACTCGGCACGAGCGAGACGATCCGCCGAGGCGGGGTCGCGAGCTCGACGGCCACTCCGGACGAGTCGACTCGCGCGACCATCAGGCGCCCGGCCTACGCGTCCAGATCCAGCGCCGGCGAGTCCTTCCACCGGGACTCGCCCTCGGGCTTGAAGTTTCGCGTGTTCACGAAGTGCAGGCCGTGATGGAGGTTCATCTTGAACTTGCCACCGCCGTACCGACCGCCGATCCAGTGCGTGGGATCCTCGAGGAACGACTCCATCTCGCCCGAGGGCAGGCGGACCAGCCACTTGAACCGGATCGTCCCGGCCCACGGCTCCTGGACGCCGATGGTCGCCGTGAAGTCGGGCCAGACGCGCGCGAACTCCTCGAGGATCTCCCGGCGGCTCGGGCGCTCGATGCCCTTGTTGACCAGATTGCGCTTGAGATACGGCTCGATGAGATCCCAGCACCACGAAGCAATCACTGCGGCGCGCAGTGTATCATGACGTCGTGCGGATGACCTTCCGGCGCCGCGCGCTCTGGGCGTTGCTCGTCGCGAAGCTCATCGGGGGCTGGGGCGTCGGCTGGGACATCCGCTGGCACCTCGTCATCGGGCGCGATTCCTTCTGGATCGCGCCTCACGTCATGACGTACGCGTCGGTCGTCGTCGCTTCCCTGATCTCGCTCGGCGTGCTCCTCTTCGAGACGTGGCGCCCGCGGGGCGGTACGCAACCGCCGGGCACCGTCACGATCGCGTGGCTCAGCGGCACGCGGGGCTTTCACCTGGCGTGGTGGGGCATGGCGATCGTCATCCTGGCGGCGCCGATCGACGACCTCTGGCACCGGCTCTTCGGGCTCGACGTGACGCTCTGGAGTCCTCCCCACCTGCTGGGTCTCGCGGGCTCCCAGGTCTCGAACCTCGGCGGCCTGCTCATCGCGCTCGAGGTGTACGAGGCCGGGTGGAAGCGGTGGTCGGCGCTCCTCGCGAGCGGGATCTTCCTGCTCGGCACGTTCTATATCCTCGTCGACCAGTCGGTCCAGACCGCGTTTCGTCGTGGCTCGATCTTTTTCTTCACCTTCCCGGTGCTAGGGTCGCTCGCCTTCACGTTCGCGCTCGTCCTGGTCGGACGCATCGCGGACAACCGGAGCGCTCCACTCGCGCTGGCCGTCGGCGCGCTCCTCGTGCAGATCTCGATCCTCCTGGTTGGAGACCTCGGCTTCGCGATCCTCGAGCCGGTCTCGGCCATCGAGGCGGCGATTGCGGCTGATCCGACATCCCCGATCGCCATCGCACACGAGATGGCTCGCCGCAACGGATGGGTACCCGGGCGATCGCTGATCCTCCGCCTGATCCCGCTGGCCCCGGCCGCGCTCATGACGCTCGCGAATCCTTTGCGACGCTGGCGGCTCGCGTCCGGAGCCTTCGGCCTGGCCCTGGTCGTCGTCTCGGCGGCGGTGCTCGGGCGCTTGCCGGCGCTGAGCCACGCGCTTCCCTCGGCGGCGGACGCCTCGCTCGCCCTCGTCGTCGCGCTCGCGTGCGCGGTCGGCTCGGGATGGTGCGCGGTGAAGACCGCGAGCCTGCTCGCACGCGCGACGCCACGCCTCACCGTCGCCGTCGGTCTCGAGCCCGTCGCGGCGAAGGGCTAGCGCCTGCGCGGCAAGCCCGAGATCCGCGAGCGCATCTGGGCGTTGCTCACCGAGCGCCGCGTCGGTCGCTTCCCAATGCCGCTTCACGACAGAATCCCTAACTTTGCAGGGGCCGAAGAGGCGGCGCGCCGCTTGACCGACTTACCGGAATGGCAAGCCGCCCGGCGGATCAAGTGCAATCCCGACGCGCCTCAGCGGGCGGTACGCCTGGCGGCTCTGCGGCAAGGCAAGACCGTGGTCATGGCCGTACCGCGCCTGCGTGCCGAGCGCTGCTTCCTTCGCCTCGATCCGCGAGAGCTCCAGGGAAAGCTGTCTCAGGCCGCGACGATCAAGGGCGCGTCCACGCTCGGCGTGTCGGTGTCGCCGGGAGAGATCGGGCGGATCGATCTGATCGTAGCCGGCAGCGTCGCCGTCGACTCCGGCGGCGCGCGACTCGGTAAGGGTGGAGGCTACAGCGACCTCGAGTTCGCGCTGGCCCGCGCGGTGGGCGTCGTCGACGAGACGACGCCCATCGTCACGACGGTCCACGAGCTCCAGGTCGTCGACGATACGATTCCGATGACGGCTCACGACGTTCCGCTCGACGTCGTGGTGACGCCGGACCGCGTGATCCGGACTCATCGCCGGCGGAGGAAGCCGGCCGGCATCTTCTGGGAGGCGCTCTCCGACGAGCAGCTCGCCGAGATGCCGGCGCTCGCAAAGCTCGCCCGGACTCGCGCGCGTCCGCCTCGCCGTCGCGCGTGACTCTCAGGCCCGCAGAACCTCCGGCGCTCGCCAGGCCGCCAGGCGCTCGAGCAGATCAGTCGGCGTGTCGGCGAAGAGCAGGAGCCCGGCGTAGGCCGGGCTGACGAAGCGCTCGCGCACCGCGTGCTCGATCACGGCACGGAGCCCGTTCCAGTAGCCCTCGACGTTGAGGGCACCGATCGGCTTGGCGTGAATGCCGAGCTGGGCCCAGGTCAGGGCCTCGAACGTCTCGTCGAGCGTGCCCAGACCACCCGGCAGAACGGCGAAGCCGTCGACGAGCGACGCCATCGTCGCCTTGCGCTCGTGCATCGAGCTGACGACGCGGAGCTCGGTGAGACCCGGATGAGCCAGCTCGCGCGAGGCGAGTGCCTGGGGGATGACACCGATCACCTCGCCGCCGCGGCTCAGCACCGCGTTGGCGAGGACGCCCATCATCCCGACCGCGCACCCGCCATAGACCAGTCCGAGGCCCCGCGCAACCAGCTCGGCCCCGAGCTGGCGCGCCGCTTCCGCGTAGGCCGGGCGCGCGCCCTCCGAGGCACCGCAGAAGACGCAGATTCGCTTCATAGCGAGCCGGCGAACTCCGCCGTGAGCGTCCCGGAATAGACCTCCTCCACCGGGCCCTCCAGGCGGAGCGACCAGTCCGGCCGCACCTCGATCGTCAGCTGGCCGCCCGGCATGCCGACCTTGACCCGGCCATGAGCGCAGAGGCCGTTCCTCACGGCCGCCGAGGCCGCACCGCACGACGACGAGCCGGAGGCGAGCGTGTATCCGGCGCCGCGTTCCCAGATGAGAATGTCCAGGGCGTCCCGCGCGAAGACGCGAGCGAACTGCACGTTCGTCCGATTGGGGAATGCCGGATGGCGCTCGATGAGGGGGCCGAGCCGCCGGCACTCACCTTCGTCGAGCCGCTCGACGAAGGTGACGCAATGGGGGTTGCCGACCGAGACGGCCGTCACCGACAAGCTGGTCCCGTCGCCGAGCTGGAGCGGCACGCTGACGACCTCGCGGTCCGGGCCGTTCATGGGGATCTCCGGCGCCCGGAAGGTGGCGCGGCCCATCTCGACCGTAACGAAGCCCATCCGCCCGCCCTCGACGCGGCACTGACACTCGACGACGCCGCCCTTGGTATCGACCGTGAAGGTCGTCTTCTTCGTGCGGCCGTGGTCCCAGAGATACTTCGCGAAGATCCGGAGCCCGTTGCCCGACTTCTCGGCCTCACTGCCGTCGGGGTTGAAGATGCGCAGGCCGAAATCGGCGCGCTGCGAGGGGACGAGCAGCAGGATGCCGTCCGACCCCACGCCCCAGTTCCGATCGCAGATCCGCCCGATCGCCTTCTCGGAGAGCGGAGCGCGCAGGTCTTTCTCCTCGATCACGATGTAGTCGTTGCCGAGCCCGTGGCCCTTGGCGAAGGGAATCACGGCCGCGACAGCTCGACGCGGCGACCGGCGGCCGCCGACACGTACCCCGCGTAGATCACCTCGACCACCTCGCGGGCCAGGAGCCCGCCCGAGAGCGGCTCGCGCCGCTCGCTGATGGCACCGACGAAGTCTTCCAGCTCTTGAGGATATCCGCGCATCCAGTCCTCTTCCGGGCTCGGGAACTGCCAGCCGGCCTTGGTCTCGACCTTCTCGGTGAGATACTCGTCGCCCCACACGGCGGCGTCGGGTGCGTACACGGTCAGCGTGTTGTTCGGATTGATGTTCGCCTGGATCACCGCGTTCGTCAGGTACGCGGTCACCACGTTGCGGACGCCGCCCAGCGTGATGTCGTTCGAGTGAATCGTCGCCATCGTCCCGTCCTCGAAGGTGAGGACCGCGACCGACCAGTCCTCGACGTCCTCGGCGAGGGTCGACATGTGTCGCGCGAGGCCAGCGACCGCCGGGAGCCGGGCGAGGCTGGCGACCTCGGCGAAGACCGCGCGCGTCCTGATGGGCCGACCGCGACGCCGCATGCCCTCCCAGTGCTTGAGCTGCAGGACGGCGCCGATCGGGTGCGAGCCCATCCTCAAGAGGGAGCCGCCCCCGGCGCTCCGCCAGCGGCGCGCGTACGCGGCGTGGGAGCCCGAATGGCTCTCTTCGGCCCGCAGCTCGAGAATCGCCCCGCCGCTCGCCTCGAGCAGGCGCCGAAGCTTCGCCACGGGCGGGGCGTAGACGAAGTCCTCCGCGTAGCAGAGAATCACGCCGGCCTTGGCAACCGCCTCCAGCACGGCGTCGGCGTTCGCCAGCGCGGCGGCGAGCATCGACTCCCTCGGCTCGCTGGCCTCGCAGAAGGCGCCGGTCAGCGGCTTCTCGACGATCACATGCTTGCCGGCTCGCGCCGCGGCGATCGCGATCTCGTGGTGACTGTCCGTCGTCGCGCAGATGTCGACGACATCCACGTCGGGCGACTCGACCAGCGCCCGGTAGTCGGTGAACACGCGCGGGATCGCGTGGCGCCTGGCGAAGGCTGCCGCCTGCTCGCGCGTACGGGAACACACCGCGGCCAGCTCGGCCCGTGTTCCCCGGAGCGGCCGGTAGTTCGTCGCGTGCAGCTCCGCGGCGAACCGGGCGCCGACGATACCGATCCGGAGGGCGCTCACGGCATCCGCGCCTTGAACCAATCGCGGACGCGCTCGCGCGGCGGGCGGACGTCGCAGGGAAGACGATGGCGATATTTTCCGGCGAAGCGGATGAGCGCCGAGTCGCGCCGCGCCCGGTCGGCCCGTTCGAGGCTCGGATCCGCGTCGAAGCCGCGTGTGCGCGTCTTGCCGCCGTGGTGCCAGAACGGGGCGTGGACGATCAGGCACCTCAGGCCGCGGTCCACGACCGCCAGCGACAGATCACGGTCGATGCCGTGGTAGAAGCCGTAGCCCTCGTCCAGGCCGCCGATCGAGTCCAGGAGCTTGCGCGAGATGCACAGGCAGACCGCATCGACGAAGGCCACGTCCTCCCAGGGCGCCCTGACGGTCGGCTCCGGCAACAGGCTGTGGACGACCGTGCGCCCCACGAGCCGACCGCTGGCGCGTAGCCGCTTGGCGCCATACAGACCGGCGAGACCGGCGTCCGGCTCCTCCAGCGCGGCGAGCAGTCGTGAGAGCCACGCCGGCTCGACCATCTCGGTGTCGTTGTGGAGCAGGCAGACGAACTCGGTGTCGGTCAGCCGCCAGGCGCGATTGAGGGCCGCGATCACGTTGCCGTTGGTCTCGCTGCGTGCGGAGGTCAGCGGATACGGGTACGGAAAGCGCTCCAGGAACTCTCGCGTGCCGTCGCTCGAGCCGTTGTCCGTGACGACCAGACGAAAGGGCTCGGTCGTGGTTCTCAGACTGTCGAGGCAGGCCCGCGTGTGCGCGAGCCCGTTGAAGACAGCCATCACGAGGCTGACGCGCGGGGCTGCGCGCACAGCCTCGTTAGCGCTTGTCGATCGGGATGTACGTGGCGTGCGTCGGGCCGGTGTACTCGGCGCGCGGCCGGATCAGCCGGTTGTTGGCGTGCTGCTCCATGACGTGAGCCGCCCAGCCGACAATCCGGCTCATCGCGAAGATCGGGGTGAACTGGTCGGTCGCGATCCCCATCGACGAGTACGCGGCGCCGGAGTAGAGGTCGACGTTCGGGAAGATCTTCTTCTGCTCGCCCACCACGCGGACCACCGTGTCGAGGATCTGCACGGCGCTGGTGTCGCCGGCCTGCTTGCCGAGCTCCTGGGCCAGCCGGTGCAGGTGCTTGGCCCGCGGATCCTCGACGCGATAGACCCGGTGACCGAAGCCCATGACGCGCCCGTGGTCGGCCAGGGTCTTCCGGATCCAGGCGTCGGCATTCGCCGGCGTCTTGATCTTCTGGACCATCAGCATCACCTGCTCGTTGGCGCCGCCGTGGAGCGGCCCCTTGAGCGCGCCGATCGCCGAGACGATCGCCGAGTGCAGATCCGACATGGTTGCGGCGGTCACGCGGGCCGCGAAGGTCGAGGCGTTGAACTCGTGGTCGGCGTGCAGGATCAGCGCGACGTCGAACGTCTTCACCGCGAGCGGGCTCGCCTTCTTGCCGGTCAGCATGCAGAGGAAGTTCGCGGCGAGGTTGAGCTTGGGGTTCGGCGCCACCGGCGCCTTGCCGCGGCGGATCCGCTCCCACGCGGCGACGAGGGTCGGCATCTGGGCGGTCAGCCGAAGCGCCTTACGGGCCGTGGCGTCCTTGGAATTGTCGGCGGCGTCCGGGTCGTACGCAGACAGCGCCGAGATGCCCGTACGCAGGACCTCCATCGGCGTGGTCTTCTTCGGCAACGCCTTGAGGAGCGAGACGATCCCTGGCGGCAGCTTCCGGTTCGCGGTGGCGTTGAGCGCCTTAATGTGCGCGTCCAGCTCCTTCTTGCTCGGGAGCCCGCCGTGCCAGAGCAGGAAGATGACTTCCTCGAATGACGAGTGCTCGACGAGGTCGTTCACATCATAGCCGCGATAGACGAGGCGGCCCTCACGCCCGTCGATGAAACAGATGTCCGACGTCGATACGACGATGTCTTCGAGGCCGCCGCGGCTTCCGGTACCCATGGTCTTCCCTCGCCGAAAGGTGTGATGAAACCGGTTTGCTTTTACCATACCCCCGGCAATGCTTCAAGGCACGCCGGGACGCGTTCGGGAGTACTACGACGAGCATCCGATCAGCGAGGCCCGCGTGCTCGAAGCCCTTGCCGCTCAAGGGTTCGGCGGTCCGCTGACCGCCGAGGCCCTCTTCGAATTCGACCAGGACCATTACGGTGGGCTGGCCGCCGTGGACGCCCTGGCGGGTCGGGCCGGCGTCGGCGCCTCGAGCCGAGTCCTCGATCTCTGCGCCGGGCTCGGCGGTCCCGCCCGGTTCCTGGCGAGCCGACGCGGCTCGGCGGTCGTCGCGCTCGAGCTCCATCCCGGCCGCGCGGCCGGGGCCGCCCGCCTCAACCGCCTGGTGAAGCAAACGAGAGTGGCCGTCGTCCGGGCCGACGCGGCGACGCTTCCCTTCGCCAACGGCGCCTTCGACGCCTGCCTGAGCCAGGAGGCCCTCCTGCACATCGCCGACAAGCCGGCCGTGCTCGCTGAATGCCACCGTGTGCTCGTCCCGGGCGGCCGGCTCGCCTTCACCGACTGGATCGCATTTCCGAGCCTGGGCGATCGTGAGCGCGAGCGCCTCTGGGAGTGGATGGCGGCCACGACCCTCCAGACGCTCGACGGCTATCGCGCGCTGCTAGGGCGCGCGAGCTTCACGGCGGTCGAGGCGGAGGATCTGTCCGGCGAGTGGCGGTCGATCGTGAGAAAGAGGCTCGAGCTGCATCGGGCGCTTCGTCCGCAACGCGAGGCTCGGCTGGGTCAGCGGAGCTACGAGGAGTGCGACCAGCTCCACGCCTATTTCGTGCGCCTCATCGAAGCCGGGAAGCTCGGCGGCGGCCGCTTCACCGCGACTCGCTGAAGGCCAGCGCGTCCACGCGCTTCGACCGCCTCAGCGACGGAAGCGCTTCAGGAGATCCTGGAGCCCGCCCTCCACCTTTTCCCGATCGATCTGCCCGGCGACCGACGACGGGTCGATGCGGATCGAGGGCGACGCCGCATTTCCGGTGACCTTGGCCCGCACCTCGCCCCGGCCGTGATCGACGCGCATGTCGAGGTTCATCCGCCCGGTCACGAGGCCGTAGTCGCCCGCGACACCGACCTTGACCGCCTTGGTCGTGTAGAGCAGGTCCTTCGTGCTCAGCACTCCGTTCGTGATCTGGTAGGTGCCGGTGATCGAGTCGAAGTCGACCGGCGACGACGTGAGCGAGCTCGGCACGTCCGCCGTGAGCACCGACGACGCGACTCCGGCCACCCGCGTGACGACGCCGATGAGGGCGAGCGCCTGCGGGCCGACGACTTTGCCCGGGCCGATCCGGAGTTGTCCGGAGCCCCCGAGCGTGTTCAAGAGGTCCGAGGTGTACGTCGACAGCGAGCCTGTGAGGTCGAGCGGGCCCGTCACCGCGTAGCCCTCGCAAAGGAAATCCACCAGCACCTTCTCGACCGGCACCGACTTGATCGCAAGATCGCTCAGCTGGACCCTGGCCCCGTGATCGAGTGTCGCGGTCAAATTCGTGCTGATCGTGCCCGAGCCGATCGAGGTCGTCACCGGCCGACTCTGAGCGCGTCCCCCCTCGTAGGAAACGCCGCCTACTTTCAGGAGGCCGAGCGCGAGGGTGCGCTGTTTGGGCTCTGGACAGGCCTGGTTCGACTGGGTCACCCGGAGGGTCGCGAACTCGACGTTGCCCGAGATCCGCGGCACTCCCAGGGTGCCGCCGAGGGCGAAGTCACCCTTGATCGGGCCCGCGATCGCAGGTTTCGGACCCGCCGCGGCCGCAACGAGCGTCTCGACGTCCTTGCCCTCGATGCCCACCTTGGCTCGCACGGGCGCCTCGAGCAACGTCTTGGCACCGTTCAGCGCGACGATCCCGTCCGCCAGCTTGACCGTGAGATCGCCCGGTCTCACGACGAAAGCCCCTTTGAAGCCGAGCTGGGTCCCCTGGCCGGTCACCGTGACGTCCAGGTCCTCGACGCGATAGGGCGTCTGGGCGGGTCCCTTCCCGTGCGCCACGTAGGTGATGAGGCCCTTGTCGACCTTCACCCGCGAGACGATCGCCGCCGCGGCGCCGCCGGTCGCGCCGCCGCTCGAACGACCGGGCCGCGATGCCGTCTTCGATTCGGACGGGGGCGCGAGGCTCGCCACGTTCAGGCGTCCCTCGGCGTTCTGGATGAGGGCGATCCGCGGCCGCTCGAGCGTGATGTCGCCGAACTCCACGCGGCCAGTCAAGAGCGGACGGAGCTTGAGGTAGATCCGTCCGGTTTCGAGCGTGAGGAACGGCGTGGTGCCGAACTGCGGGTCTTCGGCGACCTCGAGCTTGTGCAGCTCGATCGACGGCAGCGGGAACAACGCGACCGAGAGCGACTCGAACTTGACGGGTCGCCCGACAGCCTGCGCCGCGCTCCCGGCGATCATCGCCTGGACACGCGGGGTGTCGATGAGACGCGGCAATGCGATCGCCGCGATGATCGTCAGCACGACGATCACCGCGACGAGGATGCCGAGCCACTTCAAGGCGCGCTTCACCGCGCGCCCCTAGCCGTGGCTACGCGGTCTGGATTGCTGACAGCCGCCAGGGGTTCGGGCCGACCGGGCGCGTGAAGGTCCAGTATTCCTGGACATCCACGGGCGTAGTCGCCCCCTCCACCACCGCACCGGTCGCGTCATCTACCGTGTAGTCGACGAGCGACACGGCGAAATACACGGTCACCCAGTCCTGACCGCTCTCCTGCCAGGCCTCGCTCACCTCGGCTCGCCCGAACTGAGCGCGCTCGATCCGGTTCGTTCGCCTCGCCCCGCGAAGCTGGTCACACTGGGCCTGGAGCCGGCCGAACTCCTGGGGCGTGAGCCGGTCCTGCACGCCGGTGAGGTCACGCTTGACGATGCCGGCCTGGACGTCGATGAACGCCGCCTTCGCCCATTCGGCGAAAGCGTCCGGATCGAAGCTCGCGTCCATTCCGCGGATGTGGCCGATCCCGCGATCGAGATCCGACGGGCTCGACGGGGTCTCCATGACCGCGCCCCCACCGCCGGTCGACCAGCCTTGACCGGCTGATCCGTACGAGCTCGCACCGGCATACGCGGGCTCCGGACGACTCTCCCCGCGGCCGCGGAGCATCCGGAACACCAGGAAGATCGCGCCGCCGATCAGGACGAGCTCGAGCAGCCCGATGCCGCCGCCGAACCCACCGCCCATTCCGCCGAACAGCATGGAGCCCAGGAGTCCGCCCAGAGCGAAGCCGGCGAGACCTCCCATGAAGCCGCCGAACATACCGGGCCGCTGCACGGGCTGCTGCGGCTGGGACGTGGCGGGGGGAGGTGTCGTGACCCGCGAGGGGCTCGACGGAGTCGTTGACGGGGACATCGGTGACGAGGACGAGCGCGAGCCTCGGCTGCCGCCGCTCGTCGCGCGCGCCCAGACGGATGCCGTATCGAGCAGCAGGAGCGAGACCAGTGATAATCCGAACATGAGCAGAAACGCTCTTGATCGCATAGTTGCCTCCTCGACTATTCTAGCGCGGCCTGGTGCTGCGGGATGTTCACGGAATGAGCAGGACTTTGCCGGTCGTCTTCCGTCCCTCGAGCGCCCGGTGCGCGTCCGCCGCATCTTTCAGCGGGAACTCGTACTCGGTGCGGAGCTTGAGCTTGCCGTCGCGGATCCAGCCAAGGAGCTCATCGGAGCGCTGCAGGAGCTCGGCGCGCGTGATGATGTGATGGTTGAGGCTCGGCCGCGTCACGTAGAGCGCCATCATGCCGCGCGGCGCCAGACAATTGAATCCCTTGTCGAACGTCGTCTGGCCGACCGAGTCGTAGACGACCTGGAGCCCCTTGCCGTCGGTGAGCCGCTTCACCTCAGCCTCGAAATCCTGCTTCGTGTAGAGAATGACGTCCGACGCCCCAGCCTCGCGTGCAAGCTTCGCTTTTTCCTCGGTCGAAACCGTGCCGATGACGCGCGCGCCGCGCATCCTCGCGATCTGGCACAGCAGCAATCCGACGCCGCCGGCCGCGGCGTGGACGAGGCAGGTGTCGCCGCTTTTCAGGGGATACGTCGAGCAGGCCAAGTAGTGAGCTGTCAGGCCTTGCAGCATCGCAGCGGCTCCCTGGCGGGTGCTGAGCCCGGTCGGCAAGACGACCAGGCGCGAGGCCGGGACCGCGGCGTATTGCGCGTAGGCGCCGGGGACGCCGGAGTAGGCGACCTTGTCGCCCACCTTCACTTCGGTCACGTTCGGGCCGATCGCGGTGACGGTGCCACCGGCTTCCAGGCCGAGGGTCATCGGCAAGGCCAGCTTGTAGTGGCCGGAGCGCTGATAGACGTCGATGTAGTTGATGCCGGCGGCGTCCACCTTCACCGTGGCCTCGCCGGCCTTCGGTGTGGGCTCCGGGGTATCCTCGTAGCGCAGGACCTCGGGACCGCCAGGCGCGTTGACTCGAATCGCTTTCATGAAGGGACCCTCCACGGGATTATCGGCTCGATGCGGGCGGGATTATAGCACCGGGCTCTGCGGGCGCCCGTCGAGGAGGCCGCGGAGCCAGTGGTACATCGCGTACGCCTCGAGGGCGAACGGAAGAAAGCCGAGATAACCGAGCACCGGCATTTCGAAAATCTTCACCCCGCCGAGATACGGAACGGAGTAGCTCCACCGCGTCGCGGCCCAGTAGTTCCAGAGCTCCCACAGCACGCCGCAGACTGCGCCGCTCGCCACGAGCCCGAGAAGCCGGGACGCGTCGCCCTTGGCGAGATCGCCAAGCCAGGACGGCAGACCACGGCGATAGTTGAGCGGCTCGAGCACGAGCACCCAGCCGACCCAGACGAGAGGAACAAGCCAGGTTGAAACCACGACGAGCGGCAGCACGACGCTGATCGCCCCCGCGGCGACCGCGAAGCGAAGGACGCCCGGTGATGGGCGCCAGGCGCGAACGCGGGCGCGCCGGAAGACCGTCGTCTTCAGCACGACCGCGGTCAGGAACAGCGCGGGAAAGATCGTCGCGAAGGACCAGTCGTAGCCCACTCGACGCAGGAAGGGATTCGGCTCGAGGCCGTGATAGCGCCACCAGAGCCCTAGCGCGTCCTCGCCTCCCCGCCAGAAGCGCGGGGCGTTGTAGAGCTCGTAGAGCCACCAGCCGCCGACGGACGCAAGCGCGACCAGCACGCCTTCGACCCGGTCGGTGGTGAGATAGGACCGGCCGGTGAGGCGCGCCGCCAGGCCGTCGATGAACAGCACGTAGCCTGTCCAGACGATCGGCGTGAACCAGCCGGCCACCGTCGGCTCACCCGCGAAGAGGAGCACTTCGGCGGCGCCGATGATCGCGAGGCCGACCCACCCGTGGGCCTTCATGTGAACGGCGCCTGACTACCTGGTGGCCCGGCGGGGCGCGGGAGCGAGCGCGAGTCGGGGCGGCGCCGCGGCGCTCACCGCATCGATGCGAGGTCGATCGTGAAGCGGCTGACGTCGCGTCCATCCGGGTCTCGCACGACCAGGATCAGTCGCGACTTCGGCGCGATCTCCTTGACGGGAAATCCATAGACGCACCGCGCGAGGTATCCGCCGCCGTCCGTGCGAATCGCGGTGCGCTCGTTCTGGACGAAGGACGGCTCGATCTCCCGATCGCCCAGGAGGATCCGCGGCGCGTAGAACCGGGCGAAGTCCTCTCGCGGCCCGTGCAGATTCGCCCAGATCACCAGCCGGTCCTGCTGCTCGCGCAGCAGCTTCTCCGGCTCGCTGTCCTTCATGCGCTCGTTCTTGAACGCCGCGTTCCGAGCGGCGAGGACCAGCCGGTGGAATGGAGTCATCACCGCGACGCTGTCCCCGGCCGGGTTGGCCACGCGCCATTCGGTGTCGAACGAGTCGCGCGTGATCGACTGGGCGCCCACGCGCAGCGCGTCGTTCTGCTGCTGAGGCTCGAGCGTGAACGACGCCGCCCCGGCGACCGATGGCCCGGCCAGGAGCAGGACGAGCCGCGCCGCGAGCGTGAGGGCGGTCACTTGGTGTCGCCGACGATGACCAGGTCGAAGGACGTCGGCGGGAAGTACTTCACGGCCACCCGCTGGACGTCGGCGGCGGTGACCTTGCCGATCCGCTCCTTGTAGCGATCCCCGTAGTCGAGCCCGAGCCCACGGTCCTCGACCGCGACGAGGAAATCGGCGACCTTGCCGGACGTGTCCAGGCGCATCGGGAAGCTTCCAATGAGGTATTGCTTGGCGAGCGCGAGCTCTCGATCGCTGACGGGCTCGCGGCCCATGCGCGCGAGCTCTTCGCGCATCATGGCCACCACCTTGGGCGCCTCGGCGGTCCGGGTCTGCGCGGACACGGCGAAGGACGAACCGTAGCGCCAGGGCGAGACCCAGCTATACACCGAGTACGCGAGCCCCGATTCCTCCCGCACGCGCGTGTACAGGCGGGAGGCGGATCCGCCTCCGAGCACGTAGGAGGCGACGCTCAGCGGGAAATAGTCGGGATCCGTCTGCAAGACCGCCTGGCGACCGAACATGATCGTGGTCTGCGTCAGCTCGCGCTTGACGGTCTCCTCGCGCTTCGAGGCCGATGCGGTAGCCGGCACGACCGACGCCAGCGCATCGGTGGGCCGCGTCCACGATCCGAATCGGGCCATGATCTCGCGGCGCGCCTCGTCGACCGTGACCGCGCCGACCACGGCGATGACCGTCGTATCGGGCCGGGCGTGCTCGCGATAGAACTTCACGACGTCGTCGCGAGTGAGGCGCGCCACCGATTCACGCGTGCCCTCGACCGGAGAACCGTATGGGTGCCCCTGGAAGACCAGCCGCCCGAGCGCGCGGGCTGCGACGGTGCCCGGGTCTTCATCAGAGCGCTTGATCGCCGCCTGGATCTCGGACACCTTGCGCGTCACCTCGCCATCGGGAAGCGCCGGCGACAGGACGACCTCGGACACGAGATCGAGTCCGAGCGTGAGATCCTTCTTCTGGGCCGTCAGCGAGACGGTGAGGTTATCGCGGCCCGCCCCGGCCTGGAGGCTGCCGCCCACGAACTCGATCGCCGAATCGAGCTCGGGCCCCGTGCGCTTCGCGGTTCCCCGCGTGAGCACCGCGCCGGTCAGATTGGCGAGCCCGGCCCGATCCGCGGGGTCGTAGACCGCGCCGGCCCGCATCAGCACACGCACGGCCACGATCGGCACCGCGGGCCGCTCGGCGACCAGCAGGACGATCCCGTTGGGCAGCACCTCCCGGTGCGCGAGCGGCGCCGCGCCGGCGGGCTCGGACAGGAGCAGGCTCGCCAGAGCAGCGAGCAGGGTCAGAGACGAGCGGGTCGTCATCATGGCTTCGGCAACAGCACGCCGACGCTCTTCGTGTCCGGCGTGAACCAGGCGCGCGCGACCCGCGTCAGGTCGGCGGCGGTGACCGCGCGGATCTTCGCCATGAAGGACTCCTTGAGCGCGAACCCGCCGATCAGCTCGAAGCGAGCCAGCAGCGAGGCGCGCTGGTGGATCGAATCGTCCTGGTAGACGAAGGCAGCCTCGATCTGATTCTTGGCGCGCGCGAGCTCCTCGTCCGTCACCGGCTCGGTCTTCAGCCGCTCCATGTGGGTGACGAGCTCGGTCTCGAGCTTCTCCGGCGTCTGGCCCGGCATCGGCGTCGCCCAGAACCAGAACAGGTTCGGGTCGATCGAGAAGTACGAGTAGTCGCCGCCGGCCTCGAGCGCCAGCTGACGCTGATAGACGAGATCGCGGTAGAGCCGCGACGCGCGCCCGCCGGAGAGAATGGTCGACAGCACCTCGAGGGCCGGAGCGTCGTCGGACTTCTGATGGTTCGGCACGTGCCAGGCCAGGTACACGATGGGGAGCTCGGCCTGCCTCTTGACGGTCACCCGCCGCTCGCCGTTTTGCGGCGGCTCGAGCGCCAGCACCGGCGGCGGGACCTTGCCGCGAGGGATGCGGCCGAAGCGACGCTTGATCCTCTCCAGCGCGTCAGCCGCCCGGAACGCCCCGACCGCCACGACGATTGCGTTGTTCGGGGCGTAGTACGTCTTGTAGAAGGCGCGGATCTCGTCGGGCGTGATCCGCTTGATGTCCTCCATCCACCCGATGATCGGCGCCCCGTATGGGTGCGCCTTGAAGGCGAGCGAGCTCACCTCTTCGCCGAGGAATCCACCCGGATCGTCCTCGGTGCGCGTGCGCCGCTCCTCGATGACGACCTCGCGCTCGGAGGCGATCTCCTTGGGATCCAGGAGCAGGTTCTGCATGCGGTCAGCCTCGAGATCGATCACCAGGTCGAGCTTCTCCGCCGCGATCGTGACGTAATAGGAGGTGACGTCCTGGGATGTGAACGCGTTGTCCTGGCCGCCATTCTCCTCGATGAGCTGCGCGAACTGCTTGGCACCGTGGCTCGGCGTGCCCTTGAACATCAGGTGCTCCAGGAAGTGAGCGATGCCGGTCGCCCCCCGAAGCTCGTTGCGCGAGCCGACGCGGTACCACACCTGGAAGGACACGATCGGGCTGCGTGGATCTTCGAGCAGCAGCACGCGCAGCCCGTTGTCGAGCGTCGCGGTCCCGACACGGTTCTCGCCGCGCGCGCCGGACGGAACGAGCAGCGCGACGATCAATAGGAGGGGAATCGCGATGCGCATCGCTCGATTATACCGCCCACGCTCAAGCGGGCCGGTGTATCATCCTGCGTGATGCGCGTTCTGGTGTTCCTCTTGCTGCTCGCGATCCCGCAGCCGGCCTTCGCGCAGCAGGCGTGCACCGAGTCGCTGGCGTCGCTGTACGAGCGGGTCTCGCCGAGCGTCGTGTCGATCCAGGTCACCAAGATCAACAAGGCCAAGCCGCAGCGGCGGTTCGAGACCGTGGTCGGCTCCGGCGTCGTCATCGAGCGTGACGGGCACGTGCTGACCAACGCGCACGTCGTCGACGGCGCCGCCTCGCTCTCGATCACGCTCGACTCGGGCACACGCACGCCGGCGCGGGTGCTCGGCATGGACACGGTGACCGACCTCGCGCTGCTGCGGATCGAGACGCCGTCGCCGCTGCCCGCCGCCCGGCTCGGGGACTCGTCGGCCTTGCACGTCGGCGACGAGGTCGTCGCGATCGGCAACCCGATGGGCCTCGAGCAGACGATGACCCGCGGCATCGTGAGCGGCCTCAACCGCATCCTGCCCGGCCTTGCCGAGCAGCCGATGATCCAGACCGACGCGCCGATCAACCCCGGGAACTCGGGTGGTCCCCTCGTCGATCGGTGCGGCTCCGTCGTCGGCATCAACACCTTCATCTCGGAAGAGGCGAATTCGATCGGCTTCGCCCTGCCGATCAACGCCGGCAAGGCGATCCTCCGTGACCTGCGCGAGACCGGCCGCGTGATCCGCCCCTGGCTCGGGCTTCAGGGCCGTGAGATCGACTCGCAGGTCACCTCGATCCTTCGCCTGCCGCTGTCGCCCGGCTACCTGATCGAGATCGTCTTCGACGGTAGCCCGGCGGAGCGCGCCGGCGTCCGCGGCGGCAGCCTTTCGGTGGTCGTCCAGGGCGAAGAGTATCTGGTCGGCGGCGACATCCTGACCGCGATCGAGGGCACGCCGATCCGGACGCACCAGGATTATCTGGCGAAGGTAAAGGCCCTCAAGCCCGGCCAGCGGACGCGCATCACGATCCTTCGCGATGGCCAGGGTCGCGAGCTGTCGCTGACCGTCGGCGAGCGTCCTCGCCTCCCCGCTGATCTGACCGACTAGGCCTCGCCGCCCGGCGCGATCGCGTCGTGCTCCAGGAGACGGCGCGCCGTCTCGAAGATTCCCCGAAGCATCGGCCGAGTCAGCTTGCCGGTGAACGTGTTCTGCTGGCTGGGATGATACGTGGCGATCAAGGTCACGCCGTCGTCGAACCGGGTTACCGCGCCGTGGCCGAACTTCGGGACCGGCCGCGGACGGGTCGCCCCGAGCGCCAGCCGCCCTCTGAGGTAGGCCTGCCAGCCGATCCGACCGAGCCCAACGACCACACGCACACGGGTGAGGAGCCGCAGCTCGGTGACCAGGTACGGCGCACAGCGCGCGAACTCGTCGAGCGTCGGTTTGTTATCGGGCGGCGCGCACCGCACGGCCGCGGTCACGTAGGCGTCGAGGAGACTGAGACCATCGCCCCGGCGCTCGGACGTCGGCTGGCTGGCGAAGCCCGCGTGATGGAGCGCGTCGAAGAGCCAGTCGCCGCTGCGATCCCCGGTGAACATCCGCCCCGTGCGATTGCCGCCGTTCGCCGCGGGCGCCAGCCCCACCAGGAGGAGCCGCGCGCGCGGGTCGCCGAAACCCGGCAGCGGCCTGGCCCAGTAGCTCTCGCCGAGGTGGCGCCGCGGCGGGGATGCCGCGACGGCCTCGCGATGCTTCACGAGCCTGGGACACCGCCGACAGGCGACGATGCGAGCATTCAGGCTGCTGATCGAGCGAGGATTTTGCAATCCGGCGGGATTGTGACACGGTGAAGGCGATGCCGTCATCCGTCGACCGCGCCCCGACGACCCGCGTGCCCACCCTCATCGTTCACGGCGGGGCCGGCGCCAATCCAGCCGAAGCGGGCGACTACCGTCAAGGCGTGCGGGACGCCGCGCTGGGCGGCTGGCGTGTGCTGGCGGATGGTGGCGCGGCGCTCGACGCGGTCGAACGCGCGGTGCGCGCGCTCGAGGACGATCCGCGCTTCAATGCCGGCCGCGGG